>Ga0265300_10000788_pt1 | contig 32226 bp, 26 predicted proteins | sample AusTroGonzalo_MG_FD_193482 | JGI IMG/M metagenome (GOLD analysis project Ga0265300, IMG submission 193482) | Bovine rumen microbial communities from tropical cattle in Woodstock, Queensland, Australia - Gonzalo_03 | ecosystem: Host-associated > Mammals > Digestive system > Stomach > Rumen ...
GTAAGCCTTTGTACGCAACTGCTTGAAGATTTCGGCATTCGCCCAGATTTCGTCAAACGGCGTATCGTGAACATCGCCCGCTTCTTCCATCATGTACGCGCACGGACGCACCTTGCCAATCGGGCTTACAATGCAGTAGTCGAGGCCGGCGAGGCAACCGCGGCTGTAACGCGTCTTGATATCGAGCTGGTCTGCAATGCGGAGGAACTGCGGGGCGCAAGTCGGCTTTACCGGGATGCCGAGCGTGCGGCTCTTTTCCATAATCTTGCGGAGGAGGCCTTCATATTCGGCAACACGGAGCGCATGGTCTTCGATTTCCTTGCCACGACCAACCGGGATGAGGAAGAAAATCTGGTGGTTTACGGCGCCGATTTCTTTAGTCCAATCCATGATGTCAAAAATTTCATTCTGGTTCCAGTCCATAATCGTCGTGTGGATCTGGAACGGGAGGCCAGCCGCCTTGCAGTTTTCGATGCCCATCAAGGTCAGTTCGAAAGCGTTCGGGAGGCCGCGGAAATCGTTATGACGCTTGGGATCGATACTATCGACACTGATACCCATCGCCATGGCGCCTGCTTCCTTGAGCTTGATGGCGAGGTCGTACGTGATGAGCGTGCCGTTCGTTCCAAACACCGGGCGGAGTCCGCGTTCGCGGGCATGGGCAACAAGTTCCACGATGTCTGGGCGGGTCATCGGTTCGCCACCGCTAAAAATCATGATCTTGAATCCGGCCTTGGCAATTTCGTCAATGAGCTTGAGCGCTTCTGAAGTCGTGAGTTCTGCCGACTTGTTTTCACCAGCATCCTGGTAGCAGTGTTTGCACGTCAAGTTACACTTATTCGTTGTCATCCAAGAGACGATCATGCCATAGACCTCATAAAAAACGTTTTGCCTTCGAATCGCAAATATAGAAAAAGCCCGACACCAGGCCGGGCTAAACTAAAACATCATTTTAGTAATGAGGAGCGATTCTTCTGCACCCCAAGTCTGCCATTTCCTTGCTATAGACATAGACCTTGTAAGGATGACCCGGAAAAACTTCGGCATCGCAAACAACCAAAGCCCCTTCGGCGCAACCCCTACCTGGCGTGTAAACATGCTTATAAGTGTAAGTGGACGACACTTTTTCATTTTCACGGCAATCCATAAAGTCAGCTTCTGTCGATTCATAGCAAACATGCTCGTCATAACCTTCTGCTTTTTGATCACAAGAATAGACATTGCTATTATTCGATGAATCGCTGCAAGACGTAAGCAAAGCTGCTGAGAAGACAAAGAAGCCAAACAAAAATTTATTCATACAAGTATCCATTTTCAAAACACGATGTTATACCAAAAACTCTCAAGTAAAGACTCTTTTAATGAGCGAAATTCTGGTAATCTTTGCAGTCAGCTTCTGAGTATAAAGAACCATACCCGTAAAAGGTAAATTCAATGCCATTTTGGACCGAAGTACAGACCATTTGGGCGCCATTGCCGCAACCAGAACTTACTACCGCAGAATTGATGGTAGAAGATGGGCCAAAAAATTTAGTATTCTTACTGAAGCAAGCTTGCCTAACATAGTCATCGTTATCAGATTCAACACACACATGCACGCTATACCGCATCACTTCACCACGCAAGTCACAAGAGGTAACTTCCTTCGCATCTTCGCACCCTGTGAAAAAAGCGGCAACGGCAATCATCGCGCCAAGAATAATTTTCTTCATTGTCAACTCCTTTTTTTAAACAAAATATACAATAAATAAGCCCAGCATTAAAATGCTAGGCTATTAAGCAATTTAATTATTACACAATTCTAGACCAAATCAAGAATGATGTAAAAACTATTTCAGCCACTCTGTAAAAAATCGTGCCATTCAGCACTCGCATGAACTGTCTACGCCATCAAAAAAGCTATCTTAAAACAAAAATTTCATTTTTACAAGGAACTCTCTTATGGATCCTATCGTGTGCAAGCACACTCCAGGATGACAGGGATGCAGATTTTTATGAATAGAAGAAGAGTCGTTATTACCGGTATGGGTGCCGTAAGCCCCATTGGCAAGTCCGCCCCTGAACTTTGGGCATCTATCAAGCAAGGCAAGTGCGGCATTGCACCCATCACATTGTTCGATGCAGCAAACTGTCCTGTAAAAATCGCTGCCGAAGTCAAAGACTTCAAGCCCGAAGAACACGGGATAGACCCGAAGGAAGCCCGCCGCATGGCCCGCTTCACGCAGTTCTTTGTCGCAGCCGCAAACGAGGCCGTTAAAGACGCAAGCCTCAGCCGCGAAATGCTCGCCGAAGACACTACCGGTATTGTCGCTGGTAACGGTCTTGCCGGTATGGACGTTGTAGAAGAAACATATTGCAAGTACCTCGAAGGAGGCCGCCGCCGCGTTTCTCCGCTAGCCATGCCCGAACTTATCGCCAACGAAGCCTGCGCCAACGTTTCTATTGCGCTTGGAATCACGGGTTCTGCACACACCGTTTGCACCGCCTGTGCCTCCGGCACGGACGCCATCGGCGTTGCCCTTGATGCCGTCCGCTCGGGTCGACTGGACGTCTGCCTCGCCGGCGGTTCCGAAAGTGCCATCACGGACTATTCCATCAAGAGTTTTGCAGGCATGCATGCCCTCACCGACAAGTTCAACGACGCTCCCGAAAAAGCATCCCGCCCGTTCGACAAGGACCGTTCTGGATTCGTGATGGGCGAAGCAGGTGCAATTCTTGTGCTCGAAGAACTTGAACATGCCAAGGCTCGTGGCGCAAAAATTTATGCCGAAGTCGCCGGTTATGGTTCTTCTGCAGACGCTTACCATATCACGAGCCCGCGTCCGGGTGGAGAAACCTGCGCCAAAGCAATGACCAAGGCATTGAAAGACGCTGGCATCGCTCCGACGGATGTGGACTACTACAATGCCCACGGCACATCAACGCACTTGAACGACCTCACCGAAACGCAGATGCTGAAAATCGCCCTCGGCGACCATGCTTACAAGATCAAGGTATCGAGCACCAAGAGCATGACCGGCCACTGCGTCGGCGCCGCAGGCGTCATTGAAGCGATGATCAGCACGCTCGCCATCCGCGATTCGTTCTACCCCGCAACAATCAACCTCGACAATCCGGACGAAGAATGCGACCTCGATTACGTCCCGCACAAGGGCGTCGAAGGGAACATCGACGTTGCGGTATCCGCCTCGCTCGGTTTCGGCGGTCACAACGGCATTGTCGTCATCAAGAAGTTCAAGGACTAAGCGCAGCCACTTGCCAAGATTTCGATTTTATACATTAAATTGAAATTTAAGCCCTCTGTATGGAGGGCTTTTTCGTCTTTTTTGCCAAATAAACCAATTTAAAGCATTTAAAAAACAATTCTTATTGTCTTTACGCTTTGCGTGAACTAGATTTGAATAGTATGTCGGAAAAAAAACGAAAGATTTTAACTTGCGTTTTTGCGGTGATGCTGGTTGTGTTGACCTGCATTGCAATTGCTGGTATCCGCAAACAGGGTGTTTACGATTCCGTAATCAAACTGAACGATGGTTGGACTCTCATATTCCATGGTGACACGACAAAAATTGAATCCACCGAAAAATATGTGATATCCGAAAGAATCATTCGTGGAGATTCTCTTATTTTAAAAAGAAAACTCTCAGCGGACCTCCCCCAAAATCCAGTACTCCGCTTTAAAACCTACCAGACCTTTGTAGAAGTATTTCGCGACGGAGATTGGCTTTATTCAAATGGAAAATTAAGCCACAAAGAAAAAGGGCTCGTAGGTAGCGGTGTACATTTCGTTTATTTGGGAGCTATTTCGCACGACAGTAAAACACTAGATATCAAATTTTATTTTTCAGAAAACGACGCATGGAACGTCCTCCCCACCTTTGAGGTTCTACCAGCAAGCTACGCTTACAGCGACTTTTACGCACGGCATTCCTTATCATTAGTAGTGGGGCTATTCCTGTTGCTGTTTGGCATATTGGCATTATTCCTAAGCGCGGGTATGTTTTTCTTCGGTATGAAATTTTTCCAAATCATGATGATAGGGTTCTTATCGGTCTGCTTGGGAATTTGGACCTTGAGCTTTACAAAGCTAATGCAGTTGTTCTCAATCAACTTTACTTTCAACACCTGCCTTGAATACATATCCCTTTACATAGCGCCATTGCCTCTTTGTTTGTTATTGCTCCATATGCGATACAAGAAAATTAGCAAGGCGCGTTGGTGGGGACTTGTCGTTGTCGCCACCTTGGATGTATTGCTGTTCGTAGTGACAACCATTCTGAACTTTACGCATATCCTGCATTATCCGCAAACTTTATGGGTATTCCATTCCTATATGGTTTTGTGCATTCTCTACTTATTCGCATCAGAAATTTCGAACAAGAGCCGTTTAGATACTCCAACCAAAATTTTGACAGCGGGTGTATCTACATTTGGAACATTTGCAATCCTTGAACTTTTGCGCTACAATCTGATAACATATTTCCATCTGGAACACACCATACTAGGAATCACGTGGCTCCCTCTTGGAACTCTGATGTTCATCATTCTTCTCGTCATGAGTTACATCGTATACATGTACCGTTTGATGTCAGCAAAAGCAGAACAAGACATTTTGAAGGAAATCGCATACAGGGATTCATTGACTGGGCTTTATAACCGCACCAAATGCCAGCAAATTTTTGACATTTTGGACAAGAGTACCGCAGATTTTGCAATCGTGAGCATCGACATGAACGGACTTAAGCATGTCAACGACCATTATGGACACAACAAAGGCGACATGCTGATTAAAGCTTTTGCAACAGCATTCCACGAAGCATTTACAGGAATCGGAACGGCAATCCGCATGGGTGGCGACGAATTTTTGGCAATCGTGCGTACTGAACATATTCTAGAAGTCGATAATTCTATTGCAAAGATGGCTGAACATCAAAAGACTCACAGCAAGAATTTGCCCATTTCTTTGGAAGCGGCTTACGGCATCGCCTGCAGGCATGAACTTTCGACAAACAACAATGCGGATTCTGAAGAAAAAGTCCCAGTTTCGGCAGAAAAAGTCTATCAGCTGGCCGACAAACGCATGTACTCCATGAAGTCTGCGATGAAATCGAAACTCGTAAGACATTAAAAATACATTCCTTTATCCATCTCTATTTAAGAACGGCTTAGGAGACGTTCTGGTTGAATAATTATATTTGGGGCGTTACAATAACTTAAGAAGGAACAAATAAATGGAAAAGCAACCTATAACGGATAAGCAACCTACAATTGTGAATCAGCTAAAACAACCCAAAAATTACATAAAAATAATAACCATTGCGGCAGTCGCCATCGTTGTGATAATTCTTTTCAAGTGCAACATCGGATACAACAGCGCAACACAGCTTCTTGTAAAGCAGTCTCCATTTGGAACGCTGTCATGCATTGATCACGCAGGTTTCTACTTCAAGGGTTTTGCAAGCATCTACTCTTACGACAGAACCAAGGACTTCTATTTCAATTCGTCTACCGAAAAGGTCAAGGGCGAAGGCTGGGAAGGTGGTGACGATGACGAAGATGATATCTCCGTAACGCTTTCTCGAAATGCCAATGCCGAAATTAGCGGCTACCTCAAATACCAGCTCCCGACGGATTGCGATGACCTCGTGAAAATCCACCGCGAACAGCGCTCCGACAAGAAGCTTAAACACGACCTTGTCAGAAACTCCGTACTTTCGGCCGTTAGAAAGACCGCACCGCTCTTCACCGCCGAAGAAGCCAAGGTGACAAAGATTGCAGAATTCAGAAGAATCGCCGAAGACCAGCTCACGGAAGGCGAATACCTCACCACCATCGAAGTGCTTACCGAAAAGGCCGGTGAAGACGAATACGATTCCGAAGGCAAGATTATCAAGAAAGCCGAAACGCAAGAATACAAGGTGACGAAGCTGAAATTGGACCAAAACGGCAACCGCATCTTGACAAAGCCATCTGCCCTCCGCCTTTACGGCATCAAGGTCGTCCAGTTCGAAATCCAGAACGTACGCCTCGACCAGAAAGCTCAACAACAGCTCGACATCGTAAAGGACCGTGAAATGAAGCGCGTGTCTAACGCCACCGCTGCAGAAACGGCAAAGCAAGCCGCCATCACCGCCGAAGCCGAAGGTAAGGCTCGTATCGCCCAGGCCAAGGCCGACCAGGAAGTGGAAAAGATCAAGGCCGTGACGCAAGCCGAAAAGGAACGCGACGTGGCAGTTCTCCAGGCTCAGAAGGAACAGGAAGTTTCCCGCCTCGAAGCTTTGAAGGCTCTTGAAGTCGCAAAGAAAATCAAGGCCGAAAAGGAAGCTGAAGCTGCCGCCAACAGAGCTCTCGTCAGCGCCGGTTTGACTCCGCAAGAACGCGCCGAATGGGACTACAAGACCAAAGTCGGTGTGGCCGAAGCGCTCGCGAAGTCCGCACACCCGCTCGTCCCGGAAATCATGATGACAGGCGATTCCAAGGGCGGCGCAAGCACAGCCATGGATGCAGTTGGCCTGAACATGCTCATGGGATTAACTGAAAAGCTGTCTAAAAACAATCCTTAACCGTTAAAATGCAGAAGTCCCGCCAATGGCGGGATTTTTGTTACTCATTCAAAAGGGGCATTTTATGAGTCAAAATTCAACGAAAAAAAATTTAGGGACAGAAGATTGTCTTATCGAACACTCTGCAGTGGAATTTTTTGACGTGCCGGTCCACACAGCAGATGCAAGAAGCGTAAATGACGATACTCTTGCCAATGAGAATTCTGCCGTTGATTATGACCATTGCGTCGTGATGACCCCGACAAAACAAGTTACCGGCAAACGGAAACTTGTCGTATTTTTCCACGGTGCGGGCGAGCCCGTCAATCATGATTCCTGGATAGGTACTGACAAGTTCATGCCAAAGTTCTTTGCCGCATGCGGATACGTGGTTTGCGCCTCCAATGGACTTCCCCAGAGATTCGCAGCAGAGAACAACTTAAGTTACTGCCGTCCCGTCGGTAACTATATGTGGATTGAATCCGTCTGCAAAATGATCGAAAAAATTTGCAGAGAATGGGACTGCGACAGGAATGAAATTTACGTTTACGGAGAAAGCCAAGGCGGAATGGGCGCCCTGAATTTCGTCGAAAGCGGAGCAATTCCGGTCAAGGCATGCGTACTCGATTCCCCGGCCATATCGATGCTCTATTCTCAACTGAACATTCTTAACGCACACGTCAACCTTAAGTTTTTCTATGGCTTCGACAATGCGTACGATTATAGCCCGGAAAAAGTGTACGGACTAGACCCATTTGCCAGAAACTGTACAAAAATCGAAGATAAAGCGGATTACACACTTGCTAACGGCAGGTATCTTTCGAGTTCCGAATTGAATAAATGCACAAGTAAGCGAATCACAAGATGCCCCGTTAAATTCTTCCTTGGAGCCGAAGATACAACGACGCCTGCATTTGCCTCGCAACTCGTTTACAAACAATTAAAGAACGCGGGACAATTGACAGCGTGTGACTTGTACATTGGTGTAGGCCATTGCGTAGATCAAAACTCCAAAGTTATCGGAACGTTCACATATAGGGATAAAATATGTAATGTTACCAAGCCTACTGTCGATATGGCTCTGTGGTGGGCTCGATTTGGCGGTTACGACGAACTGCCGGAGATTACCTTTATCTAGCTTCCCGCTCCTTGATGGCACGGACTGTTTCTTCCCAAGGGCCTTCGGAGACAAATGAAGAACCGTCTTTCAGCCCTTCGCGGAATTCGTCAGCAAGATTTTCCCCGAACTCAGAGATTTCATCTTCTTTCAGAAAATAGATCTTATAAGGCATTTTTACATGCCGAGGTAAACGACATGATAAGCGATAATTACGAAGAACACTGGACGGCAAAGATTTTGGATTATGATTATCCATTGACGGAAAAGCAGTACCGAATTTTTTGCCACGGATTTTCACCCGATTGGGATCATCGCTATGAATCCGTTTCTGTTGATGGCTGGCATTATGTTTATCGTTCAGGCCGGTGGATTGAAAAGTTTCGTTATGTGAAGCAAAAAGATGGACTGTTCCATATAACGGAACATTATGTGAAAGGCGATGAAAAGAGCTATCTCGACGAAGTACTTTTCCATGGAGGATGGGAAACGCCATTATTCACGGATGAAGAAATCATGGTTCATGTTGCCAAGATGAAAAAATAAAAAGACCCCGTTTTTGAAGCAAGACGACAAAGAGTCTTATAGGGCATCTTTATGACCCGAAATTAAACTTCGAGGGATGTTAATTTGTATATTATGGCCGCCGTAATAAGCTATTATGCATTTATCGTCAGGAAACAACATAATGTTCAAAAAAATCATTCTCGCAAGTGCGCTTGCCATAAGCTCTTCCTTTGCAGCCTGGGACCTGTTCCCCGTTCTTGAAAACCATAAGGGACAGACCAGATTTACCTCGTATTACACTACATACTCTGGAGAAATTAAGCAATACCACACTCTTAATCTCTCTTTAGGTTCTCGATATACAATACTCCCGGGTCTAGAACTTGCACTCGTTGTTCCATACCATGTATTCTCGTACTATGGCAGTAGCCATTTAGGAGAAGACGGAACAGGTAAAATCCGTCTTATGAGCCGTTACCAGTTTATTCCCACCATGAACGTATTTGCGGACATTTATTTACCTAATAGCGATTACTGCTTCGGCAAAGATCCATGGCATTTCAACTTCGGTTTGCAATTTTCAAGGAAAGTTAACCAGTTGTTCAACTTCGGATCCCAACTTGCTTTTGATTTCGACACAGAGGGTGATGGCGACGGTATCCCTATATCCACATCTGCTGCATTAGAACTTGATTTTACCGTTACGGAAAATTTTACTCCGTACATAGAGACAAGTGGATATCTAGAACTCGGTGAAATATTCACTGGTCACGGATACCAATTCTCTCATGGCGGCGGTGATTTAAATCTAGCCTCATACATCGGTGTGAAATACAACTTTAACGAAAAAATTTCTATCGATGCTTCAACTGGAATAAACAAATGGGTTAACGTAGATGACAGCCACATTGCTTTTGGTGTTGGATTCGCCGTTTTGTTTAACTTCTAAATTTTTCCCAAAATATGTTTGAGACCCGCTGCGAGCGGGTCTTTCTTTATATTAATTAAGCTGAATCTTAGTATTGGTGTATTTTTTCCAACTCCTGCATCAGATTGTGGGTTTCGATGAGGATAGCGATAATCTTGCGGTAATGTTCGATATCATCGTATGTGAGTGTGCGATTTTTGCGGTCCTTGAGCCATTTTTGCGCGGGTTGGTAGCCACCGATGTAGAAATTCCACGCTAACTCGGGAACATTCTCGAAGCACTGCGTTTTATTAATAAAGACTTTTCCCACTTTGTCATCCCCGACTTGGTCGGGGATCTCCTTCTCGTATCTGAGATCTGATATTACATTGTCGCTAGGAGTATTGAATGAAACGGTTAGTGGTTGCGGGATTTCTTGCATCAAATGAAGTTTGCGGAGCTTTTCGCCAACGGCGGCAATACGGTTGAATTCTTCTGCGTTTTTGGGATACGGGATTCTTGGAAAATCGATTTTCAAAAATTCCTTGTAGCGTTCGCGGTAAGATGGCGTATGGAGAACACCATAGATGTAATCAAAGACTTGCTCGGGGGTAGTAATGTGTTCCTCTTGATTGTCATTCCCGCGAAGGCGGGAATCTCCTTCTAGACAAGCATCTATTTTTCGCCAAATAGTTTCATCAAGGTTTGGCTTTCGCTGTTCGCCAAGATTGGTTTCGTTTTCCGTCGGGTAGAGAAAGAGCGGGAAGAAATAGGGTGTTCCATTTGTTGTAGCAAAGAAACGATCTGGAATTAATTCTTTCACACACAAAGCGAAAGAATAATCAACATTATTAGCATATTGTCGGCTTAGCACTAAGGCATAACTTCCCTTTAAAATATGGAACGATTCTAAAAAACGTGGATAGCCCATTATTCCGTTAGTCTTTCCCGTATAATTCGTATACCGAACATCAAAAGGTTTGTAATCTAATTTATTGGCAATAATTTCATTATTCATCAAATCATTCTTTGCAGAAACAATTTGCCAATCTCTTCCATCCTTCACATTATATTTTTGACTCAAATCATAAGCAGACATACTAACAAAATTGTTTTTTAACTCAGCTGCATCGTTCCCGTTAAAGAAAATATTTAAAGCATCCCTTTTCGTTTGAATACCAGAATTATAAACATTCATCAATTCATCAATCTTAAAACCTTTCTCGTATTCACTTTGTACAGAAAAATCTTTCGGAACAAAGAAATACTGCGGCGCTTGCAAATTCAGTTCCTGCCAAGGGACGTCCTTTAGGGAATGTGTTTTGAGGTAATGATATTTTTCAACACGCTTGCCGAAGAGTTCGTAATGATAAACTTTGGCAATGGATTGTATCGTTTCGTTTGCAACGACACTCCCCTTCTTCACAAAGATGGTGATACTAACACCTTGCATAATATCAAAGACATTTTCGTCTTTTCCACCATCCGGTGTTTTTTCCATCTTTCGAGAATCACCATGCAAATTCAAAACATATATCTCATCAAAAGCCTGCAACAAACTGAACCGCATTTGGCGATGAGTGATTCCATCAATAAAACTATTATTTGAAATGTAGGCTACAATTCCTTCGCCATTTTTCTCAACATAGTAATGAGCCAAACGAATGAATTTGATATAATCATCATCAAGATTTATCTTCTTTTCATTCAAGTTTTTCTTGTAATCAAGCAAAAGATTCTGAATCCACTCACCCTTATTACTGCTGCTCACGCTATACGGTGGATTCCCTATCATCACCATTACAGGAGTATCGCGTTTGACGAAGTTCGCTTCGCTTGCTTCTTGTGCCAACCACTGCGCAAATAGTGTTCCCGTATTGGGGTCACATTCTTCCAAAGAATTGGTTAGGTAAATACGCAGACGCTTGTTCTTTTTCGGAACATAGCCCGTTTCAGAAAGCACCATGTCGAGTTTGAGATGCGCAATCGCATACGGAGCCATCATAAACTCGAAGCCGTTCAAACGCGGCAAAAGGTGTTCGTCCACGTAGTTCTGCCATGCGCCCAAGTTGCCCTGCATGCTGCTGTAAATCTTCCGCACAATCTTTGCGGGGAATGTCGCCGTGCCCGTCGCAGGGTCGAGAATCTGCACTCGATGATATTCCTTTTCCTCATGGCGTTTGTGGTCAGTGGTGCGATTGTCGGTATACAGGTCGTTCGATCGCTTGAGTTTCACCTTGCTTGTGTCGGCAAGGCCCATCGGTAGCTTGAACGTGTCCTTCAGAATTTCATCCACCGCATTCACCATGAAATCGACAACCGGCTCCGGTGTGTAATAAACGCCACAGGACTTTTTCTGTTTCGGGTCATAATGGTACAGGAAATCTTCGTAAAAATGAATCAGCGGATCGCCCTGACCACTTGATTGCCCGAAGTTTTTCATCACCTTGGAAATGTCGGTAACGCGGAACGTCTCGACCAGGTCATCCACGATCCAAACAATACTTTCGTCCATGTCGAAGCCGGCGATGCTCTGGAAAATCTTGCGCAGGAACGGGTTCGTTTCGGGAATCAGCGTCGCCGCCTCGGCTCGCGAGAACGTGTCGGGAGTCTTGTCGTGAAGCCGCGCCGCAAACATGCCGTATGCAATCGTCTGCGCATAAATATCGGCAAAAGCCTTTTCCGTCAAATCGTGAATCAAGATGCTTTTGAAAGCATTCCACTGCCCCGCCAGTTCACCCGTCTTTTCCGAATCATTCTCAAGTGTCTTGTGAATCGTTTCGGCAAGGAGTTTCGCCTTTGCCGCCATCATCTGCGCCAACTTTTTCGCAGACGTAATCTTTTGCGGGAGTGCGCCCGAGAAGGAATCCACAACCTCCAAAAATTTCGTGACATTCGGCTGGATAACAACCACCTTGTCGCCACGAACTTCGGCAATGCGCACGCTATCGACAAATTCGCCAAACTCATAGAGATGGAAATCGAGATAGTCCGTAAACAAGATGTGGTCAAGAGAATTCTTGTACCGGTTGAACTGTTCCTTGTGTTCGCGGTTGCCGTCTAGGTCGCGGTCATTCACGTCCTTCGCTTCGACAAACGCCACCGGGATGTTCGATAAGCCACCCTTGGAGATGATGTAGTCCGGGGCACCGCAGTCAATGCGCCGAGGTTCGTTCGTCACCACATACTTGGGCAAAAGTTCCGACAAGAGCGAAGCCAACGCCGGACGGTAACTGTGCTCGGTCGCCTTGCCCGTCGCAAACTGTTTGGAGACTTCGGCGATGTAGCGTTCTACGGCTTGGTACTTGCTCTTATCTAAATCAGTCATGGCGCATCCTTGAATGGAAAGATTCTGCTCCATTCAGGGATTCGACTCCGCACGACCTGAAAACAAAAAAAGGCGTGGAGTCGTAGGCCTATTGTTGCGGTGGTAACGACCAAGAAACCAAAACACTCAATAAGCACAAACGACCCACGCCCCAAACGGGACGTGAGCGCTCGTCTTATTCTCGAGTGTTGAAAATTTTGGTCGTTTTTCCGCAACAAGAATAAGAGACGAATCTCAAAAACCGGTCGCCCAATGCCGCGAAGCAAAGGGCTATGTATGATAAATTGTAGTAAAAAAGTGACTGGATTCTTCGCCTTCGGCTCAGAATGACGTATGCAACGGGGGTTTTAGGGGGTGTCCCCCTAGGCGAGGGGGTAATGGAAGACCCGGTGGCCCCAATCGCGGTACTCCAAGGTGACAGGACACCGGGGCTGCAATTAGGGGGATTCCTCCCCCTCCGTATTCATAGAAAAAGCGACAACGGCAATCATTTACAGGCAAAAATTTATATCTTTCCAATGAGCATACCCCGCAAATCGGTAATTGAGCCGAAGCGGGGCTTTACCGCAAAGGAGCCCGTATGTTTGAATGGTTTATCAAGTCATGCATAAAGTTTTCGGTTTGCAGTGCGATACTGCTTTTCATCTATCACATTTTCGTCTCGCAGAAGCTTGAAGAGGAATCAGTTTCGAACATCAAGGAAAACGAGTAGTTTATGGAACAGAATAAAGACATTGCAGACATCCAGGCCGCCGAAGCGACTTTTCAGAAAAAGAAAAAGTACATTCTGTGCTATCACAGCTTTAGCGTAAACAATTTCAAGAAAGCAAGCGTTCAGATCCGTAAACTTGCAGAAGCCGCGGGCGCGCCCATCAGTATCGCGGTGATTCCAGCGTTTGGTGCGGCTCCGGAATCCGAGGCCGAGCAGTTCCGTGAAGAACTCGAAAAGTTCGTGCAAGAAGGCTACGAGATCATGCTCCATGGCGCTCGTCACCGTGCCGATTTGTCGTTGAAGCGTAGCATTTCGGGCAAACTGGCCCTTTTGGTTTCGAACAACGAAGCTGAATTTGCAGGCATCGACGAACGATTCACGCAGGCTCTCCTCAAGCGCAGTTTAGCCTTGTGGAAGGCTCACGGTACAGGCAAGCCCTCTGGCTTTATCCCGCCGATTTGGTTCGGGAACAAGTACCTCAAGGAACAGGCTCTTTCGATTTTCGATTATTACGAAGATTTCCACGGAATCTACCAGAAGGTGAAAGGTAACGTCAAAAAGACTAGTTCCAGTACGCTCAGTTTCTCTATTTTGCCTACCCCGCTCCTTGGCATCGCCCAGACTTACGCATGCCTCAGAATGCTCTTGCCGGGTGGCGTCCACCGCTTGGTGTTCCATGATAAAGACTTTAGGACGATTGGCGAAAAACGCATCTTGAACATGGTGCGTTACATTTCGACCATGCGTGAAAAAATCATGTACAAAGATTTGTAGTACTCTAGGACTTGGCAAATGCTTTTAAATAAATTCATATCCAAGATAGATTACAAGTCTTACGAAGACCTGTACAAGAATTTTAAGATTACAATTCCGAACGACTTTAACTTCGCCTACGATGTTGTCGATGAATACGCCAAGACTGAGCCTAAGCGCGAAGCCCTCGTGTGGTGTGACGATAATGACGAGAGCCATATTTTCACATTTAAGGACTTATCGCTTGCCTCCCAGCGCACGGCAAACTTTCTTGTAGAACAGGGAATCCAAAAGGGCGACCGCGTGATGCTCATTTTGCGCCGCCGTTATGAATTCTGGTTTTTCTTGTTGGCGCTCCACCGCATTGGTGCTATTGCAATCCCTGCAACGAACATGCTCGCGGCAGAAGACTTGGAATACAGATTCAATGCCGCCGAAATCAAGATGGTCGTTGCCTACGACGAACCATCGTTGCAAAAAGAAGTGGACAAGGCTAAGGCAAAATGCCAATCGGTCGAAAAGCTCGTGACTGTCGGTCAGACCGCCCGCCAAAACTGGATTAGCTTCTACGACGATTACGAACTTTTCCCGGCAACATTCGAACGCCCGACTGGGGAAGCCGCGACGCACAACGATGATATCATGATTGTGTATTTCACGAGCGGCACAAGTTCAAACCCGAAGATGGTTGCGCATACTTATACGTACCCGCTTGGCCATATCGTGACGGCCAAATACTGGCAACACGTGATTGACGGAGGCCGCCACCTGACTGTTGCTGAAACAGGTTGGGCTAAGGCGCTCTGGGGCAAAATTTACGGGCAGTGGATTGCCGGTAGCGCCGTGTTCACTTACGATATGACGGTGTTCATTCCGGGCAAGCTCCTGGAAAAAATGTCAGAATACAAGGTGACGACATTCTGCGCACCGCCCACGGTCTACCGCTATATTCTGCATCACGGAATCGGAAAGTACGACCTTTCTAGCCTCAAGTACTGCACTACGGCTGGAGAAGCGCTCAATCTTGACATTTACAACAAGTTCTTCGAGCAGACGGGAATCCGTATGCAAGAAGGCTACGGCCAGACTGAATTGACTCTCACTACAGGTAACTTTGGCTTCAGCGACCCCCGTCCGGGTTCCATGGGCAAGCCCTCCCCCGGCTACAGCATGGAAATTGTGAATGCCGAAGGCAATCCTTGCAAAGTCGATGAGGTCGGCGAACTGATTATCAAAATTGATCACGGCAAGCCGTTCGGCATGTTCGGTGGTTACTATCGCGATGACGAACGTACCGAAAAGGTTTTCGAGGGTGGTGTCTACCATACTGGTGACACGGCCACTCGTGACAAGGACGGATATTTCTGGTTTGTCGGACGTACCGATGACCTTATCAAGAGTTCCGGTTACCGCATCAGCCCATTCGAAGTGGAAGAAGTGCTACACAAGCACCCCGCTGTCTTGGAAGTGGCGGTCACGGGCGTCGAGGATAAGGATCGCGGACAAGCTGTCAAGGCAACGGTCGTTCTGCAAAAGGGCTACGAAGCATCAAAGGAACTCGCCAAAGAGCTCCAGCTTTTCACAAAGAAAATCGCGGCCTCTTACAAGAGCCCACGAATCATTGACTTTGTGACGGAACTGCCAAAGACCATCAGTGGAAAAATCCGCCGAGCCACCATCCGCGACAAGGATGCCGCAGAATCACAGGCAAGTTCAGCAACCGAAAATGCGGATGCGAAGAACACAAACGAAGGAACTGCTGAAGAAAAATAACGAAAAGTCCGACTTCAAAAGAAGCCGGACTTTTTTCAATTTTTGCGTTATTTATTTCTGATCAGCACAATATTTATTTGCCATGTCAAGCAACTGATCTTTACCAACCTTGACGTCATATTCCTTTGATCCAAGAGAGCTCAGGGCACCGCCATAAGTCATCTTATATCCCTTTTCAGTTTGCGTAAAGGTGACGGAACCACCCTTTGTCTTGGCGGTTGCAGAGTTTTCCGTGCTAGACACCGAGCAATCGCTGGCGTCCGTTACCGCAGATGTCACCTTCTCTGCTGTAGAACAAGCGGAGAGCATTGCTGCAGCTCCGAATGCAGTAAGAACCATAAAGAATTTCATAGTTTTCTCCTTGCTATAAGGATGGCTGTTCAGCCAAAGCCATTGTTTATGATGTATACAATATACAACATAATTTCATGAAAATGCGAATATCAAAACAAAAACGCACCCTACCGGATGCGTTCTTGAACTAAGCTGTCAAAAAATTACTGTGCCATTGCACAAGTTTTCTGAGCCATTTCGACCAAATCGTCCTTAGTAACCGGCGTCGACGACGGCATATCGATCGGTTCATTCGCTTCAGCGCCATAGCCACCAAAAGTAATTCTGTAACCCTCTTCTGTCACCGTATACGTTTTCGTGGTCGAATAGCCAGCAACAGACATCGTAGCCGTTGCAGAGTTGTCTGTAGACGAGACCGTGCAGCCAAGCGACGGTGTTGCAGACGCAGAATCGTCATCACCGCAAGCGGTAAGAACAGCAGCGGCAACAGCAGCCAAAATCAACATTTTTTTCATTTATCATCTCCTTTTTTTATATTACCAATATGATAATAAATATGGTAGAACATAATATAACTTAATTATATCAATGCAAATTATAATTTATTTTTACATTACATGCACAAAAAAGAGCCTGCAACGAGGCTCCTTTTTTTAGTTTTTTTTCGTTTTTCAACAGATTATTTAACGTTACTTCAATTTGTCGAATACGCGTTTTGCAGCATCAATGGTGCGGTCGATATCCGCTTCGGTATGGGCTGCACTCACGAAAATCGCCTCGAACTGGCTTGGCGCAAGGTAAATGCCTTCGTCGAGCATCCCGAGGAAATAACGACGGAACAATTCCAAGTCGGACTTTTGCACATCGGCAAAGCAAGTGACCGGGCCTTCGGTAAAGAAGATGCAACCCATGGAGCCCACTTGGTTCGTGGAAATCGCGACACCCGCAGACTTCGCTGCGTCCTGAAGGCCCGCGAGCAAACGCTTTGTCATCGCTTCGGCATGAACGTAATATTCCGGGTGAGCGTTGAGTTCACGCATCGTTGCAAGGCCAGCCGCCATCGCAACCGGATTGCCCGAAAGCGTACCTGCCTGGTAAATTCCTCCGAGCGGAGCAATCTGCTGCATTACATCCAAACGACCGCCGTAAGCGCCCACCGGCATACCGCCGCCAATAATCTTACCGAACGTGGTGAGATCCGGCTTGATGCCGTACAAGCCTTGAGCGCAATGGATGCCCACGCGGAAACCGGTCATCACTTCATCGACGATGAGGAGCGCGCCATGCTTTTTCGTTTCTTCGGAAAGCGTCTGCAAGAATTCAGGCTTTGCAGGCACCACGCCCATGTTTCCCGCCACAGGTTCCACAATCACGCCCGCGATTTCGTCACCAATCTTGTCGAAGAGTTCTTTAACGCCAGCCACATCGTTGTACTGGAGCGTGAGCGTGTACTTCGCGAGATCCGCCGGAACGCCCTTGCTGCTCGGCTTGCCCGTCGTGAGCATTCCTGAGCCCGCCTTGATGAGCAAGCTATCGCTATGGCCGTGGTAGCAACCTTCGAACTTCACAATCTTGTCGCGACCAGTAAAACCGCGAGCTGCACGAATCGCACTCATCGTTGCTTCGGTACCGCTGTTCACCATGCGAATCATCTCGACGCTCGGCACAAGACTCATCACAAGCTTTGCAAGTTCCGATTCGAGACCGCACGGAGCGCCAAAACTGAGACCGTTCTTTGCCGTTTCAGCAACCGCGTTAATCACAGCGTCATGCGCATGGCCCAGAAGCATCGGGCCCCAGCTGCCCACGTAATCGATGTAATCGATTCCATCGACATCGTAAATGTGGCAACCCTTTGCGCGGGCGATAAACGGAGGTGTTGCACCCACGTTGCCGTATGCACGGACTGGGCTATTCACGCCGCCCGGCATCAAGGTTTTTGCTTCTGCGAATAACTTTTCACTTAAAGAGTGATTCATATAAAATCCTTAATCAGTCACTAGGCACTATTTTCTAAGATCTACCAACTAAGCTCTAAGTTCTACAAATCTACTCCTTTACAATATGCACTACACGTTGCGGGAACGGGATCGAAATTCCAACTTCATCAAAACGTTCCTTAACCGACTTCATGTACTTGCAACGCATATCCCAATATTTAGCGGTCTTGACCCAAACTCTCATGTTGACAGCCACAGCGCTATCATCCAGCGACGAAACAAAGAAAGAAGGAGCAGGATCTTTCAATACTTCAGCATCGCTTTCGACAAGCTGTTTCATTTCGGCCATCGCCTTTTCTGCTGAATCCGCATAATCAATGCCGAACGACAAATCCAAACGGCGCTTGGGATTACGGCTATAATTGATAATGGGAGAACCCCAAAGCATGCTGTTCGGAGCCGAGACATAAAGCCCATCCAATGAAATGAGAATTGTATTGAAAAGCCCCACGCCCACGATTTTGCCCTTCAAGGAACCACATTCAATATAATCCGAAGCACGGAACGGATGGAGGAACAGCAAAAGAATTCCCGACGCAATGTTACCCAAAGTGTCCTTCAAAGCAAGGCCAATGGCAAGAGATGCCGCACCAATCACCGTCACAATTCCAGCGGTATTCACGCCGAGAATGTGCAAAATCATCAGCAAGCCACAAATGTAGACCGCATAAGAGAATAGCGAATAAAGTAACGGTTTTACAGATTCATCAGCGCCTTTCTTAATCGCAAAACTCAGAATGAACTTAATTATCAACAAGATAATTGCGCCTGTAGCAATGACAGTTGCAATTTCTACAACATTCTGTAGAATTGGGTTGACAATACCAATATCCTTTAAAAATCCAGCAAACTCTTTCATAAAAATTATTCCTTTATTAACATTCCTGCGTTAAAGAATTCCCTTTTCCAAAACTTCCTTCGCATGGTACGTGATGATAATGTCTGCGCCTGCACGCTTGAACGCAATCATGTTTTCGCGGATAATCGCATTTTCGTCGATCCAGCCCATCTTTGCAGCGGCCTTCACCATGGAATATTCACCGCTTACGTTGTACACAGCGACAGGCACATTGCTGATTTCAGCCGTCTGGCGGAGTACATCGAGGAACGCAAGGCCCGGCTTGACCATCACGATATCGGCACCTTCTTCCAAATCGAGTTCCACTTCGTGAAGCGCTTCGCGACCATTGCGCACGTCCATTTGGTACGACTTGCGATTGCCAAAATGCGGAGCGGAATCGGCGGCATCGCGGAACGGACCGTAGAACGCACTTGCAAACTTTGCACTGTAAGCCATAATCGGCGTGTTCGTAAAGCCGTTTGCATCAAGCATTTCGCGGATTGCAGCCACACGGCCATCCATCATGTCAGAAGGAGCGACCATGTCGGCACCCGCTTCGGCATGAGAAAGAGCGGTCTTTGCCAAAAGTTCAAGTGACGGATCGTTATCGACATCGCCATCCTTGATGATTCCGCAATGGCCATGACTCATGTATTCGCAAAGGCACACGTCCGTAATCACGTACAAGTTCGGGAATTTTGCCTTGATAGCACGCACGGCACGCTGCACAATGCCTTCCTTGTCGTAGGCACTGCTTGCCATTTCATCTTTGTGATTCGGAATACCGAACAGGAGAATCGACTTTACGCCAACCGCCACACAGCTTGCAAGTTCCTTCAAAAGTTCATCAATTGAAAAACGGAACTGGTTCGGCATTGATGCGATTTCTTCTTTGATGCCTTCCCCTTCTACCACGAACATCGGGTAAACGAGAGAATCTGGATTCACTGCAGTTTCTGCAATCATGTTGCGGATAACTTCATTTTTGCGTAAACGACGAGGACGGATAATCATAATAAGTAATTTGTGTTAGTAATTAGTCAATAGTCATTGGTTGTTTGCAAAATCATTTAAGAGCGCGGCGAAGTCTTTAATCACGATCATCAAAGGCTTCAGCATCTTCAGGTTCTTCGACAGTCCATTCGCGGATGTGCTTGGCGAGTTCCTTTTCACCTACGCGTTCGAGTTCTTCCGAAACAGCGTTCAGTTCGGAGGCATCCTGTGCAGGCAATTCCTTTTCGAAATGTTTGACGTACTGTTCCAAAAGTTCAAACTTTTTGAGATTTGCCAAAAGCATCATGTAGCTTGTGTCGCAAGAATTACTGCGATACTTCACATGATCAATCAAAAGTTTATCGACACTTGCGTCATCCTTGAGCATGCAAAGTCTCGAAAGATTCATAATCTTCGGATAGCATTCGTACAAACGCGTTGCATACTTGAGGCAATCCGTCTTACGGCCTTCACGGTCGGCAATCGCCGCCTGCAAATCGAGGAAAGCTTCTTCGTCTTCGGCACCCGGGTCCTTCACATCACCGAGCCATTGCTTGGCCATCGCGATATCGCCTGCGACAAAGTAAGAGTTCGCTATGTCGATAAGCGTCGCATTGCTCTTGTCCGGATCCTTGTAAAGCGATGCCTTCGCAAAATTCTCGGTATCCTTGATGGCATCGGCCATGTCACAAATCGCATCGAGAACATCTTCGCGGTTCTCGAGTTCCGTTTCGTCAATCACGCCAAGAAGTTCCACAATCAAAGATTTCGCGCGTTCAACCGGCATAAATTCTTCGATCGAGAGGAACACGACTTCGCGACCTTCCCCACCCACATGGCGCACCGCCAAATCGTGAATCAAGTCGGCAATGTAATCCTTGTCGTCATAAGTCTTTGCGACTTCCACAAAGAACGTTCCCGCATCGTAAAACAAATCGTTCCACGTGTCCATATCTTCGTCATCGGCCTTGAATGCCAAGAAATCGGCACGAAGCGTCCAAGCCAAAAGTTCCAGCTGGACTTTGACATCTTTAATTTTTTCGATTTCATCAAGGCCATTCGCAATCGCCTCGTACAAATCGTCCGGGCGATGCAACAAGCGACTTTGACCACTTACAATCTCGCGAAGCGTCTTGCGGAGATTGTCTTCTTTACCACGAAAAGCCGCCTCGGCAGAAGGCGACTTCCAAAATTTTTTCTTTTTAGCCATGCTTTAAATGTAGAAATTACTTGGCCCAGCTAAAGGACGGATAGCCGCCAAACTTAGCCGGATCAATAGCCCAAACAGAGCCTGAGCCATTCAATGTCGAAACAAACGTTGCAGTTTTCATTTCTTCGGTCGTAAATCCGGTCGGAGATTCCGCGCTCATCGATTCTGCAATCACGAGACATACTGCGGGATTAGAACAATCTCCCGAAATTATTTTGTCGTAATAGACATTCGTTAAAGTAGCCGAAGAATTGACCTTGCCAGCTACCGTGCCCGAAAGGTTATTATCAGGAACCTTACCGGAGTTATAGCCCGATTCAAGCTTGGCGTCATTATCAACAATGCCTACAAGACCACCAATCTTGGAAGCCTGACCAGAAATTTCACCCTGGTTGAACACATTCGTTGCCGTAACAGCCTTCAAGCTACCGATAACACCACCGACATTCTGAACCTTCTTCACCGTAATGGTAGCGGTATTGAAGACTTCGTTCACAGCAGATTTATTCGAAGCAACCGCAATAACACCACCAACATTGCCTAACTGGCTTTCATCAGCGGTCACTGCGCCAAAGTTACCGGCACGTTCCATCTTGGTTGTAGAAATCTTTCCAGCCACGCCACCAACGTCGCCAGCACCGGTTACAGCACCATGGTTCAACGCCATCGTAATTTTACTTTCATCACCAACACTTGAAGAGCCGCCGACAATACCGCCAACAGTAGACTTACCAGTCACAGTAGCCGTATTTGTCAAACTTGTAAGAGTTCCGTTCTGCACGATTCCCAAAACACCGCCAATATTGTTAGTACCACTTACGGCACCGGCCACAGAAATGCTCGTAACCGTTACGTACTTTGCTTCGCCAAACAAACCGCCAACACGGTCCGTCCCCTTGATTTCAGCATTTTCGATCGTGCAGTTTTCCACAGTCACAGTATCGGCCAAACCAGCAAGCACACCTGCAATAGAGCCGACATTCATCTTGGCGCCCTTAATGACAACGTTGCTAATGTGAGCGTTACGAGCGAGTCCAAACAGACCGGAGTATGCTGCCGTATCACTGATTGTCAAGCCAGAAATGGCCTTTGCGCCACCATCATAGGAACCACTAAACGGACGATTACCGAAGCCATTCGGGTTCTTACCAAAAATACCAATCGGACTCCATGCACTTGCGAGCGCAATATCTGCCGTCTGCTTAAAGAATTTGCCCTTGAAAGTCATCGAAGAGTCGTTCACATAGAACGCCACTTTCCGAAGCTCTTCTTCATTCGAAATCAAGTATGGATTTTCGGCAGTACCCTCGCCTTGCCAAATCGAGGAATAATCTCTTTCTATAGGTTTCCAATCATCGTTATTGGGAACTATGGTATCGATTTTTGTCGGTTCCTTCGGGAGATCGCTTTGCGGGCTATTGGAAAAATCTCCTGAATTGCTATCACCGCAAGCAAAGAGAAACATAGGCAAAGCTGCCATAGATACAATTTTAGCAAAATGCATAGGCCATCCTCTAGTGAGTTATTCCACACTCCTTAGTTTAAATTAAATAAAAAAAGGCCAGAACGTACAAAGAGTTCAAGCCTTTTTTCAATTTTTTAAAAGATGCCTGCAGGACTAGCCTAAAGCATTACTTGCCGTGGTGCTTGTCATGGTTGGGGCAGCCGCAACCGCCGTTACCATCGCAATTTTCCTTGTTGCCATGGTCACCGCATTCGCATTCGTGGCCTTCTTCGCCGCACTTGCATTCATGGTCTTCATCGTGACCACCGCAGCAGCAGTGATGCTGGAACGGCTTGAGGTCTTCTTCGGTTGCTTCACGAACGGAAACAACTTCGATTGCAAAGTTGAGGTTCTTGCCAGCGAGTTCGTGGTTGGCATCGATAACAGCGGTCTTTTCGCCAACGGACTTGATGCGGATCTGCATCGGGCCATTCGGAGTCTGGGCATAGAATGCCATGCCCGCTTCGACCTTGTCAACGCCCTGAAACACGTTCAGCGGAACTTCCTGAGTCATGCGTTCGTCGTATTCGCCGTAACCTTCAGCCGGAATCACGACAACGTCAAACTTGTCGCCCACATCGTGACCGACCATTGCCTTTTCGAGGCCCGGAACGATCATGTGCATGCCCTGGATGTACTGGAGCGGTTCGCGACCTTCAGAAGAATCGATCACGGCACCTTCATCGGATTTGAGGGTGTAATGCATCTGGACGACTGTTTTTTCTGCAATTTTCATAAATATCCTTTAGAATCGCGAGCAAGCCCGCGGTTGAGTCTTGGAGCACAAATGTAGTAATTTAGTTGGTAGATCTTAGGGCGGCAAAGCCGCAGTTGGTAGAACTTAGTTGGTAGAACTTAGATATTCTTAAAGGTAAGAGAGAATGTTCTAAGTTCTAAGTTCTAAGTTCTAAGTTCTAAGTTCTAAGTTCTAAGTTCTAAGCTCTAAGTTCTAAGTTCTAAGTTCTAAGCTCTAAGCAGAAACCTGGCTTTCGCGATATTCGCCGCCAAACGCATGTCCGCTGACAGAAAGAATCGGCGGGAACTGGACGCGTTTTGCAAGCGCAAGTCCCTTGAACCTACGATACCAATGGCGCATGTCATCAAGGGCAGCTTCGGTCGTAGGCAAATGAGATTTGAAGTAAAGTGCGTCGACGCCAAGCGTTTCGCAAATCAAACCTTGCGCGGCAAGCTTTTCGGTAAATTCGAGGCTCACGCCTTTTTCAACCCACATCGCAAAAAGTTTATCGTGGTACGGATAAAGAATCGGGTCGCCCTTGCCTTCATCGACGTTCATCGCTTCGGAGAGTTCAGCGCTCGCCGGGATGTCAATGGAAGCCATCGGGATGATTTCTTTATCGCGATTGATGTAACGCGCCAACGCATAAACCTGAGTTTTCCACAAGTCGCCAAGAGCGCACATCACACCGCAAGTGTCACCGTAAAGAGTGCAATAGCCAACCATCGCCTCGCTCTTGTTGCCATTGCAGGTCACGCCAGCGCCAACAACAGAGGCCACCGTCGAAAGAATCGATGCAGAACGCGTCCTCGCCTGCAAGTTCTCGTGATTGATTCCAGCCACCTTCATCACAGTATCGTTACGCACAAAAGAGCAACGTTCAAGCGTATGGCATACCGACTCTAAAATATCCGAAATCGGAGCGACCATGTAAGGTGTACCCAAGTTCTCGGCCAAGTCGCGCGCAGCATTCTTCGTCGTATCCGAATTGAAGCGCGTCGGCATGTTCACGAGGAACACATTCTCCGGTCCAATCGCTTCAGAATAAAGAACCGCAGAAACAGCACTATCGATACCACCACTTGCGCCAATCACCATGCGTGAAATATGGAACATCTTCAAGTTTTCGCGAATCATGTACACAAGCGCATCATGGATTTCTGCAATCTCACTTGGGTACGGCGTTGCAGACTTACCTTCCACTTGCACATTGCCATCGACAAACTCGACGACAGCATCCGCCTCGCTAAACAAAGGCATTTCAAAAATGATTTTGCCATCGCAGTCAAACACGCGGCTTCCGCCCGCAAGCGCATAAATATTCTTACCGGTATTGTCAGTCCCGACACCATTCACGCAAACAATCGGCATGGCACTGTCTTTTGCCAAGTGCGAAAATTCCTTATTTTCCTCTTCGCGACGACCGACCGTGTAAAAATCGCGGCCATGCGTCACATGGGCAATACCGTGAACCGGCGTATCGTCAAGAACATCGCCACTAAAAAAGAACGGCATCACCCCTGCATACTTGCGGATTTCAGACCAATCCACAGAAAGGCCCCTATTTACCGGTCCCGTCAAAGCATAACGCGGAAAAACAATGCAATCGGCCTCCACAGTCCGAGCACGATCAAAAGCGTCCTTCATCGTTTGTATATTCGCCTGCACATTGCCCGGCAAAATTTTCATCTGCGCTATAAAAAGTTTCATGATATAAATCCTCTTGCAAGAAAATAAAAAAATGTACCGCTGTTGTACGGTACATTTTTCAAAGTTGCTTGAATTAGTTAGTGGAACGCCGCACTATTCATATTGAACGGCATCAAAGGAAGTCGGAATTTTTGGAGTATCCGGATCGGAGTGACTGAACTTAAAGCCATCCGAGGTCTTTTCAATAACACCATGAATCGTCGCCGTACATGACTCAGGATGCAAGCACCCTTTATTGCGCATCATCATCTGATTGCCATAGATTTCCCACAAACCACTCTTGACTTCAACATTCTTGTTTTTTTCAAAAGCGTCGAGTTCGTATGTACCATCAGCCTTTAACGAGAAATTCCATTCTACCCCATTATCAAGCTTTTGCCATTCGCCGACAAAATCGGAAGATTTTTGATAAGTGATTTCTTTTGAGTCTATTCCGCAAGACATCGATTTGCCTTCCATCGTTGTAATGGTTTGATCGGTCCCGACAGAATAGGCGAACATTGAAGTTATCGAACTGTTATAGTAAGCAGGGCGCATCAACAACGTACTACGCTGGATATCGTAATGGCCCGCCATCCAATTGGCAACCTTACCGCCAACAGAATTTTCAAAGACGTACGAATTGTTAAAGAACGTAATTGTCCTCGTCGTATCGCCATCCGTGCACTTATAGACTTTGTCCTTAATGTCTTCGGCCTTAGAAATCTTACCCGACTGGAGAGAAACTTTCGCACTTACAGTTTCACTATATTCCTTCGAATCACCGACGGCATACTTGACCTTGCCATCCTTATTATCGACAATGAAGGAAAGTTTAAAGCCAGCATCAAGTTTATTCTTAACGGCCTTTGCAGCATCGGTATCGGAATACTGTATACCCACATTTTCTTTATCGAATTTCACTACGCCATTTGCAAAATCCGTATAAGTAATAATCCACAACTCATCCGGGATGCGAAGAGAAATAAGCCCCTGCTTGCTTCCGACCGAAAGGAATACACTCTGACCAAACAAGTTAAGTTCGATATTCTTTTCGAGATCTTCAAGCTTTGCAGCTTTAGAGTCCTGCGGCACATCCACCGACGACGATGACGAAGCTACAGAAGACGAAGAGGCGGGCTTATCCGCAACAGAAGAGGACGACTTAGTGTCTTTATTACTGGAGCTAGACGAAGACTTATTTTCCTTAGAATCCGATGACTTAACGTCCTTCGAATCAGAGGATTTCTTATCTTCCGTTTTCGAAGAAGAAGATTTATTGTCATTTTTCTTTGAAGAAGAAGATTTTTCTTCACATTCATCCGAAGATTCGCAATCATCTTCAGTTGAGGACGAAGAAATTTCTTTATCAAAATTCTTGGGAGAAGAAGGGCTATCGTCATCACCGCAAGCTGCAAAAAGGAATGCGGAGGAAACTAAAAGAGCAAGTAATTTTTTCTTATTCATAATACGGAATATAAATTATTTATTCCAAATTGGACCACTTTTTGTTAATTTTTTTTAATATAATACGTTGATAATACGTTTTTTTCGTTTTTGGATCATTGGTCAATAGTCATTAGCTAATAGTTCGTACAGCCTCTAGAGCTCTAATCTTTCACGCCAAAAGGGCAACCGGGATGGTAATCGAGATCGCGTTCAGCGTCTTCGATGGAGGGGGCCGCATCGTACAAAAAACCAGCAAGAGCCTGCTCGGCAGAAACGCGCTCACCGCCAATCCAATTTTTCAAGACCGCAAGTCGCTTTGCAATCCACCACGGCAGCGGAATCATTTTGTGACGCATTCCCGCATCATTCAAAACATGCGAAGCCATTTCCGCCATGGTCATGACAGTCGAACCCGCGAGCGCATACGTCTTCCCCACCGCTTTCGGTTCAAGCCCGGCAACCGCAATGCCCTTGACCAAATCCACACTACAAACCGGACGTTTGAGGCACTTGCCTCCACCCGGCATAAAATAAAGCGGGAACTTTTTCACGTAATCGCGGAACATGTTGAACTCCACGCCGCCCCCATCGCCAATCACAAGCGTCGGGCGCACAATCGTCCAATCAAGCCCAGAAGCATGCACAAGCGCCTCGCCCTTCTTTTTGCTTTCGCCATAAGGTGTGAGCACCGGATAAGTCACAGAAATGCTCGAAACGTAAAGGAAGCGGCGAACATTCGACTGTTTGCACGCCTCAATAACGTTACGGGTCCCCCAAGTATTGACGTGTTCAAACGCGCCACGCTTTGTCGATAAAAGAATTGCCGCCAAATGATAGACGACATCAACCCCTTCAAACGCGCTCTGGATAGAATCAAAATCGGTGACATCGCCATAACGGACATCCACCTCTGCGGGCAAGGATTTTGCCAAAGAATCGCCCGGAAGAGTCAAGACGCGGACACACACTCCCCGTGCTATAAGCTCCCGGCACAACGCCTTCCCTACGACGCCGGCGCCACCCGTCAATAAAGCAATCATGCTAGGCTTCCAGCATATAACGGATGTCCTGAATGCGTCTTGCGAGGGACGCATCCTTTTCCATCTGCTTTTTTAGGGAATTTATGGCGGCGATTACAGTGGCATAGTCCCTGCAGAACATCGCGCCAATATTCTGGAGCGAGTCGGTCGTCAGTTCACGACAGAGGAACATCGCCACCTTGCGGGGCATAGAAATGGCGGCAGACTGGCGCTTGGAAGAAAGCTCGCAGACTTCAACGCGGTAATCCAGCGCAACCGCTTCAATAATATTCTTAGTGGTCAGTTCTACATGGCCACCATGTTCTGACGGAGCCACAAGACGCTTGACGCTATTCAAGTTCAAATCGGCCTTGCAGAACATGTTCATCGCACCGAGGAAGTTCAAGAGGCCTTCAATCAGGCGCACGTTCTTGCGCGGGGGCATCGAAAGGTAACGGCAAATTTCTTCGCGGTCGGCCTTTGCAAACGGCAAGTCTTCGGACTTTTTGCTAATCAAGTGCATACGCGTTGCAAGGTCCGGTTCATCGAGACCCACGGCAACACAAGATTCAAGCGGAGTCAAGAGCTTCTTGGAAATGCTCGGAATGGACGATCTCGAAGAGCTACGGCTATCATTATCCGTATCGACAACTTTGAACTTGGACGGATGACGGTCGCAAGAAATCACCACCTGCTTACCTTCAGCACGCAAATGCCTTATCAAAATGGCAAGGCGTTCCTGCGTCCAGAGGCCCTTTTCCAAAAGCTGCACGTCATCGAGCAAAAGAATATCGCAAAGTTCGTAACGTTCACGGAACTTCTGCGCAAGTTCGCGTACATTGCCCGTCTTGTTATGGAGTGCCGAAGCCATAGCCGTCGCATCGCGCAAGAAATCATAAGCGTGACAATAGACAATGGATGCTTCCGGACGATTCCTCTGGATTTTTGCGGCAATGGACTGCAGCAAATGAGTCTTGCCAAGGCCGCTTTCGCCATAGACAAACAGCGGGTTCAAAGACGGGTCACCAGGATTTTCAGCAACAGCCTGGCAAGCACGGAACGCCGTAGAATTGCATTCCCCTTCCACAAAGTTTTCAAACGTATAGCGGGCGTAAAGCGATAAAGCCTGTTTCGGACGCTTTACCGGCTTCGGGGCTTGAACAACCTTCGGAATCACCGGCATCGTGAGCTTGATTTCAGGAATCGGATCCGAAGGAGCTATCTGACGGATGCGGTAATCAACAAATTCACTACCAAATACAGCCGTAAAGGACTTGCGCAATAAATCGCCATAATGGGAATTCACCCAGTTTTCGCGAAGTTCGTCAGGAACAGTAAGCAAGGCATAGCCATTGCACATCCCCTCGTAACCAAGCGCGTCAAGAATTACGGCACCAAAAAAGTCCTTACATTCCGAACGCACGCGGTCGAGCACCTGTTGCCAAGGCGACTCTGCAATATCCAACAAAGAAACAGTATTTTCCACGATCTAAAAAACCAATCCGTAGTATAAAAGAGCAAGCAAAAAATAAGAAAGGAAAACCGAAGAACAAGCACACTAATTGAAAAAAATTATAAAAGCGCATTTTTGAGTCAAAAACGGCAAATAATTTTTAAAAACATTTTTTATCACACTTTTTCCAATTTACAACATTCTTACAAACCGATGTGTAACACAATTATCACTGTTATTCAGCACAAGTTATCAACAGGTATTTTTTCAAACACCCCTTGACAAAAAATTTCTTACTTTAAACATACAATTTTGTACACAAATGGCGTTTTTGATTAAAAAACGCCACTTTTTTAGCATAAGAAAAATGTAACTTGTTGATTTTCATCGAGTTATATGAACCAATTTTAGTCACAAATAGACTAGCATGATTCATTATTTTGAGCATTCTGCGTTTCAATTACAGAACTGCTCGGATAGCTCAACGGAGCTGCGTCGGGAGCTTTTTCATCAAGCTTTTCCTGCAAGTGCTCAATACGATTTTCAAGCAATTTCTCGATTTCTGGGAGCAAACGGTCCTTGACCCTGTCAAGATACAGGCACTGCAACTGAATCATGCGGTTGCGATGGCGACCAGCAAATTCCTGAATCCAGTGGCTCACCGCCTGTTGGCGATCTTGAATTTTGTCGTGCAAGGAACGCTGGATAAACGTCCTCTGGACTTCCATATAGCGTTGCATGTTGAACGGCATACGGTAGGTACGAATAAATTGTTTAAGCAAGACCAACAAGCAAAGGTTGTTGCCCTGACGATCATGAATGAACTGACGCAATTCTTCCAGATGTTTCTGGAAGAATGGGACGATGGCTTTATCATCAATTTGATAAAGTTCTAACTCGTCCTGTTTTTTTGTCGCTTCATCGACAGCCATGTTCCAAATCTATTTTTTTGTCAGACTTTATACTTTTGTATGCTTTACAAGAAAGCTGAATTTGGCACTTTTTTCGCATTTTAAGGAGCTTTTATCTACAAAAACGCGTCCTTCGGTTCCCGGATTCAACCGATCCGCAGCTGCACCACGAAAATCTAACAGTTCTTCAACCTCGCAAGGTTGCATTCCCTCTGGAGTCATAAGCTCAAGTTTGTCGTCCATCGAGAATGGATTTTTCACATTCACGAGACAAGCACCCGTCGCTTCGTCAAAGTCCTTGATCTGGGCAGCGACACAGCCGCACTCGGCATCCACATGCGTTGCCTCGTAATTCTGAGGAAGCGGGCCACGCAAGAATCCCGGCATAAAGCCTCGCCCATCGACAAAGCGAATAGCACGACGGCTTTCTTCCGGTACAGGTTTTCCTTCAGCCACAGCATCAATAGCCATGCGATAAGCGCGCACAACCTGGCTCAAGTAGTACACAGAGCGCGTGCGTCCTTCAATTTTGAACGAATCAAGACCGCCAGCCACCAGTTCGGGAATTACGTCCAAAGCGCAAAGATCGCGGCTGCTCATAAAGTAAGTTCCCCACGTATCTTCATCGAGCGCAATCGGATCCAATTCCGGGCGGTCGGTACGCTGGAGAGCAAACGAACCTTCATGTTCGCGATAGTCCTCAACCTGCGGACCGGAATTCGCATACAAACGATACGGCATACGGCAACTGTTATCGCAGGCTCCCTGATTAGCATCGCGATGCGTGACCCAGTTCGAAAGCATGCAACGGCCAGACATGGCCATGCATACAGCACCATGAACGAACACTTCAAGTTCAAGGTCCGGAACTTGTTTTTTTATCTCCAAAATTTCAGATAGACGTAATTCACGGCTCAAGATAATGCGACGGACTCCCAAATTTTTCCAGAATGACGCCGCCAAATAATTGGTCGTATTCGCCTGTACAGACAAATGCACTTCCGTTTCGGGATGTTCCTTCAAAAGCCAGCCCACAAAGCCAGGATCTGCCACGATAAGAGCATCGGGCTTAAGTTCCAGCGCAGCATTCAAAGCCTTCTGGAACGATTCAACCTTTACGTTACGCGGAATGACATTGCTTGTAAGGTAAAACTTTTTGCCATGTTCATGGGCATACGCAATGCCTTCGGCAAGGTCGTCCAAGTTCTTGAAACCGTTTTCGCGAGCGCGCAACGAGAATGCAGGCTGCCCTGCATACACTGCATCTGCACCATAAGCAAATGCATATTTCATTCGTACAAGGTCACCCGCAGGGGCTAAAAGTTCAGGTTTGATCATAAGCAGTGGCTAGTGGTTAGTGGTTGGTGGTTAGTAGTGTGAGGTATGAGGTGTGAGGTCGGGGCTTCGCCCCTTTGAGGTGTGAGATTTTGAATCAAACATTCCCCAAAGCGAAGCGTACTCAAAGCACTTTAGTGCGACCTCAGCCCTCACTACCATTTGAATCCGGCACGGATGTAGGCTTTACGGTCATCAATGAACGTGCGTTCCCCCATGAACGAGAATCGACTGCCTTCGTAACTGATTGCAGGAGTCAACGAATACTGGAGCTTAGCGCCATGAAGAAAGCTTTTTTTCTTCAAGTTATGGGCATCAGGAGTCGTATCATTTACAGAACTGCCATAATCCGTTCCTTTCCAGAACCAGGTTTGACGGACCGAAGCAAAAATGTGTCCGTCCAAACGAGCAAAGAGATTCCAGTCAATCGTACGGCTATTCGGCCCGCCCTGATTTCCGAGTGGATAACACAAGTGCGCCATCTGCGCGGTATTCTGTTTAAAATGAGTGTAGACATAAGGCTCTACGCGAGCGTATTCAAAAATCGTACCGGTTTCAATCTTGTGCCCCTTGTAGTAAAAGTCATGACCCGCCTGGAAACCCACCATCCAAGCCCACTTGGCCTCGATGTTGTCATTTCGAATCAAGCTAATCGGCGAGTCCATGTCATCCAAAAAGAATTCCGTATAAAGTCGCACCGTGTTAAACAAGCGGTAGTTAAAATCAAAAGAAAGAGACCCATTATTGCTATTTTCCGAAAAATTTCCTTTTTCCATAAACAAAGGCGCCGTCGGGACAAACAGCCAAGGTTTCATGTTATCATAAAGAATCGTAAGTTCGCTGATACCAATTGTCGCGTTACCGACCGCGAGTTCATAGCGGTGCCCAAAGAGGTTTCGCGTATTGTCCTTGTTTGCCATATCAAAGCTCGGAAAAACACGCAAATCCGCATAAAAGCTCATCACGCGCAAGGGGCCAATCATCAAGTCCAAGCTCATCATGTTGTATGGAACCGCAAACTGATTTAAAGAAAGGTTGTTGTAATAACCTGGGCCCCAGTGCATCACATCTCGGCCAAAATCAAGACGCAACCAGTCATAGTTAAACGCAAAGTGCGTACGGTAACGGGCATAGCTCGAGTAGTCGGCCCCTG
>Ga0265300_10000794_pt1 | contig 32158 bp, 22 predicted proteins | sample AusTroGonzalo_MG_FD_193482 | JGI IMG/M metagenome (GOLD analysis project Ga0265300, IMG submission 193482) | Bovine rumen microbial communities from tropical cattle in Woodstock, Queensland, Australia - Gonzalo_03 | ecosystem: Host-associated > Mammals > Digestive system > Stomach > Rumen ...
TATGGCCAGAGTCTTATTGTCGCGCTTCTCTATCTTGGCACGCACACGCACCACGCCACCACGCTGGCCGTCGTTGTAACGGGAGACGTCTATGCTGCCGCCTGTGGGGAAGTCGGGATACAGGTGAAACTCCTCACCGTGCAGGTACTGGATGGCTGCCTCGCAGATTTCGTTCAGGTTATGGGGCAGGATCTTACAGTTCAGACCTACGGCAATACCCTCGGCTCCCTGTGCCAACAGCAGGGGGAACTTCACGGGCAGGGCAATAGGCTCCTTGTTACGTCCGTCGTAAGAGAGCTTCCACTCCGTGGTCTTGGGGTTGAAGACAACATCCAGGGCGAACTTACTGAGGCGCGCCTCTATGTAACGGCCTGCAGCGGCATCGTCGCCTGTGATGATGTTACCCCAGTTTCCCTGGCAGTCTATCAGCAGTTCCTTCTGTCCCAACTGCACCAGCGCGTCCTTTATACTGGCATCTCCGTGAGGATGGAACTGCATGGTGTGACCTACAATGTTGGCCACCTTGTTGTATCTGCCGTCGTCCATGCGCTTCATGGAGTGCATGATACGGCGCTGTACAGGTTTGAAACCGTCTCCGATATGGGGGACTGCGCGTTCCAGGATTACATAAGAGGCGTAATCCAGAAACCAGCTCTGGTACATTTTGTTAAGGTGATGGGTAATCCCATCCATCATAGAAACGTCGTCTGTCATTAGAATTTATGCATTATTGCGTGCAAAAATACAAAAAAACATGCAAATTTCCAAACTTAACACCGTTTCTTCTTAAATTTTGGGTATATTGTTTATCCGCTTGTGTATTACCAACTAGCAAGAATTATCTGATTGTCAAATACAGTTATCACCAGATGAACAGCAACACACGAACAACTTAAATCCACTCCAAATGTAACTTAAATAAATATTTTTCCAACTTAATTATGAGTCAGAATCAAGCTAGAAAATTATCCTTGTTTTTATGCCGAATTTCGCAAAATTGGCGGAGATATACCGCAATATGCGCTAAATACCGATGGTTATCGACTGGAGAAAGTATGAGGTTTTGCACGGAACCTCATAGAAACCTCATACGAACCTCATGCAACCTTCAGGGGAACTACACATTATCATGTTTTAGGCATAAGAGAATAGTATGAGGTTTTTATGAGGTTTTTATGAGGTTTGAAGGTTAAACCTCATATCCTTTCTGTCCGACAACCATCGAGGCTAAACGCCAATTGATGTATATCTCGGCCATTTTGCGAAAAAGAGTATTGCAGGAAACAGAGAAAAACAGGAAGATTCTTGACAAATCAGAAGATGACTTAAAAAGGCGATAATTTCTGTTTAACCAAGAAAAACTATCTCCCTAGTTAGGGAATTTTTTCCGCCTAACGTGGCGGGAAAAATCTAATTGAGAATTGAAAATTGAGAATTGAGAATTATTTATAGGAAAAATATTTACAAACAAAAAAAATACGTCGGGAATCGGCTAATGGTGAGGTATTAATAGAAAAAAGTGCTACTATTAATAGAAATTTTTGCGGCCCTTAAGGGTAACAAAAATTCCCCCTAATAGCCATTAGAGGGAATCCTTGGAAGAATATTGACAATTCCTGCTATTTTATTACCTTACGACCGTTCACAATATATATACCTTTGGCCATTGGCTGTTGGCCACCGGCAATCTTGCGACCGCTGAGATCATAGATGGCACCATCAGAGGAGGTTGGGATGAAGCTATGGGCTGCTATACCATCAGGATCAGGTCCTTCCATCACACGGAATGTGGAGCCGTCATCTGTCAGACTTTGGGCATTATCCCAATAACGGAGAGGACCGTTTTTCCCTCCAAACTGATTGAGGCACATATATGGAGTACCGGGCACACGCAGTAAAAAACCATCCTGATTGGGAAGCAGATCCCATTCATAGCTGCCCCGACGCATAACAGCATTCGTACCGACAAGTGTCAGCACCTCCCTCAGTCCTGTGGAGCGGTTATATACCTTTACCTTATAGGGATTGCCGCCAAAGGCCCATTGGAAACTCAGCATCGCCAGCGTATCCACACTCTGAACGGATACAGGATAATACGGTTCCGTAGCATTCTTCCCTACCATGTATTCCGTGCGGATGGTCATGTTATACCATTTGGCATCAGCCTCGGAGGTGGTAAAGTCGAACGGACCCATCCAGACAGCCTCGTAATCTACGGATGTTTCATCCGTAACCATATATGGATGCGTGCCAATGGGATTCAGCATCACGAAGGTATTCTCCCATTCCGATGGCGGCTCCGGCATTTCGGCTCCGTAGGGCATCTTCTTCGTCTCGGACGCAAGAAGCTCACCATCGTAGTAGAGGTTCATCGTTACAGCCAACATACTGGCCTGAGCAATCTGGATAGCCTCCGTGGGGTCGAAGTCGCCCACCTCGGTTATCTTCCAGCGATCGCCTGGGTCGGGAGTGTTATAGTCGTTGATAACGATAGTGCTGGTATTATTGTTGAACCATTTGATGTCGCCATTTATTGTGAGCGTACTCATCATATAGAGGTATTCACCATCCGGATAGGAGGGATCGAAGTAGATGGGAGAGCCCAAAGCGTTAACCCATTCGCCGTTCGAGACGTTGCCCGTTCTCAGATACTTCTTCAGTAAGGGGCTATACAGGTAGTTGTTACCCTCTATATTGATGATGGCAAACTGCTTCTCGGAGTCGGTTACCGTCCACCATGCTTTCTGTCCTGCATCCAGGCCATTGTGGTCGTAGCTGAGAATCAATTCGCCACGCGGGCAGGAGATGGCATACAGCTTATTGTTGGCAAACTCTACAGGCTCTATGGGCTCGGGCTTGGAAGGACGGACATCGTTGAGGATATCCTGATAGATACGATTGGCACGCGTATCCAACCAGTTGGCAGCATCCTTGGCCTGCTGTGCATAATCCGTACGGTCGCCCCATTTGTCGCGATTACGGTTGAAGGAGTTGCAGGCAAAGTCGTAGTAATCCTGGCAGTATTCCTTCAGCTCCTCGAGATTCTCCTCCAGGAACTGCTCCCACAGCTGCTCGTATAGCTCGCACATAGGTTCGTAGTTCCAGCGGAGGTCCTGGATGAACTGCTTTACCTCGAAGTTAGGCATATCTATCCAGTAGTTACTGCTGGCATTGCCCTTGAAATAATTATGGTTCTGCTCGTAACCGAAGCCCCAGTCGAGATCCCACACAGGACCGAAGATGAACTTGCTGGTATCGCTCTCGAAACTTTCGCGGTAGCAGAATGTGCTCTTGGGATGGTACAGCTCGAAATTGCAGATAAGTTCGTTCACCATAAGGAAACGCGACAACTGATCTATATCGACATATCGGGTGATGTCCTTTCCCTTGTTGAGCGTCTGCATAAAACTGTTGAAGTCTTTCTGTATCATCTCCAGCGTCAGGGATGTCGTACCCTCGCTGAAATCTGGCTCCTTGATGTTAATAGGCAGGTTATAAGGCTGCGAGCGGAATTTCTGTCCAGAAGGCTCGTCGTAATAGGAGTCGAGCTCGAGCAAGGCAGCCGCCGTCTCGTCGTCAAGGTCAACACTGTTGTTCGAGAAGCCTACCTTCTCCGTCAGGTTGTAGCTGCCACGGTATTCGCCATTGAGATATAGATCCACAGGCACGATATGGTTGGCGGCAGCTGTCCCCATCAGGTTGGCTGCCTTCATGCCTATGGCGTTCGTCATCATAGAGCCGCTGATGCCGTTGGCCAGCAGCACCCAGTTCCTGCCCTTGGTCATTCCAAGGGGTTTCACCTTCTCTTCGAACTTGATGCGATAGGGCTTCTTAGACCATCCCCAGCTGCTGTTTCCCCTACCCTTTATCTGCATAGCGGTCTCTTCCATCGAGGGGAAGATGCCGTGTCCTTCTATGGTGATGGTAGCATCCTTGAAGTAGCTCTTGCTGGTGACGGCCTGCCCATCAGCTGTATTGATGTATATGGTAGGCACCTCAGCCCTGTCTGTCAGCCAGTCGACATGCACGCGGACAACCCTTCCGTAAGGCTGCTCTGTGTATTTGTTGTCGGCATCGGGCATAAAGATGGTGTAGCCCTTCCTGGCGACTATATAATAGATGTCCTTGTCGAAACGCAGACGGCTCTCCTTGCTTGTCTGCATCTCGCCGTCGACATACGCCACCACATTCTCGTCCGCCATTTGGAACGAGGGGGTAAGACGCTTGCCAATGGCCGCTATCGTTACGAAGACGGTATCGCCCACCATCTCGCCATTCGCATCAGTGAAAAGCTGGTCGTTGAACTTATTATTAAACTTGAACGATTCGAAAGTTGGGAAGGCGGGCCTCTTCTCGCTCACACTATCTACCTTGGCAAGGGCGTAGGAGTATGTCGCCCCGAAGGTGGTGCTGACAACCAACTTGCCATCGGCCTCCTCATATCCTGTAACATACTTCAGCGGATGGGCCTGTACACTTCCATCAGAGAGATAGACATGCAGCGCCTCAGGGAAGGAAGGCATAGCAGTAGGATCAGAAGGCGGATCTATGCCGGGGTCAGGAATGTCACCTTTCTTCTGGAAGACATAACGTTCGTTGGCACCGGTGCCACCGCTACCCTTGTAAGTGCCAAGCATATTCGAGCCGGAACGGAGATTCCAATAGTATTCGGTATTAATAGTACTCTGCACACTATATGCGCCATCGCTGCCTTGTATGATATTCCAGTATTCCGACTGGTCACCCAGCGGCTCTTTCGCCAGCTTCATATACTTGTAGTACTGGTCGACACGCTCTGTGGTGAATACCAACAGCTCGCCAGATGCCTGGTTACGGATGGTATAACCCAACTGCGTATGGGTAATCACCCAATAGGCATCTTCCGTCTGCTTCTGCCCATCAGTTACATAATAGATATAAGGATCCACATTGTGGTAGGCGCCCAGGCCCAGATAGCCGTCCTCCTTGGTGCAGGAGACAGTATAAACACCATCCTCGATGGGAGTATCCGCATATATATTGCAAAGGCATCCTAAAAATAGGATGTACAAGAGAAAGAATCGCGCTTTCATGTCTTCGTTTTCAGTTAATTGACCGCAAAGATAGCTATTTTTAGGACTCCAGCAAAGAAACAGCAAAAATATTTCCCAGAATGGTTATCAGATAAGAAGCACCCCAAAAGGTTTGTTGTGACCTTTCGGGGCACTTCTCTTTCATTATTCTAAGCGTTTCATCTTCATATTGCGAAAACTCTCTTTTTTTTGTGGTAATTAATTTACAATACGACTTGTTCTCACATATTTTTGCGGTCCTTAAGGGTAACAAAAATTCCCCCTAATAGCCATTAGAGGGAATCCTTGAAAGAATATTGACAATTCTGTTATTTCATTACCTTACGACCATTCTGTATGTAGAGGCCCTTCTTCAATCCATTGGACTTCCGACCAGAGAGATCGTAAACAGCACCCTCGTTATGAGTTACCTCCGTCGGATCTTTGATATAGGTAACGGGCTCAATGGGATTGGGCTGTAATTTACCTTTGCCTTCCCAGTATTCTAGGAAGACTTCCCATTGTGGGGCTCGCTTCTGAATGTTGGCTTGGGTACGCTCTTCGTTTATGACTTGCTCATTGAAAGGATAACAGTCGTATAAATAAAAACCATTTGAAGAATAAGGTTTCTTCGCCATACAACCCCTGCATAGCACAAGGTCGGTAATAGTATGACTCATCGCAATACTGGTGCGAGTAGCTTTGAACAGAACGTTCTCACCAAGGCGGAACTCCAGACGGTCACTCTTCGACCAAAGCTTCTCACGAACTTCCTCATCCGTGTACTTGAATCTTATTTCGCGAGTGCTGTCGTTGAACCACAGAATATCGTCCTCTGTATAAAGCGTATCAATAGGAGCCGTCTCATCATTGTTCGCTACGCAGATAATGAGTTCAGCTTGTTCTTCCTCCAAAGCCACAATACTTCCGAAATCCTTCCAAGGCGAAGTGGCTTTATATTTCTCAATAGAACCTGCAGGAACGTGAAGTGTTGCAGAAGCAATGGGGGTATCGTAAAATGTTTCTTTGTTAATTTTGGGAACGCTGTCTGCAAAACAATAGAAATCAGTTAAGTTGCTAAGGGCAGAGAAAGCATAGCCATAAATGGATTTTATGCTCTTGGGAATGCTAATGGTGGACAGATTGTCGCAGTGAAAGAATATTGACTGTTCAATGGTCTTAACACCCTCTGAAAACACAACTGACGTCAGATTAGTACACCCTGTGAAAGTGTATTCGCGGGCATTGGCCAAACTGCCTGGAATTGTTATGGAACTTAGGCTTGGACAGTCAGCAAACACAAATATACCCATTCGCGTTAAACCCTCGGAAAGATTAACGGATGCCAGACTTTTGCACCCCCAAAAAGCACCATCAGCAATTTTTATTATACTTTTGGGAATATTGATGGATTCCAGGCTGCTGCAATCTCTAAAGGCCACTTCTCCGATGTACATTACGCCGTCTGAGATTGTAACAGATTTCAGATTGCTGCAGTTACGAAATGATCTATCTCCAATTATAGTTACGCTACCTGGGATAGTGACAGAAGCCAGTCCGCTACAACTATTAAAAGCCTCACTGGTTATGGCGTAAGTCCCGTCTTTGATAGTAATGTCAGTTCCCTCGGGTAAAGCTCCTTTACATTTGTAGGCAATTCTGCCAGCATAAACCACTCCGTCAGGCTGGTTGTTATACCAAGCCGTATTACTGAAAGCATTATTTTCAATCCGGATAACACTATTAGGAATGGTGATATTGGCCAGATTGCTGCAACCGGAAAATGCCCCATAGTCGACGCTAATCACACTACTTGGAATAGTTACTGAGGTTAATTTCGTATTGTTTCCAAACGCACTACTTTCAATGCTGGTTACTGTGTATTTTTGTCCCTCGTAGTTTAGTTCTGATGGTATACTCAATTCGCCTTCCCACGCTTTCCCGTCTGACAGTCTGGCTGAATGCATCACCTTGTGTATCTTGTAATTCAGGCCGTTCACGCCAATGTCATCCCAGGAATTCTCTATAACTAATGGCTCACCATCGGTCAGGCTAACAACTCCCTCGCACCAATAGCAAGAAAAGTTAAAACTATTGGTTTCTAACCCATTTAGGGTGAAAGAAACGTCGTACGGACATACACAAGCCGCTTGGTCTAATCCCAGAATAGGATTTACACTGATAGACACCGTATAAGGTTCTCCGTTGCTACCACCACTCACATAAGGAATTACATCAAATCCCCAAATGCCACAATTGTCTATGTAGTTAAGCAGTTGAACTTTTAGGGTGTTACCTTCTTTGGTCAGGATAATCGATCTGTTTTCTTCATATTCGTCGTCATCACCAGCCCGAGTCTCTCTTGTTTCACTCAGACATCCGCTATTCTGAATATCGCTTACTGTCAGTCCCTGAGCATTAACACTATATTGTGTCCCTATCAGGAACATAAACAAGCAAAGTAATAACCCTCTTTTCATAACATAGAGTTTTTCGTGTTAATACAGATTTCTGCTGCAAAAATATGAAATTTCTGCATAGTTTCCAAATAAATCTCGCTTAAGTAATCCCAATTTTTTAAAAAAAAATCGATACACAAAATTGTGAAGCACAAAGTTGTGTATCGTTATGAATATCAAACCATTCTGAAGAGCGCAAGCAGGCTCGGTTCTTCTCTTAATTAACCGTCACCTTTTTGCCATTTTGGATATACAATCCCTTCTGGGGTGCTTTCAGAAGTTTGCGTCCCTGAAGGTCGTAGATAGCATCATCACTGGAGTTCTCCTGAACGGTAGGAGAAGTAATGGCACTTAACGTTCCCTTGCCAGCATACTGGCCCATGAAGAAGATGGTGCCTGTGCTCTGCTCGCTGATGATATAGAAGAACGGACGGTTGGCATGGAAGGTAGCACTTCTGGGGATAGATTCTGTCATATCGATTACGGTCACTGCAGCAGCTTCGGTTCCATCCTCGTCCAACTCTATAACAGCCTTCTGGAACATATTGCTGATAAATACAGCACGGTCACAGAAGTACGGGAACTCGGCAGTACTATAATCGAAAGCCGATGTCATACCCAGTTCTTTCATAACATCCACCAGCGGAATGCTTGAACTCGTCTGGATGTGAGGGAGTTTCAGATCAACCTTGTATTTCCAGTCATTCTCGAACTGCCAGTTCTTACCGTTCAACTGACTGAGCACATCATCAACGGTTTTACCTTCGCGAGGCAGAAAGACGGTCATCCTATAGGCTTCGTTTCCATAGGGGAGCCGTACAGCCTGATAGAGGTCGTTCTCTGTGTACTCAAACTCCTCACATTGCCACATCATAGGCACAGCCTCGCCACCATTGAAGGATTCGTCCTTGGTGTATTTCTTGTCGAACTTGTTGGCCCACTCGCCCTTGAAGTAAAGGGCATTCAGCAGATAACTGACAGACTCCTTATTGAACGTATTCTCATTCAGTACAGTAGGTATCATGCCATGCGTGTGGTCGCTGGCCCATCCGTTAATAACCTCTAACGTCTTCTCCGTCTCGTAGAAATTGAGCGATTGCGGCTCTGCATCATAATACTGGTTGGCTTTGTCAATAAAGCCTTGCTGCAAGACACAATTCTTGCCGCTGTTCACAAAGACAGTATTGGCTATCTCGGCAGCAGTTGTCTTGTCCAGCGTGGTAGCCTCTGTCAGCATCTTACGGCAGAAGGCATTGATGGCATCAGCACCAGCATCACCAAAGCCCAGCACATCGTTAATCTCCTTCTGTGTCTGACCGGCAGCACCATTGTTCAATAAACCCAGAGCATAGGTAATGCTAAGAGGCGACATCACACTGCTCTGATTACCATGGGCTTTGCGGAAGAGGTTGAAGGCAAAGTCGTTGTTGCTCTCCACCAGCTTCTTCTCCTCATCTGTCAGGCTGATATCCTTTCTGGGGTTAGCTAAAGGCTCGCCCATATACTGGCCAATGAAGAAGATGGCACCTGTACTCTGCTCACTGATAGTATAGAGGAAAGGACGGTCGGCAATGAAATCAACATGTTTGGGGGTAGGATCGATGCCCGACTTATCCATCTCTATAACAGTCACGGCAGAAGCTTCTGTGCCTTCCTCGTCCAACTTTATCTTGGCCACCTGCTTCATCATGCCTATAAAAACTTTCTCATTGCAGAAGTCATTGAAGCCATAGCCTATAAAGGCGTTAGGCATACCCAGTGAAATCATAATATCCTCCAGCCTCATATCGGTATCTGTCTCGAATTTAGGCATAAAGAGGTTCACCTCACAGGCATGGTAATCGTTCCGACTGATGCCATTATTGCGCAGTTCTTCCAGGACATCATCAATTGTTTCATCTGGCCAAGGCAGGTAGACAGTCATCTGATAGGCCTTATTGCCATAGGGCAGGATAACAGACTCATAGACATTGTTACAAGAATATGAGAAATCTGTCCGCTGATGCATCATCTGCGTCTCAGCACGACCATTGTCAAACTGGGCACGATACGTATTTTGGGCATCAAACTTGGATGTCCATTCGCCCTTAAAGTAGAGGGCGTTCAGCAGATAGCTCATAGCATCTTTATTGAACTCTTCTTCTTTGATAGCCTCAGGGATCATTCCTTCTGTATGGTCGCTGGCCCACTGGTTGATGACATTACGGGTTACACCGTCGCCAAAGTCACGACTCTCTGGCGTTGCATCGTAGTATTGCTTGGCCGTCTCTGTGAAGGCTGACTTCAGCTGACAACCTTGAGCCGTATTTACATATATATTATTGGCCATTGCCACACGCGTCTTCTCATCCAGCGTGCTGCTCTCCGTCATCATCTTGCGGCAGAAGGCATTGATGGCATCAGCACCACCCACATTCTTACTGCCCAAGACAGCATCTATTTCTTCACGGGTAATACCGTCGGCCCCATTGTTCAGCATGCCCAGGTCAACGGTAATGCTCAGGGGAGAGAGAACAGTTGACAGTTGAGAGTTGCCATTTGACCGTTGGGATTCGCGCACCTTACCAAAGAGGTTAAGAGCGAACTCATTATTGTTCAGTACCAACTGGCGCTCCTGCTGGGTCAGTTCGATTTTCTTGGGCTCGCTATCCTGAGCATAAGCCAAGAAGGAAGCGCCCATCAGTGCAATAATTGTAACAAGCCTTTTCATAATAATTATTTTTCTATTTTTAGGCATTAGTATCAGTTCTCGATGCAAAAATACACTTTTCTACTAACCCAACCAAACAGAATCACTCCCAACCGCTCCCAACTTTTTGTTAAAAAACATTAACAAGCATAGGTGGGATGCTTACTTATTCGTACCTTTGAGGGCATTTTAAACCAATCATGGAAGAAAAGAGAGAAATAACAGAACGCGTGCGCGCATTACGCACATATATGCAGGAGAGAGGGCTGCAGGCTTTTATCTTCCCCAGCACCGACCCTCATTGTGGCGAATATGTGCCTGAGCATTGGATGACACGCCAATGGATAAGCGGCTTTGACGGCAGTGCCGGAACAGCCGTCGTGACGCTGGAGGATGCAGCCCTGTGGACGGATAGTCGTTACTTCCTAGCTGCAGCCGACCAATTGGACGGCACACCCTTCCGTCTGATGAAAGACGGGTTGGAGGAAACTCCCACCATCAGCCAGTGGCTTGAGAGCAAAATCCAAAATTCAAAAAGCAAAAAGCAAAATTCACAAGGAACAATCCCTCCCCCCGGGGAGACGGAGGGGGTTATTGCCATTGACGGTTGGGTGAATACAATAGCTAATGTAAGAGGCTTGAAGGATGAGTTGGAGAAGGTCGGCTTGCAGCTGTGCTTAGGCGACGACCCAGCTGATGAGCTTTGGGTGAATCGCCCCAGCATTCCCGCCAACCCCATTGAGATTCAACCCCTTGAGTATGCTGGCGAGACTTGCGAAAGCAAAATCGCACGCCTTCGCGAAGCGTTGCAAAAAGAAGGAGCCGAAGGAACGGTTGTCAGTCAGTTGGACGAAATTGCCTGGCTGCTGAACCTGCGTGGAACAGATGTTCATTGCAACCCCGTGTTTGTGGCTTACGTGCTGTTGACCCAAAGCGAGGTTACCCTCTTTACCAATCCCGAGAAGATTACAACTGAGGTAGCTGCCTATCTCAAGGAGAACAATATTAAGACCCTACCCTACTCCAGCCTTACAGAAGCATTGGAAGCCTACAAGGGTGAAACGCTCTTGCTGGCCCCTAACAGCAGCAACTGGAATCTGCAATCCCTTCTGCCTGAAACCTGCAAGGTTATAGAGCACAACTCGCTGATTGCCCCCATGAAGGCTATCAAGAACGAGGCAGAGATCAAGGGCTTCCGCAACGCTATGATACGCGATGGCGTAGCTATGGTGAAGTTCCTATGCTGGTTGAAGCAGGCAATGAAGAGCGGCAACTACCCCACGGAGATAGATGTTGACCATAAACTGACTGCACTTAGGGCAGAACAACCGCTGTTCCGCGATATCTCGTTCGACACGATTGCAGGATACGGACCTCATGGCGCTATTGTACATTACGAGGCTACGCCTGAAACAGATGTCAAGCTGGAACCCAAAGGCTTGCTACTCTTGGACAGCGGTGCCCAATATCAGGATGGAACGACAGACATCACACGAACCATCGCCCTTGGCCCGCTTACCGAATCGGAAAAGAGGGATTACACCCTTGTACTGAAAGGACACATCCGTCTGGCGATGGCCAAATTCCCCAAAGGAACTTGCGGCACGCAGTTAGACGTGCTGGCCCGCTACGCTATGTGGCAGGACGGCATCAATTATCTGCACGGTACAGGTCATGGCGTGGGTTCTTACCTGAATGTGCATGAGGGCCCGCACCAGTTCCGCATGAACTACATGCCGGCTCCCTTACTGCCAGGAATGACGGTAACAGTAGAGCCAGGCATCTATCGTGCTGGCGAACATGGTGCACGCACAGAGAACACCATGATAGTACAGGAATACAAGAAGACGGAGTTTGGCGAATTCCTGCAACTGGAGCCGCTGACCCTCTGTCCCATAGACACCACTCCCATCATCTGGGAAATGATGCTCCCTGACGAGATTGCGTACCTGAATGCTTATCACAAACGAGTATACGATGAACTCTCACCCTTCCTAAGTGAGGAGGAAAAAGAATGGCTGAAAAGCCCCCTCCCCGCTCCCCCTTTGGAGGAGTGCCCCAAAAGAGAGGAAGGAAAAATGTAGAATATTAAATTATAAATATCCCCCAACGATAATCTCCTCACCCAAAGGGGGAGGTTGGAAGGGGGCCTGAATATGGCAATAATAAAGAAACTTGAGGGGATGCCTGCTCCCCGATTTGGCAAACACTGCTATTTCAGCGAAGGTGCCGTGATAGTAGGCGACGTGGAGATGGGAGACGACTGTACCGTATGGTTCAATGCCGTCATCCGTGGTGATGTCCACTTTGTGAAGATTGGCAACCGCACCAATGTGCAGGACAACTCCTGCATTCACACCCTGAACGGCAAGGCTCCCTGCATCCTGGGCGATGATGTGACTATCGGCCACAGCGTAACCCTGCATGGATGCGAGGTAAAGGACGGAGCCCTGGTGGGTATGGGGGCAACGGTGCTGGATCATGCCGTAGTGGGCAAAGGAGCTATCGTGGCTGCCGGTGCCTTGGTGCTGAGTAATACGCAGATTGGCGATGGCGAACTTTGGGGCGGTGTGCCTGCCAAGTTCATCAAGAAGGTGGACCCCGAACAGGCTCAGGCCCTCAACAAAACCTATGCTGCACATTACATAGAGTACAGCGACTGGTTCCGCAAAGCGGACTCCGACCCCAGGAATACACAAATAGTAACAACAAGTGAAGAGTGGCGGCCCTAAAACAACACGTTGTAACGTGACAACGAAAAGGCCGCCAAAACGATAATTGTGAATTATGAGTTATAAAAAGATTATCCTAGCCCTAATGGTATGTTTGGCAATGACAAGTTGCATAAACTACAAGTACGAGAAGAGTTATGACCTGTCATGGAGTAACCCTTTACCCCTGAAGTTCGGAGATCCCTTCTTGCTGCATGCCAGCGACGGCAGGTACTACATGTACGGTACCTCTATGGAAGATGGTTTCGAGGCTTATGTAAGTGATGACCTCGGCAAGTGGGAACCCTGCGGACGCGTCTATCAGGGAGGTCAGCCCGATCAGTGGAACGTTGACTGCTTCTGGGCACCAGAGGTGTATGAGCGCAACGGCAAATACTATATGTTCTTCAGTGCCAACTACAAGGAGAACCCTACCAACGAGGGTGAGAACTTTAAGATTGGCGTAGCTGTAAGCGACTCTCCTACAGGTCCCTTCAAGGATCTTTATGACCGTCCTATCTTCAATCCCGAATATCCCATCATCGATGCCAACGTGTACTTTGATGACGAGACAGGCAAATGCTACCTGTACTTCAGCCGTTGCTGCTACAAGCACAGTGTAAAGAGCGAGATTGCCGACAAGCTGAAAGCAGAGGGCGTCTATGACAACATAGAGGAAAGCTGGGTTTATGGCGTGGAGCTGAAGCCCGACTTCAGTGGCGTGATTGGAGAACCTCAGCTGTTGCTCTGTCCCCCAAAGAAGCTGAACGACGCTCAGGCTGAATGGGAAAGTCGCAGCGCCACACACCATGAGGTGAACCGTCGTTGGACAGAAGGCAGCTACATCTTCCGCGAGGGAGATACCTATTATATAATGTATAGCGCCAACCACTATGGTGGCGAATACTATGCTGTAGGCTATGCTACCAGCAAGAACCCGTTGGGTCCTTTCAAGAAGGCCGATAACAACCCCGTTCTGCAGAAATACGATGAGGTATTGGGAACCGGCCACTGCATGGTCATCACCTTGCCCAACGACGAGCGTTACTGCGTTTATCACGGACGTATGGCAGAGAATCCAGAAGAGCGCGTAGTACTGATAAGCCCCCTGAAGATTGACAAGAATGGAGAACTTAGAGTTATTCAGGGAATAAAGAATTTTCATGAGACACTGAAGTGTGGACTCTTTTATAGGGTAAGAACAGGACTCTTTAAGCATGACGACGAAGATTCTAATGAGGAGGATGATTTTGGATTTGAAGAGGAAGAGATAGAGGAGGAGGAAATAGAAGAGGAAGAAATAGAGGAAGATGATTTTGGATTTGAAGACGAAGAATAAACATATATTAATTTTAGGATAATGAAAAGAAACTTAGAGACAATTTGCATCCACGGCGGATGGAAGCCGACAAAGGGCGAACCTCAGCAGTTGCCCATTTACCAGAGTACAACATTTAAATACGATACCAGCGAGCAGATGGCCCGTCTGTTCGACCTGAAGGACAGCGGTTACTTCTACACCCGTCTGGCCAATCCTACCAACGATGCTGTAGCCAAGAAGATCGCTGCCCTCGAAGGTGGTGTGGGCGCTATGCTGACCTCAAGCGGTCAGGCAGCCAACTTCTACGCCATCTTCAATATCTGTCAGGCAGGTGACCACTTCATCACCACCAACAGCATCTATGGCGGCACGTATAATCTCTTTGGCGTGACGATGAAGAAACTCGGCATCGAGTGCACGTTCATCGATCCCGACTGGGATGACGAGCGCATCGAGAAGGAGTTCCGCCCCAATACCAAATGCTTCTTTGGCGAGACCATCAGCAACCCTGGTGGAAACGTATTCGATATAGAGCGCTTTGCCAAGATGGCCCACAAGCACGGTGTTCCCCTGATTGTGGACAACACCTTTGCTACGCCTATCAACTGCCGTCCCTTCGAGTGGGGTTGCGACATCGTTACTCACAGTACTACCAAGTATATGGACGGTCACGCCACTCAGGTAGGCGGTTGTGTAGTGGATAGCGGCAACTTCGACTGGGATGCATACGCAGACAAGTTCCCCGGCCTTACCACTCCCGACGAGAGCTATCACGGCCTGACATACACCAAGGCATTTGGCAAGATGGCTTACATGACTAAGCTCGTTGCCCAGTTGATGCGCGACCTGGGTAGCATCCCCGGCCCTCAGAACTCATTCCTGCTGAACCTAGGTCTGGAAACCCTTCACCTGCGTATGCGCCAGCACTGTGCCAACGCTCAGAAGGTAGCTGAATGGCTGGAGAAGAATCCCAAGGTGGGATGGGTGAACTACTGTGGTCTGCCTGGCAACAAATACTACGAGCTGGGACAGAAATACCTGCCCAATGGTTCTTGCGGTGTTATCGCCTTTGGTCTGAAGGGTACACGCGAGGATGCCATCCGCTTCATGGACAACCTGGACTTCATCAGCATCGTAACCCATGTGGCCGATGCACGCACCTGTGTGCTGCACCCCGCCAGTCATACACACCGTCAGCTCAGCGACGAGCAGCTGCGCGAGGCTGGCGTAGCCCCCGACCTGGTTCGCCTGTCAGTGGGTATAGAGAATGTAGAGGATATCATAGCCGACCTCGAGCAGGCTATGAACAAAATGGACTAATAAGCATAGAACGTGACAGAAGAAATCTTCAACTACCTGCTTGCAGGTATGGTGGCGATGGGCCTGGTGGTCTTTATCAGCCTTTATTTTGTAACTGCCGGCTACGGACAGTTCCATACCAAGCAGTGGGGCTGGAGTATCAACAATAAGGTGGGCTGGGTGCTGATGGAGGCACCCGCCTTCCTGACTATGCTGGGAATATGGTATGCCAGCGGCTGCCAGACAGCAGCGCCGCAGATAGTGCTGCTGGGCTTGTTCCTGCTACACTATTTCCAGCGCAGTCTTATCTTCCCCTTCCTGATGTCGGGCCATAGCAAGATGCCTGTTACCATCATGCTGTCGGGTGTGACATTCAATATCATCAACGGTATCATGCAGGGAGGCGGACTCTATTGGTTCCCACAGGAATCATATCAGCAGGGATGGGATTACTTCACCAGCGGAATAGCCATCATCGGCCTGATTGTCTTCTTTGTAGGAATGGCCATCAACCTGCATTCCGATCACGTAATCCGCCATCTGCGCAAACCAGGTGATACCCGTCACTATCTGCCTAAGGGCGGTATGTATAACTTTGTCACCAGTGGAAACTATCTGGGCGAGCTGGTAGAGTGGACAGGCTTTGCCATCGTTGCAGGCTCTCCTGCTACCTGGGTATTCGTCTGGTGGACAGCAGCTAACCTGGTGCCTCGTGCCCACGCTATCAACAAGAAGTACCGCAGTGAGTTCGGAGACAAAGAGGTAGGAAACAGAAAAAGAATAATACCGTTTATATATTAACACCCCCCTCCATCTTCCCCGAGGGGGAGAGAAAAAGAAGTCTCCCCTCGGGGAGATTTAGAAGGGGTCATAACTAATAACACAATGAACAAAATATTTGAAGAGGCTCATATAGGTCCTCTTACCTTGAGAAACAGGACCATCAGAAGTGCTGCATTTGAGAGTATGTGCCCTGGGCACAGACCCAGTCAGATGCTCTACGACTATCATACCAGCGTAGCCAAGGGCGGCGTGGGAATGACCACCGTTGCCTATGCCGCTGTAACAGAGAGCGGACTGAGCTTTGACCGCCAGTTGGTGATGCGCCCTGAGATTGTGCCCGACCTGCGTCACCTCACAGATGGCATTCATGCTGCTGGTGCTGCTGCCGGCATCCAGTTGGGGCACTGTGGCAATATGAGCCACAAGGACATCTGCGGTTGTATTCCCGTGAGCGCCAGCACCGGCTTTAACCTGTACAGCCCCACCCTGGTTCGCGGACTGCGTGTAGAGGAGATGGCTCCTATGGCCAGAAAGTTCGGCAATGCCGTGAACCTGGCACGCGAGGCAGGTTTCGACAGTGTGGAGATCCACTGCGGACACGGCTATCTGATAGACCAGTTCCTGAATCCTTACTTCAATCACAGACACGACAACTACGGCGGCTCACTGGAGAACCGTATGCGCTTTATGACCATGTGTCTGGAGGAGGTGATGAAAGCCGCCAAGGACGATATGGCCGTTGTCTGCAAGATGAATATGCGCGACGGACGCAAGAACGGTATCTCGCTGGAGGAACACAGTATTCCCATTGCCAAACGTATGCAGGAACTGGGCGTTCACGCCATAGTGCTCAGCGGCGGACTGGTAAGTTGTACGCCCATGTATGTGATGCGAGGCGAAATGCCCATCCAGACACTGACCCATTATATGGATAAGCCCTGGCTGAAATACAGTGTCCGTGCCTGCGGCAAACTGATGATTCCTACGGTTAACTATCAGGAGGCTTTCTTCCTGGAGGACGCCCTGAAGTTCCGCGAGGCAATGCCCGACATGAAGTTCATCTACGTTGGCGGACTGGTAGCCGGCGATAAGATCAACGAAGTGCTGGGACACGGATTCGAGGCTGTACAGATGGCACGAAGTCTGCTCAACGAGCCCAACTTCGTCAACAAACTGAAGGAAGATCCCCACTACCGTTGCGGCTGTAAGCACAGCAACTACTGCATCGGCCGTATGTACACGCTGGAGATGGCTTGCCATCAGCACCTGCAGGAGGAGATTCCCGAGAAACTGGTAAAGGAAATCGAAAGAATAGAAAAAGAACAGAACGCATGAAAAAGGTTGCTATTATAACTGGTGCCAACGGAGGCATGGGCTATGAGGAGGCAAAGGAGGCTTTGCTGCAAGGCTACTATACCATTATGGCATGCTACTGCCCCAGCAAGTCGGAAGCCAGACGCCAGCAGATGATAGAGGAGACAGGACGTTATGATGTGGAAATCATGGCGCTGGATCTGTCTAACCTGCAGAGCGTCCGCGACTTTGCCGACAAGATCAAGGCGAAGTTCGACCACATAGACATACTGATGAATAATGCGGGCACCCTGGAGACTGGTTACCACACCACAGTAGACGGGCTGGAACGTACCGTAAGCGTGAACTACGTGGGTCCCTATCTGTTGACCCGCCTGCTGCTCCCCCTGATGGGAAAAGGCAGCAGGATAGTGAACATGTCATCCTGCTCATTCGTAATAGGCAAGCTGAGGTTCCCCGAGTTCTTCACAAAAGGCAGAAAGGGATTCTGGCAGCGCATACTGGTATATGGCAACACCAAACTGGCGTTTACCCTTTTCTCACTGGAACTGGCCAAACGCATAAAGGGCAAAGGCATCACGGTGAATGCAGCTGACCCAGGCATCGTGAATACCAAGATTATCCATCTGCAGAACAAACTGCTGGATCCCCTGGCCGACCTCTTCTTCCGCCCCTTCATCCGTACCCCCAGGCAAGGGGCAGACACGGCTATTCACCTGATGTTTGACGAAGAGAAGGAAGGGCAGACAGGAACCTTCTGCAGGTCCAACAAAATAGTGAAATTGGGTGATAAATACGTGCACCACAAACAGATGCAGGAGCTTTGGGACGAGACAGAGAAAATCGTGCAAACTTTCCTTGAATAAATCTTTGAAAAAAAACCTTAAAAACTTTTGTGGCAAATGATAATTGCCTTATATTTGCACCCCGAAAACAAAGGATAGCAAAATATGGACGCAAAAGAATCTCTTGTAAAAATAATAAAAGCACTATTAGAAATCGGACAGTCTGTCCCTCGCCAGGTTCTCATCGATTACCTTACAGGCAAGGAGAGCCGGGAGATAGAGGAACTGGGCCTGGATGATAATGAAACATACGGCATTGGCGACGCTCACGACGAAGACTATTGGATGGCAATCGTTGACAAGGCCTTCGAGAGCGGTTACCTTAAGCTGAAGCCTTCGAAGAGCGACAAACTTACCGCATCTACGGAAGGAAAGAAGTTTGCCAAGAAGCCAACTCCCTTCATGATAGACGAGGAGGAGGAAGCTACGGCCGAAAGCATGAGCGGACTGGAGGATCTGGAAGACCTGATGGTACAGATGCCCAGCAGCGATGTAGACAGTCCCGAGATGAAGGCCTCGGCCAAAACCAAGCAGCAGATAAAACTGATTCATGCCATCGACAGGAAGATAGCCCTGGACGATTTCGCCGAGAGCGAAAGCATGTCGTTCGACGAGGTGCTGGAGGAACTGGAGAAGCTGATTCGCCAGGGACTGAACGTGGACATCACCTACTTCACCAACGAGGTACTGGGCGAGGACTGCGTAGAGGAACTGGTGGACTATATTTCCAGCCAGAAGAAGTTCAGCATGGAGAAGGCCATAAGCGAATACGGCGATGTATACAGCGAGGAGGAAATCCGTCTGGCATACATTGTCTATCTTATTCAACAATCGAAATAACATTATATATAAATACGTATCTGTATGGAAATCCTAAAGTTTAATCCTATCTTCAAACCCACGCTGTGGGGTTCTGAGACTTGGGTGGTCTCTGCTGTAAAAGGTTCTGAATCAATCGTACTGAATGGCGAAAACAAGGGTCTTACGCTGCCCGAGGTAGTAGAGCGCTATGGCGATAAATTCCTGGGCAAGAAGAATGCCGACAAGTTCGGTAAGGACTTCCCCCTGCTTATCAAGTTCATTGATGCACGCCAGGACCTCTCTATTCAGGTTCATCCAGACGACGAACTGAGCAAGAAGCGCCATAACAAGATGGGAAAGAACGAGATGTGGTATGTAGTGGATGCCGACCGCGGTAGCCAGCTGATTGCCGGATTTGCCAAGAGAACCGATGTTGCCGACTATGCCAAGAAGGTGGCAGACGGAAGCATCGAGAACGACCTGAACAAGGTGAATGTGGTAGAGGGCGACTGCTTCTACATCCCCGCAGGAAGAGTTCACGGCATCGGTGCCGGCATGGTTATTGCCGAGATTCAGCAGACCAGCGATGTTACCTATCGCATCTATGACTATATGCGTCGTGACCGCGACGGTAACCTGCGCGAACTCCATACAGAACTGGCACTGGATGCCATCAACTTTAATGATATCACAGAGAATCCCAAGGTGAACTATACAGAGGAGAGAGATGTTGTCATTCCCCTGGTAAGAAGTCCTTTCTTCACCACCAACGAGCTGAAACTCACCAAGAGCTTTGTCAGAGACTACACAGGCATCGACTCTTTCCGAGTATACATGTGCCTGAGCGGTGAGTGTGCGTTCCTCTCTCCCGAGGGTCAGGGCATCTTCCTTCACGCTGGCGAGTCTCTGGTAGTTCCTGCCTCAACTCCCTCTGTTACCATCGTACCAGACGAGCAGGCTAAGCTGTTGGAGAGCTACGTAGAGTAAGTGAAGAGTGAAGAACGAAGAGTGAAGAATATAATAATGTTCAATGCTCAATGTTCAATGCTCAATGAAAAACTGACGGATAAAAAGGCCGATGAGAATAATAAAGAAGCTTGACATCTTTATTCTGAAAGGATACCTGCAACTTTTTGCGGGTACGTTCTTCATCTGTCTTTTTATATTCTTGATGCAGTGGTTCTGGAAGTTCGTAGACGACTTAGTTGGCAAGGGTCTCACATGGGATGTCCTTGCCAAATTCATTTGGTATAGCGGCCTTACGCTTATACCTTTATCCGTCCCTCTGGCAGTCCTGCTGGCCTGTCTGATCTCCTACGGAAACTTTGGCGAACGCTTCGAACTGTTGGCCATGAAGGCATCTGGCATCCCACTGATACGTATTCTGATGCCGGTGCTTATCCTATCCGTGCTGATATGTGGAGGAAGCTTCTATTTCCAGAACAACATCACCCCCGAGGCAACCAAGCAACTCTATACCCTACTCTGGAGTGTAAGGCAGAAATCGCCCGAGCTGGATATCCCCGAGGGAATCTTCTATAGCGACATTCCCGGCTATAACCTGTATGTCGAACATAAAGATAAAGAGACGGGAATGCTGTATGGCGTAATGATCTACACCAATACGGAAAGCTACGAAGACACGCAGATTGTGATTGCCGATAGCGGACGTCTGCAGAATACCGCAGACAAGACGCACCTGAAACTTACCCTGTATGATGGGGAGAGGTTCAAGAATATGGACAACCAGTCGGGAGCCATGCTACGCGCCAGCATCCCCTATATGAGGGAATCGTTTATCGAGGAGGTCGACTATATCGCCTTCAATACACAGTTCAACATGTGGGACGCAAACCTCTTTGCCGGCAATGCCCAGGCTAAGAACCTGAGGGAAATAAACCGCGGCATAGATTCCCTACGCACTCGCACCGACAGCATCGGTCACAGCATATACGACAATGCCAAGCGTTCCTATCTGGCCAGCTCGCTCTCGCCTGGCAGGAAAGATTCTGCCAAGATTGTAAAGGCAGCGACAGAGATAGCGCCATTCGATTCGCTTTTTGCCCAATTACGCGACGACCAGAAATCCACGGCCTGGAAGAATGCCTTCAGCAGAGCAGAGACTATGAAGGCGGAGTGTGAGTTCCGCTCCAGTTGCTACACCTCGGACCTGAACACACAGTTGCGCCGCCACCTGATGGAGTCACAGAAGAAATTCACCCTGAGCCTGGCATGCCTGCTCTTCTTCTTCATCGGTGCCCCACTCGGCGCCATCATCCGCAAGGGAGGTCTGGGAATACCCGTTGTGGTAAGTGTGATATTCTTTATCTTCTACTATATCATCAACGTTGCCGGCGAGAACAATGCCAAGGTTGGCGCCTGGGATGCATACTTCGGAGAATGGCTCAGCAGTATGGTACTCCTGCCAATTGGCGGATGGCTTACCTACAAGGCAAATTCAGACAGTGTGGTATTCAACATAGAGGGATACAGGAAATTCTTTATGCAGCTGCTCGGACTTCGCATATCCAGGAAGCTCAGCCGTAAGGAGGTCATCATCTACGACCCCGACTATCCCAAATGCTATAACGAGATGGAACAGCTGATAGCAGACTGCAAGGCTTATTCAGACAGCCACTTCCTGCTGATGATGCCATCCTACTGGAATATCTTCTTCCATTATCAGAAGGACACCACCGTTATAGAAATCAGCGAAAGACTGGAGAACCTGATAGAGGAGCTGCATAACAGCAAGAACAACTTTATCATCGGTATGCTGAATATGATTCCATACATCATACCCGATGCTCATACCCGCCCGTTCAAAAACCCACGTTGGAATAAATGGGCCGGCATAATACTGCCCGTTGGCCTGATTCTATGGCTGAGAATATGGAGATACCAGCTCCGTCTGAGTCGCGACCTGGACAAAGTGCAGGAGATAGGGACGGAAATAATGAAGAGAATAAAAACAATCGAGAAAGAGGCCTCAGAATCGAATTAACGATAGGCGGCCAAATATCGTAATAACGATATAACGTCATAACGAAATAACGGAAATAAACGAGATATGAATTCAGAATTCAAGCTAAGTTCAATAGAAGAAGCCCTGGAGGATTTCCGCCAAGGCAAATTCGTGATAGTAGTAGATGATGAAGACCGCGAGAACGAAGGCGACTTCATCACTGCTGCCGAGATGATAACACCCGAAAAGGTGAACTTCATGCTCCGCAACGGACGCGGCGTGCTCTGTGCACCTATCACCATCAGTCGTGCCAAGGAGCTGGAACTGGATCATCAGGTACAGGACAACACCAGCATGCTGGGCACACCCTTCACGGTTACAGTAGACCTTCTGGATGGCTGCACCACAGGTGTCAGCACACACGACCGCGCTGCTACCATCCGTGCTTTGGCCGACCCCAACCGCAAACCCTCTGATTTCGGTCGCCCAGGACACATCAATCCGCTCTATGCTCAGGACAAAGGCGTCCTGCGCCGTGCCGGACATACCGAGGCAGCCATCGACCTGGCCCGCCTTTCCGGCCTGCAACCGGCAGCAGCACTGATAGAGATTCTGAACGAGGACGGCACTATGGCACGCATGCCCCAGTTGCAGGAGGTAGCCAAGGAGCACGGACTGAAGATTATCTCCATCCGCGACCTTATTGCCTATCGCCTGCAGCAAGAGTCATTGGTAGAGAAAGGTGTTGAAGCCGAACTCCCCACAGCCTACGGTAACTTCCATATCATCCCCTTCCGCCAGAAGAGCAACGGTCTGGAACACGTCGTGTTGTTCAAGGGCGAATGGAACCCCAACGAACCCGTCTTGGTGCGTATGCATAGCAGTTGCGTAACAGGCGACGTCTTTGGCAGCTGCCGCTGCGACTGTGGCGACCAGCTCCATCGTGCCATGCAGATGATCGAGAAGGAAGGCAAGGGAATGGTCGTTTACCTGAATCAGGAAGGTCGAGGCATTGGCCTGATGAACAAGATTGCAGCCTATAAGTTGCAGGAGCAGGGCGACGACACCGTTGATGCCAACATCCACCTGGGTTTCCAGCCCGATGAACGCGAGTATGGCGTAGGCGCACAAATCCTTCAGGAGATGGGTGTCAGCAAGATTCGCCTAATCACCAACAACCCCGTTAAGCGTGTAGGCCTCGAGAGCTACGGCCTGGAGATTGTAGAGAACGTCCCCATCATCATCGAGCCCAACCCCTACAACCGCCGCTATCTGGAGACAAAGCGAATAAGGATGGGACACAAATTATAAAAGCCCCCTCCCCGCTCCATCTTTGGGGGAGTGACTTAAAGTAAGAAACAAAAAAAACAATATAATGATTAACAATATGGAACAGAAAATTAACAACTCCTCCTCCAAAGGGGGAGGCCGGGAGGGGGCTACCCTTTCCGACAGATTGAACCGTTTGGCACCCAGTGCCACTCTGGCAATGAGTCAGCGCAGTAGCGAGCTGAAGGCACAGGGCGTTGATGTTATCAACATGAGCGTGGGTGAACCCGATTTCAACACCCCCGACCACATTAAGGCCGCAGCCATCAAGGCAGTAGAGGACAACTGGAGCCGTTACTCTCCTGTTCCCGGTTACCCCGAGCTGAAGAAGGCTATCGTTAACAAACTGAAGAACGAGAATGGTCTGGACTATGCTCCCAGCCAGATTCTCTGCAGCAACGGTGCCAAGCAGAGTGTCTGCAACACCATCATGGCACTGGTGAATGCCGGTGACGAAGTAATCATCCCCGCCCCCTACTGGGTAAGCTATCCCCAGATGGTATTGTTGGCAGAGGGTACTCCCGTCTTTGTAGAGGCAACCATCGAGCAGGACTTCAAGATTACACCTGCCCAGTTGGAGGCTGCTATCACACCCAAGACCCGCGCCCTTATCCTCTGTTCTCCCAGCAACCCCACAGGTTCTGTATACAGCAAGGCCGAGTTGGAAGCCCTGAAGAACGTACTGCTCAAGTACCCCAACGTAATTGTTGTAGCCGACGAGATCTACGAGCACATCAACTACGTAGGCGAACACGCCTCTATGGCTCAGTTCCCCGACATCAAGGAGCGCGTTGTTATCATCAACGGAGTCAGCAAGGCATATGCCATGACCGGTTGGCGTATCGGATTCATCGCTGCCCCCGACTGGATTGTAAAGGGCTGCAACAAGTTGCAAGGCCAGTACACCAGCGGTCCCTGTTCTGTTAGCCAGAAGGCAGCAGAGGCAGCCTTTGCCGGCGACCAGCAGTGTGTAGAGGATATGCGTCAGGCCTTCGAGCGTCGCAAGAACCTGATTGTAAAGTTGGCAAAGGAGATTCCCGGCCTCGAGGTTAACGATCCCCAGGGAGCCTTCTATCTCTTCCCCAAGTGCAGCAGTTTCTTCGGCAAGAAGGATGGCGACCGTGTCATCAACAACAGCACCGACCTGGCCATGTATCTTCTGGAGGTAGGCCATGTAGCCACCGTAGGCGGTGATGCCTTTGGCAGCCCCGAGTGCTTCCGCATGAGCTACGCCACCAGCGACGAGAACATCGTAGAAGCTATGAAGCGCATCAAGGAAACCCTTGCCCGCCTGAAGTAATTCTGCAATGTACATAGTATAATTAAAGGGGAGTCAGAAGCTCCCCTTTTTTGTTCTCCTCCCCCACATAGTCACCTTTGCCTCGTTCAGATTATCCGAACAACTCGTCCAGATAAAGGGAACAACTCATCCGGATAATCCCTTACCCCCCATAGAGATTATCGGAACAAGTCATTAAGATTATCCGAACACCCCGTTCAGATAATCCCTTTCAAAGACAGCTTATTTCCAAGGAAAAATCAACATACAAAATAAATTATTTAAGTTGCTTTCTGTCCGCAATTAAGTTAGAAAAGTATTCAGGCTTCAAACCCATCGAATTTACGCAGAATGCGAAGTGGATTCAGCGTCCATGCGCAACTAAATACTCTTCCCCGTCCTTATTATACTTAGTATAATACTCTATTTCGTCCCTATAAACACACACGCTATTACAGCAATCGGTAGATTTAGGAAGGATTACAACTTTCAGATTGGGACAGCCATAGAACATGTCATAACAGAACTGCCCTTTGCGAATGTAAGAACTCCATATCCACTCCCCATTTACATTCTCCAGATGGTGTCCCTTGATATGGCGCAGCTTATTAAAACGAGTCCCTTTTTCTTCGTTGCTTGTCATCCTATAAAAAATGTGAGCCCCCACTTCTGCAGTATCATCTAAATTTAATAAAGCAAAATTCTTTTTGTACCCCCAAGTAGTTCCTAAAACATGAGTATCGGTAGCATTATGACTTCCATATATTCCGCCTCTTACTGTCGGCGTTGAAAATCTTTCCTGAGGATTCGTATAGACATCATTTTGGTAGAGGCAAAGATGTGCCTTTTCTGCATCAACAGAGAGATAAGGTTTCTTGTCTGATATAAAACGCACTTCCGATAAGTCAAGATAAAAAAGCTTCCCAACTTTCTCGCCGTCATGTTCCCTATATCCTGCCATTCTTCTCAAGAGTCGAAGATCCTCAGAGTTTAGTTTCCCTGTCAGAATCACTTTTGTACAGGTATCAATTTGTTCTTGGGTTAGAACCTTGCACAGTTCTCCAGCATTAGAATTATGAATTGTTGTTCCTACTCTATGCTGTGCATAGGCCACAACCGACAACATTACAACTGATGCAATAAGAAGAATCCTTTTCATGATATCGTAAGTTTTATATTCTTGCTTATTATTGTTTTCTACAAACAGGCTGTCAGAGATTACGAATTTCCCTTCCTTATTAAAAACCCACATTACTTCCTTTGGCCCCTCATTACCATCATATTCCTGTTTGTTCCTAAGCATGACGAATTCATGGTACCCATCCCTTATGTAGCCGCAACCTTTACCTTTGGTCAAGTTAGCTCACGATCGGCAATATTCATGCAAACATGGTTTTGCTCTCACTTAATCGTTACCTTTTTCCCATTTTTGATGTAAATACCCTTCCCATTTCCATTGACAACTTTGAGACCTTGAAGATTGTAGATAGTGTTGTCATGTTTGTTTTGGGGGCTATGAACATCATTAAGGCTACTTACCTTGTCAGGCCAGATGTCATAAAGCACTTCTCCATTGCGTTCGAAATGGACGAGCATAGAACGATAACGGCGCACTTCTGAGGGCTCCAGTTGAGGGTAGAATGAATATTTATATGGATTTATTGGTCCAAAAAGGCATTCACCGCTCTTCCATTCTGTCACGCCAATTCCTTGTATAATACGGACATTACTTAAATCCACATATTTTAATAGTTTTTCTCCTCCAAAGTATCCTTCCTTTATTTCTTCTATTACTCCATACATTTTTTCAGAGAAAGTGCTTGTAATATTTGATTCTATTATATCCGAATAATACAATTCCTTCCCCACATACCATTTCATTTGATATGCAGTACCCGGCATTGCAAATTCTTCAACTAAATTCGGAGTTGTTGCACCAATGTAGTAGTCGTTCTCATTTACAGATTCACTTATCATAAGAGTAAGAGAGTCGGTCCATTCTGGACCATCTGAATAGACACATGTATAATCGTTCCAATAATTAGTCCAATGATTATCATGTTTCCCTTTTACATAGTATGTCACAGTCTCAAAGTTCGGAATCCATTTATCGCCTGCTTTTGAATACCAGTTGTCATACTTCAACGTATCTAATCTTATTTCCGTCCACCTAGTACCCTCTGGATAGTACTCCTGTGCAAAAAGAGATATTTGGACAAAGAGCACTCTTATAAAAAAAACAAACTTCCTCATGATGAAATCCTTTTAATAATTTATTTCTGACGATACGACTTTCAACCTAGCACCCTTTTTTATTTTAACCCCTTTTGTTAGTTTGAACGTTCCTTTTGTCTCAAAGGTAGTTACACTTTCCCCAAATGCTTTCTGCCCTATCAGCATGAAAGCGAATACAATTATAATAATATGAAAACGCATTATGGTATTCTTTTATATCATTTAACTACAACTATCTTTCCATTTCGGATATAAATGCCTTTCCTTTTTCCATTGACAATTTTGCAGCCTTGAAGGTCGTAGATGGTGTTGTCAGGGAATCCAGAATATGCTTCAACCATATTTACTGAAGAATATATAGACTCCGTGTTCTCAAGTTCAATTGTTTTGTTTAGAATCTTAACACTATACGTCCCCCTATGGAAGCCAGGGATACGAGTCTCTATCTTATATATCCCAATGCAGTCGGCTTCATCATCATCATAACGATAGGTTTTAAAAGTTACTTGATTATCTCTTAACTCGCACGCAGCATATGACTGTATACTGCACGATGTGCGCAGCCTTCCCCAAACGCGAAGCGTATCGCCTATAAATTCTGCATTCAAATCAGAAGGAGCGTTGTACCAATCCAAGTATTCCTTATAATCATCTTCCGTTTCAATCTTTTTCTCCCAACGAAGAACAGTTATATCCATATCGGCTGTTTTAATGTATTGATTGCTGGGATAGAAATGGTACGAAAAAAACTCACTATCGAACGTAGTTTCTATAGTATGAGTGTTTGTTAACAAGAATATATCCTTGAAAAATTCGCTAAATGGAAGTATACCTGTATTGACAGAACCGACACCCTCTATCCAAGTATCACGTTTGGATTTATCTTCTTTGCTTTGGAGTTCTATCAACTTACTATTTTTAGAATTCACAATAGTGTCACGAACATCAGTAACTTCATACGATATGTTACTAAAATCATTTATATACGTACTACCCTTTTGCAGTCCAAAATCGAATAAAAGATGCTCTGTCTGATCTTTCGAATCATAACAGAAATATTTTGTCCCCTCTGTCCGTATTATTACCATATCATTTACACTAACATCAGTGCCAAGGACTCCAGTATACGAAATATAGTTTTTCTCGCCACACTTCACTTCATTATATGGTACCAGATAAAGCGTCTTGTACTTTCCATCAGGATTAATTGCAAAATATGTATACGAACTGATTTCTATAGCAAGAACTTTTATGCCCCAAAAGAAAAAAAACAAAAAACATAAGAAGATTGTCCTTTTCATAATACAACATATTTTAGTTATTTGGAACAAAGATAGTAATTCACAATCAAATAGAAAAGAAAAATTATAATTTATTTGTATGTTACCTCGAGGTTTTAACTTTGAGAGAAGAACCTACATTTATATATAATCCCTTATCAAGCAAAACATTATTGGCCTTGAAAGATACATTGGAATTTAGCACATTAACATTTCCCCGTGGCTTTTGGTTTGTAACACTATTACCTACCTTAACATTCTGAGCATGATATTCTTTGTTTGTTGAAACAATGTTCTCGTTCTGTATATAAAGATTATTGCTCCATACATACGGCACATAATTATGTTTGTCTATACAAACACTAATATCATTCATATTAGTTTAGTTTAATGTTAGAAAATCGCTGCAAAAATATGGATAATGCGGCTAAGAGCAATGAACAAAAGGTAACATCAATTATTTAGTACATTTCCTTCACAAGATTCTAGATATAAGCACATTAAATTATACCCTTACTATTAAGAAGGGTAACATTTTGCATTTACCAATGTATTTTTACTCTACAAACTGGGCTAAAAACGCTGGACAAACTGCCTTAAAGAAACTCCTTTTTCTGCAATATCCAATTTTTCTTTTATTAGTCTTTGCCTGTTTTTTATACCTTGCGAGGAGATAAAGTATACCATCTCAAGGTCTGGATTAGTAAATCCGTAACGCAATAACAGACATAAGTGGTAGTCTTTCTCGGATAATGTGGGAAATTTTTCCTTAAAGCGAGTAACAAAACTGTTATCGCAAGCATCCAGATAAGCCTCTATTTCATTCCAATCTTTGCTGTCTAATAGAAGGCGCCGTTTACAATCCTTCTTTTCTTCCAACTTTTGCTGGATGCCAACAATCTTTTTTACATAGCTGCGGGTTTGTTCCATTAGGTGCTCTTTGTATGCTTTCTCTTTCTTGCTGGTAAGACGGTATTTAGCAAACAACCACGAGATGAGCATTGTTAGGGCAACAGAAGAGATAAAACAAATGACAAATATAGTTCGCTGATTTTCTGCTTGCTGTCGCTGCATTTCCTCTTGCATGTTTTTGTGGTGAAGTTCTAACTTATCTTTCAAGGTGGTGAGATACATATCTGCAGCAACATCACATGCAGAATCAAAGAAGGCCTGAGCAGCATCTGCATCACCCATCTTAGAACTGAGCCTATGCTGTATTCTCAATCTTACCAACTGAGTTTCTTTAGATACAACATGTGGTAATGCCTTTATATACTGCCATGCTTTATTATATTCTCCATTTTCTGTATAACATTGTGCCAAAAGTGTTGCAAGCGATTGATCTATGTATCCGCGATAACTGACAGCTTGCTGTGCACATTCTAATGCTTTGTCATTATAGTGATAACGATTATAATAACGAGATGTATTTTGAAGAACTGAAGAAATAACTAAAGAATCGCCTGTGGATTTGGCTTTATTAAGTGCAATAGTATAATATAATAATGTAGAGTCTTGAACACAACATCTAAAATAGCTGTCAGCAATACCACATAATAAATATGCCTCATTAACAGGATTTAAAGCTCCACACTTTATGTAAAGATGGTATGCTTCTTTTGCAAGAGAGAGGCATAAGGTTGTATCTGACTTCTGCACTATCCTGCGCATTCTGTCCGTAGCCAAATAGGCGGTATAGTAGTCTTTGCTATCCTCTGAGGCAGTTCTGGCCCTTAGCAAACAGTTATAGGCACTGTCTTTCTGATCTATCAGACTTAGATATTTTCCCATATAATACTGGCTACGTGCATAAAGGGAATCCTGAGAATGTTGGCTGTAATACTCATACGCAATGCGGAGTAAGGAATCGCTTGTAACATCAATGCCACTCTTATCCTGAGAGATAGAATAAATAAGTGCATAACGAGCCAGTGCTTCCCCTCTGAGTGTATGCCGGTCTATAGTCTGTAACAGACGTAGGGAACTATCTGGCTGATCTTGCATAAGAGTCTCTGACTGACTGATAATTTCTGCTTTATGGTTATGTGTGCATGCAAAGATAGCAAAAATTGCCCCCAATAATACACATATTTTTATTCTAATCTTCATTATATTTTTTTATGCAAAGTTATCACATATTACCCAAACAAACAAAAAAAAAGGTAACATTCTATGCGCAGGTATAAACTGTCACATCAGCCTATAAATCAAAACATTGCAAAGTAATTGTTTAAACATAACGGGTAACATTCTAACTATCTTTTTTTCAAAACTAGACATAAAGAGGAAGACAATGGGAAAAACTTTGTATACTTGCTTTGACACACCTTTTCATCTAACCACGGACATTCACATGCTATCCCCACATTAGCAACATTCCGAATATCTTCCGTTAATATGATATTTAGACCTCGTAAGTATGATACCAAACATCAGTTATATCCTTCCCATACTCTAAGCATACTAAATGAGTATGGCACGAAGCAGGTTGGAGTATGGCTAGAAGCAGAGTGATTGCTGCCTGAAAGCAGGCTAAAGCTTGCGAAGTCCTTGTCAATGACTTGCCCTCAGCCTTTATGTGATTAAAGAATTATCCACTTGATTCGTCTATCAGCCCATTAATAAAGATAGGCCTAACGAGTTGTTAAGCCTATCCCCTTCTTGATTGTAATAAGAGCGTTACCCTTCTTACTTAATAATGATCTTTTTTACAGTTCCGTCTTTCATGCGGATGATGTTCAGACCTTTCTGCAGAGAAGGCAGCTTGCGGCCATTCGAGTCATAAACTTCACCTTCGCCTTTAGAGAAGACTGAGGTGAGGCTATCAATAATATCTTTTGCCTTACCGTTGACTGTTATGTCGCTGGCTGGCATTGTTGCCGGAACATCTTCCCAAATGGTATAGTCCTCCAAGCCGGGTATAACAGGTGGCACAATCTTCGCTCCATATTCTAGTGTCTCTGTGGTATAAACCTCACCATCAAGCACGTATGTTATCGTATAGCTATTAATCGTAAAATAGCCCTTAACAATAACATCCTTCGCCGGCATTGACCTTGGAAGTCCGTCCCAACCAGAGAAGGTATAGCCTTCCTTTGTTGGGGCCTCCAATGGTTTAATAGCCTCTTTGTACTTAACAATGAAACTTTGATATACCTCACCATCCACCATATAGGTCAAAGTATAACTATTGATTGTGAATGTACCAGTTACAGTCACATCCTTCGCAGGCATCGTCTTTGGAATCTCATTCCAGCCAGAGAAGGTATAACCTTCTTTCGTAGGTTCTGCTTCTGGTGTGATGGTTGAGCCATACTCAACCTCAACAGTCTTGTAATCTGTGCCATCTACCTTGTAGATTAGCTTATACTTATTGATACTGAAAGTACCCGTGACAGTTACGTCCTTTGCGGGCATAGTCTCTGGGATTTCGCTCCAGCCAGAGAAGGTGTATCCCTCCTTTGTAGGTGCAGACTCTGGTGTGATTGTTGTTCCATAAACCACAGTTGAAGTTTTGTACTCCTTTCCGTCAACTAGATAAGTCAGTTTATAGGAGTTTACCGTAAATGTTCCAGTCACTACTACATCCTTTGCGGGCATAGTCGCAGGTATTTCACTCCAGCCAGAGAAGGTGTAACCCTCCTTGGTGGGTGTAGGCTCAGAAGTCAGAGTCGTACCATAGGGAATAGAGGATGTCTTGTACACTTCACCATCAACCATATAGGTCAGTGTGTAACTATTGATACTGAAAGTACCTGTTACTGTAACGTCCTTTGCAGGCATAGTCGCAGGTATTT
>Ga0265300_10000796_pt1 | contig 32138 bp, 24 predicted proteins | sample AusTroGonzalo_MG_FD_193482 | JGI IMG/M metagenome (GOLD analysis project Ga0265300, IMG submission 193482) | Bovine rumen microbial communities from tropical cattle in Woodstock, Queensland, Australia - Gonzalo_03 | ecosystem: Host-associated > Mammals > Digestive system > Stomach > Rumen ...
CAGACTCACCTCGTTGGGGTTGTATGCCACCACCGAGTCGAGCATTTGGTTGGCGAGCCCGTATTTGCGCTGATATATGTAGTAATCGGCCTTGGCGAGCCTCTTCAGCCCTATTGTGTCGTATTCGAGGTTATCGCTGATGGTCAGCGAGAGGGTCATGGCGTCGTTAGCCACCAGCTTCGAGGTGGCAGCCTTGAGCACATCAAGTGTGGCGTTGGCCCATTCGAATTCACCGATAAAGTAACGCAGCTGGGCGTTTTTAAACCTCGCCTCGTGAGCTATAGGCTCGTTTTTCAAGGTCTTCTCTATCTGCGAATACAGCAAAGTCGCCTCCCACACCTCGTCAGTAAACAGGTAGATGTCGGCCAGCTCCATCTTGAGCTCGGCTTTGCGATAGGCCGACATATTCATCTCCAGAGAGTGGTTGAGCAAGGCTACAGCCTCCTCGAATCTGCCCAGCTCAAACGCCATAATGCGAGCCTGCACCGTTATGAGCGGCAAGGTCTCGTCATTTATGCCAATCTTGCGTATGGCCTCGTCTATGCGTTCTGAAAGCTTATCGTAAAAAGCCTTGTCGTGACTGCCATTGGCCACAGCTTGGGCATATTCAGTCTTGATAAGCCCGACGGTGGCGTTCACGTAAAACACTCCCTCTCCGCTTTTTTTCAAGACGTATTCATAGGCGTCTATCGCTATGTCGTATTGTCTGTTGTCGCTGGCAATCTGGGCTATGTATATTATGTCGTTCTCATAGTTGCCATGGCCGCGCTTGTCGAGGGCTTTCAGCTGCATCAGAGCCAGGTCGTAGTCCTGCATCTGCAGGGAGAACCACATCAGCAGAGAGGCATACTCCTCGTTTTCAGGTTCAGCCTGTGTCTTGCGCAACAAAGCCATACGAATCACGTCGTCGACATTGCCGTTCAGATCGTACATCATCATCACGCGCAAGCGGTTCTTCACCATCTCATACTGCTCGGGATTCTCCTTTAAAAACAGCAGATAGCACTCGGTGGCATTCTCAAAGTCGAGCATGGAGTTGTAGACGTAAGCCTTCTCCAGATTGAAGCTGTAGTCAATGTTTGGGTCTTTGGCTCCCCTGTCGTACATAGCTATGGCCAAATCGTTGAAATTCCTGTTTCTCAACAGGCTGGCCACTTCCCTTATCGAACTTATATTGTTGGGAACATCTTTCAAGACCTTGTTCAGATACTTCGTAGCCTTGTCGTTTTCACCCTGCTGCATATAGTTGTATGCCAAGTCGACATGTGCCTTCCAATTGTTCGGATTCTGTTTCAGATAGGATTTCAGAGCCTTCTCGGCAGCGGCATAATCGCCTGTAAGGGTCAGACAATCGGTGTAATAGGTGAAATAAGTGCTATAGCCGTAGGTTTCATATAGGTTTTTGTATATCTCTCCGGCCTTCTCGTAGTCTTTTTTCTGATAGAACTCACGGGCCAGCTTCTCGTCAACCTGCCGCGACTGGGCATTAAGGTCACTGACGCCCAAAAGCGTCAGAAAACAGAACAATGCCAAACAGCTCGGGAAGTGCGACAGTCTCATGTCTACTCCTTCCTCAGTTGTTTCACGACTTTCTTCTGTGCGTCAAACTTTTCCTGAAAATAATCTAACTGAGCCTCCATGGTGTGAAGCTCTTTTTCTTCGTCTTTGATGTATTTTGACGTGGTGGCTTCATCGTAAAGCTGCTTTTTCACGTCGTCTTTCAGGTTTGAGAGCTGCTGTCTGGACAAACTGGCGTTTCTCTTTATCACAACTCTCTGTGTCTCAAACTGTTGCAGATAAGCCTGTAAAAGCACCATCTCGGTGTTGATGTCTTTCTGGCGTGCCACTGTGGTGTCGAGAGCGGCATATTCCTTCACCAGATAGCTGAAGTCGCCGTCATAGAGCTTATCCACCCGACGCTCCACCACCGTGACGCGTTTGAGCATGGCGTCAATCTGCCCTGACGGTGACTTGACAGAGCAAGCCACCATCATAGGCAAACATATAATTATCAATATCTTACTTAATGATTTCAAAGCCTGTATATGGTTGAAGTGCCTTAGGAATCATGATACCGTCTTCTGTCTGGTTGTTTTCGAGCAATGCCGCCACTATTCTCGGAAGGGCGAGGGCGCTGCCGTTGAGGGTGTGAGCCAGGCGGATGTTGCCATCCTTATCTTTGAATCTGAGTTTCATACGGTTAGCCTGGAATGTCTCGAAGCATGACACCGAGCTCACCTCAAGCCACATCTGCTGTGCAGCCGACCACACCTCGTAGTCGTAAGTCATGGCTGATGTCCAGCTCATGTCGCCACCGCAAAGGCGCAGCACGTGGAACGGAAGCTCAAGCTTACGGAGCAGTCCGGCCACATGTTCCTTCATGGCCTCAAGGCGTTCGTATGAGTTGTCAGGATGTGCTATTTCAACTATTTCAACCTTGTCGAACTGGTGCAGACGGTTCAAGCCGCGCACGTTCTTGCCCCATGAGCCGGCCTCACGGCGGAAGCAGTTGGAGTAGGCCACACGCTTGATAGGCAGCTGGCTTTCCTGAACTATCTGATCACGGAAAATATTGGTCACAGGCACCTCGGCTGTAGGGATGAGGTACATCTTGTCCAAAGGCACTGCGTACATCTGGGCCTCCTTGTCAGGAAGCTGGCCTGTGGCGTAGGCTGATGCCTCGTTGACCACTACAGGCGGCTGCACCTCGTAGTATCCGTCTTTCACTGCCTCGTCAAGGAAGAAGTTAATCAGAGCGCGCTGCAGACGTGCACCCTGTCCGGTGTAGAACGGGAAACCTGCGCCTGTCACCTTGTTACCCAACTCGAAGTCGGCCAAGTGATATTTATTGAGCAATTCCCAGTGCGGGAGGGCGTTCTTCGGAAGGTTAGGCATCTTGCCCTCTTCGCTCACCACCAGGTTGTCGGCGGCTGTCTTGCCACGCGGCACCATCATATTCGGAGTGTTGGGTATTTCAACCAACTTCTTCTGAATCAAATCTTTAAGCTCTTCCAGACGATCACCTTTAACCTTGGTAAACTCTTTGAGTTCAGCCACGCGTGCCTTCAGCGGTGCCGCCTCGGCAGCCTTACCCTGCTTGCAGAGGTCACCCACCTGACGTGCTATGTTGTTGGCCTCGGCCAAAGCCTCGTCGTTCTCCTGCTGTGTCTTGCGACGCTCATCATCAAGCGCCAAAATCTCGTCGAGGAGTTCCACGCGTGTGAAATTCTTGATACTCAAGCGTTCAATGCACTCCTCTTTATGTTCTCTGATATAAGGTATCGTTAGCATATCTGAAAAAATTTAACTCGCAAATATAGTAAAAATAATTAAAGCTGTAATTTTTTTTAGCCGTTAGTTGTCGGTCGACAGTAAAACCACTAATTAAACCTAACGTCGCCCATGTTCATCAGCTTGTCGAGGTCAACCTTGTCGGGCTGCCAGGCGCGAACGTGTATGGTAGGCAGTTCGTGACGCAAGTCGACCAGCAGGAAGAGGTAACCCACGTCACCGTAAGACGACGAGAAATACTCCTGACGCACACGTATGCCGTACACATCGTTGGTGTTGTTGGCCCTGTTGAAATCGGTCTCTGTAAAGCGCAGCCTGATGTATTCGTTGTTGCCGAAGCAGGTGCGCAGGTTCTTCATATAGGTGTCCTTGTCGTATTTTGTCAGCTCGGCCTCCTCGGTGGTCTGCTTGAGAGTCATGCGGTCTGGAAGGTCGGGAGCGCGCTTCACAAAACGGCCCACTATGATGAGGGCGTCGTCCGAGTAGATGCTCTCCAGGAAATGATGGCGCTTGAGGGCATAAGCCGTCTGGTAATCCTCAAGGAAATTGACCAGCAGCAGTCTGGACGACTCAGGCCATTTGGTCTTCGACACTATGTCGTACTCGGCCTGGTCAGACAGGCGGAATGCCAGCGAGGTCACCACTTTGTTGATAGTGTCGAAACGGAACACCACGTCCTGCGAGAAGCCCGGGGTGTTGCGGAAATCGAACTGCACCGTGATGCTGCGGCACAAAACCTCGTCGTTGTATTTCAGGAATTTGTAGTCGGGTTTGCCAACCACAGTCATCTTGCCGTAATGCGAGAGGGTGTCGATCATGCCGTAGCCGCTCTCCGAGAAGCAGTCGCGGGCCGAGGCAATGTTGCCGCTACGCATGGCATTCTCAATTATCTGCATCTTCTCAAGATAGACGTTCTTGGCCACAGGGCGGTTGCTTTCTATCTTGTTCCAACCCTGCACCTCCTCTTCAGGCTTCACTGTCTTGGTCTTTGAGAGGTCGACGTTAATGCTGTTCGAGAAACGGGGGCCTTTGATGAGAGCTATGGCATTGGCCACGTCTATGTTCATCTTTTTGGCGTCATCTTCAAAAATATAGTCGACTTTTATTTTGAGAGTCTTGATGTTTTTCTCACGAAGCTGAACCATAAGTTTGCCGTCACGCACAGTGTTTGGTATGAATTTACGTCCGTCGTAACAGTCGCAACGCAGGTTTTTCACATCCATGCCGTGCTTGTTCTTGACTCTGAGCTTGACCATGACACCGCTGCCCTCTTCCTCAAAGGCATCATCCTTAGGCACTATGAAGTTGAACGACTTGAGAATGCCATCGCTTCCGTTGATGCGGTCGATAAGCCATTCCGAGTCGATATTTTCGTTGATTTCCGGCACATCGAAATGCAGCACCTTACCCTGAGGATGGGCATAAATGAGCATCAGGCTCCAGTAATACGACTTCAGGGCGTCTTCCAGACAGGCGTCTTCCTCCTGCTTGACACCCTTGGCTATGAAGTTACCTATGTCGTGCTTGCGGTCGTTGCACATAGCCCTGAATTCAGAGCGTTTCATCCAGCTGATATACTGATAGGCGTCCTTTTTCTCGTCTTCTATAACAGCCTCTACCCTCACCTTGTCGTCTATGCGCTCCTTGAATGTCTTTACTATGTTTTCCAGCTGGTTGTCACCGTTGTTTGCAAGGTAAATGGCATGGGAATTGCAGTTCTTGGCGATGTTTTCGTAAAGCTCGTCCATCGACATGTCTGTGGCTTCCTCCAAAGTGTTGCACACACGGCTCAAGCCCCAGTACAAAGTCGTGTCGCTCTTGATGGCGTCAACTTCCTTGGGTTTCATCTGTCCGAATACCAAATTCGACAATAAGGTAATCGCTAGCAATAGGTATATTTTTTTCATATTAATATAGTTTTAAAACTCAACTACAAGTTTCAGGTTTATCTGACGGTTGGTAAGATAATTAGGCACGGCATACTGCACGTTGTATACGTCGGTCACCCACATGTAGGAACTCACGTTGTTCACACCCAAAAGGTTGAACACCTCGAGACTGAGCCAGCAGTTTTGTATGTATCTGAGAGGATTCTTGGGGTTACGGAAGGAGGTTTTCTCCCCTATCAACTGCTTGCTGAATCCTATATCCACACGGCGGTAAGACGGCATGCGGAACTTCTGCTGGTAACGCTCCGACTCAGGCGCTCCGAACGGCAAACCCGTGCCGAAAATGAGCTTCAGATTCACCTTGAACGAAGGTATGAACGGGATGTAATCCTGGAAGAAGATGGCGAAGTTGATGCGCTGGTCGGACGGACGGGGTATGCCCGAGATGATGGTGTCGTGGTCGTAGTCGGCTCCGTTGTTTATGTCAGTCTGCGACAGTATCTGCCCGTCGGAGTTTATGTAATACTTGATGTTTTCAGCTGTCTTCATCACCGAGACCGAAGCCCAGCTCTCTATTCCCTTCACAAACTCTCCGTTGACCTTTAAGTCTATACCGGTGGCGTAGCCTGTGGCTTTCTGGTCGGCATAATACCTGATGCGGATGTTGTCAACTTCGTATGGGATGATGTCTTTCAAATACTTGTAGTAAATCTCTGATGTCAGCACAAAGGGGCGATCCCAGGCCGTAAACCTGTATTCGTGGCCAAGCACCACCTGATATGATTTCTGCACCAAGGCATCGTCTTTGCTCACCAGACTGCCGTCAAACATACGCAGTTCGCGATAGAAAGGCGGCTGCACGTAAACGCCTCCCGACAGGCGGAAGGTCATGTTGGGATATTTCTGCGGCTTAAAGGCTATGCCTGCACGAGGGCTGACGTTAACCGAGCTGTTGTAACCCCAATAGTTGAGGCGAAGTCCTGCCGTCAGCACCCATATATTGCCTTTCTCGTTCTCAAACTGCCAAGAGTTCTGCAAGTAGCCGTCGAGGCAGTTGACATTAAGCTCGTTGTGGCCTTTGGACACATTCTTCAGCTCCAGAGGGGTCTGCATGGGGTTGTTGGGATTGAGAATCGAGTCTATAGTGTGAGGCTGGGTGTAGCCTGCCGAGTCGACCATATCCCACTCGTTGATGAAGTCGTCGAAATACTGATGCTGGTAGCGCAAGCCCCATTTCAAAGTGTTGTCGTTGTATGTGTAAGCGCCCTTATGGTCGATATTGAACACTCTGGTATAGAACGAGTTACGGGCATGCTCAATGTAAGTTCCCACACCCTGGTTGCTTATCACATTGCCATATTCCTCGCTGCCCGGATTAGTCTCCAAAAGACCTATCCAATACTGTCCCTGAATGTCGTAGGTCTCCGACTCCACCGCCGAATAGCCCGATGTTATGAGCTTGAGGTTGAGGTCCTTGTTGGGGCTGTAGTTGAATGTCACCGCTCCCAGTCCTGTGGTGTAGCGGCTCAGCTCCTGTCCGTCGAAATACACCTTCAGGCGGTAAGAGGCCTGCAGGTTGCCGAAGTCAGTCTCGCGGGTGGTAGGTATCATCAGATAGCTGTTGCGCGAGTAATAACCCAGAGCCGTTATCTCGAAACGTGGTGAAACAGTGTATGTTAAAAGTGCCTGAACATCAGTGAAATTAGGCTGATAGTTGGCCTTGGTGTCCATGTTGCCGAGCAGATACTTGGTGTTTTTGTATCTGGCTCCAATCAGGTAGCTCATCCTGTTTTTAAATGCCTGACCTTCGGCATGAGCCTCGGCGCCCAGCATGCTGAGTGCCAACGAGCCTTCCGTCACCGTAGGTTTCTTGTATGAGATGTCAAGCACAGACGAAAGCTTGTCGCCATACTCGGTCGAGAATCCGCCGGCCGAGAATTCAATGTTCGACACCAGTCTGGAGTTGATAAAGCTCAGTCCCTCCTGCTGGCCCGAGCCAACCAGGAAAGGCTTGTAAATCTCTATTCCGTTAACGTAGATGAGGTTCTCGTCGAAGTTGCCGCCTCGCACGTTGTACTGCGAGCTGAGCTCGTTGGTCGAACTCACTCCGGCCAAGGTTTTCACCATGTCTTCCACTCCGCCGGCTCCCGCTGAAGGCAGCAGCACGGCCTCTCTGGCGTCGAGCTTGGTGATGGTAGAGCTGTTGATGGCCTGGTCGTGAACGGTAGCCTCCGGAAGCATAGTCGACGAGGTCTTCATCACCACGTCGTTCTTGCGGCGCTCGTCGGGCTTCAGCCTCAGCTGCAGCTTTTCGTCCTCAAAGCCCACGAAGGAATACACTATATTAATTAATGTGTCGGCCGGAAGCGTCAGTCGGTAGCTGCCGTGATTGTCCGAAACGACGCCATGAGGGGTGCCCTGCACCGCCACATTCACAAATTCCAAGGCTTTGCCGTCTTCGCTGACGATTTTTCCATACAGCACGCCATCCTTCTTCTGCCCGAAGGCAAAAGCCGGAAGAAGCAGCAATATGAAGATAATCAGCCTTTTCATATCATTTAATAACGCCGTTTCAAGTGCTTTATTACACAAAAAAAGCCGCCTTAAGCAGACGGCTTCTTTTTAAAATAGTCATATCTTACCAGCGGTTCAGATTGCCATCCTTCGCTGCGTCGACCATTGCCTGATAAACGCCTTTCTTGTCGATGGTGCGCAGACCTGCTGCAGAGACCTTCAAAACTACCCATTCATCCCACTCTGGAACGTAGAACCTCTTGATCTTCAAGTTTGGTGAAAACGTTCTCTTGGTCTTCTTGTTAGAGTGTGAAACGTTGTTTCCACTGATGACTTTCTTTCCTGTGATTTGACAAATCCTTGACATCTTCTCTAATATTTTATTTGTTTCTTTTTACTTTTCAAAACGGAGTGCAAAATTACAACTTTTTTCAATACGAAAAACTTTTTTTTGAAAAAAATTAATGACAGCATACTTTTGACTTAGTTTTTTTTTATTTTTGCGCTTTAAAAATTTTAAACTATGAAAATTCCAATGGTTGACCTAGTCGGTCAATACAACAAAATCAAACCTGAGGTGGACTCAGCCATCCAGCAGATTCTCTCAACAGCCGGCTTCATCGGCGGTCCTTTCGTACAGAAATTCCAAGAAGATTTACAGCAATATCTCAATGTTAAGCATGTGATTCCTTGTGCCAACGGCACCGACGCCCTGCAGGTTGCCCTTATGGGTCTCGGCCTGAAGCCAGGCGATGAGGTCATCACCCCTTCGTTCACTTTCATCGCTACTGCCGAGGTTGTGGCTTTGCTGCGTCTCACTCCAGTGGTGGTGGATGTCGACAAAGAGACATATTGCATGGACCCGGCTGCCGTGGAGCGTGCCATCACACCTCACACCAAAGCCATAGTGCCTGTGCACCTGTTCGGTCAGTGCGCCAACATGGATGCCATCATGGACATAGCCAAGCGTCACAACCTGTATGTGGTTGAAGACAACGCCCAGGCTATAGGCGCCAACTACACCTTCAAGGACGGCACAGTGAAGAAATCGGGCACCATAGGCCACATCGGCTGCACCTCCTTCTTCCCTTCGAAGAACCTCGGTTGCTACGGTGACGGCGGCGCCATCTTCACCAACGACGACAATCTGGCCAACATGATGCGCATTGTGGTCAACCACGGTATGCAGACCCGTTATTACCACGACTACGTGGGTGTCAACTCCCGTCTGGACGCCATTCAGGCAGCAGTGCTCGACATCAAGTTGAAACACCTCGACGAATATATCGCAGCCCGTCAGTATGCGGCAGCTTATTACGAGAAGGCCTTCTCGAAGACCGACAAGATTATCACTCCTAAGACCGCTCCTTTCACCAACCACGTCTATCATCAGTATGTGGTGGTGTTGAACGGCTTGGACCGCGCCAAAGTGATGGAGCACCTGCAGTCGAAAGGCATAGCCTGCGCCATCTACTACCCTGTGGCTCTGCACATGCAGAAGGCTTACGCCGACCCGCGCTACAAGAAGGGCGACTTCCCGGTCTGCGAGTACCTCTGCGACCACGTCCTGGCACTCCCGATCCACACCGAGTTCACCGACGAACAGCTCAAATACGTCACCGACGCAGTGCTGGAGATGTGCTAGAATTCATATTTGGGCAAAAACAAAAAGCGAAGCAGTTTTTGACTGCTTCGCTTTTTTTATGATAGACATAAGGGTTGTCATATAGTTAGGGCTGTATCTTATACCCTACATAAGCATGTAATGCGCGGTCGTATTTCAAAAGAATGTATTCGTCGTCATCATCGTGATCGTTAATAAACGAAATTATAACTGATATTACAAATACCGCAATCAAGAGTAGAATTATTATAAGAGTTAGCCAGATAATAAACAATTTCGCTAAAATTGATATTAGAATATACATAAATTCACCTTTGTTATGAATTATTGACATTATAGCTGTTCCGACAAAACATAGGCTAGCAATAACCAAGCAAACAATTTGAGCGGTATTCAGGGGATGGTCAAAGCCCCAACACCATGCAATGAATATGGCAATAGGGCAAGCAAGGAGCAGAGTCATGTCCCATCCGTTTGCTGTAAGGACCAAATCGCCTCGGTTTGACTTCACTTTGGCAATGATGTAAAAAACGAGTAGTATCAGGAATAGTATTCCTATTATAATTAGATTTTGATTATACATATGCTTTTTTATGGCCTTTCCACATAATCGATATATGTTTCATCATTGAATTGCGTATAAGAATGTGGCCCTATGATTTCAGAAAACCGGCCCCAATCTTGCCTACCTGCAGTAACCCAATATAGAGATATTCCGCCAACTTCAAGAGAGATATCACTATTATTACGGATATAGTAGAAGTATTCGTCTTTTTCGATTTTAACCAAATCATCATATTTGCCGGTTTTTATTATATGCATTCCTTCTGAATTGACAAACTCCATTGTCCAATCATCAGTTTCGGGCAGAACATAGCTTATTTTTACTTTTGCATTATAAGTTTTGCCAACCATTGATGTTATTCGCATAGTTGCTATAATACAATATTCTTTGTTTGTATTTGTCAAAACTTGTTCAATATTAAAATCCGAAATCTCTCCATCTTTTATGGTCCATCGCCAGTAAGAAGGGTAATAACCGTTATCGACACCTTCGGATAGCGAATGCCCTATAAGGTCTTGCTGAATCTTGTTGATGCTTGGTTTGGGAGGGATTATTGATTTAACGCATAATAACACCGTTGACGGAAGTTTGGTGTTGGCAAATGCAGAACGCACGGAGTTACTGAGATCTGAATCAATGGCATTTACGAATGCTGTGTTGAATTCTGACTGAGATTTGTGATTGCCGTAACTTTTTTTCTTGTCTGATGCTGTCTGATAGATTTCATCTAACGCAATACTATAGTTATTATGTACTTCGGCCTTAGCTGTGAAATATGCTGATTTTGCAGTCGCGCGACTGTTGTAAGAGGCGTTTTTGCCGAAATTCACATCTAATTTTTGCAAAACCTCAAGATATTCTTTGTTGCATTCGTTGACTTTTTTGCCCAATGTAGATCCGTCTTTTTCGGGTGAGGCACATGATAAAATCAGCATTGGACATAATGCAACGACTAACAATTTTTTGATAATTTCTTTTATTTTCATAAATCTAACCCATCTATAAGAAAAACATGGTTAAACATGCCTATTGAAATATATTGTGTTTCGCCATCATGGGTTATGTGACCGATATTGAGAACAACATAATCGTCGATTTCAAACTGCAACATGGTTAGCTTTAGCCTGATTTTTTCACCAAAAGCATCTAATGAATTTGGATTTTCTTTATTTATCCTTTCGGTTAATTTGTTTTCAACCATTGTACGATGGTTTTCTTCTGTTGGTATTGTAATGTACATGATACCGGCTAAAACAGCTAAAATGATAATAGTACGAATGAGTGTTTTCATAGTTTAATTTGCTTAATTTCCTGTTATAATTGTAATATCATCAATATCTAATACAAATTGGTCTGAACAATTAAAATGGCGTAAAGCTATCCATATTGTTTGTCCGGAATACGAACTCAAATCAATGGTTTTTAAGTACCATGTGCCCTGTTCTCTATTTCCTCTTATAATCTCGCTTTTACCAGTTTTTGCAGAAAGAGTCTCTTCCCATATAGTAGTAAAACTACTTGCACTAGGAGTTGATGCAGCTGATATTGCAACACCATAATGTTCTGCCGCATAATTTGCGTCTTGTGCACATACGTAAAATGATATTCTTGCTCCTGCTGTTATTGTATATTTTTGTGGTGATACGAGGTAGTTGTCAGGGTATAAAACGAGTTGGTTATCGTTGTCGTACGATTGAGACCCCATAGTATAAGTGCTATTATTATGACCGATATTCCCATCTGACCCATAAAACCTTTTCCATGCATATCCATCACCATCTGCATCAATAGTTGTCCAATTTTCCCAGTTGCTTTCAAAAGAATATGAATATGTTTGTCCTCCACTTCCGTTTTTCGACAGTTGTACATCATCAACGCACATAATGTATTGGTCGTTACAATTAAAATGACGAATGGCTATATAAACATTTTGACCTGCGTAAGCACTTAGATTAACAGAGTATTGATACCACGTACCTGTTTTTGCGCCGTTACCATTGCGTGAAGCCATACCACCATATCCTCCATCTTTGGCTGTTAGTGTCCATTCTTGAAGCATAGTAAATGCTGATGCTGTTGGTGTTGTCGTTGAAATGGCGACTCCAAAATGATCTTCGGGATATTCAGCATCGCATGCCGCTGCCCAGAATGAAAATGTCGAACCGTTTTTAATGGAGACTAATGGTGTGATAAGATATTCATTGGGGGTTAAGGCTCCAACACCATTAATATACGAGCCACTGCAAATAGCATTGCTACCTGTACGGAACCAATCAAGTGGCACGGTTGCATAATATGTCCATGTTGTTGGAATATCGCTTGTCAAAGTCCATGTCCAACTATCGTTGTTAGCGTCAAGTATAGTCCAACCTGAAGGCATTCCAGATTCGAAACCTTCAGAAAACTCTTCAACGGCGCTGCCTCCGCCGCCACTTGTTGTGAAGGTTTTTTGTGTGCCATAAGATGTTCCAGCACTGTTTGTTGCATATGCTTTAACATAATATGTCGTGTTGGCACTCAATCCTGTTATTGTACTCGTGAACTGACCTGTTCCAGTGCCGTCGGTTGTGTGCTGGTTTGATATTGTCGGATTTCCGCTGGTATTCCAACATACTCCTCTTGCTGTTACATTAGCACCTCCATCAGAAGTAACATTGCCGCCACATGTAACGGAATATGTTGTTACATTAGAAACAGAAGATGTTGTAACAGTTGGAGTATTAACGCCTCCACCACCACTTGTTGTAGTGAAACTTTTTTGTGAGCCATAAGATGTTCCATAACTATTAATTGCATAAGCTCTAACATAGTATTTGGTATTGATAGACAAGCCTGTAATATGACACGTAAACGAGCCTGTTCCAGTACCACTTGTTACTACATTGTCTTCTGTGGTTGGATTTTGTGAAGTGCTGTAGCATATACCTCGTTGGATAATAGTCGCTCCCCCGTCGGAAGTTACATTACCCCCACATGTTGCTGTGTTTGAGGTTACGTTTGTTGGCGTTGTCGTTGTTACAGTTGGCGTCGTTGCGCTACCACCTCCGCCTCCACCACTGTCTTTGTATAGCGCAATATCCTTATAATCATATGAAGATTTGCCAACACCTTTCAAATCTAATCTCTTGTTGTGATTTCCATCGTCTAAATAGAGATAATAGTTTTCGTTTAAATCGTCGAAAGTGACATCTAATTTAAATGTACCGGTAACACCGGTATGAGTATTGGTGTATTCTTGGTTGCCATTTGTGACAACAACATTTACATTGTTTAGTGGCATTGACTGAGATTCCTCTATAACCCTTCCACTTAATATTGTTGTTACTTTTTCCATTTTCTTTACACAACCAATTAATGCCAAGATTGTAAAAAAAATAGATATTATTAATAATAGCGGTTTCTTCATGGTAATATATTATTGTTGATTAAAACGTTAAACCAAAATTAATCCCATAAGCAATAGATTGGTCATCAGTCATTACTGTTGGCATAAATGCATAATGTCTTTCCTTGTTTTTTTTCGACAATGAAGCAACTCTGAAAATATGTATTGTATATATTACAGCGGCGGCGGACCAACATGCGATATTTACGCCTCGCATAGTGTTATATTGCTTTAATGCCTTGTTATATTCATCAATGCCGACATTGCTTTTGTTCATAGTGTTTTTATAATTGTTTGAAAGCAGATACGATATTCCTGCGCCACCTATAAACAACACTTCGCTTGTTATCACAATAATGCCTTCTCCATTGCGATCAGCCTGAAACTCGCCCAATCCTGGGACAGCGTATGACCAGAAATTGAAGTTTTTGGGAGGATTATAATCTTTTAATTGTACCAGATATGGCTTGTTTGGATCTTCTGTTCGTACTATTTGTTTCAGCCACTTTACATCACTATAATTGTTATGGGAAATTTTTATGTCGTATTTCTTACTGATTTGATAATTTTTGTCAAAATCGAGTTTTAAAGGTGCATCACCGTTGCTTTTTGAGAGTTCATAATAAGGCTTTCCATCAGCATAAACTGGAGCTCCGCTTGTATTATAAAGCTCTGCACGCGCACCCTCCAGAGGTTTCCCGTCATGTCCCTTAACGACAACTAATGCAACATTGGGTTTTCCTTTGGGTTTGTAATTGTATAATTTAACAACAATACTATCTCCTGCTTTGATACTCTTTGTTTGAGAATCTTCATAATCTTGATGTGAAATTTTGATTTGATAAGTCTTGTCAGATGTAAAAGTCTTGTCATCTCTAAATCTTAGTGTTGCAATACCATCTTTGTTTGCGGATTCAATCTGCTTCTCGCCGTTTATTGTATACTCCACATTTGCGTTAAGCAGCGGGATGTTGTCCTTTCCACGGACAGCAACTTTTGCCATTTTTAGTTGCCTCTTGGGTTCAATTGTGTAATATACTTCTTCTTGGGCTTTTCTGACAAAAACTTCTTCCAATTCATATTTTTTGTACCCAGGTGCTGTAATTTCAATTGTATACCCATGCTTAAACTGGGCATTAACTCCTTTTGTGTCGCTTTCCGTTAATGGTTGTACGCTTAATATATATTGATTGGCAGAAGCATTATGACTGCTTTTTTTTAATCTTTTGGGCCCATTTGAAATTTTGAAACTAACATTTGGGATTGTTGTCGAAAAAATAATAACTCCGTCTTCAGGATTTGAATATGATACATTTAACGGTATCAATACACTGTTTTTATCCTTGTCTTTAGTACAAACAAATTCATTTATTGAACCGTTTTGTGAGAATAAGTGGCTTGAAAAAATCAATGCCAGCAGTAATATAAATATTGTTTTTTTCATATTATTTTATACTAAAGTCACCAATAGAGAACCTTTCTTCTTCGGTATAATTAATTTTATTACCGTTTTTGTCTTTGTCAGGTTGCCATGTTCTGACCCAAATGCGAGGCTTGTTTTCATCACTAAAATCTATTACCAAAAACAATTCGCCGTCATCGCTATATGTTGAAGATCTCCAACGCTGATTGAGCCTGACACCGTATGTCTTAGGATTGGCTTCGCTTTGAATAATCTGAATATTCTCAAATTTGATGTTGATATAATTGTTTTTGTCGAATATTCTTTGAAGATCTGTGAGGTATTCTTTTTTGTTTTTAATGCTATATTCAATTCTATAATCACTCATTAGAGTTTTTGACATTTCCTTGTTCGGGTCGACAGTAACAACTCTGCCAGTAATTATCAAAGCGTCTTCGCTGTAGATTTTTTCAATATAGTCAATGTCTTTGTTGTTGTATGCGTCGCGGAAATGGTCCACAAAATTTCTTATCATTTCACGATGGCGCAAATTTGTTACGTTGTTACTATTTGTTATTACTTCTGTGTACTCATGTTCAGGTATCATGCAGTAAAAATCGCTTATCTTTCCTGTACTGTCAAATTCAATTACGACATGCTGATTTCTGTAATCATCTTTTCCATCCTTAAAAAATATAGGAATATTTCTTACTTGGTAACCTGAACCGAATTTCATTACACGTGTAATCATAGTGGCTCTTGTGCAATAAAAATGACTTACATTCCAGGTGGTCTGAATTCTTTCCTTAGCATCTGGAGTCATGTTTTGTGTTGACAAATTCAACTCGTTGGTTGTACCATAAGCTCTATTTAATTCAGCAAACAATGAGTTTGCATTGTTTTCCATTATGCGCAACACATTTTCAGGTGCTGTTTCGCTGAATCTGAACTTTGTAGGGTGTTGTGCAAGAATTTGATTTGTTGCTAAAATTCCAATTGCTACAATAGCAATGATTTTGAATAAATTAGTTGCTTTCATATTCTAATAATTTTTTATTTCTGTTGGAAATACAATAAACTATAATTGTTGTTTCTGTAATATGTTTCGGGATCCTTGATTGTTTCGCCAGATATCAGATCTTTACGACTTGAATCACCTTTGTCGAAAAGAGCTTGCAGTGAGCCGTCCGATGAAAAAACAGCGATAAAGCATTGCCCCACATTGTCAAATCCTTCTGAACTGTTTAAGGAGCCGCTAATATACCCGTTTTGTTTCAACACTTTGCTAACTTCTTTGTAGTTTTTGCATTGTGCAATATGTTGCAAAACAGGATCCGCTATTGTATTTGAGCTTGCTTCTTTTACTTCTGGTTTTTTGTCAGCCGGTTTTTGCTCCACTTGGGGCTTCGACGTTTGTTGAACAGGGCGTTTTGTTGTTATGAATACATTGTCTTTTGAAATCCACGCAAGTATACAAATCTCGCCTTCTTGTTGAATTCTGTCGAAATGCACAGACATTTCAAGTTCTTTTAAATCTTCTTTGTTTTTAATAGACTTGTTTAACACGTCTTTAAGTATCTCGTCGCCAAGACTGCTTAACGCGATGCTTTTGGCTTCGTTTTCATTACTGGGGTGGAGACCTTCAGCCCAATAATAATTATCGGTTGTTTTTATTTCTATTTCGCGTTCTTCTGTTATGTATTGCTGCGCATTCGTGAAGAAAGGTAACAAAAACAATGCGATTGTAAATAGAGTGTTCTTTTTCATATTATTTGTCTTTTCCAAATAGTGTTTTTATATTATGTTGCGGAATGTTTGAATATAAATCAATATATATCTTTCCGCTGTTCATCAAATCTTGTAAAGTTGTAGAGACAAAAGCCATGTGTATAAATTCAGCATTTCTGTTGTATAATATCAATGTTCCAGTAAGATGATCGTTTTCAAGTGATTCTATGCCGAAAAATTTCTCGTAATCTTGTGTAAAGAAGCCAAAAAAATCTTTGCTTGTCATTGTAAAGATTGATTTTTTGTAGCCATACATCCAATGTCTCACTTCAATAAAATAATTCTGGGAAGAGGGTAGAAGCATGGCATTTGAAAACGTCATTGCCACGTATGAAGTGTCAAAAACAGGAGTGAAAACGGTGTCATTTTTAACATAAAACAAGTCGCCGTTAATTTGCGGTATTACAAAGCTTTCACCCTTTTCAACAAAAACGCTGTCAATCACAATGCTGTCGTTACTATAATATTGTAAATAACTTGGGCTCAAATACATGGAGTCATTATAGTTGTTTGCATAATAATTGCTAAGTTGTATGGCAAGCTTTATTTCCTGTTCCTTTTTGCTCATACCACTTATCAGACAGCAGTCGGCTCTGAATATAAAAGTGAGGTTTTTATTATTCGAGCATAATATTGTCGCCATGTAGTTGTTGTCTCTACGGTTGATTATTGTGCCATAGTTGTTTTTCCATAGATTGAAAAACCACGATTTGTCGTCAAGTGAGTCGGAAGTTATCTCGTTGTCGTCCAATAAGATAAATAATTGGTTGTCATCGTTTGTTTTTTTGGTTTCCTCAGTGTCATTGGATAATAGTATTGATAAAAGCTCTCTTTCAATAAATTGCGTTACGGGTTTGTTGTCAATATTTATAGAGTCGTGAAGAAATTTGCAGCCTATATGTTCAATAACATTGTTTTCGTCTTTGCATATTATTATTGTAACAGTATCATCCTTAACCAATTCTGTGCATGGAAAAGAATAATTGTTGGATGGTATTGAATCTATTTTGCAGATTCTGTCCAATGAGTTGAAAATAGATTCTGCTTTGCTTGAATAAAACATCTCTTGTGTTTTACAAACAAAGTTTGATAATAAAAGTATTATTACAAAGACATAATTCTTGCACATACGATTACGCTAATGTTGTAGTAAAAAATAGAAGGTTTCCCTTAAAAGAAGATTTCCGTTCAAGAGAAACCTTTCCATAAAACATGATCAAAATATCATTCTTTGCTCAAATCATGCGGATTCGGTCGTTTAGACGCGAATATTTTTTCTTTTAGGACATTGTCCTTGCTATATAATGCGCCGTTTATGATGTCGCCGTTGCCCCAAGTGCCAATGAAGTAGTCGCCTTCTTCAGTATAATGCGGCGGATTTTTGGTGTCATGCTTCGCAATCTGTATGTGCTTATAGTAATACATTGTGCCACTACCTTCGGGGATGCCTTTTTTTGCATCACCAACATATTTTCCGAATGAATATTCAATTACATTAGTGATTATTACAGGGGGTTCCTCTATTATACGAATAGTGTCACGCGGTTTTTCATTAATAGTATCAATAGAATCCTCTTCCTGTTGATTTGCACCGTTGTTTTCGCCAGTTTGGACTGGGTCTTCACCAACGTTGGTGTCCTCCACAAGAGGCATTATAGGCGATGTTTGATCATTAGATCCCGGTTGTTCTACTAATCTATTATCGGGTTCTTCAACAGTCTTTTTAGGAAGTGTGAGGCATAATACGATTACAATGGCAACCACTGCTACAGATGCTGCAATCATTGTGATTTTATGCGTCTTGAACCATGATTCGCCTTTTGTATATTCGACGAGTCTTTTGCCGCATTTTGGGCAGACAAATTCCTCACCGTCAGGTATTTCGATGATTTTCTTTTTGTTTTCATCGAAATTTGGGCAATCCCAATTTGTGCAAATACCTTTCATTTCAATAGATTTTAATCAGTTAAACGTTCTTTGTCTCTATTTAAGATTTCCTTGGCAGGAACTTTGGCGTCAACAAATTTGTCCCAATCGGCTTTGTTCTTGGCGCACTCTTTCTTGATAGCCTCATGTACACTACCATCAATTTCCCCTTTCAGGAAGTCTCTTTTTGACTTTGAGAGATATTCGCCAGTATTAAGTTTGCTTTCAACCATTGTGCGAATCATATCAGCTTCCTCTTCGGTGATGTTTTCAATAACATTACGGAATGTCTGGTGTTTCAATGATGTTTTCTTTTCGTTGTCAATGTAATACACCTTTTGGTTGCCGTAGCCTTCACCCCTGAAACCGTATTTGATCAAACCCATCGACATTGCTAATATTAAATAAGGTGAGAAATCTTCTTTCTTATCATCATCCCATTTGTCAGGATACAATGATGGGAATTGCGAGCCGTCACCTTCTGTATGTAGCAGAAGTTTGTGCTGTTTTTCGTTTATATCGGACAATTTGGCATCGTAATCTTTCTTGAGACGTTCCACATCTGCCAGATACCTTAACGGGAATCCTCCAGTCATCGATAGAATGACAATCTCGTTAGACTTTAGATTTTCTGCAACTTCGATATTACCGGCAACATCACGGAATCTCTTGATGAATCTGTCACGGAAATTGGTTGTATCCTCATATTTTGGCAGAAGCAGTGCATATTCGATTCGCAATCCGTCTCTACCATACCCAGATTCAATTTCTTTAGCATTTTTCTGGATAAGAACGCCGGCAAGTTTAAGTTTGTCTTCAATGAATTTGCCAAGACCTTCATCATCACCATTGTATTCATTGGCAATTCTTTCCATTATGTTGACCTTTACCTGTTTCTTCTGTTCGCGTTCCATTGCTGATGTAGCGCTGTCAGCACAAACATCTTCAAACATATTAATCAATATCTGAGTGTTCGAGATCTTGCTTACCATTTTTGTGAAGTCAGGATTCTCATCGTGAGTTTCTTCAATGAGTCTTTTCCTCACATTCAGGGCATTTTCTTTGTTGACACGGTCATCGCGCATTATTTTCTTTGTCTTATTCTTGACATCGTCTGGCGAGTACATTTTATATGTTATAATGCCATTGCCTTCAGTTGTAGTGTCTTCTGTCTTACAGCGGGCACTGATTGCGATATCCATCTTGTCTAATGATTCGGTCAGGTATTTCTTGAAAGCAATTACAATATCTCTTAGCTCTCTCAAGTTTTCATTAACCTTGCGGAGTAGGCTTTGTGCATAATCAAGACCAAGTTCTTCGGTCATGGTTTCATATTTGCGTTTAAGCAAATCACAGTGCGTTCCCAATATTTTATCCAAACTAGCCAGAACACCTCTCTTGTTCCATTTTGTTCTATTTTCGGCAATATTGGGCTCAATGGTGTCTTTTAATTCCTGTCTCTTCTTTTGTTGTTTCTCGCCGAGTTTTTCTATGCGATTTTCGTTGACATCAATAAGTGTTTGAAGATACTTTTCGACTTCAACAATAGATTTGTTGCCGTTTTCCCAATCTTTGAATAAATCGTGTTCAATTAATCCGCATATTACGCTTGCATAACCTTTTAATTCTTCTTTCTGATTGCGGAAGAATTCATTAACACCGACTCCACGGAAGTCTTCTTTGTAGCGTTTTGTGCAAAGCTCCTCGAGTTCGTCCAAACGATCAGTTTTCGGTTTTTCAGAAGCTATTTTTTTAAATTGACTAACTCTGTTCCAATCTTCTTTATATGTTAGCCATGGATTCCTATTGTCATCTACAATTTTTTGTGATAAAGTCAGATGCTCTTCGTCAATACGCCATTCAGGGAATTTGCCATTGCGATCGTTACGCAAATCTGCTGCATAACCTAAACCAATTTCATCCTCTGGTTTTTCGATAAAGCCTAAATCGCTCCAGTTGTTGTATTTGAACTGAAGCATAGCCTGTTTTGCAAAATTGTATTGGACGTATTCCCTGATTTCTTTTTCAGGATATTCTATTCTACCAATACCAAAAGAAATAAAGCGTTTGCTTCTTGTACCATCTTCATGGTTTGCATCGCCATTTTCGTTTTGTTCGAGACGTTGTAATTGCGTGTTTCCAACACGATGAATTGTTATGATTTTGTGATACAGAAAATCTGCAACCACCTCAAACAATTCACCATTTGCAACGTCAAGGAAACTACCATTAGTGTTGGCATTTGCGTATATGTAAGCGCTGTCGAAAGCTTCAATTCCGCGATCGGTCATCATGCGTTTAACTTTTTGAGTTTTTGCTTCTTTGCGACCTTGAACATCGTATGGACAATAAGCTTTAACACTTAATGCATTAAGCTCGAGTAATGCGGCATAACCGTTCGGTTTGTAATATCCTGTATTTGAGACCCATCCATGTGGAGGTGGTGTTGCTGTTTCTGGGAGTTTTGCGTAAACAATGATCTTGTCTTCAGGGAACTCTTCTCTAATTTGTGTGATCACGTCAATAATACTACCACTTCCTGTTCCTCCTGCAAGACCTGTGCATATATGGAATGTTATTTTAACGTTATTGGAGCTTCTTTGCAGATTTGAAACGTGACTGCTTAATTTCTTTTTAAACTCGTTGATGTTCCATGCAAACAGCAGTCTTCCGAGACGACGACGCTGTCCGCCTGCTTCATCAGTTATACCTCCTTTTATATGATTCCATGTCTGTTTGTCACCAATCCATGGACTGATACCTGGATAATCTTCAATTCTGTCGAGAATAGATGATGTGGTGGCATTAATCTTCACCTTGTCACCTGGGTCAAGTGCAACGCTCTTACCCATTGTGCGCCATGATTGTGTTTCATTCAAGTCTTTTTCAGATGAATCTACCCAAAGGTATGATACAGCAACCTCCCTCATTGAATCGTTCGGAACGTTGTTGCTTCTGAATTCTTCATAAACTCTTTTGCGAAAAGCACGGATAATATGACCACCAGTGCCGCCTAATCCAATAATTAAATGATTTTCCATGATATAGACATTTTAATTAATAAAGTTATTAAGTGTTTGCACAAGCCAAGTGTAAAATACACACCGCAAATTTAAACATAACCAATTAAAAATCAAAGCATTACACTTCTACTTTTATTATCGGAAAATATGAAAATAATTATAGGATAAGTGGTAAAATAATTTTGTTTTTGGCTCGCTTGATATCATTATCTTAAAGTATACTTTTAAAAAATATAAAAATATTATAAAGTATACTTTAAAATAATGTTTTATAGCAAAGGATTGATTAATTTTGCAATGCAGTTGCAATTATAAACAAAAAATGTTTATTTTTGCAACCGTATTGCAGATTCTGATATATGAACACAAACGAAACAAGCCTTAATGATTGGATAACGCAGCGTGTATTGAGGGGTAAGTACTTCTTTACAATGGAGGAAATTACAGAATCATTCCCACAGAAGACACAATTTGTCTTGCGTACTGATTTGAACCGTTTGACAAAAAGAGGTGTTATCATGTCGCCTTGTAGAAATTTTTATGTGGCAGTGCCGGAAGAGTATAGATTGAAGGGCGTTGTACCACCAATTTTCTATATTGACAATATGATGAGTTTTATGGGAAAGCCATATTACGTGGCCTTGCTTTCAGCTGCGGCACTACACGGTGCCGCTCATCAGGCACCTCAAGCGTTTATGGTTATTACAAATGACAAAATGAGAAGTGTCGTTAAAAACGGTACAAGATTGGATTTTGTTACACGCAAGTATATACCAACGGCTTTTTTGATTAAGAAAAGGTCGAAAAGCGGTGATTTCAATGTTTCATCGCCGGCATTAACCGCCATTGATTTGATTGAATATGAAGCAAATGTTGGTGGACTTTCAAGAGCAACGGAAGTGTTGGCAGAATTGTTGGAAACGATTGATTTCAAGAGTGTTGACGATGAATTTTATAAGATTGCTCAAACACCGATATATCAGAGACTTGGTTATATTTTAGAAGAGGTGTTGGATGAAAAGGCGCAAGCCGACACACTTTATGAGGGATGCAAAAATGCCGGTCTTACATTCAGAAAGACACCACTAAAAAAGGGACGAATGGCAGAGCAAGAATCGGCAACACGGTGGAAGATACAAGAAAACATTACTTTAGAAATTGATGAATTATGATACCAGAGACACATATTATAGGATGGCGTGAGAATGCCCCATGGTCGAGCGACTACATGGTTGAACAGGATTTGCTGATTTGCAGGACATTGGTCGCAATATTCAGTGATGAGTTTTTAGCAAGTCAGCTGGCTTTTAGAGGCGGCACCGCCCTACATAAATTGTATTTGCTTCCACAACAGAGGTATAGCGAAGACATCGATTTGGTTCAGATAAATCCGGGACCTATAAAGCCAATTATATTCAGATTGGGAGAAGTTCTGTCGTATATGCCTAACAAGGTCGTGAAACAAAAACGTTACAACAACACACTTCTGTTTAGAGTTGAATCGGAGATGCTTCCTGTTGTTCAGATACGTTTAAAAGTTGAGATTAACTGTTTTGAGCATTTCAGCGTTTTGGGGTTAAAGAGGATACCATTTTCGGTAAATAGTCCATGGTTTACAGGTAGTTGTGACATTACAACATACGAGTTAAACGAGTTGCTTGGAACTAAAATGCGTGCGCTTTACCAACGCAGAAAAGGACGTGATTTGTTTGACCTATGGTATGCATTAACCCAGGCTGAAGTTGATGAAGACTCTATTCTTAAATGTTATGATAAATACATGTCGTTTGTTGTTGAACACGCTCCAACATACAAAGAATTTGTTCTCAATATGGAAGAGAAGATGAACGAAGAAGAGTTTCTGACAGACATGGAGATGCTTTTAAGACCAGACACAAAGTTTGATCCCAAAGAAGCCTATCAGATAGTAAAATCAAGATTGATAGACAGATTGCCCGGAGATAGATGGGAATAATGCTTGTTATTTTCCTCTCTGTTCCTGAAAATACTCCGAGCATTCTTTAAAGAAGTCGTAATCTAAGGCTTCGCTAATTTTATAGAGCAACGGCATAGTAACCCACTGTTGGTTGAAGATTTTGTAAAGGTTCTCGGGCGTGCAGTTTACCTGCTTAGCTAACCAGACTGCCGTGCGACCTTGCCTCGCAAGCTCCTGCTTAATAATCTTTCCAAGGTGAAAACCGTCGGGTGTTGCTGCGATTCTCATATTGCCTGCCTTTCCGGAGTTCCGCCTTGCCAGCAACAAAAAAGGGCGGTTCCTGTTTTGCCGCTTATCCCTATTGAAGGCGTCTGGAATAGCCTGTGGGTGAATAAGCTCGAAACAGTTCACGCCCTGCGACGTGAACCTCGCTTACTTATTATCACCCATCGTAGTTTTCCAGACTTTTCAATAGGATAACAAGTGCGTAAAGTCCTAAATATTTATTTTACTATATTACTATTTCTTATGTTTTACGATTGTCACTGCAAATATAATAAAAAAACATTTATGAATATAAAAAAATGTAGAGACACACTATCGTGCATCTCTACTAAGGTCTAAAGTCTAAGGTCTAAAGACTAAAGACTAAACTAGAAGAACAAAACTCCGTTGTTAACAACATCTGCGTTGTCAAGCAGTGCTGAGTAGTAGTTGCTGCTTGTGATGTTGTTGTTGAAGCGGGTTCTTCTCTCCTTGGTGATGGCCTCATAGTCGGTGGCCGGTGCAGGAGTTGTGCCAGTCACTTTCATGATCACGCAGGCATTGCCACCCTCGATAGGAGCTGAATAAATGCCTTCCTTCATGCCGAGTGCTGTACCGCCTATCTTTTCCTCAACACCGAAGCTGCCAAAGCCACGGCCGTCGAATGTGATGTTTTCGACGTCGGTCTTTTCACCGCCGAGTTCATTGATCATCTTATCGTAATCGGTGCCGTAAGCTTTCATCTTAGCGGCGATCATCTTACCTTTGTTAACCTTCTTGATCTGGAGGTCGTAACGCTCGACTATGTCCTCGTATGGGGCATCGCCTTCGGCGACCTTCTTGGTGAGAACTGCCACAACGAACTTGTTGCCGTTGTCGAACATCTTCACATCACCGATGTTGGTTTTATCGTTGAATGTCCAGCGGACGATCTCACGTGGGCTGTCGATACCGGCTATACGGCTGGTGTTCTCTCTGATTGACTGATATGTGCGCTTGTTCAGGCCCTGAGCCTCGACTGAAGCGTTGAACTGTTCAGCTGTCTTGTTCTCGATGACGAACTTGTTGACTTCTGCCACGAAAGCCTGGTCTGTCTCCTGGCTGATGGCGATTTCCTTGGTCACAACTGCCAAGCGAGCCTTGACGACGCCGTCTTCTTTCTTGGCTTTCTCCATGATTCTGGCCACTTTGTAGTTGTCGCCATCCTCGTAAGGACCATAGACGAAACCGACTTTGTTGTCAGCCACAGCCTTCTCAACGTCGGCTGGGAGAGTCTTGATGTCGACCCATGTTGTGTCGAATGGAGTGTCTGATGTGAGTTTCACAAACTCTTCAACATTGCTTGTTGATGCGAGACCCTGTTTCACATTCTCCATGTATTCTCTTGTGACGTTCTTGTCGGCCTCTGACGGTTTGAGTTCGAAGACCACATAGTCGATGCCGCGTGTGGCGTCTGTCTGATATTTAGCCTTGACGTTGTTGTAGTAGTCGCGTTTGTCCTGTTCGGTCACCACCACTGTTGAATCTGGGATAGTGGTGTAACGCACTGCGTAAACCTCGGCTGTTCTCTTGTAGTTCTTGTTGTCGTTGTAACGGTCGGCAATCTTCTTAGGCATGTAGAAACCGTGCTTGAGAAGGCTCTCATACTTGGTGTTGAGTCTGTCTTCAGCAATGGCGTTCTCGAAGTTGAGCCATCTGACCTGGTACTCAGGTGAAAGGTTGTCGAAGTTGTTCAGGTAATCAACCAAGCCCTGACGGTCGAAGTTGCCGTCACGGTCGCTGAAGCTCTGAAGCACATACTGGTTAGGTTTCTCACCAAGGAACTGGTCGCTGAGCTCTTCTGATGTCACGGCAATGCCGAGATCTTCGAACTCTTCGCCCATGATGATTTCCCTGATCATATAGTTGAGGGTCTGCTGACGGATGTTGAACTGCTCCTCTTCTGTCATTGAACCGCTCATAGCCTTCTGATTCTGAATGCTTTGCTCTGCTCTGTTGGCGAAGCTCTGATATGAGATCTTATCGCCATTGACTATAGCGACGTCGGTCTGACTTCTTCTGTTGGTGCTTTTGAACAAGTCACCCAATACGAATGCCAAAAGAGCTAAACCAATGATAATCACTAAAATACCATAGTGTTGTCTGATTTTTCCAATTGCTGCCATAATTCTATTTCTTTTCTAAATTATTCTTATTATTTTGAGCCTGCAAATTTACAAAAATATTGAATAAAACCAACATTTTTAGTAAAAAAGTGCTAACTCATTGATTGTTCTTGATTTCCACCTCTTCAAGCTTGGTTTCCGATGCTTTGATGATCTTGAAAAGATAGTCGCCAATCAGTATTTCCTCTCCGGTTTGCGGAATACTTTCGTGATAATGAATGATGTATCCGGCCAGGGTCTCGTAGTCGTCCGACTCCGGGAAGTTGTATTTGTAAGTCTTGTTGAGATAGTCGATTTCCAAACGGGCCGAGAAGATTCTGTCGTTCTCGTCTATGGTCTTTTCGATATCGTCTTCCTCGTCGTATTCGTCCTCAATCTCTCCGAAAATCTCCTCAACCAGGTCTTCTGTAGTGATAATGCCGGCTGTTCCGCCGAACTCATCGACCACCACAGCTATGCTCTGACGTGTCTTGGACAGATGCTGCAGCAAGTCTTGAGCTCCGTAAGTCTCCGGATAAAACTCTATCTGGCGCACCTTATCCCTGACCGAGCCGCCCTTGTGAAGCAGGTCGTTGATGTGGATATAACCCACTATGTTGTCAATATTCCTGTCGTAGACTATCAGTTTTGAGTGCTTGGTCTCTTCGAAGACGTTCTTCACCGTCTTCACCGAATCGTTGATGCGGACAGCCATAATCTCATTGCGCGGCTGCATGCACTCGCGAAGCTTAACATTCTGAAATTCAATGGCATTCTGGAACAGCTCTATACCCTGCTGGATATCTTCATTCTCCTCGTTGGGGTCGGCATACTCCTTGAGATAGTCGTTGAGGTCGACTGTGCTGAGCTTGTAGTCCTCACGGGCCACCTTCATTCCGAAAATGTATTTTATGATGAGCTCCGAAATGCCAATGTAGATTAAAAGCAAAGGATAAAGCACGATGTAAAGTATCATCATCGGCAGAGCCATCACCTTCATCAGGCCGTTCGGGTTGATGCGGCTGAGGGTCTTGGGGATAAACTCCGCCACGAAGAGCACCAGCAAGGTTGAGATGATGGTCTGGCACAGCAGAATGGTAAACTCATTGGTGATGACCTCCGGCAGTATTCTAACTATAGCAGGCTCCAAAAGCCTTGCCATAGCTATGCCGTAGACCACGTTGGCTATGTTGTTGCAAAGCAGTATGCAACCCATGAAAAGGTCCATATGCTTGACAAAATGGTTGATAAGCCTGGCCGAGAATCTCTTCTTCTTCAGGTCGAGCTCGAGTTTCAGCCTGTTGGAGCTGACAAACGAAATCTCTACACCCGAAAACAGTGCCGACGCCAACAAAGATATTATGACCACCATCCAGTTACTCATCGTCTTCCATCTCCAATGTTGCGCTTATGCCGAAAATCTCACGCTTGGTGAAGCTCTCGTTGGCAACCATGCTGTCGCCGTAAATGACCTTGTCGGGACTCGATATCTTGACAAGACATCCCGTGTATATTTTTTTCTTTTTCTGGTCCCAGTAAAGAGTCTCGGTTTCGAGCATCTCCTCTGTCTTGAGGTTCTTGGCCACTACGTTGTGCTTTGCAACTATCAGCTGCTTCTTCTCGTAGCTTGCGCCGTAGTTGCCGCTGATTTGAGCCGAAGGCACTGTGTCGCCTTCGAACATGTACACCACGAAACCTTTAGGAAACTCTATCTTTGCGCTGTCTTTGTCGTCGACAGTGCGCATGACGGGAGCGGTGAGCCTCGCCACGAGACGGCCCGAGTCGCTGCGTTCGATAACCACATCATACGCCATAAGGCCCGAAATGGTGTCGTTGTCGATGAACTGCTTGACCTTCTCCATCGAGTTCTCACAAGAAAACAACATCATAACAAGATGTGCTATGATGTTGATTTCAAAAAATATACAAATCAGTCTTTTCAATTATTCGAAAATCTTGCTTTTGTCTTTTCGTTGATCCAGCATTCCACCTGATACTCGTCGCCTTCAAACACATTGTAGAAGAAAGCGTCTTCACTGGTTGGGAACAGCTTTGAATATTCTCTGATCATCTCGTTAGCCTTTGAAGCCATAGATGGGTCAACTTCCTTGGCTTTCTGGAACTTGTCGACTGCTGCCCAGTACACGGCTTTCTGGTGCAGAGGGTTGAGATTGCAGTCTTTACCGCTTGATGCATAGAGATAACCGATAATCATATAAGGCTCGCCGTCGGTCTTGTCGAGTTCGATAGCTCTTCTGGCGTATGTACGGCCCTGCTCCCAATTGCCTTCCTTAAGCATGATCTGGGCGAGGTATTTGTAAGCCTGCTGAGCTGACTGCTTGTCGGTTGACTTTGTAGCTTCATTCAGATAGCTGACAGCCTTGCCGTATTCCTGGTCGACCAGGTATCTCTTACCGATGAAGTAAGCCGACTCTGGTGAAGGATTCAGCTTGTGCAGCTTGATAGCAACGGCCAGGTAGAGGTCAGACTTGTCGCAGTTTCTCGATGAGAGCACTGTGGCAATCTTGTTGAGAAGCTCTACATTATCAGGTTCGGCGTCAAACTTCTTCTGATAGATACGGACGAGGTCTTCGCAGTTGGCGTAAGGCTGAACGGCACCCTCCAGGTTGTTCTTGGTCTGGGTGAAGTTGCCCAAAAGCTTCTCGTTGCCTTCGGTGGTGTATCTGTTGATGTTGAATTCGACAATGTCCATCAGGCGGCTGTATTCCTCAATGATGAGTGACTCATCGACTTTGCCGGCCTTGGCCATGTTGATGGTCTGCATGAAGTAGCCGTCAATGAAGTTGTATGCACTGTTGTTGCCATCCAAATCGATAGCTGCCTTGAGAGCCATGTATGACTGCTCCAGACGTGAAGGATAAGCCATGAGGTCCAATCCAAGACGACCCTTGATGTTACCCACCTGGTTGCCGTTCTTGGTCTGCGGGAAGTACTGGACGCGGGCATCATACACCATCACGAGGGTGTCGATATATTTCTCTTTCAATGCTGCGTCTTTGGTGCCCTTAATGAGAACGTTGTTGACGATCTTCACACCGTCAGTGAGAGTTCTCTCTTTGTAACCCGGGCAATTGAGGAACACTCTTCTCCATGCCGAAACCATCACCGGATTGGCTGTCGAAGTCTTACCGTCCCACTGTTTGAAAGCTTCTCTATAGACAGAGATGTCGGCGTCGCACTCAGAGTTCTGTGCGAATGCCAGCGTTGTAAAGCATAATACAGCGCTTAAAATTAAAAATCTCAGTTTCATTGCTATTACTTTTATTTGTTACTTATATCTTCGTTTTACAAACCATCTGTCGTGTATTGACACTCCAAACGATATATTGAAATATGTTTCTGCAATCAAGTTGTTTTGGGTGGTGCCCATGCGGCCAATCTCGGCGGCTATGTTCAGTGTGGTCATGGCACGCTGAAACGGCAGTCCTACACCAAAAGTCAACCCGTATTTCTTGATAGAAGTTCCGTAGATGTTGTAGAAGGTCTGGTCGTAGTGGAAACCTGCGCGGTAATTGACTTTACGCAGGTAGCTCGACACCGAGGTGTGGTCCGGGGTGTAACTGGCACCCACCGCCACATTCCAGGAGTTCTGCAGAGAGTCGTTGACACCGCCCATTCTGAAAGCCGCCCAGTTGCTCCAGTTGAAATCTACACCTATCAGCCAACTTTCACCTTTCTGCAAGGTGATACCGGCTCCGATGCTCTGAGGATATTTGATATCCACGCGCTCACCGTCTTTGTACAATATGGTGTCTATGATATTCCCTGCATTATCGCCATATCCCTTGAACATAGTCTTGATGAATATGTTACGGTGGGCCTTCATGGTGGCAGGCAAGGAGTATGTCAAACCGATTGCCATGCGGTAATCCTTCTTAAAATCATGTTTGAATATCAAACCAAAATCGAAGGTCAGGTCGCTCAGGCTCAGGTTAATGGTGCGTTTCTCATTGAAAACATGAATATGATCAGGGAAATACAGGGTGGTAAGGTCGGTGATGTTACCGAAGATGTAGTTCATCTTAACACCCAGCGAAAGGTTTTTGAATACCTTGAAACCGTTGGTCCAATAAATCTTGTTAAGACCGCCTTCGCCATCATAGTCTATGACGTATGGATATTCGTATTCCCAAACAAAATCAGCAGTCGACGTGTATTCCCTGTTGCTGAACGGCGCGGCGCCCACTCCCATCTTCCACCATTTGGTTACGCCGAAACCCAAGTCGAAATAGTCAAATGAAGCGTCAGAACCTCTTTCCGAGAGCTCCGATGTACGATAGGTGACAAATTTCATGTAGAAACCGGCGTCGAAAAGGAAGGTCAAGGAGTCGATTTCGGCGTATGAAGCAGGGTTGGCGTTGTTGAGCAGATACTTTCCGTCGAGGGCGTTGCTGATGCCTCCCATGCTCTGAATCATGGTGTTCGACTTGTTCTTGCTCATGGTGCCCAAACCGAAGCGGGAATACGGCGAAGAGATGTCAGCTTGCGCAAAAACGCTGCCAACTGTCATGAAAATCATGACAGCTAAAAACAACATTTTTTGTAACTTATTGATTATCATTATATTCCAAAATCAATCTTAAGCCGTTGAACATAAAATTTGAATTTGCAAATATGCAGTTTTTTAACTTATTTTCCAAGAAAATATTGTCACCTCCCGAGATAAAAACGTTTAAGTCGTTGAATTTCAATGCATACTGCTCAATAAATTCTTTTATTTCGTAGAAAACGCCCAGCTGCACTCCACTTTGCAGGCATTCCACAGTGTCGTCGCAAACGAATTTCAGCTCATCGCGTGTGGGTTCGCACATAGGCAGCAGGGCTGTGTGCTCGTGCATGGCCTTAAAGCGCAGCTTCATGCCGGGGCTGATGGGGCCTCCCAGATGACGGTCGTCGGCTGTCAGGACGTCGTAGGTGATGCAGGTACCGATGTCGATTATGAGGCTGTTTTGGTGGGGCTTTTCAGCGTAAGCGGCAGCCACCAGAGCCAGACGGTCGGCTCCTATCTTGGTTTTTTCGGCGTAAGTGAGGCTGAAAGGGAGTTTGGTTCCGCTCGAAAGCACCACTGTTTTGATGTTTTTGAGTTGTGCGAGGCACTCCTCCACCTTCCCTCCCACCGACGAAATTATACCTTTATTAATATAAGGACAACGGGCCAAAAGTTTGGTCAAATCGTCTCCGAGAGGGTCAAAAACGTTGGTTTCCACTATGTTTTTGTCTTGAAACACGGCGTATTTTGCCCTGGTATTTCCTATGTCGATGGTTAGAATCCCGTTCATATTCAACAATTGAGGTGCAAAGATAAATAATTTTTTCAAAAAATGTTTGGAGTAATGAAAAAAGTTGTATTTTTGCAGCGCAAAACTAAAGGGGTACCATAGCTCAGTTGGTAGAGCAACGGACTGAAAATCCGTGTGTCGCTGGTTCAACTCCCGCTGGTACCACAAAAAAGCGCCGACCGTACGGTCGGCGCTTTTTGTTTTATCTATCAAGCTATCTATTTCTCAGGACTCAGCTTCACCATCAGCACACCGTGCGAAGGGATGCTGTTCACCACGTTTTTCTTGGTCGACTTGGCTATGGTTTTGTGCTGCCAGAGGTCGTAGACTTTATAGTTTTCGCCGGTGGCGCGTAGCTCAGGGATGTCGTTCCAGTTGAAGTTGAGGCTCCAAGTGTCGTCGCCGCGGTTGAAGAAGCAGACAGCCCATTCGTCGTTGGCAAGCTGTTTCACCCAGATCTGGCGGTCGCCCATAGCCACCGACAGATGCGCCTGTATGCCCAACGGATCCTGGTCGATGGCGATGACGTCCTTGTTGGTTAGAATGCGCTTGGTGTCGTCGCTCATGTTGCCGAGGTCGTTGCCAGCCATCAGCGGCGCTGCCAGCATGCACCACATCGAGAAGTGACTCTGGTCTTCGATGGCGTTCATGCCGCCGTTGCCCACTTCAAGCATGTCGGGGTCGTTCCAGTGTCCCGGGCCGTTGTAAGGATACAAGTCCTGCACCAGATCGATTATGTTGACCATGCCGTGACCGCCCCAGTCCTCGCGTCCGTCCCACATATTGATGATGTCGCCTGTGGCTCTCCAGAGGTGACCTATGCCTTTGCCCCATTCCCATGGCTTGGTGCTGCCCCATTCGCATATGCTGAAAACTATAGGGCGGCCGGCTTCTTTCAAAGCCTCGCGCATGATGGTGTAGGCGGTCTTAGAGTTGGTGCCGCGGTTGTTGCAGAAGTCATATTTCAGGTAATCGACGCCAGTGCGAGCATAAAACAGTGCGTCTTGGTATTCGTGACCCATGCTGCCCGGTCGTCCGGCGCAGGTGTATGCTCCTACGCAGGAGTAGATGCCGAACTTCAGTCCTT
>Ga0265300_10000801_pt1 | contig 32042 bp, 25 predicted proteins | sample AusTroGonzalo_MG_FD_193482 | JGI IMG/M metagenome (GOLD analysis project Ga0265300, IMG submission 193482) | Bovine rumen microbial communities from tropical cattle in Woodstock, Queensland, Australia - Gonzalo_03 | ecosystem: Host-associated > Mammals > Digestive system > Stomach > Rumen ...
CAGGTTGGTGTTTATGCTCTCTTCGAAAATCATCGTACTATAGGACTTCACGCTAAGTGATTGATACTGAATAGTTAATAAACAATAAATATTTTCCAATTATTTGGAAAGCAACATAGAAGTGTCCTCGACACCATGTTGTCCTCCGTCAGTTATGTGATTATTGGCCAACATGCATGCATCAACACCCAATTTCTTGTATCCCTCAATCACGGTTGTTGGCATCGTTAAGACAGGCCCAATCTTCTTGCAACACTCCGGACGGTCTGTCAATGCTCCTTCCATATTGCAGATAGTCAAATCTGCTTCAGCGAACATCTGACAAAGCATGTCACCAAACAGGGTTTTAACATCACCGTTGGAAAAACTCTCCATATTTGCAGGAACCGGAAACAAATCACCTGCTATAATTACGCGAGCCTGGTTATTCATTGTTGTTTCTTCATCATTTCTTCTTAGCTTCTTCAATCTCACGCAACATGGTGGATGATATACCCTCAGTTCTTGGAATCACGACAACCTCCCTGCCATGAGCCAGGCACCATTCTGATGCTCTCTGGAATCCTGTATGAGTCTGGTCTGGGCCCTTGGCAAAGATGTCAAAATCTACTTGCTTAACAATCTCATCTACATCATCATAAGTAACGACGTGGTCAACATACCTAATTGATGATACCATAAACAGACGTTCGGCCGTGGTATTAACCATTCTTGCCTCTGGCTTGTACTTTAGAATGCACTCATCACTTTGGACGGCAACTGTTAATTCATCACCCAGAGAACGGGCATTTTTAAACAAATTGATATGTCCAATATGGAGTAAATCATAAACTCCAACGGTAAAGACTCTTTTCATAACGGTAATTAACGATATTTCTTTTTATTTCGAATTGATATAAATGTATTTTTAGCAAAGGAATATGCTTCTGGATTGAATAGAACAGACCAACTCATATACACTATAATATACGTAGAAAAATTGATTATTCCGACAACATACATATTCGTATCAATAAGACTACCTAACCCATAACTGACAATTGCTGCTATGGTAGAAGCTACAAATACAGGAGTGATATCCTTAAGTTGACACCACCATTTGTAGCCTACATATTTTGAAACCATAGAAATATTAACAAGGTATGAACACCATGTATTCATTACGATACCCACCAAAAGTCCTGTCATTCCAAACAGCATCATTCCTGAGACTATGAGGGAAATACCTACCACGCGTTTGAAAGCTGTCCAATAGAACAATACTTTACTTTCACCGATTGCAGCAATTGACTGATAATTCGATGACTGAAGACAGTATGGCAACCCTGCAAGGCATAGTACCTGGAAATAGGGAATACTCGCAGCCCATCTTTCCGAATAAAGTATGATGAAAATCGGCTTTGCACACAGCATCAGGATAAACATAAGAGGAAAAGTAACGTATGAAAGTGTAATGGTAACTCGCCTTATGGCATTTATCAATGCCGCTCTGTCATCCTGTAGCTCTGCATATAAGGGGTATGTCACCTGTCCCATTACCTGAGATATACTTGTGGAAGACAGTCTTTCCACAGCATGCGCCTTTGAGTAGAATCCCATCGTTGAGGCATCGTATACTTTTCCAATCAACAATCCCTGTATCTGTCGTTCAAAACGGTTAAGAAGGTTTGTAAGGAACATGAAAAAGCCAAAACCGAATAATTCCTTGAATGATTTTAAAGAAAAAATCATCTGAGGTCGCCACCTGATGTAGAACCAAAACACAAGCGCAGGTATAAAACCGACAAGGATATTCTGAGCTACCAACGACCAAACGCCATAGCCATGACAAGCCATTAATATGGTGACAGTAAGTGAAATAATTGATGTGGCAATGGTGACAATGCCCAATACCTTGAAGTTCATCTTCTTCCTGAGCAGGTTGCGCTGCACGAGATTGAATGCAAAGATAAACAACACTACCCCCTGTACCCGCAAGACATCACAAAGAACTGGCATGTCGTAGAAAGATGCAATGGCAGGAGCAGAGAAATAAAGAACAACATACATCAAAGCTGCCATTCCAAGATTCCAGAAGAATATTGTAGAATAGTCCTCTTGAGTTGGGTTCTTCTTCTGAATTAATGCAGATCCAAAACCACCATCAACAAAGGCCTCGGCAATCACCATAAAAATGGCAAGCATGCCTATGCATCCATAGTCGTGCGGTGTAAGCAATCGGGCAAGAATTATACCTGATACAAAGGAAATGAACATGGTGGAGTATTTTTGGAAAGCCGACCATATCATTCCAGAAATCGTTTTTTGTTTAAGATTTCTTTGTGGCATTATTTAGTCTATAAAAGGGCAGGATTACCAAACAATTATGAGAGTAAAAAGTAAGAGCCTGCCCCATTCTTAACAATTTTTAATACAGTTGCCTCGCGGCAGGTAAATGTATGATGTCAGAAGGCAGATAGCTGATGCTTGTTATTTCGGTTAATCCGTGCGCGGGATTAACCGCAGCTTAGCGCTACCTTAACGCTTCCTTAGCGGATGCTTAGCGCTACGCGAACCTATCAGTGGGGCCTGGCCCCAGTGATAGATTTAACTTTTATCGAGGACCTCGTATTCGGAGTTTTTACTCTTATATTCCGGTACGATCTCCTTCATCTTCTTGACGGTGGCCATATTATCATACTGCTTGGAGATCTCTACCAGTTCGTCGATGTCCTTGCTTACCTTTTCGAAATCAGCCGCACGAACCTCCGCCACGCGGATCTTCTCATGGAAGGTTGGTTTGGTGCCCTCCAGATCGGAAAGCACCTCTTCATAGAGTTTCTCGCCCGGACGTAGACCTGTGAATTTAATCTCCACATTCTTTGCACCCGAGAGTCGGATCATGCGCTTGGCCAAATCGACAATCTTTACCGGCTTCCCCATATCAAAGACAAAGATCTCACCGCCATTACCCTTGGTACCCGCCTCGAGTACCAGCTTACAAGCCTCGGGGATCAGCATGAAGAAGCGGACGATGTTCTCATCGGTCACCGTCACGGGTCCACCCCGTTTGATCTGCTCCTTAAAGAGCGGAATCACCGAGCCATTGCTACCCAGCACATTGCCAAAACGGGTGGTGATGAACTGCGTGGCGGTCTGCGTATTGTTGAGGCTCTGCACATAGATCTCACAAATGCGTTTCGAACAACCCATCACATTGGTGGGATTCACCGCCTTGTCGGTGGAGATCATCACGAACTTCTTGACCCCATATTTCACACTAAGGTCGGCAATGACCTTGGTACCGTAGATATTGTTGAGCACAGCCTCGGACGGATTGTCTTCCATCATTGGCACATGCTTATAGGCTGCCGCATGGAACACATAATCGGGACGGTATTTCCTGAAAAGGGTATCCATGCGCGTCTTACGACTGATACTCGTGACGATAGTCAAAGCCGGCACATCGGGATAGTCACGGGCCATCATCAGCCGGATATCATGCTCCGGACTCTCTGCCTGGTCGATCAGGATCATATTTGCAGGTTTATAGCTCGCTACCTGACGCACGATCTCCGACCCGATACTACCTGCAGCCCCTGTGATCAGCACGGTGGTACCCGTCAGCAATTCACCCACCGACTTCATATCCACCCGGATCTCATCACGCGGCAAGAGGTCTTCCACGGAGACCTCCCGGATACTCATGCCACCTAAATCTGCCAGCTTCAACTTTCCATCTTCCAGCTGGACCTCTTTCGCCTGCTGAGCCATGAAAATAGAAACCCCATATTCTATGAAAAGATCCTGGAGCTGCTGGTTGCGGCGGAAGTCATTCAGACGTGAAGGAGATACCAGAACGGCCTGAATATCGCGCTTTCTGATAATGGTCTTGAAGTCCGCATCCAATGCATAAATCGGTTTACCCAACAGCATCATGTTCCTGACAAAGTCATCCGGAGAAATAAAACCACACAAGCTATATTTGATCGGTCGCTGGGTGCGTATCAGTTTCGCCAGACCCACCCCATCGGACAAAGCGCCATAAATCAGCACCCGGCGCGTGCGTTCATCGGAAGATACCACATCGAACACCGTCTTCACCAAGATTCTGATCCCCCACATGACAAGAGTGGCGATAAAGAACGTAATGAGAATCTCCGTCTGGTTCAGCCCAGTAAACAACGCTATCTGATAGTATTCAAACACCTCTGACAACACCAACGAGATGGCCAGCGAGATGAGATTGGCATAGGCCAGATGCATCAGATCAACAAAAGATGAGTAGCGGATCACGCCCTGATAGGTATGGAAGAGGCGTGCCCCTATCCAACTGACCAACATATACACCAACAGGGAGTAAAACACTTCGATCCTGTTTTCGAAGATGCTCAGCGTCCTGTGCAGTACCCAATAGACCATCAATCCCGATGCCACCAAGATGCAGCTATCCATCAACAGCATGCACCAATAAGGCAAGGCATTCTTCGTGAAATACCACCTGATGGTTCTTTTGACAAATGCTAAAATCATATCTATGACTATGGTTAGAAGCCCAGAAGTGGCTTCAGATCATCCTCTTTATGTAAAATATAGACCGAGGTGCAGAGGAAAGCGAGGAAGAGATAAACCAAACACCACTTGGCACGGGCGGGTCCTGCCTTCTCGACAGGCACCGTGGCACTTTGAAGGATGGTGAAGGCAGGCGTCTCGGCTTGTACCCGCATCTCGGCCTGCTGCATCTGCGCCACCACCTGTTCGAAGACCTGCTGGTGAATATTCATTTCGTGCTGCAGGTCGGCCCGCTTCGTCTGGGCAGACTGAGAACTCACAGAGCGGTGAGAATCAGCAAACGCGGCATAGCGATCACGGGCCTTCTCATACTTTGTCTTGGCCTCGCCCAATACTTTTTTATAATACTCCAAATCGACTCGTGCCTTTGATGTACGATAGTCGGTGATAAATTTCTGCAGGCGTGTCCTCACGGAGTCGGCCATCGTCGCACAAATCAGAGCATTCTGATCTGTTACTTCAATCGAAATGACCATGGTCTTCTGATCAACATCACAGACCACTTTTGTATCAATGAGCTTTACAATATCTGTCTGCTGCTTGGTCAGGCGGAAGGGATCCAAACCTTCTTTTTGGGGTTCGTCATCTTTGAACAGACTGATGATCCACCTCTTGGTTCCACCAATAGCAGCACTCCACCAGGTTTTCTTCTGTTCATTCTTCAGGTAATCATAGTAAGACATGGTGCGGTCTTCCTCCCCTGCTTCCTTGTCACCCTCCACCGTTACCGGGATCTGAAACAGGCTTGTCTTGAAATCGACATTATTCATCAGGTCGGGATACAAGGTTGGGAAGAGGGCTTCGGTCGAGTTATTGCTGAGATTGACCCCAAAATTACTGGCCAGGCTGGCTAAACCAGACTTATTGCCACTGCCACTCATTTCCGGGCTGAGTTTGACCTCGCAAGTATAATAGTTAGGAATACTTAGTAGCAAAATGGCGGCTATTACAAAGGTTATTGGGAGAACCTTATAATAGAGCTTCTTATGTTTAAGAAGATCTTTAAAGATCTTGTTAAAGTCTATAGAGGACTCTTCCTCTATCATTTCTTGATTGGTTATTTTGTTTTCTTCCATACAGAAAAAATTGTTATAATTCTATTTTTTTCTGGGGGGTACCCCCAGACCCCAATTTGTCCTTTTTCTTCGGCGCGAAGAAAAGAACTAAAAGAAGCATCCACCCCCTCCAAGGCCTCCCCCTATATGGGGAGGATGCAACCGCTCCTCCTGTCGCTCTTACATTTTGGTACCCTCAGGGCATCAAAGCCCTGGGGTGATTATTTAATAATCTATACCATTGTTAAAACACCGAGGGGGAGCCGCGCGGCGAGGGGGCGAGGAGCCCCCTATGAGCGGGGGTGGTGGGAGCGAGCCTCGCGAGCGGGGCTCGACCACCTATTATATTACCTTATTTCTTTATTAAGTTAGCAATGGAGATGAACATGGTGGCGAGGGAGGCGAGGCTGGTGCTCATGCCAACCCATTGCTGTATGGCCGCCAAATCTTTGGGACCCTTGGTGGGCACCACGATCTCACAACCTGGCTCGATCTTACCCTTCGTGGCCTTGGCTATCGTACCATTCTGATATATAATATAGGTTTGAGCCTTACGCGCGCGACGACCATAGCCACCTGCCTGCTCGACATAATATTTGTAGTCCTTACGTTCCTTAATGGCCACCGTGTTGGGCTTCAACACATCGCCAGAAATCTTCACCGTGTGATTGAATCGGGGAATGACCAAGCGGTCGCCATCCTGCAACTCAATATCCTCGTCACAGCCTGGATTAGCCAGGGCTTCATCGAGGTGGATACCCACGGAATAGGTGGTAGAGAGCGCCAGCTGTTCCAGACTCAAAGAGTCCTTCGAATCAATCGCCGCACTCTGTCGCGCCAACTCAACGACCTCCTGCATGCGGGCACGTTCATCCGCCGTCATGGTACGGATGAGGCGGGCACCCCGCACATAAGCACCCGGGATGACACCACCAGCCGCCTTTACCAGATCAGAGAGGCGCTGGTTTTTCTGTTCCAGCGTATAGCTGCCGGCAAAGGCAATCTCACCTCCCACATGAACCGTGAACGGTACGGCAGATACCGGACTGCGACGCACTGACACGACATCATAAGGCTGGAGCGTGAAACTACTTCTGTTACCCTCCACCTCGAAGTTGGGATTGATGGAGAACGTAAAGGTCTGGGCAACCTCCATCGTGGAGGTGGTGGCCGCCGGATCGATGATGCGACGAGAGACATCGACCTTCACCGTCGAGGCATTGTCGGTCAAACCACCGGCCTGCAAAATCAGGTCCTCGATGGTCATATTATCAGCATACTCGTAGGTGCCCGGGAAGATGACCTCACCACTGATGGACAAGGTGTGCAGGGTCTGATGTTCTGCTTGCGTGGGGATGAAGAGGATATCCTCGTTCTCGAGCGCTACATCGGCCGCCGTACCATCGAGGATACCCTTGAGATCAATGGTAATGACCTCCTGCGTGCGGTTGGGTTTCAAGCGGCGCAAGACGGCGCGTGACACCATTGCCTCCTCGGTGAGCCCATCAGCCGTCTGTATCAGAGAACGGACGGAATTGACTTTGTCACCCAGATTGTACATACCGGGACGGAAGACCGCGCCCTTGACCTCAACCATATTCTCGAAACGGTCGAGGATCCGATCGACAGTCACCACATCGCCATCGGTCATCTTGAAGGCGTTCATTTCAAACTCCTCTACATTGAAGACCGACTTCATGCGGCCGTTGTTACGCACCACGCGCATGGACTTCTTATACGCGTTGTTGGTGTAGCCGCCTGCATATTTTAATAAGGTGGCCAAGCTCTCGTTCTTACGGAGCTCATAGGACATCGGGCGTTTCACTCTACCATCAATTTCGACGATACTCTCGTAAGGACCCACCTGAATGACATCGTTTTCCTGGAGACGCACATTGCCAGCCAGACGGCCGTTGAGGATGAACTCATAGACATCGACCGAAGTGATCTGCTTCCCCTGGCGGAACACCTTGATATTACGAAGCGTACCCAGGTCGCTAATGCCACCCGCCATATAGAGGGCGTGGAACACCGTGGCAAAGGCACTCAACGTGTAGGTGCCGGGGGTGCGGACCTCACCCATGACATTGACCATGATGGAGCGGGTCTGACCCACCGTGACCTTGATATCCGAACTCTGGTAATAGCTACCGAGGCTTTTGCGCACCCGTTTCTGGGCACTCGCTACGGACAGGCCTGCCACATGGATGGGGCCATATTCGGGCACCGTGACATCACCGTCAGGTGAAACCGTGAGCTGTACGCTTTTCTGGGTATCGCCATAGACATCGATGATGAGCTGATCACCAGGGCCCAGGACATAGTTCTGTGGGGTGGCGATATTCATCTGGGGCTCAAAAGTGAGGGCATGGTTGTTGAAGATGTCACGACCAAAGACACGACGGCCACCTGAGGGGACTCCCTGAGGGACATAGTCGGGCGCAGCAGCGCTCTCATGGGTCACCAGATCGTTGTCCTTGACCTCATTGTTTGTACGCATCCGATTCTTCACATTGGTGACGGCATTATCAGCACTCTCGTCAGACTTGTGTTGCTGAAGCGCCTTCTGAATCTGTTGGATTTCACTCGCCGTTTGTCCAAATGCCACAGACGTGAGGCAAAAAGACATCACAAAAACATATATTATCTTTTTCATAAAAATATAAAATTTTCCCTAAAGCACACAACTTCCTTTCCTAACATACAGGATAAACCGTTCTTATCCAACACGTTAGCAAACTTATTGCATTCAATCTCAAATACAGGGGGGGGGTATTTTGAAATCGATTTCCCTTTTCCCGGTGCAAAGGTACGACATATTTTATAATTATACAAATAAAATGCCCAAAAACTTTGGTTTGCTTGCATTTTTTTATTACCTTTGCACCTATGAATCACAACAATTACCTTTATCGGCTCGGTATTTGCCTTCTATTGGCAGTGGCCTTTCCGCTTTCCGCGACGGCGGGCACGAACCAGAAGCAGAAATATCCTGGGGGGAAGTATTACATCTGGCGTTATACCCTTCAGGATAAGCAGGGGGCTACCTATTCTTTAGCGCATCCCGGGCGCTTCCTTTCGCGCGCCAGTCTGGAACGCCGGAAGCGGCAGGGGTTGCCGTTGGACTCCACGGACCTGCCCGTGAGTCCGCGCTATCTGAGGCAGATTGAGAAAGCTTCCACCGAATTTGTTCGTGAGCTGAAGCAGCGTTCTTTGGAATGGACCATCATCGGGACTTCGCGCTGGAACAATACCGTGCTGGTGCGGGCCAACGACACCACCCTCCTCCGACGGCTTGCCACCTTAGACTGTGTACGGCAGTCGGCGTCTGTGTGGACCTCGCCAGACAGTATCCCTCGGCTGGTTCGCCAGAAAGCCCATGACAGTTTTAACCCCTGGGACAGTGTGCCAGGGGCGCCCTACGGCTGCGGGCAGGAACAGATCGAGATGCTGCTCGGGCAGCGGCTCCACAACATCGGCATGAAGGGACAAGGGATGACCATCGCCATCCTCGACGGCGGCTTCCAAAATGCGGACGCCATCCCCGCCCTGCAGCGCATCGACATCGCCGGCACGAAGGACTTTGTGTATCCCAACAGTGCCTATTTCTACCAGGAGACCGATCATGGCACCAAGGTGCTCTCTGCCATGGGGGCCAACGTGCCCCAAGTGCTGGTGGGGACCGCACCTGAGGCCCGCTACTGGCTGTTGCGCTGCGAGGACCAGCAGTCGGAGCAGCCCGTGGAGGAGGACTATTGGGCGATGGCTGCCGAATATGCCGACTCGCTCGGGGCGGACATCATCAGTTCGAGTTTAGGCTATAATGACTACGATTATTTGCCGGGCTATTACCACCAGCACGACCTGGACGGGCATACGGCACTGATCAGCCGCACCGCCTCGATGCTGGCGCAAAAGGGGATCATCCTCGTGAATTCCGCCGGGAACTCGGGGATGGGGCCCTGGAAGAAGATTGCCTTCCCAGCTGACGCCGAGGATATCCTGACGGTGGGGGCCCTGAATATCGAGCAGAAGAATGCGCCGTTCAGTGGGGTCGGTCCGACCCAGGACGGGCGGGTGAAGCCGGATGTGATGGCGTTGGGGAGTCCGACGGCTTTGATCTCCGGGCGGGGTACGATTGTCCGAGATATGGGGACCTCGTTTTCGACGCCCGTCGTAGCAGGGCTGGTGGCTTGTCTGTGGCAGGCGTTGCCGCAGAAAAATGCGGTGGAGATTATGGAGCTGGTGAGGGAGGCGAGCAGTAACTGGCTGAGGCCGGACAACATCTTCGGATACGGCATTCCAAATTTTTGGAAAGCCTATATGATTGGGAAAATGAGATAATGAGAAAATGAGAAATTTATGACGCTGTATGAACTCAATAGACTGGTAAGAGAGGCCATCGAGGATTCGATGGCCCGGGAGTATTGGGTGGAGGCGGAGGTGGCGGAGTGTAGAGAGGCGCGGGGGCATTGTTATCTGGAGCTGATTGAAAAGGACGAACAAACTACTACGCCGATTGCGAAGGCTTCTGCTAAGTGTTGGGCATCGAAATGGGCGGTGGTTAAGCCCTATTTTGAGCGTACTACCGGGCAGCGGTTGGTGGCAGGGATGAAGGTACTGTTGAAGGTGTATCCCCAGTTTCACGAGGCTTTCGGATTTTCCTGGATCGTGACGGATATCGACCCCACCTATACTCTTGGGGATATGGCTCGGCAGCGGCAGGAGATTATCCGCCAGTTGAAGGCGGAGGGGGTATTTGATTTGCAAAAAGAGCTGACACTGCCGCTCTTCTGTCAGCGGATTGCCGTTATCTCCAGTGAGACGGCTGCGGGGTATGGGGATTTTTGTCATCAGTTAGCTGAAAATCCATATGGATTTCAGTTCGAAACCCATCTCTTCTCAGCGATTATGCAAGGAGAGGGGATCGAAGGCAGTATCATCAATGCGCTCACTCGCATCTATGATACTGCCTTCGATTGTGTCGTTATCGTCCGGGGGGGCGGGGCGACGAGTGATTTGTCGGGGTTTGATACGTTGGCGTTGGCGGAGCATGTGGCGAATTTCCCTATACCTATTATTACAGGTATCGGGCATGAGCGGGATGAGTGTATCCTGGATATGGTGAGCCATATTCGCGTGAAGACGCCGACGGCAGCGGCGGCGCTGTTGATTGAGCATCTCAAGGGGGTGTTTGATGCTGTCAATCAGGTGCAGGACCGCATCACGCGGGCTGCGCAGCAGCAATTAGCGGCTGTCGGTTATCAGCTGACAGCGCTGGAGCAGCGCATCCCGATGCTGATAGAGAGGCGAATGACTAACGCCTTTCATCAGTTGCAACTGATAGAAGAGAGAGTAAAGGGGCTTGATCCGCAGGTGCTGCTGAGCCGCGGCTACAGCATCACGCTGCATCATGGCAGAGTGGTGAGAGACGCGTCTGCTCTCGCTCCAGGCGATGAAATCGAAACGCGTTTAGAAAAAGGTAAAATACATTCTATTATTCGACCACCCCTTACCCCTCCTATCTCAGGAGGGGAAATCGGGGGGGGCGGAGCCCCCCTGGCCCCTGACACAAATAAATAACAAATTAAAATTTATGGAGATGAAGTACGAAGAAGCATATCATGAGTTGCAGAACATTGTGAGGCAAATGGAGGGGGAGGAGATGGATATTGACCAGATGGCGGAGGCGGTGAAACGGGCCCAGGAACTGATCAAGCTCTGCAAGGATAAACTGACCAAGACCGATGCCGAAATCCAAAAAATCTTGGCTGATTCGAAAGTTTTGCCTTAATTTCTTTGCCAATTAAGGCAAAATGTGTAATTTTGCCAGCAATTCGAAACTTTAACAAGATTGTGACAATGAAAAATCTGGATTGGGCAAGTCTGTCTTTCGGTTATATGAAGACCGACTACAACGTACGTTGCTACTATCGCGACGGGAAATGGGGCGAGATCGAGGTCTGCTCCGACGAGTATCTGAACCTGCATATGGCAGCCACGTGTCTGCACTATGGTCAGGAGGCTTTCGAGGGTCTGAAGGCCTATCGCTGTCCTGACGGGAAGGTGCGCATCTTCCGCGTGGATGAGAATGCGAAGCGCTTGCAGAGTACCTGTCGTGGTATTATGATGCCTGAGGTGAGCACTGAGCTCTTCACAGAGATGGTGAAGAAGGTGGTGCGCCTGAACCAGGAGTGGATCCCCACCTACGAGAGTGGTGCTACCCTCTATATCCGTCCGTTGCTCATCGGTACCAGTGCCCAGGTGGGTGTTCATCCCTCTAAGGAGTACTGTTTCCTGATCTTCGTGACGCCGGTGGGTCCGTATTTCAAGGGCGGTTTCCAGTCGAATCCCTACGTGATCGTGCGTGACTACGACCGCAGCGCTCCGCTCGGTACGGGTAAGTATAAGGTGGGTGGCAACTACGCCGCTTCGCTCTTTGCCAACAACCTGGCACACGAGAAGGGTTATGCCTGCGAGTTCTACCTCGATGCCAAGGAGAAGAAGTATATCGACGAGTGTGGTGCTGCCAATTTCTTCGGTATTAAGAACAATACTTACGTGACCCCAGAGTCCACCTCTATCCTGCCCTCTATCACGAATAAGAGCTTGATGCAGGTGGCTGAGGATCTGGGGATGAAGGTGGAGCGTCGTCCGATTCCCGAGGAGGAGCTCGAGACCTTCGAGGAGGCTGGTGCCTGTGGTACAGCTGCCGTGATTTCACCTATTTCTTATATTGATGACCTCGACACCGGTAAGCGGTATAGCTTCGGGGAGAAGCCAGGTCCGCAGTCGAAGAAGCTGTTTGATACGCTAAGGGGGATCCAGTATGGGGAAATAGAGGACAAACACGGCTGGACAACCGTTGTCATTGATTAATTGGCAACGGACTACAGGACTTTAGGATTTTTTTAATGAGTAAAGGGAAGTTAGCGAAGTTTGCCGATATGGCAACCTATGAGAACGTGTTCCAGTACCCCTATTCGGTAATGGAACACGTGCCTTTTGAGATGAAGGGGCACTGGCACGAGCGGTATTTTAAGAATGAGAACCCTATCGTGCTCGAACTGGGGTGCGGCAAGGGGGAATATACCGTGGAGTTGGCGAAGCTCTATCCCCAGATGAACTTTATTGGGGTGGATATCAAGGGCGCCCGTATGTGGACGGGAGCCACCCAGGCGCTGAACGAGGGGTTGAAGAATGTGGCGTTCCTGCGGACGAACATCGAGATCATCGAGCGGTTCTTTGCAGAGGACGAGGTGCAGGCCATCTGGCTGACTTTCAGTGACCCGCAAATGAAGAACCCTCGGAAGCGGTTGACCTCGACGTATTTCTTAGCGCGCTATCGGCAGTTCCTCGTGGACGGGGGCGTGATCCATCTGAAGACGGATTCGCATTTCCTGTTTACCTATACCACCTATCTGGTGGAGAAGAACCAGTTGCCCGTGCTTTTCAGGACAGAGGATTTGTATCATGACGAGCGTATCGATGACGACACAAGAAAGATCCTGGCCATCCAGACGTATTATGAAAGTATGTGGATTGCGCGGGGGCTGAACATTAAGTATCTAAAGTGGCGGCTGCCACGGACGGGAGGGCTCGAAGAGCCCGAGGTGGAGATCGAACTCGATGATTATCGGTCGTATCACCGGACTAAGCGCAGTAGCCTAGAAAAATCGAAATAATATGATATTATACCCAAAGAAAGTGATGGACGCCTTGGCGACGGTGATGTATGCCGGGACGAAGAAGAACCTGGTGGAGAGTGAGATGGTGGCAGACACCCCAGCGGTGGCGGCGCCGGAACACGAGGGGGAACCCTGGCAGGTGAAGGTGGTGCTGATGTTTCCACGCAATACCGACCCCTTCCTGAAATCGACTGTCAAGGCCGCTGAAGCCGCTATCAAATACCACTGCGGGCAGGACGTGCAGGTGACTATCGAGACCGAATTCAAGTCGGCACCCCGGCCGGAGGTGGGTCAGATGCTCCCCGGTGTGAAGCATATCATTGCCGTGAGCTCCGGTAAGGGCGGCGTGGGTAAGAGTACCGTCGCTGCCAACCTCGCCATCGCCTTAGCACGGCTTGGTTATAAGGTCGGACTGCTTGACACGGATATCTTCGGTCCTTCGATGCCGAAGATGTTTAACGTGGAAGATGCGCGCCCCTATGCCGTCCAAAAGGACGGGCGCGACCTCATCGTGCCTGTGGAGCAGTATGGTGTGAAGCTGTTGTCGATCGGTTTCTTCGTCGCCCCCACCACGGCTACCCTCTGGCGTGGCGGTATGGCTACCAGTGCCCTGAAACAGCTCATCGCCGATGCCGACTGGGGCGAACTGGACTATTTTATCCTCGACACGCCGCCGGGGACCAGTGATATCCACTTGACCTTGCTTCAGACGCTGAAGATCACCGGGGCGGTGATCGTCTCGACACCGCAGCAGGTGGCCCTGGCCGATGCCCGTAAGGGTATCGACATGTACCGGAATGAGAAGGTGAATGTGCCCATTCTCGGTCTGATTGAGAATATGGCGTGGTTTACGCCAGCCGAACTGCCTAACAACAAATATTATATCTTCGGGAAAGAAGGTTGCAAGCAACTGGCCGAGGCCATGCAGGTGCCGCTGTTGGCCCAGATTCCCCTCGTGCAGAGCATCTGCGACAATGGCGATGCGGGGACGCCTGCTGCGCTGAGCAGTGAGACGGTGACGGGGCTGGCGTTTATCAACTTAGCCCAAGCCGTTGTGACGGTTGTCAACCGGCTTTTTTCTTGAGTTGGAGGCGGACGGCGCGCTTTTTGCGGAGGACCTCGAGGCGTTCGACGGTATGGCGTTTCGACAGACTCATCTCGACAGCATAAACGATACAAGCCATGGCGAAATAGAAGACCACCAGGATCCACAGGCACATCAACTCAAAGGAGACATCGGCCAGCGTGGCTCCCATGGAGTTCAGACGGATATACGCCCTGATGCCGAAGGTGCTGGGGAAAAGCCACGACACACCCTGCCAGTAGCTGGGAATCGACGACTGGGGCCAGGACACACCACTGAGGAACATCAGGATCATCGAGATGAATACCATCAGCAGGATGACATTCTCACGGTAGTGGACCAGACAGCAGACCGTCTGGGCGAAGAACACGCAGGCCAGGAGATATGGGATCATCAGGACCACCAGACTGGACAAGGGCGCCATGTGGATGTAGTTGAACATCCTCGGGACGACGACGGCCAGATAGGTGCTCATGACTGCATAGATCATGAGGTAGCACATGGACTTGCCGCAGATGATGCGGCCCACACTGGAATAGCAACGGTTGATGGGTATGAGGTCGCTGTAGCGACTCCGCTCACGGGACGTTCCCGCCGCCATGCCGACACCCAGTGCCAGCGTCTGTTGGATGATGAGCATCAACACCGCCGGAATCACCGACGAGCCATAGCCGCCAGCGGGATTGAAGACCGCCACCTCTTCGATCTGCAACGGACTGGTTGAGACCAGATCATCGCGGGCGGTGTAGTTGCCCGAGACACTGCGTTTGATGGCGACGCCCATCTGGGTGGTGACCGACAGGGCCGTCTGATAGATCGCCTTATAGGTGAGCATCAACGCCATGTCGCAATACACGCTGATGGTGCCCTGTTCCATGCGGTTCAGTCGGGTGGCGAAATCCTCAGGGATGTAATAGATGCCCTTCACCACCTGACGGCTGACGAGCGACTTCGCATCGTCGAGATCGACGGCATAGCAGGCCACCTTCACATCGGGGGAGGCATCGCACATGCGGATGAACTGCCGCGACAGTTGGGAACGGGACTGATCGACCACCACCACCGGCACCTCATGCACCGTCTCGTTATTATAGATCCACGAATAGAGCAAGGGGTAGCCCAGGGGCACCACGATGCAGAACATCAGCACGCCCTCGTCGCGGAACACATGCTTCAATTCCTGACGCCACACGTAGGTGGCATCGTCGAGCCAACAGAGGAGTTTACGGAATATAGACATAGTTGAGCATGGCGTTTTTAACCTTACTAAGCACAAACCACGGCGTGAGCGTGAACGCGATCAGCGCCACCAGGTGGAACCAGGCGTCGATGAGGGGATAGCCATTGAACACCGTGATCTGATAGAGCATATAATAATGACGCAGGGGGAAGAGCCAGGTGATCGCCTGCAGCGAGGCGTCCATGCCCATCATGGGGAAGGCCGATCCTGCCAGCGAGAAGCTGAGCACCGCCCAGAGCGAACAGATACTCATGGACATGCGGAGCGACGGCATCAGACCGAAGATGAAGATGCCGAAGCCAATCGAACTGAACACCTGGAGCACCATGAGCAACAGCATATCCCACATATCGCCCTCATGGGGGAAGTGGAGGATGCCGTAGATATAGAACTCATAGAAGAAGATGATCGACGAGAAGACGAAGGCCTGGGGCAGGTACTTGCCGAGAATGGCGACGACCATGTTGTTGTCGGCCATGCCCAGCCACTCCTTGCCACGTCCGAACTTCAGTTCCATGCCCAGCGAATAGGCAGAGATGAGGAACATGAAAAGCATCATGACACCCGGTACGAAGACCGTGGATAGATACATGTTATAATTACCCCAGGGGTTGACCACCTGATGGAGGTCGAGGCGGATGGGTTGCAAGAGCGTGGCCATCTGGCGGTCTGTGAGACCCTTGGCCCGCATCGTGGCCTGACCGACGCCCATCGCCGCGAGGGTAGCCGTGGTCTTGAGGTCCTTCATCACCATCGAGCCCGCCGTCAACGAGGTCTGGCTGTAGAAGAACGTGATGGTGGGCCGGCGACTGGCCAGCAGCTTGTCGGTCGTACCTTTCGGCAAATAGAGGAAGCCGTAGATCTCGTTTTCCTGCATGGCCTTGCGCGCCTCCGCCACCGAGGGATAGCGGGCTATCACCCGGGAGTTCTGGAAGCCATCGAGTTTACGGCCCAGGGCACGGGTCAAGGTGGTGTTGTCGAGATCGACCACGCCCACGGGCATCTCCTGCGGGATGCCATCGTCCATCAGCGTGGTGAAAAAGATCATCGCCAACAGGGGGAAGACCACCATGCTGTAAAAGTAAATGCGATTCACATAGAGAATCTTACACTCACGTTTGGCTACAGCCCAGATATTATTGAGATGTTTCAAAACTTCTATATACTTGATGTTTCACATCGAGCCCGCTCACGCTCGACAATGCTCAAATACTATTTGACATTGTTCTCGCTTAATCGCGGCCTTCATTTCTTAATGATCAACGACATGCCCGGGCGCAGGCCTTCGAGCTTCTCCACCGGACGGGCTTTCACCTCGAAGGTCTTCAGGTCGTACTGACCGTTGGCCTTCGTGGCCTTCCAGACGGCAAACGAGCCCTGGTCCTTCAGGTGATAGACCTTCATCTTCACCTCTTTATTAAAGGCGGGTACGAAGACGGTGAACTCAGAGCCCACCTGCATGCCGTTGAGCTGATCCTCGCGGACATTGAAGGTGCCCCACATATCATCCATCATCGCAATCGACATGATGGGCGAGCCCGTGCCGACCAGTTCGCCGATCTTCGGGTAGATGTCGGTGACCTCACCTTCCTTCTGGGCAATCTGCACCGTCTCGTGGATATAGGAGTTGACCTCCTGGACGGCCCCCTTGGCACGGTTGACCTGGGCAGACGCCGCCATTTTATCCTCCATGCGGGCGCCGTTGACGGCCATGTCGTACTGACTCTGGGCGGCCTTCATCTGGGCCTCCATCGCCTTATAGTTGGCAAAGGCCTCATCGCGCTTCTGGGCACTCATGACGCCCTCGTCGAAGAGGCGTTGTACACGGTTGTAGGACTTCTCGGCGATCTCATAGCCTGCCTTCGCCTGTTGGAGGACAGAGAACGCCCCCTGGATCTGTTCCTTGCGGGCGCCGTTCTGGGCCTTCAGCTCCAGCGCTGCCGCTGCACTCTCAGCTCCCTGGGCCTGTGACATCTTCGCCCGTACCTCCGGGGCATCGAGGATGGCCAGGGTATCTCCCGCCTTCACGAAGTCGCCCTCCTTGACACGGAGTTCGAGGATACGGCCAGGTACCTTACTTGAAACCCGGTACTCACTCACCTCTACCTGACCCTGGATGATATCCGGATCACGACCGAGGGCGAGGAATCCGATCAATGCTACGATCACCACTACTGCCGCAAATCCAAAGACGGCGAGTAAAATGTTCTTATGTTGACTTTTTGCTGACATAATTATTATAATTTTATTGATATTCTACTCTAAAGTACCCAGGGCCTTCTGGAGATCGACCTGTGACAACTTGACATCGATCTCGGCATCGATCTTCTGTGACTGTGCCTGGAGCCAGGCCGTCTGGGCCTCCATCACCGTGGTGGGCGTGATGACTCCCTCGGAGAAACCGAGGTTCGCCATGCGCAGGTTCTCCTCCGCCCGCTGGATGTTCTTCTGGGCCATCGTGAGTTTCTTGTTGGCCTCCTCCACCTTAAAAGCTGTCTGGTTGACCTGCAGCTCTATCTTCTCACGGACATCAGCCAATTCGAGGTTGACAATCGCCGTGGTTCCTTTCGAGGCCCGTACCTTATACATCACGTCGCCCCAGTTCCAGATGGGTACCCGCACGGAGACGCCTACATTCCACATACCAGAGAACTTCTTCTCGAAGCCGTTGAACACATTGGGATTGCTGATGAGATAGCCGCCTGTGAGTACCACCTGTGGCAGATTGCCGGCCTTCAGCACATTGGTGGCTTGCTTGGAAAGGGCCACCGTATTCTCCAGCAGCTTCAACTCGGGACGGTTTGCCACGGCCATCTCCACATCAGGCTTTGCCGCGATCTCCACCACGGCGATGTTCTCTGCCTGCTCATCGGCCAGTGTCACCTGTTCGTCGAGGGGCAGTCCGCAGAGCTGGTTCAGGAGCATGCGGGAGAGGACGAGTCCGTCGTTCACCTTCGTGAGGGTCATCTCAGCCTCATTCACCTTCACATCGACACTCAGGCCGTCGCTCTTCGTGGCGACCCCCTCGTCGATCATCTTATAGACATCGGTGTCGAACTTCTGCACCAGGTCGAGGTAGCTCTGTGCGAGTTTCTGCTTATGATAGAGCGACACCACCTGCCAGTAGGCCTGATCGATCGTATAAAGCGTTGACTGTCGGCTGGCGTCCAACGCATTCGCAGCGATCCTTTCCTTGATATCAGCGATCTTATTGAAAGCGATAATACTACCACCCATGAAGACGGGCTGCGTCAGTGCGACGGTACCCGCAAAGATATCACGCGTATCCGTACGAAACGCATCAACTACGTCCTGTCCCAGCGCGTTTAACGCCGTCTGCAGTCCTGCCAACTTCTCCTGGATCGGGGCCGGCAGCTGCGATACCAATCCCGTACCCACATTTGAAAGCACCAGCTTCTGATCATCGTTCAGTATAGACACTTCCTTCGTGGTGTGTACATAGGTGCCGAGCGCATTCACATGGGGCAGGTACTTGGTGCGGGCCGACTTACGTTCGTTGGCCGCCACATCCTGCTTCATTTTGGAGATACTCAGCTGTTTGTTGTTGCGCAAGGCCATCTGTCGGCAGCTGTCGAGTGTGAGGACCCGCTGTGCCACCGCCGGCAAGCAGCCGGCGGCCATCAGCCAAAAGCCAAAAGCAATCTTTCTGTTCATATCGAGTTAATTAAAACTAAACTTCCTGGTACCAATCATATTGCCGTCGGCAAAAATACTCACGCGGTAGTCGCCTGCCTCCAGCATCTGGGTGACATTCCAATAGACCGTCACATGCGTCTCTTCACCGGTATATTCAATCGTCTTGTGGGCTGCGCACTCCAGCTGGCGGTTCTCATAGGCAAAGGTGCCACCACCACCGAGGGCATTGCCGCCCGGGTTCTGGATGCGGACGTAGATCGTGCGATGGCCGTTGGCTGCCGTCACATTCTTCGTGATGTCGAAATCGACCTTCATCTGTTTGCAGTCCTTCAGTTTCTTCGTATCCTTGCCGCGCTTGTTCAGGAGCTGGAGCTGGATGGCCGCAGCATCGAGCTGGGCAGCTATCGCCACCTTCTCCGAGAGCGAGGCCTTCTCACTGCTGAGACCCGCCACCTGGGCGGTGCGCTGTTCAAGTTCGGCATTCACGCGGGTGTTCTCCGCCATCAGGTTCTCGTTCAGGCGGTTGAGTGAGTCGATCTGCATCACGTAATCGCGCAGTACGGCCCTCACCGTCTCGAGTTCCTTCTTCAGTCGGGCTATCTCACGGGCATCGGTCGCCTTCACGCGTTTCAGTTCCTCGAGCAGCTGTTGGGTCTTCTCCTGTTCCTGTGTGAGTTGGGCCACGATGGAGTCGTTGGTGATCATCGTCTTCATCTCGTCATACTGCAAGGTGAAGTGCCGATATTCCTCCTCCATCTCCTGCTTATCCATCTCGACGAGCTCCTGCATCTCCTCGTTCGCCTGCTTCTGTTGCTGCAGGCTGAGGTAGAGCCAGACGATGCCGCCGAGGAGCAGCACCACGAGGGCGATAAGGGGTATTACTAGTTTCTTATTCATCCAAGCTTGTCTAAAAAATCGGCGCAAAGGTACACCTTTTCAGTGAAATAACAAAGAAAATTTGCACTTTTATACCTTATTTATTTGGAAGTTAGGAAGAATTGACGTATATTTGCGACAAAATAACTACAACCTATGGGCAAAGGCAGCTTTTTACATCGGGTTTTCGACCTGTATTATGAGGGGTTCCGGGACATGCGTCTGGGCAAGACGCTGTGGGCGATCATCCTCATCAAGCTGTTTATCATCTTCGCCATCCTGAAGGTGTTTTTCTTCCCTAACTTCCTGAAGGCGCATGCCGAGGGGGATGAGGCATCATACGTTGCAGAGCAACTTTTAGAAGTGAGAAGTGAATAGTGAATAGTGAATAGTGAATAGTGAATAGTGAGACATTAAATTTCAGATATTATGCTACAGAACTTAATTCTAAACATTGATGCCGGGACCATTGACTGGTCGAGAGCGCAGTTCGCCCTCACGGCAATCTATCACTGGCTCTTCGTGCCCCTGACCCTCGGACTGGCCGTGATCATGGGTATCGTGGAGACCATCTATTATCGTACGAAAGAGCAGTTCTGGAAAGATGCCGCCATCTTCTGGCAGAAGCTCTTCGGTATCAACTTCGCCATGGGTGTGGCCACGGGTATCATCCTCGAGTTCGAGTTTGGTACGAACTGGTCGAACTACTCCTGGTTCGTGGGCGATATCTTCGGTGCGCCGTTGGCCGTCGAGGGTATCGTGGCCTTCTTTATGGAATCGACCTTCGTGGCCGTGATGTACTTCGGTTGGAAGAAGGTGTCGCCGGGCTTCCACCTCGCCTCCACCTGGCTGACGGGTCTGGGTGCCACCATCTCCGCGTGGTGGATCCTCGTGGCCAACGCGTGGATGCAGTATCCCGTGGGTTGTGCGTTCAACCCCGACACCATGCGTAACGAGATGGTGAGCTTTGCCGAGGTGGCCCTTTCACCCTTCGCCATCAGCAAATTCTGTCACACCGTCACCTCCGCATGGATCATCGGTGCCGTGTTCTGTGTGGGTGTGTGCAGTTATTACATGCTGAAGCGCCGTGAACCTCGCCTGTCGATCGAGAGTATGAAAATCGGTGCTGCCGTGGGTCTGGTAGCCGCCCTGCTCGCTGCCGCCACAGGTCATAAATCCGCCCAGGACGTGGCTGCCGTGCAGCCCATGAAACTCGCTGCCATGGAGGCCCTCTATGACGGTGGCAACGGTATCGGATTGAAGGTGATCGAAGGTATCGAGGTGCCGAAGGCCCTCTCTTTTATGGCGACCAACGACTTCGAGGGTTATGTGCCAGGCATCAACAATATCCTGAACGGCTACACCACCCCTGACGGGCAGGTGGAGCCCTCTGTGGATGAGAAGATCAAGCGGGGCAAGCAGGCCATCGCCGCCCTCGCCGCCTATCGTCAGGCGAAGCACGAAGGCGCCGAGGAAGCTGTGATCAATGCCCAGCTCGCCCTTTTGAACGAGCATATGCCGTATTTCGGCTATGGTTATATCCGCGACAAGGAAGATGTGGTGCCGCCTATCGCCGTGAACTTCTGGGCGTTCCGTGTGATGGTGGGACTGGGCGGCTTGTTCATCTTGTTCTTCGCCGTCGTGCTGGCCGGTGCCTACGGTTGGCCGAAGTTCCTGTGGCGCGACCGTTCGATTACCAGTCTGCCGAAGTGGCACTACTGGATCGCCATCGCCCTGATTCCGTTGGGTTATATCGCCTCTGAGAGCGGTTGGCTCGTGGCCGAGTTCGGTCGTCAGCCCTGGACCATCCAGGACATGCTGCCCACGTGGGCCGCTGTCAGCGACCTCCAGTCGGGGAGTGTGATGATCACGTTCTTCCTGTTCCTCCTGCTGTTCACCACGATGCTCGCGGTTGAGATTAGCATTCTCCTCAAGCAGATCAAAAAGGGGCCAGAAAGTTAATTTTAGCAACGGACTACAGGACTTTAGGACTTTAAGCCGCAGCAAATAGAGATAATTTTAGCAACGGACAACAGGACTGACAGGACTGATTAATCCTAAGAAAAAAAGTCCTTAAGTCCTGTAGTCCGTTGCAAAGAAACAAAAAACAATTACAATTATGACATACGAATTTCTTCAACACTACTGGTGCTTCATTGTATCTCTGTTAGGAGCACTCTTAGTCTTCCTGCTGTTTGTGCAGGGCGCCAACTCCGTCGCCAGTTCGTTAGGTCAGACGGCAGAGGGGCGTCGCCTCGTGTATAACTCCACCGGGCGCAAGTGGGAGTTCACCTTCACCACGCTCGTGACCTTCGGCGGTGCGTTCTTCGCCTCATTCCCCCTATTCTACTCCACCTCGTTCGGCGGTGCCTACTGGCTGTGGATGATCATCCTCTTCACCTTCGTGTTGCAGGCCGTGAGCTACGAGTTCCAGAACAAGATCGGCAACATCCTCGGTCCGAAGACGTTCCAGTTCTTCCTGACGTTGAACGGTATTCTGGGTCCGCTGCTCCTTGGCGGTGCCGTGGCCACCTTCTTCGAGGGGTCGAACTTCATCGTGGCGAAGGACAACCTGATCGATGCGGGTGCCGTGACGCCCATCATCTCCTCCTGGGCGAATGCCTCGCACGGCCTCGACGCCCTGCTCAACCCCTGGGTGCTCGTATTGGGCTTCGCCGTGGTGTTCCTCGCCCGCGTGTTGGGCATCCTCTATGTGATGAACAATGTGGACGATGAGGGTATCCGCTCCCGTGGCACCGGACGCCTGATCGCAGCCGCCGTGCCTTTCCTCGTGCTCTTCGTGGCCTATCTCATCCACCTGTTGCTGAAGGAGGGCTTCGCCTACAACCCTGCGACGGGCGTGATCTTCATGGAGCCTTATAAGTATCTTACCAACTTCCTTGACATGTGGTATCTCACCGTCGTGCTGCTGATCGGTGTGGTGCTCGTGCTCTTCGGTATCGGCAAGACCATCTTCTCGAAGGGTTATGTGGGTGGTATCTGGCCTGCGGGTATCGGTACGGTGCTCACCGTGCTCGCGCTGCTGCTCTGCTGCGCCTGGAACAACACGGCCTACTATCCCTCGACCGCCGACCTGCAGTCGTCGCTCACGCTGCAGAACTCCTGTTCGAGTGAGTTTACGTTGCGTACGATGTTCTATGTATCGTTGCTCGTGCCCTTTGTGCTGGCGTATATCGTGTACGCGTGGCGAGCGATTGATGCCAAGAAGATCACCAAGGAGGAACTCCTAGGTGACGACCACACTTATTAAAAGAATCCCCGCCTGACCGGCGGGGATTCCAGATATATGGGCTTGGCGAGCCATTGATGACCGGCGGGGATTCATTCATTTTGCCGGTCGGCGGGGATCAATTATTTAAACAACTCGTCTAAATAAGTGTAGAACTCGGGATCCTCTCCCACCACTACCTTTGCGATCTTGCCTTCAGGATCGATCACCACCTTCGTGGGGAAGCCCTCTATCTGATAGAGCTGTCCCAGCGTCGGCAGGAAGTCGTCGCTGCAACGCACGTGAAGCCAAGGCAGTTCGTACTTCTCTACTGCCGCTTGCCATTTCTTCTCCGTATCACGACAGTCGATGCCTAAGATCTCCATCTTGTCCTTATGCTTGGTATAAGCCTCCTTCATGGCTGGGATGCCACGGATACACCACACGCACCAGGAGCCCCAGAAGTCGAGCACCACATACTTCCCCCGCAAAGAAGAGAGTTTCAGGGGATTACCCTGCAGATCGGGCAGTTCGAAATCGGGTGCCAGTCCGTCGTCAGTCGTTTCCGCTGTTGTCATCTCAGTCGTCTGTGGCGTCTCCACCGTCTTGGGCTTGTTCGCACAGGCTGCCACGAGCGACATCGTCACCATGAGCAGCATCATCGTTAAGCATGTTTTCTTCATTTTTCTCATATTTTTGTGTTACTATTGAAATTTCGATAATTTATCGAGGCAATACTGACGGAAGTCGGTCCAGCGGTAATAGGGGCCGCTGACGGGCGTGAGAGGCAACGTGGCCTCCTCTTCGTTGAGCAGCACCTTGAAGAGCACATCGGGATCTTTGGGATGGCTGCGGTAGAAGATGAACTGCAGGTTGCAGCCCATGGGGAAGACGCTGGAGCACCACCAGCCTTTCTCCTCGAGTTCGTCGAGGTTGTCGGTCTCGAGATCGAAGCCGTTGACTCCGATGAGACAGACGAGGGGCAGGAGCACCGTCTCATGGCCGAAGCGCAGTTGGGCGCCAGGGCGGTCGAGGCGGATGCAGCTGTCGGCATCGGCAATGAGCTGGCGCAGGAGATAGCGCTGGCTGTAGGGCTGTCGGCCGCCGTTGAGTTTGCAGGCCCCGTGCTGGATGTACCAGAGGGCATTGTCGATCTGCCACATCAGGTAGAGGTCGTCGGTATCGAAGAGGCTCATCAGATAGGTGCTCTGGTTGTAGTTGATGTTCAGCTGGAAGAGACCCATCTTCATGAGGTAGTAGCTGAACTGCTCCTCATCGACCACCTCCTTCACGATATCGGGGTTCTTGAAAATGAGCTCCATCAGTCGGGTGTTACCCAAGCGGTGGGCGATATAGGCATCGTAGGCCTTCTTCGCCTCGGGCGTCATATAGCGGCGCAGCGTGCGGTCCTGGTGGTTCATATACCACTGGTTACGCTGGGAGGCCTGCATGGTGACCTTCAGTTGGGGGCACACCTGGAGCATCTGCATGAGGCAGGCGCCCATGGACTCGATGCAACGGGGCACCACCGTGCTGACGCCACTGACCGTGGCACCCGGGCACAGTACCTCGGGGAAGCGCTCCGCCATGCGCTGGCCTATCTCCTGGAGCTGTCGCTTGCCATAGCCCGTGAGTTCGCCCCAGCGGTTCTCGGTGTTGCGCATAATGACTTTCATCTCGCTGAGCACCCTCTGTCCTTCGGGTGTCAGTTCGTCGAGGCTATCGGCCTCCTGCATCATCATATAGGGGATGTCGTAGCCGCTGCGGCTGCTGATGTAACGGGAGCCATGACGGCCGTAGTGGGAGATATAGAAGGGTTTCTTGCCTTCGGGCGAGGGCGTGAGCGTGGCGGTGATGCTGTCAGGATAGATGTGGTAGTTGCAGGAGGCATACGACGGGGTCTTCTTGATGATCTGCATCACCTGGGGCTGGGCAGATGCGAAGGGAAAAGTGAATAGTGAATAGTGAATAGTGAGCAGTGTCACTATTAAGTATCGTATCTTATTCTTCTTCATTTCTTCTTGGCATTTGAGTTAAACCTACGATTCTCATAGCGGTACAACTTACGCAGATAGTAACGCTTCACATCTCTCCAGTGGTAATAGGGGGCGCAGTCGCTCTCGACCGGCAGGCGGGCCTCATGTCCGTTGAGGAGCACCTTGACCAGTACGTCGGGGTCGTTTTTCTCGCTGCGATAGTGGATCATCTCGATGCTGCCACCGAGGGGTGCGATGCGGTAGTTGGCCCAGCCGTAGGCCTCGAGCGAGTCGAGGTTCTCGGTATGCAGGCCGTAGCCGTCGAGATCCATCAGACAGACCAGTGACAGCACCACGGAGGCATGGGTATAGCGCAGGTGCATGAGGGGGTTGTCGCGCTTCATCACGCTGTCGCCCATGTGCATCATATTTCGCAGCAAGGCGCGCTGGAGGTAAGCCTGGTAGCCGCCGTTGAGGGTACAGCCGCCGTAGTTGATATAGTGCCAGGCGTTCTGCTTCCGCCAGTGGCGCAGGATCTCCTGGGGCGTGAAGATGTCGTAGAGGGTGACGAGTCCGGCGATGTCGGTATGCTGGATGTCGCTGGCGAGGACAAAGAGCTGTCGGCTCAGTGCATCGGCGTCGATATGGGTGATGACATAGTTCTGGTCGTTAAAGAGGGCGCCCATCAACCGGCCTTCATCGGAGTTCAGGCGTCGGAACCGCTCGTAACGGATGTTCGTCAACGAGTCGAGACGACGGTCGGTGAGCTGTTTGTCGTCGGGGTTCATGAAGGGTTTCTCCTGATACGACACGCGGCTTCGGGCGACGAGGGGCTGTTGCATGGCCGACAGCTGGAGCAGACCCTCCTGCATGGTGAGGATGCAACGGTTCTCGACGATGCTGCGTACGCTGTAATAGCCTTTCGCCGTGAACATCTCAGGGAAGCGCTCCACCAGGTTCCTCACATGGTTTCTGCTCTGCTGGGCGCCTTTCTCCGTGAGTTCACCATAGCGGTCCTTGGCATCGTCGCAGAGTACACGGATGCGGCGGAACACATCCTTGCCCAGCGGCGTGAGTTTGTCGAGACTGTCGGCCCGGGCGAAGATGGCGTAGGTGTCGGTATAATACTCGGGTTTGTCGAGGTAATAGGCCCCCGGACAACCATAATGATTGATGTAGAAAGGCTTCTTGCCAGCGGGTGGCGGGGTGTCCTTATGGGACTTATCGACGGTACGGGTATAGAACATGCCGGCCGCACGGTTCATGTCGGCCTTCAGTTCCTTGGCTATCTCCGTCTGCGCCTGTACAGACACAGCTGCCAGCGCAGAGAAAGTGATGCCCAAAATCCGTCTTACTCTCACTGATAATAGATTCATGTATATCTGTTAATAGAATTCTTGGTGCAAAGATACAAAAATTCCGCGAAACTTGGCAAGGTTTCGCGGAAAATTTATCATCAATAGGGGTTTAACCTTATTAATTATAGCACTCGAAGATGGTATCAACGGTCTGCTGGGGCAGTTTCTTGGTGAAGAGACTGACGAGCCAGACCACTGGGAAGCCACCCACCATGGCGATGGCGCCACAGTTGATCGGGTTGATGGGGTTGCCGATGAGCATGTTGACCACCGTGAGTCCCACACCCCAGATGAAGCAGGCCCAGACGGCGGTGGTGGTGACCCCACGCCAGTAGAGACCCAGCATGAACGGTGCGAGGAATGCACCAGCCAGGGCGCCCCAAGAGATACCCATGAGCTGAGCGATGAACGTAGGCGGATTCAAGGCGATGAGCAGGGATATGGCGATGAAGAACATGATGAGCACGCGCATCACCACGACCTTACGACGCTCGACCTTCTCGGAGACGATATCATCGATGGCGCCGTCTTCCACCTCACCAGGCAGTGACTTCTTGTCGCGATAGATGAGGTCGAGGGTCATCGTGGAACTGGAGGTGAGTACCAGTGAGGCGAGGGTTGACATCGAGGCAGAGAGCACCAGCAGCACCACGAGGGCGATGAGCACATCGGGCAGGGTGACCAGCATCGCAGGCACGATCGAGTCGAAGGCGATCTTACCCGTGGCGGGGTTGATCACGGGGTCGTAGAGACGTCCGAAACCACCAAGGAAATAGCAACCGCCTGCCACGATGAAGGCGAAGATGGTAGAGATGACGGTGCCGCGCTTGATGGCCGCCTCGTCGGTGATGGAATAGAACTTACCCACCATCTGGGGCAGGCCCATCGTACCTAACGAGGTGAGGACGATCACGCCCAAGAGTCCCCATGGGTCAGGTCCGAACCAGGTGGCGAAGCCGCCATTCACGGCCGGGTCGGTATCAGAGGGGATCAGTGCGAGTTTATCGACAGCCGCCACGAGTCCGCCCTGTGCATTGAGGACGGCGAGGATCACGGCTACGATGCCGAAGAGCATGATGATGCCCTGAATGAAGTCGTTCATCGCCGTGGCCTTATAGCCGCCGAGGATGACATACACCGCCGTGAGGATCGACATGATGACCACACAATACTCGTAGGGGATGTTGAAACCCATTTCGAAGAGGCGGGAGATGCCGCTATACACACCTGCGGTATAGGGGATCAGGAACACGAAGGCGATGACGGAGGCGGTGACGCGCAGGCCCTGATCGGCAAAACGCGTGCCGAAGAAGTCAGGCATCGTGCGCGACTCGATATGCTGAGTCATCAGTTTGGTGCGACGACCCAAGAGGATCCACGCCAAAAGAGAGCCGATGACAGCATTACCGATACCGATCCAGGCGGAGGAGAGTCCGTACTTCCAACCAAACTGTCCTGCGTAGCCCACGAAGACCACGGCAGAGAAATAAGAGGTACCAAAGGCGAAGGCCGTGAGCCAGGGGCCTACGGCACGACCACCCAAAACGAATCCATCCACACTACTGGCCTGTTTACGGGTATAGAGACCCACACCAATCATCACGGCCAGGAAGATGATCGTTAATATTACTTTGATAAACATAATTAAAATGCTACTTGAACTTGGGCTTGGAGCCAATCATAATCGTTTGTACTGATCTTGTCGCCACAGAGGCAACGGGTGTATTGCAGCTGCACACGGCACTTCTTATAGTACCAGTACTGCACGCCGATGGTGAGGTTGGTCTGATCCCAGCCATCCACCTTCGAGTTACGGTTGAAGGTTTCACCACTCGCCACGATGTCGAGGGCATCCACCACAGGGACACAGACCGTGGCATAACCACCGTAGCTATTCACGTCGCCATCCTTACCACCGAGCCACTCGGCACGGATGCTGGCAGGGCGCGCCTCCTTATATTTACTACCCGTATAGGGCGCGGTCTTATACTCGCCACCGATACTGTAACGATTACGCTTATAGTTGTCGCCCACCTTGATATCAGGGTTCCAGGCGGCTGTATTCACGGCGCAGCCCGTGCCGAGATATCCTGAGGCCACGAAGCGCAGACCGTCGATGGGGCGCACCTCGAGTTTGGCGATGAAATCTTTCTGGTTGTTCAGGTCTTTACGGTTGATACCCTGACCGCTCATCAGCGCCAGATCGTAATGGAGCACCCCTTTGAACAGGTCGCCAAAGATCTGCAATCCCATGTCACGGCCATAGTTCACGCCGTTCAGGGGGTCGGGGCCCTCACCTGCCAGATAGAGGACGGCCTGTGAATAGACGTCGATCAGCTCCAACTGGGTCGGCGACAGCGGATTCTCCATCGAGAAAGCGGTCTTGAACTGTCCCAGGCGGACGGTGAGCTCATTGTTCTTAGACAGGCGATAGTCGGTGTAGAACTCCTGTACCACACTTGAGAAATCGTGCATAAACAAGAACGACCATCTGTCGGTGATGCGTGCCTTTGCCCATAGCAGTGTGCGTTTAAGGTTGTAGGCGTTGGTGGCCTTGTTGTTAGGGTTCTGGTACGACCAGCCGGCTTGGGCATAGCCACTGAGTGTAATACGGCTAGACAGTTCTTTAAGCCATTCTGGTTTCTCTTTCTTTTTTTCTGGTTGTTGATCTGGTTGGGTTTCGCCCATGGCAGCAACGCTGCTGAACACTGCCATCATGACTGCCAGTGTCCGAAGTTTGCAAGTTATACGTTTCATTTTGTCATAAAATTAAGAATTTTGTTGTTCTTGCGGCGGCAAAAGTACAATTTTTCTTTCAAACTGACAAAACAAATGCTAAAAAAGTTTGGAGATTCGAAGATTTTTCATCATAAAAACAGCTAAAAATTTGGTATTTCGCGCGATTTGCAGTATCTTTGAGACTAGTTCTCGAAGGTACTCTCGTTCGAAAATAAAAGAAAAACGCTTTTTTTCTTTGTATTTTACTCACTTATTCGTATCTTTGCACCCGATTATGGCCAATATGGAAAAGACAAACGCTCAGTTTGAACAGGCAGTGGCGGAATGCCGTGCGCTGTTTGAGAAGAAGCTTCACGACTACAAAGCCTCGTGGCGCATCCTGCGCCCTACGGCCCTTACCGATCAGTTGTTTATCAAGGCCAAGCGCATCCGTTCGCTGGAGATCAAGCAGGAATCGCTGGTGGGCGAAGGCATCCGTCCTGAGTTCATCGCCCTGATCAACTACGGCATCGTGGGCCTCATCCAGCTCAACAAGGGCTTCGCCGACACCGTGGATATCGACAATGCGGAGGCCATGCGCCTCTACGACCAGTATGCCCATGAGGCCCTGGAGCTGATGAAGCGGAAAAACCACGACTACGACGAGGCGTGGCGCGGCATGCGGGTGAGTAGCTATACGGACCTGATCCTGACGAAGATCGAGCGTATCAAGGAGATCGAGAACCTCGGCGGCGAGACACTCGTGAGCGAGGGCATCGATGCCAACTATATGGACATTATCAACTATGCGGTCTTTGGAGTCATTAAACTATCTGAGTGAGAAAGATTGCCGTTAACGTCTGTCGCCTGGTGCTCGCTGTGGCGTTTATCCTGTCAGGATTCGTCAAAGCCGTCGATCCATTGGGCACGCAGTACAAGATCCACGACTATCTGACGGCCTGGAGTCTGGCCTCTGTGGTGCCTGACTTCGTGACGCTAGCGGTCTCCGTGGTGCAGTCATCGGCCGAGTTCTTCCTCGGCATCTGTCTGCTCTTCGCCATCCGCCGCCGTCTGGTGTCACTGATCGTGCTGATTCTCATGGTGGTGATGACGCTACTCACGCTGTGGCTCGCTATCGCCAACCCTATCAGCGACTGCGGCTGTTTCGGCGACGCGCTGGTGCTCACCAACTGGCAGACGTTCTGGAAGAATGTGGTGCTGTTGGCAGCTGCCATCGTCGTGAGGCGCTATCCGCTCGACATGGGACGGATCATCAGCAGGAGCAACCAGTGGATCGTGATGAACTACTCGGCGTTCTTCATCCTCGTGATCATCGCGGGTCGCAGTCTCTATACCCTGCCCCAGTTCGACTTCCGTCCCTATCACATCGGCACGAACCTGCGTGAGGGCTGGCAGCGGATGATCGACGGTGAAGATTCGCCCTATGCGGAGTTCTTCATCGAAAGCATGGATGAGGGGGAGGACATCACCGAACAGGTGTTGCAGGACCAAGGCTACACCTTCCTATTGGTATCACCCCATCTGGAACAGGCCGACGACTCGCAGCTCGACGAACTGAACCGACTCTATGAGTACAGTCAGGAGCACGGCTATCGGTTCTACTGTCTCACGGCCAGTGGTCAGCGCGGCATCTCCCGCTGGCAGGACATCACAGGGGCAGAGTATCCCTTCTGTCTCACGGATGAGACCACGCTGAAGACCGTCATACGGTCGAACCCTGGGCTGTTGCTGTTGAAAGACGGTGTGATCATCCAGAAATGGAGCCACAACGCCCTGCCCACCGCTGAGGAAACGAACGGACCATTGGAGAAATCGGCTATCGGCGATCTGCCCTCCGACAATGTGGCGAGCAAGATCCTCTGGATCCTCACTTGGTTTGTGCTGCCCCTCGTGCTGCTCACCGTGGCAGACCGTCTGTGGGCCTGGAGCCGCTGGATTAAGAAAAGTGATAATAACCCTTTAAATAACGAACAAAAGATTATGAGAAAGAAAATTGTAGCAGGAAACTGGAAGATGAACATGAATCTCCAGGATGGTATCGCTCTGGCAAAGGAGCTGAATGAGACTTTGAAGGCTGACAAGCCCAACTGTGGTGTAGTGATCTGCACACCGTTTATCCACCTCGCAAGTATCGCACAGTTCCTCGACCAGGACATCATCGGTCTGGGTGCTGAGAACTGCGCCGACAAGGAGAAGGGTGCCTTCACTGGTGAGGTGAGCGCCGAGATGGTGAAGAGCACTGGTGCCCAGTATGTGATCCTGGGTCACTCAGAGCGTCGTGAGTACTACAAGGAGACTCCTGAGATCCTGAAGGAGAAGGTGCTGCTCGCCCAGAAGAACGACCTGAAGGTGATCTTCTGTATCGGTGAGTCACTCGAGGAGCGCGAGGCCGGCAAGCAGAACGAGGTTGTGAAGGCCGAGCTCGAGGGCAGCGTATTCAACCTCTCTGAGGCCGACTTCCGTAAGATCGTCATCGCCTACGAGCCCATCTGGGCTATCGGTACTGGTAAGACCGCTACCGCTGAGCAGGCTGAGGAGATCCACGCTTACATCCGCAGCATCATCGCTGAGAAGTATGGTCAGGCTGTT
>Ga0265300_10000806_pt1 | contig 31958 bp, 32 predicted proteins | sample AusTroGonzalo_MG_FD_193482 | JGI IMG/M metagenome (GOLD analysis project Ga0265300, IMG submission 193482) | Bovine rumen microbial communities from tropical cattle in Woodstock, Queensland, Australia - Gonzalo_03 | ecosystem: Host-associated > Mammals > Digestive system > Stomach > Rumen ...
TGATAAAGGCATTGATGATAGACATGTCGATATAGTCAGTGGCTCTTTCGTATGCTTCGATGATGATGGTGGTGTCCTTCTTCATCTGGGTCATGATTTCCGCCACGGTGAAATAAGAGTCCCAAATACCAGGTTGGGTGTTCTCTTTTTCCATATCCACCGATCTTACGAACAGGTTATAGACCTCTTCAATAGCATCATAGTTCTTGTTCTTCAGATAATCTTTCATTCTGTATCTGGTGGTATTGAATGCCATGAAGCCTAAACCGTTACCTTCCGTGTATTTTTTGGGAAAGTATAAGTGACGGTCCTTGTAGGAGTTGACGAGGTCGTCAATCAGGGCTTCTCTCTTGGCGGAATCTTTTTCAGCCTTGATGAGGTTGTCAAACATCGTCTGGGCGTAAGTATAAACACCGTCCCATGCGCAGGGGCAGTTGTTCACTACATAATGCCAAGGGGTCAAGGCATCAGCATACTGTTTGTTGTTGTAAAAAATTCTGAAGGAGTTAACTTCTTCCAGGCACTTTAAGGAGTCTTCCTCAGTGGCGCCGTACTTGAAATTGCAGCCTTGTGCAAAAGCGAAGCTGGTAACAAGGCAAAGCAAACTTAAAAAAAACAACTTTTTCATTTCTAGAGTTTTTGATATTAATTTTTTTGATTCCAAAAATAACGAGAGGTTTAAACTACTCTAACTTCACACGCTGATACCAGCGTTCCACCAGAACCAGGTTGAGTCCCACTTGGAAGTAATTCTGACGGACAAGTCCATTCTTTGTAGTTCCCATACTGCCGTACTCCAACATCAGGTTGATGGCACATTTGGAACTGAATGTCCTAAATGGCAGACCCAAACCGAAACTTACTGAAAAATCGGAGATGGCGGTATTGTTGACCTGTATGTAGCCAGTGGAATACTTAGCCCCTACGCGGATGGCAATGTTCTTGCCGAACTTGCCGGAACTGGGGTCGGGAATGTATTGCAAACCGACATTGGTTATGATGGCATTGTGCAGGGAGTCAGATTCGCCCATGAGGGAGAATTTTGCCCAGTTTTGCCAGGTCACATCCAATCCAACAGTTAGTTTGTCCTTGAATGAATACATTAATCCGCCACCCACTGACTGGGGCATGCGAATGTTCCCTTTCTGATTCAGAACAGCATAGGCGGTGTCGTAGGTGACCACACTGCTGTATTCTCCAGTATATCTGTTTACCAGTGAATTACGTTTCAACCATACATACGCGGCATTCTCATATACTGCGCCGATGCCCAATTGATGGGATTCGCCGATTTTGGCGATGTATTGTATTCCCCCCTGCAAATAGATGCCGTCAGCGTAATCGTTCTGGGCGATTCTGTAATTGTAAAAATAATCTCCCTTGAATTCTTCGTATCGAACGGAAGAAAGGGTACCGAACAGGTAAGATACATTCAAACCGATAGACAAACCTTTGCATATTTTGAAGGCATTGCCCCAGTACAGTTGCATCAGTCCACCGGCTCCTGTATAGTTGTAATTCACAGTCCCGATGTTAGTTATATCTCTCGAGTCAATAATATTATAGCCTCGGTCACTGAAAGGCAGGAATCCGACACTGGTGCGCCAGTGTTTGGTTACCGGCAGACCAATGGCAATATAGTTCAGCCTTCCTATGGTGCCTTTTTGAGACAAGGTACTGTTTTTAAGATACATGGCTTTTACGCAAAAGGCAATGTCTCCCACAAAAGACAGGGAATCGAAAGCCACGTATGAGGCAGGATTCCGGAAGTTGATATATGAGTTGGATTGCATGGCGTAGGATACTCCGCCCATAGTCGCTAAGGTGCTGTTGGTGCAGTTGTTGACCAGCCCCACACCATAACGGGAGTAGGGGGAACTGATCTCATTTTGCGCAAAACAGCCTGTCCATATTACCATGAACATAGCTGTCAATATTGTTATAAATACCTTATTTTTCAACATTATAGCGCAAAATTTCATACAATCCCCAAAGTACATTATTTGGGGCTGCAAATATCGGAAATTTTATTGAATTTTGCAATAGCTCTGCATCCCCACCTGTCAGCAGTACTTTCAAGGGTGTATGTTGCCGATGGTATTCCGTAATGATGCCTTCGATTTCGCATACTATTCCGTTCATCACTCCGCAGAGAATAGAGCTTTCAGTGTCGTGCCCTATCCACTGTTCAGGTATCCGCTTGCGCACCTCGGGGAGTTTGCGGGTGTAATGCTTGAGCGCTTTGAATCTCATGTCAATACCTGGAGCAATCGCTCCTCCGAGATATTCGCCTTCCGCATTGACAAAATCGCATACCATACAAGAACCCAACTGTATCGACAATACATTTTGGACAGGGAACCTCCTGCTGGCTCCCACCGCATTGGCTACCCTGTCTGGCCCCAAAGAAGTAGGTGTCTTATACTTGATTTTGATGGGCAACGGAGTACTGGGAGAAAGAATAATCAGAGGACAATACTGTCGAATCACCGCCTCGATGTCAACATTGTATTTTCCTACCGACGACAAAATGGCGTGGGAAAATTTATGTTGTGTAAAAAGTTGTTCAATGCGGTTTGGAGTCAACTGGCGGTATTTTTGCAGTTCAACAAGCTCTCCCGTCTCCGAAAAAACCGCCATCTTTTGCAGTGTATTGCCAATATCAATGATTAAGTACATTCCGTTTTGCGATTAGGTGTGCAAAGGTAGTAAAAATTTTAGTACTTTTGCCGAAAATTTGTGCGTATGTTCAATGTACCGATTTTATTGATTGTTTACAATCGTATGTTCGAGACCCACAACCTGTTCCAGGTTCTCAGGGAAGTGCAACCTGCCAAGCTTTATGTTGCCGCCGACGCGCCTGTTGAGGGCAACCAGCAGGATTGTGCCGACTGCTTCCGCACTCGTACGGTGATTATGCCTGAATGGGATTGTGAGTTGCATACCCTTTACCAGGAAGAGCATTTGGGCAAGTCCCCCGCTATTCTTTCCGCCATGAAGTGGTTCTTCGAACATGAAAAAGAGGGTATCGTGCTTTTCGAGGATTGCATGCCCCATCTGGATTTCTTCCCCTATTGTGAGGAACTGCTGGAACGTTTTCGTGATGATAAGCGTATCTATCATATCGGAGCTTCTAATTTCCGCAAGCATCAGAAGGCTTTGAAACGCAAATTGAAGAAACATGGCGATTGCTCCTACTATTTTTCTGCATACGCCACTACCTGGGGCTTTGCCACTTGGGCCGACCGCTGGGAGGACTTCGACATGGATCTTGGGGAATTGGAGCAGATTAACTTCAATCAGCTAGTGAAAAAATACACCCGTCGTCCGAAAGAACGCCGCTATTGGCACCGACGCTATACCATCATGCGGAAAAACCAACTGCCGGTGTGGGATTATCTCTACAATTTCCATATTTGGCTTAATTCGGGGATGGCTGTTTCTCCCACGCTGAATCTGGTGACCAATGTGGGGGTGCATCCGCAGGGTTCAAAACGGAAATTCAGAAGACTGATTAAGAAGGGATATCCCATTATGCCGCTGAAACATCCATCAGAAGTGGTGCTGGATCAGAAGGCGGATAAGTTCATGTTTAAAAACATATATAGTAAAGCTTATATCCTGATTTTCGCCAACTGGATCAATGATATGCTCAACGCCACAAAGGACGAACCAGAGTGGTAAAATCAGTATTGAAAATTTATGGTATAATACAATATTTTTTTTTGTATCTTTGCCGCCTAAAAATTTAAATGAGAAAAGATATGGCAAATAATGAACAATTAGGTGCGAAAAAGTCCGAGAATGTACAGGAAACAGAGAACTTTGGTACTCGCTTTATCAACTTCTTCGCTAAATACCAAAATGTAATTTACGGTATTATTATTGCTATTTTGGTGGTCATCGCTGCTATTATAGCTTTGAATAAATTCTATTTCACTCCGAAAAACGAGAAGGCTTCCGCCGCTATGCTGGCTCCTATGCAGTACTACATGGCTGGCGATTCAACCTCTCTGAACCTGGCACTGGAAGGTGACGATGAGAATGACGGCTTCTTGACCATCATCTCTGATTACAAGATGACCAAAACCGCCAATACCGCCAAGTTCTATGCAGGTTTGACCTACTTGAAACTGAATGACAAGGAAGAGGCTTTGAACTATCTGCTTCAGTTCAAGAAAAAAGAAGATGTGCTGTGGTATGCATGTCAAGCTCTGATTGGTGACCTGTATGATGAGCAGGGTGACGAGGACAAGGCCATCAGCTATTATAAGAAAGCCGTTAAGAACGACGATCCTTATTTCACTCCTATCAATCTGTTCAAGTTAGGTCAGATGTACGAAAGAAGCGAAAATTGGAAAGAAGCCAATGCCGCTTACCAGCGTATTGAAACAGAATACTACGACCAGTACCAAAGTATGGGCGTGGCCAAATTTGCTGAAAATGTTAAAAGCAAATTATAATATATGACGGACAAGAAGAAAAATCTGTCGGAAATTTCATTTACTCCCCATAAGCAATTCTCACCTCAACAGGTGAGAATTGGCGTTGTAGTGAGCCAGTGGAACAGCCAAATTACCGACGCTTTGTTGGAAGGAGCGTTGGACGCATTGCAGGAATACCAAGTGCCCAAAGCCAATATTACCGTGCGTCGGGTGCCGGGTAGCTTCGAGTTGCCTTCCGCCGCGGTGATGATGTTGGAAGCTGATGAGAAAATGGATGCGGTGATTTGTCTGGGTTGTATCATTCAGGGGGAGACTCGCCATTTTGAGTTTATCGCACAGGCGGTGGCTGACGGCATTATGAAGGCTGCCATTGATTATGCTACCCCTGTTATTTTTGGGGTGCTGACTTGCAATGATATGCAGCAGGCTATTGACCGCTCGGGTGGAAAACACGGTAACAAGGGTACAGAAGCGGCTGTCAGCTGTCTGCAAATGATAGACTATCAGAAATCGATATGTTAAGAGTGGTTTTCATGGGAACCCCGGAGTTCGCTTGCGCGAGCCTGGAAGCCATCATCGCCTCTGATTTCGCTGAGGTGGTGGCAGTAGTTACTGTGCCGGATAAACCTGCCGGACGTGGTCAGCAGTTGCGTTTTTCCGAGGTAAAAAATACGGCTCTGAAACATAATCTGCCTGTTCTGCAGCCCGAAAAACTCAAGGATGAGCAATTCGTCGAACAACTGAAGCAGTATAATGCTGATGTTTTCGTGGTTGTGGCATTCCGTATTCTGCCGGAGATGGTCTATTCGATACCCCCGAAAGGTTCTTTCAATCTGCACGCTTCGTTATTGCCCAATTATCGTGGTGCTGCCCCCATTCAACGGGCGGTGATGAACGGTGAGACCAAAAGTGGGGTAACTACATTCTTCCTCAATCCGCAGGTGGACTGCGGTGACATTATTGACCAGGTTGAGGTGGACATCAGACCGGACGAAACCACAGGGGAGTTGTATAATGAATTGATGCGGGTGGGTTCGGAACTGACAGTCAAGACACTCAAAACCATTGAGGAAGGTTCTGTCAGTTGTAAAAAACAGATTATAATCTCCGAAAATGCGATTAAACTGGCCCCGAAAATCCTAAAAGAGGACATGCTGATTCATTGGGACAAATCTTCTTATGAAATTTTTAATCAAATTAGGGGGCTTTCTCCGTATCCAGGGGCATTTACCCGCATCAAAAATTCAGAAGGGAAGGAATTTATTATAAAATGTTATGAGGCTGAAATCAGTAGGGAAAAAAGCTCCAAAACGGCTGGAACTTGGGAAGTTGATGCGCAAAATCATTTTATTGTTCATACTGCTGATAATTGTATATTATTGAAAATCATACAGTTTGAAGGAAAGAAAAGAATGCCGTCGAATGAGTTTCTCCGTGGATGGAGAGCCGAGAATTATGGCAAAATGCTTTATTAGTGAATGTTAGAGCCGGAAAAAGTTATTAACTTTTTTGATTAGTTATCAACAATTGAGTTAAAAAGTCTTTTTTTTTAAAAAAATCTATATACATTTGCAGCTCATTCATTATTAACCCTTTTAAATACCTAAAAACATGAACAAAGCTGAATTAATTAGTGCTATTGCCGAGAAAGCCGGCTTTACCAAGGTTGACGCTAAAAAGGCGTTGGAATCTTTTCTGGAAGTTACCACGAAAGCTTTAAAGAAAGGTGAAAAAGTTTCTTTGGTTGGTTTTGGTACTTTCGCAGTCATCAAGAGAGCTGCCAGAAAAGGCCGTAATCCTCAGACCAAGAAGGAAATCAAGATTCCCGCAAAGAAGGTCGTCAAATTCAGAGCTGGCTCGGATTTAGCCACTATCAAGTAAACTGAATTTACTCAACAAAAAAAGCCCGGGAAAAGGGCTTTTTTTGTTTTTATTCGCAAGATTATGATTTCAGAAGAACTAACTTACACAAGACACTCGGCCTCAAAACTATACAAATTCGAAGACCGTACAACGAGGCGACAGGTTTGCGAGTATTTGCAGACCTTCCTGACGGATGAGCGTATTGCCCGGATTGACGAGGTGCTGAACCTGCGCACCCGCCATTTCACTGTGGTGATGGAGGATTTGTTTCAGACCCAGAATATCAGCGCGGTGATGCGCAGCTGTGAGTGCTATGGCTTGCAGGACGTTTATGTGGTAGAGGGAAAGTATGAGTTCCAGATCCACAATGCCATCTCGATGGGCTCCAACAAATGGCTGACCTTGCATAATTACAAGCCCCGGGAGCATAATATGCAACATTGTATCGACGATTTGCACCAAAAGGGATACCAAGTGGTGGCCACCTTGCCTTCTGAAAAAAGTTGTTTCCTGGATGATTTGGACATCAGTACCCCGCTGGCTTTTCTGTTCGGCACGGAGCTGACAGGTTTGAGCCAGGAGGCCATCGACGGGGCGGACATCCACGTCAAGATTCCGATGTATGGTTTCACCGAGAGTTTCAATATCTCCAATTCGGTGGCGATAACCTTGTCACAACTCGTCGAAAAATTGCGAAAATCTTCCATAAATTGGCAATTGTCGGAAACAGAAAAAGAGGAATTGTTGTTGGAATGGCTACAAAAATCAGTGAAAACCCCCGATTTACTTATCAAACAATTTTTGTTGAAAAATAATTTGTCAGAATAAAAATTTTTTGTATTTTTGCAGCCCAATTTTCAGAGAGAAAATCAATTAGAAATAATAATAAAAAAACATAAGCGATGAAAAGAACATTCCAACCGTCCAACACAAGACGTAAACACAAACATGGTTTCAGAGAAAGAATGTCCACAGCCAACGGTCGCAGAGTATTAGCTGCCCGTCGCGCTAAAGGCAGAAAGAAATTAACCGTTTCCGACGAGGAATTGGGAAGAAAGAAATAATATAGAAATTATTGTTCTATAGTGCAAAAAAGAAGACCATCGTGTCTTCTTTTTTTGTAATTTCGCAGCCTATTATCAATACAGATGAAGAAATTCTTATATATCCTGATTTTTATGATGTTATGCTTTGCCGGCATGGCACAGGGAGGCTATTTTTTGGACGGTATCATAGGGGTTGTCGGCAAAGAGGTCATTCTGAAATCCGATCTGGAGAAGATTTATGCGGAATACAGCTACCAGTACAGTTTGGACGAGGACGAGCATGATCTCAAGTGCCAGTTATTGCGGCAATTGGTATTCCAGAAATTGTTGTTGCATCAGGCGGATTTGGACAGTATCACCATCACCAATGATGAATTGGATAACACCATCAACTACCGTATGGCTATGATGATTCAGCAGGTGGGTGGTAATGAGAAAATCATTGAGGATTACTATCATAAGAGCATTGCTGAGATCAAGAGGGATATCCGGGAGGATGTTTACAACCAGATGCTGGAGGATCAGGTGCAGCAAACTATCACTTCGGGCATTATTATCACGCCTTCCGAAGTGAAGGATTTTGTCAAACGTATTCCTTCGGATAGCTTGCCTACGGTACAGACTACTTACGAATTCGGTCACATTGTGAAGATTCCGCCAGTGAGCGAGGATGAGATTAATGCCATCAAAGAGCAGCTGGAAGGCTATAGGGAGCGTGTGCTGCGTGGGGAACGCTTTTCCATGCTGGCTCGCTTGTATTCTGATGATCCGGGAACGGCTTCCAAGGGTGGAGACCTCGGTTTTGTGGATCGTGGCACGTTGTATCCCGAATTTGAAGCCGCCGCTTTTGCCTTGCATACGGGTGAGATTTCTCCAGTGATCAAGACACAGGCAGGTTATCACATCATCCAGATGATTGAACGCCGCGGAGAGAGTATCCATGTGGCGCATATCCTCATTCAGCCGAAACCGTCCGCGGAAGAGCAGGTGAAGGCTATCGAGTATCTGGACAGTGTACGTCAGGTGATTTTGGACCAGAAGATGAATTTCAGCGAGGCTGCGGAGCAATTCTCCGATGCTCCTGATAAGCTGGCAGGTGGCTGGGTGGTGAATCCTTATACCAACTCTTACAGATTCGAAAAGGACGCAATTGATCCGTCTACCTTTTTGACGATCGACAAGCTGATACCAGGAGAATATTCCTCACCTGTTCCTTACGTCAACGAGGACGGTATCATGACTTATCGCTTGCTGTACCTTAAAGCCCGCATTGCTGAACATCAGCCCAATTTATTCGATGATTACGATTATATCAAAAATGCGGCATTAGAAGAAAAGAAATACAATACGCTACAAAAGTGGATCGTTAATAAAGTGAAAGTTACCAGTATCAAGCTGAATAATGAATATAAAGACTGTCCCTTTGTGGAAGAATGGCAAATACCTTAATCACAACTAATTACTATGGATTTACAATTCAAGAACGACGTGGAGGCCATTGACGCTTTCGTTGAAAAGTATGCCGAACTGAGAAAAGAAATCGCCAAGGTTATTGTTGGCCAGGATGATATTGTCAAGAATGTGCTGATGGCCATGTTCAGCCGCAGCCATGCCCTGCTTATCGGTGCTCCTGGTTTGGCCAAGACCTTGATGATTACCACTATAGCCAAAACTATCAACCTGACCTATAACCGTATCCAGTTCACGCCCGACTTGATGCCGTCGGACATCATGGGTACTGAGATTCTGGACGAGAACCGTAAGTTCAAATTCGTCAAGGGTCCTATCTTCGCCAATATTGTGTTGGCCGATGAGATCAACCGTACTCCTCCTAAAACCCAGTCCGCTTTGCTGGAGGCTATGCAGGAGCGTTCGGTCAGTATGAACGGTGTCACTTATCAGTTGCCTGATCCTTTCTTCGTGCTGGCTACCCAAAACCCTATTGAGCAGGAAGGTACCTATCCGCTTCCCGAAGCCCAGCAGGACCGTTTCATGTTCAACATTTACTTGGATTATCCGAATTTCGACCAGGAGGTGAATATTGTGAAAACCACCATCCATGGTAATATGGTGGAACCGCAGCAGATTTTGAGTATCGACGAGATTATTTTTTACCAGAAGATGTTGCAGAAAATTCCGATTCCGGAGAATGTGTATGAATACGCTGTGAGACTGGCCACCATGACCCGTCCCGGCACCGAGATGGCTCATCCTTGGGCTACCGACTACCTGTCATGGGGTGCTGGTCCGCGTGCCTCCCAGTATCTAGTGATCGGCGCTCGTACCCATGCGGTACTCAATGGTAAGTATTCTCCTGATATTGAAGATATTAAAGCTGTTGCTCACAATATTTTGCGTCACAGAATTATCAGAAATTACAAGGCTGAGGCTGATGGGGTGACGGTGAACGACATCATCGATAAATTGTTGAACCAATAAGCGTTGCAATGGAATTGTATGCCACCAAAACACGATGGAAGTGGTTGCTGTTTGTATTCGCAGCCCTCATCTTTTTGGTGATTATTTTCTATTCCAACAGATTGATTAAAAACATGGCGCAGGAAGAGCGGCGCAGAATGGCTTTATGGGCCGACGCTATCTCTTATCGTGCTGAATTGGTGAATCATACCGAAGGTTTCTTCGACCAGATTCGTATTGAAGAAGGAAAACGTGCCGCTATTTTGGGCAAGGCCTGGCAAAAAGTCAATGAGGCTTCGCTCAACGAGGACGTGACCTTCTATGTGGACATCATGTCTTACAATTCCACAATTCCGTGTATTCTGACCGATGACAAGGGTAACGTGAATATTGCAGTGAATGTGCCGCCAGAGGTGAACAGCATCAGCAATATTGCCGAACTGCCCGATAAGAGCGAGTATGACAGCGTGATTCTGCAGTATTATAAGAATCACTATAACGTCATGTACTACAAGGAGTCGCAGATATACACCAATTTGCGCGAGGTCATCAATAATCTGGTGGAGCAATTTTTTCAAGAGGTGGTGATTAATACCGCTTCGGTGCCGGTGATTGTGACCGATGTCACCGAACGGAAAGTCATTGCCTCGGGTGGTTTTACGGCTGATTTCCTGAATAATCCGGCCTTGTTGGAGAAGGAAATCAATAAAATGAAGGGACAAAACGATCCCATTAAGGTAGACCTTCCTGAACAGGGTACGTGCTATGTTTTTTATGAGGAATCATCGGTGCTTCGGCAGTTGAGGTTCTTCCCCTTTTTCCAATTTTTCATTGTCTTTATCTTTGCCGGCGTGGCCTATTTGCTGTTCAGCTATGCCCGCAGATCGGAGCAAAACCAGGTATGGGTGGGTATGTCGAAAGAGACTGCTCATCAGTTGGGCACACCCATTTCGTCGCTCATGGCTTGGAATGAGTTGCTGAAGGAACAGAATGTGGATCAGAGCATTATTGCGGAGATTGACAAGGACGTGCACCGCTTGGAGACCATTGCTCAAAGATTCTCCAAGATTGGTTCGGTGCCTGAGTTGAAGGACGAAGACTTGGTGACGGTGATTGCCGAGTTTGTCGCTTATTTGCAGACCCGCATTTCCTCACGGGTGAATATCAAGTTCAATATTCCGAAGGAGGGTTCTATTGTTCTGCCGCTTAACCGCTATCTGTTCGAGTGGGTGATTGAGAATATCTGCAAAAATGCGGTGGACGCCATGGATGGCAAGGGTGTGATAGTCATTGATATCCTGACAGATGCACATAATGTTCATATCGATATTGCCGATACCGGCAAAGGTATTCCGGCCCGAAAATTCAAGACTATCTTCAAGCCCGGTTTCACCTCCAAAAGTCGTGGCTGGGGCTTGGGCCTGACTTTGGCCAAACGTATCATTGAAGAATATCACAAAGGTAAGCTGTTTGTCAAATCATCAATCATTGACCGCGGCACCATAATGCGAATTACGCTGAAACGATAGTTTTAATGTACTAATTATCAATGTGCTAATGTGTTAATTGAATTAGCAAATTAGTTAATTAGCAAATGCATTAAATGTGCCAATTGAATTCGAAATCTTCTTGGACGGAGTCCAACTCCCCTCGAATGCGAAGCATGAGACTCCCCTTGAGTGCGGAGCACGAAACTCCTCTAATCTTCTCACCTTCTCACCTTCTAAACCCAACAGTATGCAAAGGCGTATAGATCGGTCCCGTCGGCTGCAGGCGACTCTGGTATAGGGTGATTTCTGTGATAGGGAATGACTGTGTGAAATCAGGTTCGTTTTTTTCGATGACTTGCCAGAAATATTTCTTGCTCTGTGTCTCCTTGATGCGCCCCAGGGTGATATGGGGCACAAGGTTGCCGTGATTGGGTTCAAAACCAAGATCAATGATGCGTTCTTCCATGGTCTCAAACAGCATTTTGTATGCTTCAAACTCTGAAAAGCCTAACCATATAACAGAGGGGGCGTATTTGCTGCCGAAGATACCCAGCTTGTCCATATTGAGGGTGAAAGCCTGCGTATGGTTGGCCACTTCGTTCATTGCTTTCTTGAGTTTGGGAATTTGTGCGTCGGGAGTTTGCCCCAGAAAACGCAGGGTAAGATGCTGCAACTGGCTATCTACCCACACAATGCGGTCGCCTGCCAATTGTTGCTGCAACTGCCTCAACAAGCTCATATACTGCTCGTTCAATTCTATTTTTGTGGCGATAAAGAGACGTTTCATAGTGAGGGCAAAAGTACACAAAAATCCTGAATTATATGCAGATGCACAATTTTTATTGTAGAGGGACACGATTGATTGCGTCCGAAAAAATAAGGGGATAGATAGGATATTTTTGGGCATGCCAACGTATCAACTTTTTGTTTAAATTTGCAAACTTAAAATAAAACTGCAAAAAAGCAGTTATTAAAGTATATATCATATAGCTATGAAAAGACATAACGTACTGATTATCTTATTATCTGCCCTGCTAATGTTGGCGTGTTCACAAGCCAGTCAGGCTGATACGGCTACCACAGGAAGTGATAATCAGGAGCAGAAAAATCCGACTAAAAAGAAAAAACCTGCACAAATGACTAAAGTATTACTGAAAACCTCGATGGGCGACATCGTTATCGCTCTGTACGACGAGACTCCTCTGCACAAGGAGAATTTCATCAAATTGGTGAACGACAAATACTACGATGGTGTTCTGTTCCATCGTATCATCCAGAATTTTATGATTCAGACGGGTGACCCGGAATCCAAAACCGCAAAACCCGGACAGATGTTGGGTAACGGTGGCCCTGGCTATACCATCCCCGCTGAATTTGTGCCTGGTCTGTACCATAAGCGTGGCGCTGTGGCCGCTGCCCGCATGGGCGATAATGTCAACCCCAAAAAGGAATCGTCAGGTTCGCAGTTCTATATTGTGGATGGCAGAGTGTTCAGTACCAATGATCTGAACCGTGTGATCCAGATGACCGGCAAAACTTATAGCATGGATCAAATCAAGGATTATACCTCTATTGGAGGTGCTCCACATTTGGATGGCGACTATACCGTTTTCGGTGAAGTGGTGTCAGGTATGGAAATCGTGGATAAAATTGCTGCCCAGCAGAAAGACGGTCGAGACAGACCGTTGGAGGATATCAAGATCATCTCCGCGGAAATCATGACGAAATAGACGGGAGGACATGCACGCTGTGCATTCGGGAAGACGGAAAGACGATATCGTCTTTCCGAGCGAGCGCAGAGAGCGTCTCACCGAGCGAATGAAATGAGCGTCTACACGCATTAACGTATAAAAAGATCAACAAATAAACAAATGAACAATATCGATAAAATCAAGTCTGAGCTGGAACAATTCGGCATCAACAGTTTGGAAACTTTAGAGCAGTTCCGTCTTCAATTCCTAACCAAAAAGAGCGAGTTGCAGGAATTGCTGTCCGAGATCAAGAATGTGGCTCCCGAAGAGCGCAAAAGCTTTGGCCAGCAGGTGAACGAACTGAAACAAAAAGCCCAGCAACTTTACGAAGAGGCTAAGGCAAAAATGGAGTTTCAGGCAGTGCAGGCCGGAAGTGACCTTGATGTAACCCGTCCTTCCACGGCCATCACCCTTGGCTCAATGCATCCTATTTCCATCATGATGAATGAGGTATGCGACATCTTCGAGAAAATCGGTTTCAGCACAGTCTCTGGTCCTGATGTGGAGGACGATTGGCATGTGTTCACCGCTCTGAATTTCCCGGAGGAGCATCCGGCCCGCGATATGCAGGACACTTTCTTTATTGAGTTGCATCCCGATATTCTGCTGCGTACTCACACGTCCTCATTGCAGGTTCGTACCATGGAGAAACAGCAGCCTCCAATCCGCGTGATATGTCCGGGTCGTGTGTTCCGTAACGAAGCCATCACTTCTCGTGCCCACTGCATTTTCCATCAGGTGGAGGGTTTGTATGTGGCTGAAAATGTGTCATTTGCAGAAATGAAGCAGACCTTGCTCTATTTTGCCCAGCAGATGTTCGGCAAAGATACCAAGATTCGTCTGCGTCCTTCTTATTTCCCCTTTACCGAACCATCGGCAGAGATGGATATCTCTTGTAATATCTGCGGTGGCAGCGGTTGTGCCCTTTGCAAGCATACCGGCTGGGTGGAGATTCTGGGTTGTGGCATGGTAGATCCCAGCGTGTTGGAGAATTGCGGTATCGACAGCAAGAAATATACCGGTTATGCTTTCGGTTTGGGTATTGAGCGTATGACCATGCTGAAATACAGAACCAACGATATCAGACTGTATTTCGAGAATGATGTCCGTTTCCTGCGTCAGTTCAAAGCCGCCGGCAATTAAAATTAAGAACTAAAAACTAAGAATTAGGGTTAAAGAAGTAATTCCAAACGACCTCGAAGAGGTCACATCTCAATAACCCCACATAAGCGAAGCGCAATGTGGGGAATATAGAAATATCATAATCAATTAAACAAATAAAACATGTCTAAAAAATTTAAGTTAATCAATAATATAATCGGCTGGGCGATTGGTATTTTGGCCTCCGCTGTTTATATTATGACCGCTGAGCCTACTGCTTCTTGGTGGGATTGTGGCGAGTACATTGCCACCACATACAAATTGTTGATCGGTCACCCGCCTGGAGCACCGACTTTCCAGCTGATAGGCAGGGTCTTCACCCTTTTTGCGGGCGGTGATGTCACAAAAGCAGCCTTCTGCGTCAACTGTATGTCCGCTATTTGTAGTGGTTTGACCATCATGTTCCTGTATTGGACCATCGTCCGCCTGGGTCGCAAGATGGTGAGTAAGCTGGGCGAAATGACCCCTGGTCGCACAGTGGCTATTATAGGTTCTGCGATTGTTGGTGCGTTAACTTACACATTTACAGATACTTTCTGGTTCTCCGCAGTGGAAGGAGAGGTGTATGCCATGTCCTCTTTCTTCACGGCATTGGTGTTCTGGTGCATCCTGAAATGGGACGAGGAGTACGACAATCCCAAGTCGAATACCAACCCCAACCGTTGGATTGTGTTAATTGCCTATCTTATAGGTCTTTCTATCGGTGTTCACTTGCTGAACTTGCTGACTTTGCCGGCTATCGTGCTGATCATTTACTTCAAGGTATCTAAAAATGCCAGCTACATGGGTATTGTGCAGTCACTGGCCATTATTTCTTTCTTCATTGGTTTTGGTCTTAACACCGGCTGGATGATTTTCGACTGGATTTTCATCTCTATTCCCTTGTTCATTCTCTGTGTGAAGAAAGGAACCGTCAAATCGCTGCCAGAGTGGGGAGTTCTTTTCTCATTGATTCTTTCGTTTATCTTGTTGGGAACGATTTTGTATGTCATTGTACCTCAGATTGTTAACTTGACCGGTAAATTTGAGATTTTTGCCGTTAACTCCATTGGTTTGCCTTTCCATTCAGGGTCTATTATTTTCTTCACCCTTTTGGCGGCTTTGGTGGGTTGGGCCTTGTACCATGGTTACAAAAATAAGAAAGCCAATTGGTTGGCTGGTGTTTATTGCTTCATTTTCATCTTGGTGGGTTATTCCACTTTCTTTACCTTGGTGATCCGCTCCAACGCCAATCCTACCATCGACGAAAACAATCCTGAAGATCCAGTAGCCCTGTTGGCCTATCTGAATCGTGAGCAATACGGTTCAAAACCGATTATTTACGGTCAATGCTATAACTCACGTTATATAGGTACCAAGGATGGGAAACCGGTTTATACACGTGATGATGCATCTGGAAAATATATCATTTCTGACTACAGAAAAGATGAAATTCCAGTTTACAATCCTGCCGATATGATGTTCTTCCCGAGATTGTGGTCGAGTAGCCATAGACAGAATTACATCAACTGGCTGGCGGCACAGTATAATAGCAACAGTGCTTCAGACAAGGAAAACCGTAGAAATCTGGAAAAAGGAAAATTGCCTACTTACCAGCAGAATCTGAAATTCATGCACACTTACCAGTTCGACTATATGTATTTCCGTTATTTCATGTGGAACTTCTCCGGTCGTCAGAATGACATCCAGGGACGGAATGATATCGACAAGGGCAATTGGATTACAGGTATTCCTGCATTCGACAAGATGCGTTTGGGTGTGAAAGGAAACGACCTTCCAGCTAGCTTGGAGCGTCCTGGTCACAATAAATATTACATGCTGCCCTTGCTTCTGGGTCTGATTGGATTGATTGTGTATTCCATGAAAGATCCGAAAGGATCATACGTGGTGCTGTGGCTCTTCCTGATGACAGGTCTGGCTATAGCTTTCTATCTGAATATGGAGCCGTTCCAGCCGCGTGAACGTGACTATGCTTTCGCCGCATCCTTCTATGCCTTCTCCATCTGGGTGGGCTTTGGAGTTTACGGTATTTATTCACTTTTTGAAAAGATAAAAAACAGCAAGGTACAGGTGGTTGGTGCTCTTTTGGTGACTTTGATTTGCCTGGGTTTGGTGCCTGGTATCATGGCCAAGGAGAACTGGCACGACCATGACCGTTCCAACCGCTACACGGCTTTGGCAATGGCCAAGAACTACTTGGATTCCTGTGCTCCCAACGCCATACTCTTTACTTTGGGTGATAACGATACTTTCCCCTTGTGGTATGCCCAGGAGGTGGAGGGTTATCGTACCGACGTGCGTGTGTGCAACCTTTCATTGTTGAGCACCAGCTGGTATGTGGACCAGATGAAACGTCAGGCTTATAACTCCGCTCCGCTGCCCATCTCCATGACCTGGAATCAGTACAAGGACGGTACCCGCGATATGATGCACCTCGGTCCTGCCGGCAATCAGTTTGTCAATTTGAAGGACATCATCGAATATGTGAAACAGCCTCAGTTTGACAACCAGAAAGTGCTGTATTTTCTGCCGTCAGACAAGTACAGAAGTACGGGTGTGGCTATCCCTGGCAGCTTCTCGCTGGATGTAGACAAAGAGAAAGTGCTGGCTAATGGTACTGTTGCTCCAGAAGACGCTGATTTGATAGTGGACAAACTTCGTTGGAACATGGATGCCAATGGTGTGAACACTTACGTGAAGGCCTACATCATCATGATGGACATCTTGGCCAACAACAACTGGGAACGTCCAGTATATTATGCAGCCACTACTGGTCCCGAGGCTTATCTCGGTCTGGAAGAATACTTCCAGCTGGAAGGTATGGCTTACCATTTGGTGCCTATCAAATCGCCGAAGAGAAGCTATTATGATGCAGGTCGTATCAATTCTGATATTCTGTACAATAACTTGATGAATGTGTTCAATGATCACAGTCGTATTGACAGGGTCAACAATCCCGACGCACCGGCTAAGGAAGCTTATCAGTATGCTTGGGGTGGTTTCAACGATCCTCGTGTTTATCATTCAGAAGACAATGTCAGATTGACGAGCCTGATTCGTAAGTTACATCAGCGTTTGGCTGAACAGTTGATGGTAGAAGGAAAGATTGACTCGGCAGAGAAGGTGCTGGATCATTGCAACGAAGTATTGCCGACTTGTAATTTCCCATATCTGCTTGATCATCAGTTGGGCTATTCCCAGACTTGTGTGTTCTTCATCCGTGATTATTTCATGCTGAATACTGAAACTGGTCGTCAGAAAGGTCTGCAAATGGCAATAGACTATTGGAACTTCTTCGTGGAAGAGATGGCTTGGCTTGATCGGAATTATGATGAAGGTATGGCCGACAATTATGCCGAGCTGATCAATTACAATCTCTTGTTCACTCAGCAGATGTTCGGTATCCTGAGAGATAATCAGGCACAGTTGCCGGAACAGGAATTGAAGAAATTGAAGTTCGACAAGTTCGCCAATGCCTACATTGAAAAGCAGAACAGTACGATAACCCGTTGTCTGACCGATTTGGAGAAGAATCAGGAGCAACTGACCATGGCCTTCCAGTCTTTGAAAAACATCACTCAGGTAGCTCAGCAAGCCAAGAATGAGGCTGTCGCCCAGAAGGGTATTCAAACGGCTGAGAACCAGTTGAATGTGTTCTCTCAGATGGATGCAGGTTTTGGCCAAAGCTATCGTAATTTCTTCTATGACAATAAATAACGATGATTTAAGCTAAGAACTAAAAGTTGAAAACTAAAACGAAAAACGACATTTTAAGTTCTTGATTTTTAGTTCTTAGTTCTTAATTCGTGTAAATGATTAACAGCAGATATGAATAAAAACAATTACTGCGTCATTATGGCAGGAGGTATTGGCGCAAGATTCTGGCCTATGAGCCGTGCCAATACCCCTAAGCAGTTTATCGATATTATGGGAGACGGAAGTACTCTCATTCAGAAAACTTTCAACAGGTTCAGCAGAGTCTGTCCAAAAGAGAATATCTATATTGTCACTAGCGAGCAGTACAAGGATATAGTGAAGGAACAGTTGCCGGACATTACCGACGAGCAGGTGGTGCTGGAGCCGGCAAGACGTAATACAGCACCGTGTATTGCCTATGCCAACTATAAAATCAAACAGAAAAATCCTGATGCGGTGGTGGTGGTAGCCCCATCCGACCATCTGATTGTCAAGGAGGATATTTTTGTGGATGTGGTGGAGAAAGGCTTGAAGGCGGTAGGCGAGAATGACTGCCTGCTGACAATAGGTATAAAACCTTCCCATCCGAATACGGGTTACGGTTATATTCAGTTTAATGATGAAAAAAGCTTGCCGGACAATCCTTCCATCTATGATGTGAAGATGTTTACGGAGAAACCGGAGCTGGAGATGGCCAGGCAGTTTATTGAGAGTGGCGATTTCCTGTGGAACGCCGGCATCTTCATGTGGTCTTTGAAATCCATTTTCGCGGCCTTTGAAAAATATCTGCCTGATGTGAATGATTTGTTCAAGCAGGGAGAGGGTCTGTACAATACCTCCGGAGAACATTCGTTTATCAAGCAGATTTATCAGGTGTGCCGGAATATCTCCATTGACTACGGTGTGATGGAGAAGGCCACCAATGTGAAGGTCTATGCCGCTGATTTCGGCTGGTCGGATTTGGGAACCTGGGGATCGCTGTTCAACCTGCGCGAAAAAGACGAGGACAATAACGCTATCACGGGCAAAAAGGTGAAGATGTACAATAGCCACAATTGCATTGTGAATATGCCTAAAAACAAAGTGGTGGTGATTCAGGGACTGGAGGATTATATCGTGGTGGAGAATGATGATGTGCTGCTGATTTGCAAGAAAGAGGATGAACAGCAGATTCGCCAGTATGTAACTGACGTTCAAGTGGAATTCGGAAATAAATACGTGTAAAATTAGCAAATTAGTTAATTAGCAAATGTGCAAATTATTTTAATGTGCTAATGTGACAATGTGCTAATGTGCCAATGGAATTAAGAATCAAGAACTAAGAGTAAAAAATCAACTGTTAATTATTAATTGTTAACTGTTAATTGATAGCATCATGGCATATCTTATTAAAAACATCAAAAAGTTAGTGCAGGTGGAGACCAAGCCTGTGCTGTTGCGTGCCGGCAAGGACATGCAGACGGTGAAATGTATTGACAACGCTTTCTTATTGACCGATGGCGACAAAATCGTGGATTTCGGCAAGATGAGCAAGCTGACCGATGAGGTTTTAAGCCAGTGCAAACACAAAATCCAAGAGATTGACGCTACGGGACGCATGGTGTTCCCTTCATTCTGCGATTCGCACACGCACATTGTGTATAAAGGCAGCCGTGAAATTGAGTACAATGATAAGATCAAAGGCTTGAGCTATGAGGAAATCGCCAAGCGTGGCGGCGGTATTCTGAATAGTGTGAAGAAGTTGCGTAAAGCTTCCGAGGAAGAGCTGTTTGACGAAGCATGGCAGCGCTTGGAAGAAATTATTTCTTTTGGCACCGGTGCGGTGGAAATCAAGAGCGGATATGGCTTATCCACTGAAGATGAGCTGAAATCATTGCGTGTTATCCGTCGTTTGAAAGAAAAGTCACCGCTGACCATCCGTGCCACTTTCTTGGGTGCTCATGGGGTGCCGGAAGAGTACAAGGGCCGTCAGGGAGAGTATGTGGATTTGATTATCAATGAGATGATTCCGATGGTAGCCGCTGAGGATTTGGCCGATTATATTGATGTGTTTTGCGATAGAGGATTCTTCACTCCGGAAGAAACCGAGCGCATCCTGATGCAGGGTATCAAATATGGCATGAGACCGAAAATTCATGCCAACGAGTTGGCTAATTCAGGTGGCATTCAGGTGGGTGTCAAGTACAACAGTTTGTCTGTTGACCATTTGGAACACACTGGTCCAAAGGAGATAGAGTGTCTGCTTGGTTCCGAGACTATGCCGACTTTCCTTCCGGGAGCCGCTTTCTTCCTGAATATGGTGTATGGTCCCGCCCGCCAGATGATTGACGCAGGTTTGCCAGTGGCTTTGGCCTCCGACTATAACCCTGGTTCGTCACCCTCAGGCAATATGCAATTTATTTTGTCAATGGGTTGTGTCAACTACCGTATGACCTGCGAGGAGTCTATCAATGCCACAACGCTGAACACGGCATACGCTATGGGTGTAAGTCAGACGCACGGCAGCATCGCCAAAGGCAAAGTGGCCAATTTCTACATCACCAAGCCCATTCCCACCATCGAGTTCATGCCGTACAGCTTCGGCAGCAACAAGGTGGAACAGGTGTTCCTGAATGGCAAAAAGGTGTAATCTGTTAGTACATCTTCACAAAATCTCTCACTAACTTGAAAACCGGTTCGTAGGTGTCGATAAGGAAGTTCTCGTAGGTGTCGAAGATGGTGTGGTAGTACTTGAAAGCATCACCTTCCTCATTCTCGAAGAAGATGCAAGGCACATGGCGGACAGCAAAGGGATAGTGGTCACTGTTGCCGGCCAACTCGCCACGGTTCAAACTCTTGAAATAATGTTTCCCATCGTTCAGTTTCTCAAACAGTGTATAACCACGCATACCCTCATCGCTCACCTCACAGTACTGCACGGGATTATTGTCGCCAATCATATCAATATTAAACAGATACTTGATTTGTGTCAAGGGTACCAAGGGATGCTCCGCAAAATACTCTGAACCGCGCAAATTGGCATCCTCACCCGAAAAGGCAATGAAGTACATGTCGTATTCGGGGCGATTCTGGGCATAATACTTGGCTAAAGTCACAATAGCTGCGGTACCTGAAGCATTGTCGTTGGCACCAGCATAAAACACCTTCTTGCCAAGGTTGCCGAGATGGTCGTAATGCGCCGTAAATACATAGCAACTGTCATGTCTCCGGCCTTCCACTTTGGCAATAACATTGAAAAGTTCGTAGTCTTTCAGGAACTTATTGTCAATATCGGCACGTACGGTTTTAATGCCTTCAACGGCTTCAGGCGTCATCCAAATAATGGGCTTCTCCACCACCCTATGCCCGTATGCCTTGTAGAACTTGATGGGCGAGGTCCAGGTTTGGATGAGTCCTGCGTTGGTACAGCCTCCAGTTTTCTGCAAGCGAGAGAAATCCTTTCCATGATTGTATGCGAACCAGAACTCGCAAACCACAAGGCAGTTGGCGTATTCAGGTTTGGCCAGGTCAGCAAACATCTTTTCTGGATCATAATTTAATGTATCCACATGATACACAGTAAATTCACCATGCACACCAGGAGAGTATTCACGCATGGAAAAGTCCACGCCCGGCGTCAACTTGCGACCATCCGCAGACAGTTCCATTTTCCCTGGGAAGGTATTGATATCGATGGTAAAAGGCTGACTGATAACCTCGTCCACACCGGCCTTGGCAAACTCTTTTTTCAGGTATTTTCCCGCTTTGTTAGCACCGTTCTTGGCATAACCTCGGCCTTGGTATTTCGCAGAACTCAGTTCTTTGACCACTTGTTTGTAGTACTCCAAATCCTGTGCTTGTACGGATGTTCCCAAAAACACTCCTATCACAAACGCTATTACTGATAAAATCATTTTTTTCATAGCTTCAAACATTAAAAATGATACGACAAAAAATACAATTTCCAATCGACAAAGATACAAATCTTTTTTTGTATATTTGCCAAATCATTTTAGGAAATCAATCAGAAAAGTATGAAAAACATCGTCTTTATTGTGGGCTCTTTGCGCAAACAGTCCTTTAACCGTCAGTTGGCTGCTTTGGCCGAGAAAATGCTGTCCGACCAGTTTAATATCAAATATCTTGAATTTGAAGATGTTCCGCTGATGAACCAGGACTTGGAAACTTCCGTTCCTGCTCCTGTGGCTCGTGTTCGCAAGGAAATTTTGGCTGCCGACGGTATCTGGATTTTCACCCCCGAATATAACTTCAGCTATCCTGGTCTGCTTAAGAACCTGCTGGATTGGCTTTCCCGTCCGATGGACATGAGCAACTTCACCAATCCCAGTGCGGTGGTGGGCAAGAAGGTTACTGCCAGTGGTGCTGGTGGTGCCAACAAAACCGCTTCGTGCCGTGCCAAACTGAACGAGCTGTTAGAGTTCATCAAGATGCAGGTGATGACAGAAGCACAAACGGGTATTGCCTTGGGTGTTGAGGCATGGACCAAAGGCGAGTTCAATCTCACTGATGAGCAGGTTGCAGAGTTGAAAGCGCAAGCCGAAAAATTCGCAGCTTTCGTTAATGCGTAAGAATAGGCTTTTATAGCTTTGCCATAAATTTCGTACTTTCCACCACAAAGCGTTCGTGGATGCCTTCACCGATGAGGTTTTCTCCTTCGAAGCATTGAACCTTGAACACCAAGCGGCGGCGGTCCACCTCGGTGAGCTCGGCTTCGCAGCGGATGGTGGCACCCACAGGACTTGCTTTCAAATGTTTGATATTAACGGCAATACCGACGGTGGTGTTGCCCTCCCCGATTTTGTCGCATACGCTCATAAGGCAGGTTTTCTCCATCAGGGCAATCATAGCCGGGGTGGCGAACACTTCCAATGCGCCGGAGCCATACACTGCAGCGGTGTCTTTATGCTTCACCACCAGCGTTTCGCAGTGACGGAGTCCTTTTAATGTGTCGTAATCCATCATATTCAAATATTTATTTTCAAATGGCAAAGGTACGGAAAAATAATGGTTGCAGGTTTCAAATTATAAAATTCACCACCCCGAAAATACAATGACATACCGCAAATACCGAAGCGAATACCACCGCTGGGAGGTTTTTTCGGTCGACGGCGAAAAGGATGAACGACAAGCACGGTGGGATGGTCAGCAGAAGAATTACCCACGGATTAGTGATGCCGATATAGTACAATATCCAGCCAAGGTAATAAATTACTATACAAGCAACTGCGGCAATGACTAACGGCGAGAAACGCAGCTTGCCTCTTTCTTCGTTGATGAGAAAGCAGAGGCACGCGACGGTCAGGACTTGGAACATGGAGCCGATGGCGTCCACCACTGGCGTGACTGAATCCGCCCGCAGTATGTCATTCGGTGCGGGAACGGCAAACCAGATGAAGTTTGGAATCATCACCAACAGGAAAAGGAGGAGTCCCAAAAAGTCAAAGCCGAAACGGTATTGTTTGAGCAGCTTCATAGAGAGAAGATTGTTTGCTGCAGCTTTTCCAGAAAACGAGCCGCATCGCCGCCGTCCATCTGCACATGGTGGAACTGGAACGAGACGGGCAGCTTGATCTTGAACCATTCTTTGCGGTACTTGCCCCACATCACCATCGGGTTGAGGAACTTGTCGGTATATTGGTTCACCACGCAGTCGAGCTCCGTCTGGATCATGGCTGAGGTGCCGACAATCATGTAGCCGTCGAGGAAGCTGCTCTGACACTTCTCGGCCACCTTGGTGGTCAGCTCCATATAGTCACGGTTGAACTGCTGAAGGTCTTCCGTATAAGGGATGTCGCAAGAGTTGATGCCGCCTTTGCTATTACGTACCACCACGTTGACGGCAATCTGGTCGTACTGGTACATTTTTCCGTTTTCCGGTAGCAAATGCATCTCTTCGGTCTTGCTGGCCGTTTTGCCGATGCACCAGCACATCAGGGTGTTGAACTTTATGCCATTTTTTTTGCTGATTTTCAGCAGCTTGCTCACATCCATGGTTTTCACCAATGTCACCATTGGCATCGGTGCGGTCAGCCACATTTCAAAGGCGAATGCCCTTTTGGTTTCCTGGGGTGGTACTTCGGTTTTCATAGGATTGATTTTTTCGTGAAGAGGAGTTGATTTAGCTGATGCGGGGACTGTTGAAATGAATGGCGAGCATGGTGAGATCGTCGCTCTGTTCGGCGGTGCCGACGAAATTGTGTACGGTTTGTTTTATTCCTTCGATGAGGGGACGCGGGGTGATGTCGGTTTGTGCAAGGGTTTTCAGTAGCCGTTCTTCGCCAAACTGCTCGAGTTTGTTGTTTTCAGCTTCCGTTAGGCCGTCGGTGTACAGGAAGAGTGTCTGTCCTGGTTTGATATACGTTTGTTGGCTGGTGAACTGCCAGTCGGGCATGACTCCCACGGGAATATTGGCATCCACTGCAATAAGGGTGGTTTCGCCGCCAAGCAATACGGGGGCGCAGTGGCCGGCGTTGCTGTAGTCCAGTTTGCCAGTATGGAAGTTGAATACACCGATGAAGAGGGTGACGAACATGACATTTTCATTCATCTCCGACATGGCGTTATTCATTTGCGATATGATTTCACCGGGGTCATCAACACGGGAGGAGACAGAGCGGAAAAGACTGCGGGTGACCGCCATCACCAATGAGGCGGGAACACCTTTGCCACTGACATCGCCGATGCAGAAGAATAACTTTTGGTCACGCACGGAGAAGTCGTAAAGGTCGCCTCCTACCTCTTTGGCGGAAGTGAGGGCACCGTATAGGGTCAGCTCTTTGAGGTCGGGATAGGGTGGGAAAGTCTTGGGAAGCATGCCGTTCTGAATGTTGCTGGCAATACGTAGCTCACTGCCGATGCGCTCTTTCTCGGCACTGACGGTTTGCAAACGTTTGAAACCTCTGACGGTTCGCCACATGATATAGACCATGAGGGCAAATCCAAAGAGCATAAGGATTCCGAGTTTGAAGGCAACGCTACGCAGTCCTTTGTAGATTACACGGTCGGGGTACAGGATGGCCATCGACCAGCCGGTTCTACCTCCGACAGGAGAATAGTACATGTATGCCAATTCATTGTTGTTGTCTTTTACCTCCGCCTTGCCGCTTTCGCCTGCAAGCATGGCTTTGTTCACCGATTTTATCGTGGTGTCTTGAAAATCGCTGTCGGCATCGTCCAAGGTATAGTTCATGATTTTGGACTTGTCGGGACAAGCCAGGATACGTCCCTCACGGCTGACAATGAATGCATACGACTTGGTATTTTGTTCCGTGACAAACTCGTCGGTCAGCCAATTGAGCGACAGGTCGGCACCGAAGACGGCCACCACCTCGCCTTTTGCATTTCGAACGGGAAAACAGTAGGTGCAAATCATGCCCTGTGCACCGTCATTGTCGATATAAGGTTCGGTCCATCGACCATTGTAGGCTGTCAACCCCTCTTTATACCAAGTCATGTTGAGATAGTCGTGGGTGGAATCGGCAATCTGCATGCGCAGGAATGAACCGTTGGTGTCACGCCGGATATAAGGCTCATACCAGAGCCCTTTGTCGGGGAAGTAGTATGGCTTGAAGGCGTAAGCGCAGCCTTGTATGTCAGGGTTGCTCTTGACAAATTCTTCCATGATGGGATAGATGTATTCGGGATTCTCGACAGACCAATTCAGTAGCCAGTCGATATTGTCCACAGCAGACTCCACACTCGATACCATCTTGTTTATCTTCAGGTTTTTCATCTTTATCTCGGACTGGGCGCGTACGTCCACTTCCTTACGGATGGCATTGCGGGTATAGAAGAACTGCACTGCGCCGAGTACTTGTATCATCAGTGCGGCGACAAAGAGCAGGGCTAAACTGCCACGGTTTTGCAATGAGTGCCACCATTTTCCTATTCTTTTCATCTTTTATAAAATTGAAAGGTTTATATGTGTTAAAGTGTTATGTTTTTATTTTTTTTTTTTGAATATTACAAGTTCGGCATCCGCACCATCCTTGCCGTATTCGCTCACGAGAATGTAATGTTCGTCGCAAGCAATGCCATAGCAGCGACCTTGTACACCTTGTTTCTCCACTTGATTGCCCCAGTATGTTGCGTTGTCGTCAAGGAATTTTACTTTGTTGCCATTGATGGTATATTCCATGTTGATGAATGAGCCTTGCAGCACAAAGAGGTTATCAATCTTGGGCATACCGCAGATGTCCATAGCATTGACTTCGTCGATGAGCTGCTGCTTGATAGGCGATGTGGCATGGGGCAGCTGGTCGGCGGGCAGTTGCCAGCGTTTGAGGTTCGGATAAAACTGACGGAGCACGTCTTTGTATTCCTCTCTGTTGAGGTTCTGTCCAGTGTTTTTATTGTACTCGTCCACAAACTGCGAGCAGAATTCCACCATTTCCTCCATGGTGAAGTCGCCAGTGAACGCACCATCTTTATAGCAGTAGATGCAATATTCTTCATTTTTACTACCATCAGCATTGGTGCCGAGAATCTCTTCCGTTAGCGGCATTCCGCAGCTTTGACAAAATTTCTGTTCCATATATTATTTTTTATCTGATATGCGGACACATGCGGTGTGTCCCTACAATTTTGTTGTCATGCGGACGCATGCGATGCGTCCTTATAATAATCTCTTTCTAATTTCATCACCTTCACGGGTCGGTCGTTACCGACTTGGAGGTGGCTGCAGTAGTTGATTTCGCCAGTGTCGCGGAAACCGCATTTCTCCATCACACGGCCCGAGGCGGGATTGTCGGGGAAGTAGTCGCTCCAAATGGTGTGAAAGCCTTTCTCGTTGAAGCAGTAGTCAATCAGCAGTCGCAGTGCTTCTGTGCAGATGCCTTGGTTCCAATAAGGCCGTGCAATCCAATAACCCGCTTCGGCATCATTCTCACCAATGTTGATATTGCTTTCTCCGTATGCATAGTAACCAATGCAACCGATAGGATCACCAGTTTCCTTCAGCTCAATAGCCCAGATATGGTCACTATTGAACACAGTGCGGATAATCTCCAAACTCTCTTCCACGCTTTTGTGAGGAGGCCAGCCTGCACGGGGACCTACCTCAGGGTCGGAAGCGTATTTGTAGAGCGTTTCGGCATCGCTCTCGCGCCAGGGTCGTAATAGTATTCTTTCAGTTTCCAGCATTCAAGTTTTTTTAGATTGCAAAAATTCGATTTTCTATGGTGTTGTGTACGGAGTAATTTTAAAATCTTCGGGTGTGGCGGCAGTAGTCAATGTACTCATCACCGAAATCACGGCGGAGGCGGCGTTCCTCGCTAATTACCTGTGTCAGCATGATGGCGAAGAACAGACACCAAACGAGCAGTGCCTGCCATGTCCACAGCCACACCACAATGCCGACGAGATAAGTCAGCGTGCCGGTAAGCATGGGGTTGCGGTTGAAACGGTAGGGACCGTCGGTCATCAGATGCTTTGTGCGTGGTGCCACCTCGTGTCCAAAGGCGTCCATCGGGTTCCCCTTGCCACGTTGTTTCATATAGATGATGGTCCAGATGCTTAGTGACAATCCACCTAGCATCAGTATGATAGCGACAATAGCTCTTGCCGTACCTACAGGCCACAAAACGGGTCTTCCCGATGCCAGCCACATCAGTGTTGGCATCAATGCCACAAAAAGCAAGCAGCCCAGCAAATAACCGATAAATTCCCGTAGTTTTCCCATGTTGTTCAGATATCAAAAAAACTTACAAAGATACAAAAATTTTTTCTATTAGGTTAATCGTAATATTCTAATATAAAATTCGTATTTTTGCAGATTGTAATTCACGATAATTACTCATCAGAAAAAGATTCTACATGAAGAAAATGATTCTGGTGCTCGCTGCCACCCTTATTTGCGGCGTAACCGCTGTCAAAGCGCAGGACTTTTACGACTTCTCAGCAGTGAGCTCTAGTGGCGACACGCTCTACTATTATCTCGACGAAGGTACCGCAGTGGTCACCAGTCCTGGTGATTTCGACAATGAGGACTACTGGCCCGAAGGCATCACCCAACCGCAAGGAGCACTGGTTATTGATGGTACGGTGGAACACAATGACACCACCTATACTGTCACCGCCATCGACATGTACGCCTTCTATGGCTGCGACGGCATCATCTCGGTTAGCATTCCCGGTACAGTGAACACCATAGGGGACAATGCCTTCCAACACTGCAGTGGTCTGATCTCAGTGAATATCCCTGCCAGTGTGGTCAACTTCGGCAGCTACGTCTTCTCGGGTACAGCACTGCCAGATCCTATTTATAAGGACTCTGTCTTCGTCTATATGCCGGATACCGCTACGGGTGTTTACACAATTCCTGCACAGATTACCCATATATGCGGCGGTGCTTTCTACCAATGTGCAAGCCTCACCCATGTGATCCTTCATAATTCGGTCAATTCGATAGGTCCTGGGGCGTTCCTCGAATGCGATGGTTTGACACAACCCATCTATAACAATACCCTTTTTGCCCGGTTGCCCGTGAGCTATAGCGGTAGTTACACTATCCCCGACGGCATCACGACGGTGTGCGCCTCTTCCTTTACCTCTACCTTTGGATTGACCGAACTCATCATGCCCAACAGCGTGACTTCCATGGGTAACGGTGCCGTGAGTGGCTGCACCAGCCTGACGTCGGTCATACTTTCTGGAGCACTCACCAAAATACCTGGATTTGCTTTCATGAGATGTACGGCATTGTCTACTATCACCCTTCCTGCCAGCATCAACAGCATTGGCAACATGGCCTTTTTCAATTGCACCGCTATGGACAGCATCGTAGTGAAATCCACTACGCCGCCAAGCGTCGGCTTTAATGCTTTCCGCAACGTACCCGGGAGTTGTGTCCTTATTGTCCCTTGCGGCACTTCGGAGGCCTATACCGAAACATCATGGGGAACCACTTTCACCCAAATTGTCGAGGATTGCGGTTCTGGGGAGAGTGTTGAAGATGTGGAAACTTCCCCGTATCTTGTTTACGTGACGGATGGTCGTATCGCTGTCTATTCCCAAGACGGATCCACTTCGTTCACGGCAAACGTGTATGATATGTCTGGACGTCGGGTTGCATCGCTTCAAAACGAGGGTAAAACTACTGCACTCCCAAGTGGTATCTATATTGTGTGCTTCGGCGATAAAACTGTCCGTAAAGTCGTGGTGACGAACCACTGATTTGACAGCAGATTAAACCTTTAACCTTAAACATATAATCGCCACCACAGCCTCTGCCAATCCAAACACAAAATAGAGGTTGCTGATGGCGTTGAAACCCCATACCCACCATTCAAGGATAATCCAGAACATCAGGATAATGCCGCAAGCGAGGATGGCCCATTGTGCGAGCGGGTGTTTCTTAAAGAGTAGAAATGCCGCTACAAATTGGGTGATTCCGTTCAAAAAAAGCAGTACAAAGCCCGATGGGATGAAATTCCGGAAGAAGATATCCGGCCAGGGCATCTTCGCCCGCAGAAATTCTAACAGTGGTTCGCCGCCCCACATTATGCCTGTAGGGTCAATCCACATCATCACCGCACCGACTACCGCGCCGATGCCGATGAAAAGGCTCATGAATTTCTCGAATTTTATCATAATCTTATTGGTTTATTAGCGAAATAAAATAATCGTTTTCACTATGGTCATAGTAAGAACCATCGCTTAATCGGTAAAATGAGGTGAGATGACATACACTGTCGCTTTCATAGGGCATATAATACATCTCTTCTTTTAACAAATTATGCGCTTCATAAATGGTATAATCAATCTTTTGTACTCGGCTCATATCTGGAGTTTGAAACAGATATGTTCGATCATCACCGATTATTCCCAATCGGTCATCTACAATGCCTCTCCGTTTATAATAAACAAAAATGGACGGTCTACGAAAACCACCATTTTCTTCATCGGACACCACATAGCCATATATCACGTAGTTTCCATCGCCCCAAACCTTATAATCTGCCTTAAATGTGGCAACGAGGAAGAAAACCCCGCAAATCAATATGACTAGACCGCACTCTATCCAACTTCGTGCTTTTTGAAACCACTCCTCATTTTTGGTATTATGAATTTTGGTATTATGAATGGTAAGCATGATATCATACACTATTGTGAAAATAGAGGCTGGGATCAGCATCCAGCCTTGCAGCTGCCATGCCAACCTGTCGCCAGTAGGCAGGATAAACCATGGCACCACGACTATCGCCCAAAACAGCAAAGCTAAAATTCCAATATATCGCCTTATTCGTTTTGACATAATATCTTTTTATATTGAATGCAAAAATACAACAAAGGGCTGATATCTGTTATCAGAAAGTACAATTTTTATATGAATGTTGATTTTCAGAAAAAATGATTACTTTTGCAAAAGATTCAGTAATCATGTAAAACTAAAAACAACGTACCATGAAAGATTTAGCAATTGCGGAAACTTTTTATTCCGCCAGCAAAGCGAACATCGCACAGTCCCTTCTGGAAGAAGAGGGCATTGAATCCATGATTTTGGATGAAACCGCAGCACAAGTCCAGGGTTTCACTATCGGTTTGGGTGGCATCCGCCTCATGGTAAATGAGGAGGATTTGGCTAGGGCTCAGGAGCTGATTGCGAAAATGGAACTGTAATTTTTAATTCAAAATTCAGAATCCAAAATGATGAACTTTAAATTCATTAATTAGCACATTAACTAATTTGCTAATTAACGAATTTTATGAAGTTTTCGGTGATGAACTGCAGCTGCTCTTCGTCTAATTCGGTGTGCATTGGCAGGGAGACCACACAGTCGCATAAGGCTTCGGTTACGGGGAAGTCGCCCTTATGATAGTTCAGGTGGGCGAAGGCTTTCTGCAAATGCAAGGGCACGGGATAGTAAATCATCACAGGAACCCCCAACTCTTTCATATGCTCAATCAGACGGTAACGGTCCACATTCTTCAGTTTCAAAGTGTATTGATGGAAAACGTGGGTGCTATAACTGGCTGTGGCAGGGGTGACAATATTGGGATGGTTGGCGAAAGCTTTGTTGTAATATAGGGCAGCCTGCTGACGGGCAGCGATATATTCGTCAAGATGTTTTAGTTTGACATCCAGAATGGCGGCTTGGATAGAGTCGAGGCGCGAATTGACACCAATCATATCGTGATAATAGCGGGTGAACATACCATGGTTGACGATACCCCTGATTTTCTCATCCAGCGCATCGTCATTGGTGAACAAAGCACCACCGTCACCGTAGCACCCCAGGTTCTTGGAGGGGAAGAAAGAGGTGCAACCAATGGTGCCCAGTGTACCGCTCTTTTGCAAAGGATAGTTGTCAATCATTACTTCCGCACCAATGGCTTGGCAGTTGTCCTCAATGACCGCTACGCCATGTTTGTTGGCAATACGCATAATCTCCTGCATGTTGCAGCACTGCCCAAACAGATGAACCGGCACAATGGCTTTGGTTTTGGGAGTGATAGCCGCTTCCAGCTGTCTCACATCCATGTTGAAAGTGTCTTCTTCCACATCCACGAAAACGGGTGTCAGCCCCAGAAGACCGATAACTTCAACTGTGGCGATGAAAGTAAAGGGAGTGGAAATTACCTCGTCGCCGGGTTTCAGGTCCAGCGCCATCATGGCCACCAAGAGGGCGTCGGTGCCGTTGCCGCAGGGAATCACATGTTTTACATGCAGGTATTCTTCCAAATGTTGCTGGAAGCCCTTTACCTCGGGACCGTTGATATAAGCTGACGATTCAATGACATTGAGCACGCGGCTGTCGATTTCCTCTTTGATTTTGTGGTATTGACTTTTCAGGTCAACCATTTGTATAGACTTCATATTTTTGTTGATTTGTTTAACTGTTGAATTGTTGAGTTGTTTTTAATTAAGAACTAAGAGTTAAGAATTAAGAAGGTTAATTGATCAATTAAAATTCCCCTTCTTTAAGAAGGGGTGGCCGAAGGCCGGGGTAGTATATTCTTAGCTTCTTTCTCTGTGTATTCCTTCAAATAATGTGCGGTACTTCCCTCGCCCTTCTCCATGATTTGCTCGGGGGTGCCTTTGGCCACAATCAGGCCTCCTTCTCGTCCACCTTCGGGACCAAGGTCGAT
>Ga0265300_10000807_pt1 | contig 31920 bp, 29 predicted proteins | sample AusTroGonzalo_MG_FD_193482 | JGI IMG/M metagenome (GOLD analysis project Ga0265300, IMG submission 193482) | Bovine rumen microbial communities from tropical cattle in Woodstock, Queensland, Australia - Gonzalo_03 | ecosystem: Host-associated > Mammals > Digestive system > Stomach > Rumen ...
ATTAAAAATAAATTAACTGCAAAAATATATATTAATATAAGACGTGATTATAATCTTCAAGCTGCTGATTATTCTTTAAATAAATCTATGTCTTTAAAGGATATATTAAAGAAGTTTGATAAAGGGGAAAAGTATGATCCTCGTAAAACTGATTCAATAATGTTTGTTCCCGGTAAAAGATTACCTGAATATGCTGAACAAATAGCAAATTTTATAAATAAAAACAATGATGGATCAAAATTAACAAAAGAAGATGTTATTAAAGAAATAGGAGATAAAGAATATGTAAAAACCCTTATTGAAAAATACTGGTTTTTAAATGATGAAGTCCTTGATAATGAAATATATTATCCACTTGAAGGATATTTGGCTCCTGAAACATATAATTTCTATACAACTTCTACAGTTAAAGAAATAATTGAAACAATGTTATCTACTACAGATATTAAATTAAAACCATATAAAGAAGCTATAGAAAAAAGTGGATATACAACTCATGAAGTTTTATCTATGGCTGGAATTATTGAAAAAGAAGCTAACTCAGATTCTGATAGAGCAATGGTTAGTCAAGTTATTCATAAAAGATTATCTATTGGTATGGCTTTAGGAATGGATGTTACTGCATATTATGCAGCAAAAGCAGATTTAAAAGACGATTACATGTATGCATGGAATTCACTTCCAAGTAAATATAATACGAGAAATGTTAATAATATAGGTCTTCCTATAGGACCTATTTGTAATCCTTCTGTATCAAGTGTTAAGGCTGCTTTAAATCCAAGTGATACAAATTATGTATATTTCTATGCTGATATGAAAACGGGAAAAGTGTATTTTTCTGAAGACTATGCAGGATTTATTGATATACAAAAGAAATTAGGTGTATAAAATGAAACAATTTATTATGGAAATGGAAAATTATGCTAATGAGCATAATGTTCCTATCATAGAAAAAGATTCTATTGCATTTATTATGAAATATATTAAATCTCATAATATAAAAAATGTATTAGAAATAGGTAGTGCTATTGGATATTCTGCAATACTAATGGCATCAGCTTCACAAGATGTTTATGTAACAACTATCGAACGTGATGAAACAAGATATATGGAATGTTTAAAAAACGTAAAAAAATGTGGACTTGATAAGAAAATTAATGTTGTATATCAAGATGCCCTTGAAGTAAATCTATCTAATGTTGAATATGATCTTATATTTATTGATGCTGCAAAAGGTCAATATACAAAATATTTTGAAAAATTTAAGTATTTTCTAACAAAAGATGGAACAATAATTACTGATAATTTAAAATTCCATGGCCATGTTGGTAGATCAAATAAAATCGAAAGTAGAAACTTAAGAAGTTTAGTTAAGAAAATTGAAGGTTATATTGATTTTCTTCAAAATAATCCTGAATTTAATACTAAGTTTTATGATGTAGGTGACGGTATATCTGTATCTACTAGAATAATAAGTGATAAAAATGAATAAATTACTTATACTTGTTCAAAATAAATCATTAATAAATAAAGTTAAGGAAGTTGAAAAAGCAACTTTCCTTTTTCCGCTTGAAGGATATTCTGTTGGATATCCTGTAACATACAAATTAAATGATATTGATGAATTTGGAGCATATATTTTAGTTAATAGAGTTCTAGATGAATCATCAATAGTATCTTTAAAACAAGAATTTGAAAATTTTCCAAAGAATATTAAAGGTATAGTATTTGAAGATTTGGGAGTTATTGAACTTGTTAAGAATTTAGATATAACAAAAATACTTTGGCAAAATCATTTAAGTGCTAGTGCAAATACTGTTAATTCATATTTGAAATATGTAGATAGTGTTATGGTATCAACAGATATTACATATGGCGAAATAAAAGAAACTATCAATGTTGCAACTAAACCACTAACTCTGCCTGTTTTAGGGTACACACCAGTTATGTATTCAAGAAGACATTTAATAACTAATTTTAATATTAATTTTGAGGAAAATGTTTCTAATCCCAATATTATTAAAGAAGAAGTACTAAAAGATGAGTTTAGAATTTATGAAAATGAATATGGTACACAGCTTTTTTATAATAAATTATATGATGGAAGAAAACTTTTAGAATTTGACGCTTTATTTTATTTTATAAATTCTTTATTTGTATCAGATGAAAATATTATTTCATTTATAAAAAATGAAGAATTATCCGTTGAAACATTTGATGGTTTTTTAAATAAGAAAACCATATATAAATTAAAGGGTGGTGAGTAGAGATGAATATTGAACTACTAGCACCAGCTGGTGATTTAGAAAGATTAAAACTCGCATTTTTTTATGGTGCTGATGCATGTTATATTGGAGGGAAAAACTTTAGTTTAAGAGCCAACGCAAAAAACTTTAGTATAGAAGATATTAAAGAAGCAATTGAATATGCTCATGCTATAAATAAAAAAGTGTATGTTACAGTAAATATTATATTTCATAATGAAGATTTTGTAGGCTTACTTGAGTATTTAAAGGAACTAGCTAATTTAAAAGTAGATGCTGTTATAGTAAGCGATCTTGCTGTTGTAAATTTAATAAACGAGAATAAAATAGGTTTAGAAGTTCATTTATCAACTCAAGCAAGTACACTTAATAGTTATGCTGCTAAGTTTTGGAAGGAACTTGGTGTTAAAAGAATTGTTCTTGCTAGAGAAGCATCTAAAAGTGATATAAAAGCCATTAAGGATAAAACAGGATTGGACTTAGAGGTATTTATCCATGGGGCAATGTGTACTTCAGTTAGTGGTAGATGTGTTTTATCCAATTATGCAACAAATAGAGACTCAAATAGAGGTGGATGTGCGCAAGTATGCCGCTGGATGTTTGATATCAAAGAATCTGATAATACATTTATGATGATGCCAAAAGATCTATGTATGGCATATTATTTAAAAGATTTAATAGATCTAGGAGTTAACTCTTTTAAAGTAGAAGGTAGAATGCGTTCTGTATATTATGTTGCATCTATTATCATAACTTATAGAAAGTTAATTGATAAAATTGTTCAAAATACATTAACTAAACAAGATTTAGAGTACGCTGTTGCAATACTTAATAGAACTGCAAATAGAGAATCTGCACCTCAATTTTTCAATAAATTACCAGGCGCTGATGAACAATACTTTAATGGAAGAGAAGAGCAATCTAATCAAGATTTTTTAGGTATTGTTAAAGAATATGATGAAGAAAATGAAATGGTAACTATTGAACAAAGAAACTATTTTAAAGAAGGAGACGTAGTAGAATTTATTGGTCCTAATTTAGAAACATTCTCATATACTGTAAATAAAATATATGATGAAGAAGGAGAAATAATTGATATTGCAAGACATCCAAAAATGATTGTTAAATTACCAATATCAACTAAGTTAAAACCCAATGATATAATGCGATTAAAAGTGTTTGACAAAAACGACTTTATATAGTATTCTTAAGGGGTATTTTGAAAAAAGGAGTGTTGCTATATGGCAAACGCAGAAAAAATAATGGTAACTGCTGAAGGTTACTTAGATTTAGAAAATGAATTAAATGAGTTAAAGAACGTTCGTCGTCCTCAAATTATTCAAGCTATTAAAGAAGCAAGAGCTTTAGGAGACTTATCTGAAAATGCAGATTATGATGCTGCAAGAGATGAACAAGCTCAAGTTGAAGGACGTATTAAAGAACTTGAATATAAAATTGAACATTGTGAAATTATTGAAAATAAAAAGAAAAATAATGTATCACTTGGTTCAAAAGTAGTTATTAAATATGATGACGGTGAAACTGATGAATATATGATTGTTGGTTCACTTGAAGCAGATCCATTTAATAATCGTATTTCAAATGAATCACCTATAGGTGCTGCTGTGATGGGTAAAAAACAAGGTGATGTAGTATCTGTTGTTTCACCTAATGGTTCATATGATGTAACAATTATGGAAATTAAATAGAAGTAGATAGAAAATCTACTTTTTTTATTTACATTATTATTTAATATTTTATGGTAAAAATGTTGTTTTTATAAGGTAAATAGTATATAATACTTACGTGTTTGAAAGGAAAATGTAACAATGACAAAAAATGTACATGAAATAGATGTAAAAATTGAAGGTAAAGATTGGGAAAAATACCTAGATAAAGCCTTCAAGAAAAAAAATAAAGATACAAAAATTGACGGATTTAGAAAAGGTCAAGCTTCTAAAGAAATGTTTATCAAGAAATTTGGTATTGAATCACTTTTTATGGAAGCTGTAGATTTTGCAATTGACGAAGCCTATAAGAAAGCATTAGATGATGCAAAAATTGTACCAGTAGTTGAACCTAAATTAGAAGTTAAATCAGTAGATAAGGATAAAGTAGAATTTAAATTCACTTTAGTTTCTAAACCTGAAGTAAAACTAGGGGAATATAAAAAATTAGGTATTAAATGTGAAAAAGCCAAAGCTACTAAAGAAGAAATCGATAGTGAGGTAGATGCTCTTAGAAATCAATGTGCAGAAATCGTTGTAAAAGAAAATGGAAAAGTCGAAGAAAAAGATACTGCTGTAATTGATTTCAAAGGTTATGTTGATGGTAAAGAATTAGAAGGTGGAACAGGATCTAACTTCCCACTTGAAATTGGAAGCCATTCATTTATTCCTGGATTCGAAGAAGGACTAGTTGGTATGAAATCTGGGGAAACTAAAACATTAAATTTAGAATTTCCAAAAGATTATGTAAAAGACTTAGCTGGTAAGAAAGTTAAATTTGATGTTACAGTTCACGAAATTAAGACTAGAAAACTTCCTGAACTTGGCGAAGAATTCTACAAAGACCTTGGTTATGATGATATGAAAACTGAAGCTGACTTTAGAAAAGAAGTAGAAAAAGTTTTAGTTGAAAGAAAGCAAAAAGAATTAGATGATAAGTTCATTGATGATTGCTTAGAAAAAGCAGCTAATAACATGAAAGTAGAAATCAATGATGAAATCATTGATGATGAAATTCATAGAATGATCCATGATGTTGAACACAAACTTCAAATGCAAGGATTATCAATTGAACAGTACTATGAATTCACTGGACTTACTCATGAAAAAATGCATGAACAAATGCATGATGAGGCTGTTAAGAGAATTAAATATCGCTATTTAATTGAAGCTGTTGCAGATGCAGAAAAAATTGACTTCACTCAAAAAGAAGTTGATGCAAAAGCTGATGAAATGGCCAAAAATTATGGAATTACAAAAGAAGAACTTCTTAAAGCATATGGTTCTGATGAAATAGTTAAATATGATATGAAGATGCATAAAGCATTAGAAATTATTAAAGAAAATAACTAATACAAAAAAAGCTTCTTAATGAAGCTTTTTTATTGTATTAAATTAATTATTTGATATTTTTCTTACATTGATATTTTCATCTTTATATTTGATATCTTCTAATGAATCAATACTTTTATTAATGTAATAATCCTCTATGCCATTAAATAGTTTATTAAGTTCCTCAATACTTAAAAAATTCCAATAGTCAGTATTAAAATGTTCTAAAATGTACCATTTATCATCTAATATTGTTGAATTATCGTATGCTTCTTGATTTTTTTCTATACATTCTCTAACAAAACTATCATATGCATGAATTTCACCAAAATATCGTAGAAAAACATTAACAAATCCACCAAAATTACGATCTCCACAAATACTCCAACATTTACGACCATTAAATACAGTCATTGTCATTGCTTTTCCTGCTGTTGAGTGCCAATATATTGCTTCATTTATATTTGATTCTATCTCTAATTGTATTTCATCAAAATCGTAGACTTCAATATTCTTTTTATAGAATTTAGATGGAATATTTTCTTTGGATACATATTCTAATCGAATGTGATCGGAGTAAAAACCATATCCTTTTTCTAATAATTCATCTGGTATATCAAATTTACAAAGCCTTAAATCATCCCAATCATATTTTTCATCATTTAAATATTCTGCGGCATCAATAGCAAATCTAAAAAAATGTAATTTTTCATTTTGAACATCTGTAAATGTATTAAAAATGTAATCATTGTTTTTAGTTCTTCCTAGCCCGCCCATTCGTTTTGAAAATGTATGTGTACGTCCAAAATAACCCTTTTTTAAACTTATATCTATTTCTTCTTTTGTTATGCATCTATATAAAATCATAGAGTATATTCTCCTTTACATAATTAATTATTATATATGGTCTATGATTAATTATCAATGCAAAATGGTAGAAAAAATATAAAAAAAATAATATCGTACAAACGTACGATATTATTTTAGGATAAATTAAGAATATAAATTATTTCTTACTTTTCTTTTTTGAAAGCCAATTCTTTCCTTCAACCACCCTGGTAACTAGCATTGATGATGCAGTATCACCTGTAACATTAAGAAGTGTCGCTGCAGGATCAATAATTGTAGCGATAATGGTTAGAATTGGAAGAGCATTTACTGGGAATCCCATCATTGTCAAAATTAGCATTTCAGATATTGTCCCACCACCTACAGGAACAGCCGTAACAAGTAGGTTAGCTATCATTGCAACTCCAGTAACCTTTAAAATTCCAGGAATAGAAGTTACATCGGTACCAAATAAATATACCAAGAACATTATTTTAAATACTGAACCAATAACAGATCCATCTTTATGGAAACTAGTTCCAAGAGGAATTACTGTTTCAGCAATATCATTTGGAACACCAACGCCCTCAGCACTTTTTAAGTTAGATGGAATTGATGCGGCAGATGAACACGTAGATATTGATGTTGCTGTTGCTGGCATTATATTTTTCCAAAATAATTTAAAACCTTTTTGGCCTGCACTAATAAATGCATAAAGTGAATATACAAGGAAATAAAATAGTACAGCAACAACCGTATATATTACAAATGTTCTTAAGTATCCAATTGCAATTTCAGAACCAAAGGTTCCAATCAGAGCTGCAAAGTAGCAACCAAGCCCAATAGGAGCGTAGTAAAATAATATGTCGACGAGTTTTAAAACAACTTTGTTTGCAGACTCTAAAACTTTTTTAAATGGTTCTCCATCTTCTCCAGTTCTATTAACGGCAATACCTGTTAAAATAGATATTACAACTAAAGCAAGGATACTATTTTTTGATAGTATTAATGAAAAATCATTAACACTAATTGCTTGAACAGTTCTATCAAGTACATTTATTTTTTCCTTTGTAGCTGTAGTACTACCAAGTGTTTCTTTAATTTTAACTGCATCATGTGGTTTTACAAGTTTCATAGAATAAGTAACGCCTATACCAATAACGCATGCGATAATACTTGTTACAAGAAAAATTAAAAATGTAGATCCGATTACTTTTCCAAGTCTTTTTGGCTGTTTAATTTTTGCAATTGAAGTCGTGATAGTTAAGAAAATTAGTGGAACAATAATTACAAACATCATATTCATAAATAAATCGCCAAATGGTTTAAGCACTTCGGTTTTTTCTTTAAAAATCAAACCAACAACAGTACCAATAATAAGCGATAAAGTTAAGAGTATGGTTTGCTTATAATTTTTCCATATTCTCTTCATTCTTACCTCCTTACCTTAATTATATATACAAAAAAAAGAATTCGTAAAGAAAAATGTGCGGTGTAAACCTTTAAAGATTGCCATATGATTAATCAATAAATTTGTTAGTTATTGTAAATAAAAATAGGTAAATATTGAAAAATTATAAATAATTTGACAAATTATATTTAAATATTCGATTACTATGATATAATAAATAACTAGAAATTAAGGATGTATGGTTATGAATAGAAGTGAAGTAGATTACAACAAGTTAAGTCCTATGATGAAACAATACATGGACATAAAAAAAGAATATGAAGAAGAACTTCTTTTCTTTCGTCTTGGAGACTTTTATGAACTATTTTTTGAAGATGGTATCCTAGCATCTCGTGAACTTGAACTTACATTAACAGGTAAAAATGCTGGTTTAGATGAAAGAATTCCTATGTGTGGTGTTCCATTTCATTCAGTTACTCCATACATTGAAAAACTAGTAAATAAAGGATATAAGGTTGCCATTTGTGAGCAACTTGAAGATCCAAGACAAGTTAAAGGAATGGTTAAAAGAGGAGTAGTTCAAGTAATAAGCAAAGGTACAATTTTTGATTTTGAACTACTTAACAAAAATGAATCAAATTATATAGCATCACTTCTTGATTTTAATCATTTATATATTTTAACTTATGCTGATATTTCAACAGGTAAGTTATGCTCTCTTACACTTGATCATGATTTAGATAAAGTAATTAATGAACTTTTAAGTTTAAATGTAAGTGAGTTAATACTTGCTGATAATTCAAATGTAAATTTAATAAACTTACTTAAAAATCAGTACAATATAAGTTATACAATATCAGGAGAATATCTTGAAGATAAAACATATGAAAAATTACTAGAGCAAGTTAAAGATATGCATCAAAAAACTGGTATTAAGCACCTTTTATACTACCTTACAGTAAAAGAACTTAAAGATTGCTCGCATTTTAGTGAAGTTAATGTTATAAATAAAAAAGACATTTTACGTATGGATATACATACTATTAGAAATTTAGAACTCGTTGAAACTTTAAGGTTAAAAGAAAGGACTAATTCTCTTGTTTGGCTTTTAGATAAAACTAAAACAGCAATGGGATCTAGGCTTTTAAGAGAATGGATTTTAAATCCCTTAACAAATAAAGAAGAAATAGAAAATAGATATAATGAAATAGAAAAATTTAATACGGAATTTATATTAAAAGATGAAATAAGAGAAGATTTAAATTTAGTTTATGACCTTGAAAGATTATCATCAAAAGTTGTGGGTGGTAATTTGAATGCTAGAGATTTATTACAACTTAAAAATTCTTTAGCAATTCTTCCAAAAATTAAAGAAAAATTATCAAGTATGAATCTTGATTATGACTTTGATGCCCATCAAGATATATACTTATTACTTGAAAAATCTATATATGAAAATCCTCCGGTAAGCATTAAAGAAGGATATTTAATTAAAGAAGGATACAATAGTGAACTAGATGAGCTTAAAAAAATTAGATCTGGTGGTAAAGACTTTGTTTCTGAATTTGAGAAAACTGTGAAAGAAGAAACAGGTATAAAAAATTTAAAAGTTGGTTATAATAAAGTCTTTGGTTACTACATAGAGGTATCTAAAGGACAGGTAAACCTTGTCAAAGAAGAATATAAGTGGGATAGAAAACAAACTTTAACTAATTGTGAAAGATTTATATCTCCACTATTAAAAGAAAAAGAAGCATTAATTTTAAATGCAGAAGATAGAATTATTGATTTAGAGTTTAATTTATTTAATGAAATAAGAGATATTATTAAAAAAGAAGTACTTGGTCTTCTTAAAACAGCAAGTACAATTGCTAAACTTGATGCCATGATATCACTTTCTGTATGTGCAGATGAATTTCATTTAGTTAGACCTACTATAAATGATGAACATATTATTGATATCAAAAATGGAAAACATCCAGTTATTGAAAAAGTATCTAAAGGTATGTATGTACCAAATGATTGTTTAATGAATGAAAATATTAATACATTATTAATAACAGGTCCAAATATGTCTGGTAAATCTACATATATGAGACAACTTGCAATAATAATTATTATGGCTCAAATCGGTTCATATGTACCAGCTGATAGTGCTTCTTTACCTATAATAGATCAAATATTTACAAGAATTGGTGCATCAGATGATTTAGTTTCTGGAGAATCAACATTTATGGTTGAAATGAAAGAAGCTAAAAATGCGATTTGCAATGCCACAAAAAATAGTTTGATACTATTTGATGAACTCGGAAGGGGAACTGCTACATATGATGGTATGAGTCTTGCAAAATCTATTTTAGAGTATGTAACGGTTGAAATTGGGTGTAAAACATTATTCTCAACGCATTATCATGAACTTACTGAAATAGAATCAAGTTATCCAACAATTAAAAATGTTCATGTAGCTGTTAAAGAAGAAGGGGAAGAAGTAACTTTCTTACATAAAATAAAAAATGGACCAGTTGATAAATCATATGGTATTCACGTTGCAAAGCTTGCAAATATGCCTAAAAAAGTTATTGATAGAGCTTCAGTTATTTTAAAAGAGTATGAAAAAACTTCTGGAACTTACCAAGAAAGCAAGGTTCAGCTATCAATGCCTTTAAGTGATATTACTGAAACAAATGAAGGTGTGCTTGAAGAAAAACTTAAAGATATTGACCCACTAAATATGACTCCAATGGAAGCCATAAATACATTGTATGAATTAAAAGAATTAACAAAATAAAACTTGGATATAATCCAAGTTTTTATGTGGTTTATAAAAGAACATTTGTTTGACTATTTTGTGCCATTATGCTAAAATATTCATGAAATTTTAAAGGGGGCACGTGATTATGGAAAATAGAGAAAACTACTTCATTAAAAACACTGATGAATTAAACCATAGTACCAGTGTTCCTTTATCATGCTGTGATGTTTATATTAGTTCAGTTACAAACCTAGATAGTCTAAAATATTTTAATACTATAACTAAGCTAAAATTATGTGCATTAGATTCACTTGAGTTTAATTCTGACCAAATTATTGATACAACAAATATTAGTTATTTAACTAATCTTGCTGATTTATTTATTGAAAATAATGACCATATTGAAAGTTTAGATTTATCAAATTTGTCAAATTTAAAATCGTTGTTTATTTCATCATGCCATTTACTTAAAAATATAACTGGTTTAGAAAACTTAGATAAACTTGAGGAACTAGTTATATATGACGTTCCAAATATAGATAAAAGTTTTTATTATAGTTTAATTAAACTAATTGAAAATTATAAATTAAGCAAAATAGTACTTGATATTTATTCGTATATATTATTTACAGATGAACAACTAAACTATTTAAAAGAACAAAATGTATGTTTTTCTGAAAAAATTGGATTTAGAGATAATTATATATATTCATTTAAAATGATGGAAGAATATAATAACAAAATAATAGATGCATATAATAGGATTCATGCAGAATCAAAAACAAGAGATGAAGTTCTTTATAAGATTTATAAATATGTTAAAAATGTTAATTATGATGATGATTCATTAGAAAAAAGAAAACAATATATCGAAGAAGGCGGAAAATTCCACAAATTCGATAATAAATACAAATCAATTAATTCATCATATAAAGCTCTTATGAAAAATACTGCTGTTTGTGAAGGTTACGTTAACTTGCTTAGATACTTTTATAAACTAGAAAATATAGATTTGTATCCTGTATTTTGTGAAATAGATAATTCATCACACGTTGCAGGTAAAGCATTTATTGATGGTACAGAATTATATTTTGATCCTGAAATTGATCATCGTTTTAATAGTGACGATAATTTTATGATTAACAAAAATGATTTCTCTAAAATTCATAATATGTATTTTATTCGTGATAATTTTGATATAATATATGGTAGTAAAAATAAAGTGAGAGAGTAATCAATATGGAAAGAATATTACAAACATATTTGGAGAATGCCAAAAATAGTGGGGAACTTGTTTTTTTTAATAATACTGACGAAATAATTCAAATACTTGATGATATAAATCCAGAATATCTATATAAAACAAATTTCCATGGATTATATCATTCGCAAAAAGTATGTTTTTTTGCTTATCTAATCGGAAAACACGAAAATTTAAATGAAATAGATATGAAGATTTTGCTTGATGCTGCCAAATATCACGATATTGGTAGGGAAAGCGATAATGAAGATAATACTCATGGGTATTCATCTGCAAGGTTAATAGATAAAATTGTAAAATATGAAAATCCAACAGATATGTATCTATTAAAAGCTATTGTTGAGGCCCATTCTAAATCTGATAGTGTATATGATAGAGTTTTAATGAATTGGGTATTAGAGAAACATGATGATGATGAACTATATAATCGTAAAACAGATGATATAGACGAAAATAGATATATTAAACTATGTAATATACTAAAAGATGCTGATGCAATTGATCGACTTAGATTTAAAAATTGTCCTGCATTTTTAGATGAGAATTATCTAAGAATAGAGTATTCAAAAAATTTAATTAATTTATCAAAATTAATTAATGAATACTATTCTAGATGTGATGCAGAGGAACAGTATTTAATTGCTAAAGAAAAATATGATATTGAAACATATAATAAATCACTTTGTTATCATAGTATTGGTTTTGATTTGTTTAAAGCCTTAGGAATATTAAAGAATGGTATTTTATCACATTATAGAGCTGGCAAGGAAGGCATTAATTTAACACGTAATTTCAATGGCAACAATTCAGAATTTTGGATTTCTGTTATAGATGCAACAACTGACGGCAAAAATAATAAAGGTTATGAAAGATATGTAAAAAATGGTATTAGTTTCTTATGTTATGCAAATCAGTTAATCCCTGGCATTGATAGGCCAAAGGACAATGGTTCTTTAGAACCAAGATCATCTGGTGAATATCCTGACGAAAAGTTTGTATTTGATAAAATTCCAGTTGAACATATACAGTTTGTTTCTATTCCAAGAAGATATATGAATGTGAATGTTAAAGATATTAATTATTTATATTGTAATTCAAACTATGAGACAATTTTAAAGAATATAAATAATTATATTACTGAAATTGAACAATACTGTGATATTAGAATTAATCGAAATAATTTTGATCGATTACTAAATGAACTTAAAAAAGTACAACTTAGTTTTAATTCACAAGATAATCATTCTAAAGATGAAAAATCAAAATTACTTGAAGCCATTGATGAGATTAAAGCTGAGCTTAATAAGTGTATTCAAGAATGGATGTATATTGGTTTTTCTGAGTTACTTGGTAAAACTTCTGATGAAGAAATTACTCTAGGTGAAGCACTAAAATATATTTTAGATTCGTATAATATTGAATATAGTGTAATTGATAATTATGAAGATGAAGATAGCAAAATTCTATATATGAATTTTCCATATTTTCAAAATGACGATGCTTGTTTTTTAAGTTTATCTACATTTGATTTAACTAAAAAAGATAATGATGAGAACAGAACATTATAAAAATGTTCTGTTTTATTTATTTTATGTTATAATTAGTTTAATAAACAAGGAGGGTTTTAAAATGGCAAAAAAGGAAGAAAAGAATTTAGAATTACAAGATAAAGACTTAAAAGTAAAGAACTTTAAAGAAGATATTGATAAATATATCAAAGAAAAAATTGAACAAGAAACAAAGAAAAATGTTAACATCAAAGATTACAAAGACACAATTGATAAATATGTAAAAGAAAGAGTAGAAATAGAATCTGCTTCTCAAAGTGTTAAACTATTAAAGAAACAACTTCACAATAAAAAAGTGTCAAGCGCAATTAAAACAATAATTATATTCTTACTTCTATGCTCAATTGGGTATGGAGTTTACTATTTATATGAAGATGGATACTTTGATGAAAACAAAGGTGTAAAATGTTCAAATGTTTTAACTGACAACAAAAAATCAGATGATAACAATGATAATAATGATAAACCAGTAGTTAAAGAAGTATCTTTAGATGATTTAACTAAGAAATATGGATATTTACTTGATAACATCATTTTTGATGCTAATTCAAATTATACTAGAGACTACTATAATGGCAATTTAACTAATGATATTAAATTATATTTATCATTTAAATTGCTTGATAACAGTAAAATCGTTAAGGATGATGATTCGCTTTATTTTGAAGCAACAGAACTTAAAAAATCATCAAGTAAACTATTTGGTGATATCTCACTTGAAACATTTAAATATAATAATGTGTCTTTAAAATATTTTGAATTTAAAGATGTATTTGTATCAAGTGGAACTCCAAATGAAGAAAAGAACGTATCACGTGAAATAATTGATATTAAAACTGATGATGAATCAAAGACTGTAACTATTACATGTGTAGAGGGATATTTAAATAACGACAAATTATATAATATTCTATCTAATAAAGAAGTAACTTCATACAAAGAAGGTACAAAATTAAGTAAATATAAAGATAAATTAAATACTGTAAGTACGTATTTGAAAATGAAGAATTAGTAAATATTAAATAATGATGGAAATAGCGATAAAATATATTATTTTATCGCTATTTTTTATTCATTTATTTTCCAATATTCTTATATTTCGTGTTATAATGAAGTAAGGTGATTTGTTATGGCACTAACTCGTAGTGAATTAAGAGAAAAATGCATGATTATTCTTTATCAAAATGACATTATAAATAAGAACAAAAATGATGGAGATATTGATGCAATTATTAAAGAAAATTTAGAAATTGAAAATGATTTTGTTAAGGAAATTGTTTATGGAGTAATTACACATTTTAATGAACTTGATTTAATTTGTAATAAATACATGAATGATTGGACTATTGATCGTATTGATAAGACTGGAGCTGCAATTCTAAGAATAGGTGTATATGAACTTATGTATACAGATACGCCTTCACTTGTTGTTATTAATGAAGCAATCGAACTTGCTAAGAAATATAGTGATGAAAGTGTTAGAAAAATGATTAATGCAGTTCTTGATAAAATTATGAGTGAAAGTGAAAAATAAAAGGAAGATTATATATGGGAGTTTTGGACGAAAAGTATGCATTTGAAATTCGTAGGTATGATAAGATAAGAGCCTTCTACTCAATTTTGTATAATGAACTTGCCAAAATGTATGGCAAAGTTTCAGTACCGAGTTATATTTGCAACAATGCATCTGATAATGATGTTAGAATCTTTTATACTTATGAAAATAATGATTATCCCGATAAGGGTACGCTAGCAAACATTTTTAAAGCAAGAGTTGCTGATAAGTATTCTCTTTATGATGATGCTATGTATGGAATTGACACAGATGAGAATAAAAACGAAGAATCTATTGAAAACATGTTTAGTAGTAAATTTAAAAGTAAAGAGTGTTCAAGTTTAGAAGGTTTAAATTTTTGTTTAAAAGTTCTTTATGAGAACGGAAAAGTTTCTTATTCATCTGCACAAGGATTGTTAAGAGATATAACAAATATATGTGCACTAGATTATATTATTGGTGCAGATAAAAGAAGTTTATCAAACATACCTATATCTATAGATGTAAAAAATAAAGATGCTAAGATTATACCATTTATTAATGATAATGAGTTATTTACATATAATATTGGAATTATTCCAATAAGCAAAAGAAATACAAGCACTAAGTATCTTGATACGCTACTAAGATTAAAAAATCATGTAAATATTTTTGAATTTGAGGAAAATTTTGATAATGCTATAAAATTTTACTATGACAATTTAGATTCAACAGTGTTATTTAATGCTATAGTTTCTTTACAAGAAACAAATAACATTAAAATTTCTCAAGAATTAGTAGAATACATAATGGAAAATTTTATTGAAAAAAGAGAAGATATTAAACTATATATTAGAGCTGAAAAATAGAAAGGATGATATGCTATGAATAACAAATATTTAACAATATCACAATTAAATGAGTATGTTAAAATGCGTATTGATAGCGATCCTAATCTAAAAAAAATATATTTAAAAGGTGAAATATCAAACTTTAAAAATCATACTAGAGGTCATTTGTATTTCACTTTAAAAGATGATGACTCAAGACTATCTGCTGTTATGTTTTCTTCTGCAGCACAATATTTAAAATTTACACCAGAAGATGGAATGAATGTTTTAGTAGAAGGAAGAATTTCGTGTTATCCGGCACAAGGAACATATCAAGTATACGTTGAAAAGATGGAAATGGATGGGCTTGGTAATTTATATTTGGAATATGAAAAACTAAAAAAGAAACTTCATGATGAAGGATTATTTGATGAAAAATATAAAAAAACGCTTCCAAAATATCCATCCAAAATTGGAATTGTTACTGCATCAACTGGTGCTGCAATTAAAGATATATTATCAACAATAAAAAGAAGATATCCAATATGTGAAACAATACTATTTCCATCACTAGTTCAAGGAGCAGATGCTGCACCTGATATAGTAAAACAAATAAATGAAGCCCAAAACTATAATTTAGATGTTTTAATTGTGGGACGTGGTGGCGGATCTATAGAAGATTTATGGGCGTTTAATGAAGAGATAGTTGCTCGTGCAATATTTGATTCAAAAGTTCCTATAATATCTGCTGTTGGACACGAAGTAGATTACACAATTGCTGATTATGTTGCAGATCTTAGAGCACCAACTCCAACAGGAGCTGCTGAAATGGCTGTTCCAGTTTTAAGTGATGTTATCCTTATGCTTGATAACTACAAAATAAGATTAAGAGAAAACATCTTAAAAACATTAAAGCAAAGTGAACTTAGATTAGAAAAAATAAAAGATTCATTTATATTATCTAATCCACTTGCAATGTATGAAGTTAAAGAAGAAAAATTAAATAATTATATAACTGTACTTAATAAATACATAGATAATATTTTAATTAAAAAGAAACATGAGTTAAAACTAGATTTAAATACTCTTAAGTTATTAAATCCAGTCAATATAATGGAAAAAGGATATTCACTTGTAAAAATAGATGATAAAATAGTTAAAGATACATCAGATTTAAAAGTGAATGATAAAATTGACATTAAATTATATAAAGGTGAAGTAATAGCCGAAGTAAAGGAGATAAAGTAATGGAAAAAGAAAAAACATTTGAAGAAGCATTAGAAGAATTAGAAACCATAATCAAAGAATTAGAAATGAGTAATGCTCCGCTTGATGATGCAATAAAAAAATATACTGAAGCTATGAAACTTGCTAAAGTATGTAATGATAAACTAGAAAATGCTACAAAAAGTGTAAACAAAATATTGGAAGAAAATGGAAAATTAGAAGATTTTAAAATTGAAGAATAATAGGTGATCAAAATGAAGTTAAAGGGAAGTTATTTTTATACTTTAAGAGAAGATGCTAAAGATGAAGAAAGTGTATCTGGCAACCTTTTAGTTAGATCTGGAATGATAAAAAAAGTTGCAGCAGGTATTTATATGTATTTGCCTTTAGGACTTAAAACTTATAAAAATGTACAAAATATTATTAAAGAAGAAATGGATAAAGCAGGAGCACAAGAACTTTTAATGCCATCACTTATACCTGCTGAAGTATATGATGCTTGTGGAAGAGTAGAAGCATTTGGTTCTGATATGTTTAACTTAAAAGATAGAAAAAATGCTCATATGGTTTTGGGACCTACTCATGAAGAATTATTTACTATAGCTGCTAAAGCAATGGTAAAAAGTTACAAAGATTTACCATTTACTATTTACCAACAAGCTGAAAAGTTCAGAGATGAACCAAGACCTAGATTTGGGCTTATAAGAGTAAGAGAATTTATAATGAAAGACGCATACTCTTTTGATAGAGATGATAATTCACTTCATGAATCATACATGAAAATGTTTAATGCTTATAAAGCTATCTTTGACAGAATGGGACTTGATTATAAAATAGTTAGAGCATCTGTTGGAGCTATGGGTGGAGATTTATCCGAAGAATTTCAAGCATTAACTGATACAGGTGAAGATACTTTAGTATTATGTGATAAATGTGATTATGCTTCTAACTTGGAAGTAGGTTCATTTAAAATCGAAGAATCAGATGAAGACGAAAAAGAACTTGAGATGGTAGAAACACCACATAAAGAAACTATTGAAGAAGTATCTAGCTTCTTAAATGTTGATGTTAAGAAAACGGTTAAAGCATTACTAATGACTGTTGATGGAAAATTAACTATATTCTTCATAAGAGGAGATAGGGACTTAAACGAAGATAAAGCTTTAAAACTAGTTGGTGGAAAAGAATTAGGATTTGCTGATGATGATTTAATTGCTACATCAACAGCTATTCCAGGATTCACAGGACCTGTTGGGCTTAAAAATGCAAAAATAGTTATTGATGAAGAAGTTTTACATATGAAAAACTTTGTTATAGGTGCTAATAAAGAAGGTTACCACTATATAAACACTAATGTTAAAGATTTCAAATATGATTTATCTGGCGAAATTTCAAACGTAGTTGAAGGTGATATTTGTCCAAAATGTGGTGGAAGAATATACTTCAAAAAAGGTATTGAAATTGGTAACACATTTAAACTTGGAAAACACTATGCTGAAGACTTAGGTTTAACTTATCTAGATGAAAATAATAATGAACAAGTTCCAACAATGGGTTGTTATGGTATTGGCCCTGGTAGAGTACTTGCTGCAATTATAGAACAAAATCATGATGATCATGGAATGATTTTACCTTTAGAGGTTGCTCCCTACAAAGTATCAATCGTTGTTACAAATACTAAAGATGAAGACATTATGAATTACGCAAATAGTCTTCATGATGAACTTGAAAGTGAAGGCATTGACGTTTTACTTGATGACCGTGATGAAAGACCTGGTGTTAAGTTTAATGATATGGATTTAATCGGTATTCCAATTAGAGTTACAGTAGGAAAGAAATATGCTGATGGATTAGTTGAACTTAAACTAAGACATGAATCTGAATTTACAGAAGTAGAAACAACTAAAGTCGTAGATAAAATTAAAGAAGTTATAAAAAAATAAGGATATCAAATGATATCCTTATTTTTTATTATGTCTTTTGATGCTATATATGATGTAATTGGAATTATTAGTATAGATGCTATGAAACAAAGTAGTAATTTTGATATTTCAACAACAAAAGATTTATAGTTAATAATATACAAAAAATTTGAACCATAATGCCACATAAAGAATCCAATAAATTCAGCGACTAGTGCAAAAAATAGAGTATTAATTGTTGTTGATAAAATATCTTTTCCAATATTCATTCCTGATTTATATAATTCTTTTTGATCTAGATCAGGATTGTTAATATATACTTCATTAAGTGCAGATGATATTGATATTGAAGTATCAATTATTGTTCCAATTACGGTAATTAAATACATTCCTATAAGTATCTTTGTCATGTCATAGTTTAAATCAAATGAATATCCACCTATAGCTTCAAGTGATTCAGCACTAAAGCCTTGAATGTTTGCACTTTTTCCAATATATAAAACTAAACCTAGTATAATCAATAATATAAGCATAATTGATTTAAATGATGATTTAGTTTTAATATTTACACCATTTAAACCAAATAGAGTTGTAAGGGTAACAATAATGCATAAGATAACTGCGTGAGTTATAGCACTAAAACCTAAACTTATAATATATAAATAAACTATTATTAAAAATAAATTTAAATAAAAAATACCAAATGTTTTTAAACCTCTTTCTTTTCCAATAATTAAAAGAAGAATAAAAAGTACTATAGAAAGTATTAAAATCATTAGCTATTCCTCCTTTTCTTTGAAGGATGTAAAACTATTGTTGATATAAATAGAGAAATAGGAATGGCAAGAACAATGCTTATACAGCTTGTTAGAATAACAATGAGTTCAACTTGACCATATCTTCTGATGGCATCACCTAAAATAATATTGTTTTTCATAAGTAAAAATGTCATTGGAATTACAGATGTATAGCATGTAAATAACATAACATTGTTCATTGTCCCGATTATATCCTTACAAATTTCTTTTCCAGATTTCACTAAATTTTTAAGTTTAATAGCGGGATCTTTTTCTATAAGTTCATTAAGTGATGAACTAATGGTAATAGATATATCCATTATTGCTCCTAGACCACTAAGCAATATGGTAACATAGAAGAAATTTTCATAGTCATGAACTGCTTCTATGTATTCAAGTGTCCAGTATGGAAGAGGCTTTTTATATAGTTTTATAATAATAAATGCAAGCAAGAAAGATGCAACGAATGATGAAATTGATGATAATATTGATGCCACAGTTTTCCTACTTTTACCATTGGTTATAAATAATGATATAGTAACAAATAATGCTGAAACCACTAAATAAAGTAGTAACATGTTCCATGTTCTTGCATGTTTTTGAAATAGAAATATAGCAGCAAAAGATATTAGTATATTAATTCCTAAACTTATTAAAGTCTTTAATCCTTTTTTACCGGCAACTAATAAGATTGAATCAATAAAAATAACAAATAATAATGCAATATATTTATCTCTTTTAACACCTGTAATACCAATAGCAGTATTACCAGTTTTTACTTCGACAAACAATTCACTGTGTTTGTGAATTTGTTCATCATATACACCAGATGTAGTTGTATGATTTAATACTTTTACTTTTTTACCTTTATACTTACCATTTTTTATGGTTCCATATATATTTTGAACAATATATTTTTCTTTGCTTGTCTCAGAGTTTTCAATTTTTTCATTTATTTTATCAATTTTTAGAATGCTTCTTTTATACATGAAGTAATCATTATGTACAAATACAAGAGTTACAATTGTAAAAATAAAAACAATTAATACTTTATTTTTGAAACGCATTATTTAATTCCTCCATAATAAAAAAAATTACTTAATAATTATACCACAATGTTTGATATAATTATTTGTTTTTTATATTATCGTGTTATAATAATATTTATGAAAAAGTAGTAGGAGAAATAGTTATGAAAATTCACTTGATTATATCCGACAGTTACTATTTTATTAAAGAAACACTATATAAAATATATGGTGATTTTGAAAATGTTATAAAAATTAACTATAAAGATTCATCACTAGATGAAATCTTATATGAGTTTTCTGCAATTTCTTTATTTGACGATAAAAAATATATAGTAGTTGAAAACGCTGATGAGATTTTTTCTAAATCTTTTGATAGTGATGAGTTATTTAATTATTTAAATCATCCATCAGAAATTAATACTGTAATATTCATAGTAAGTAAATTGGAAAAAACTAGTAAATACTATAAGTATATTAAAGATAATTATGCTGTTTATGATAGTTCTTTAAAAAAATCATATAACAACATAAACGAAATTAAAACATATATTAAATCATGTGGTTCAAATTTGTCAGAAAAAGCCCTAAATTATTTAAAAGAAGCATGTTTAAATGATTATGATTTAATGAAAAGTGAAGTAAATAAACTACTTATTCTTGGCAAAGATAATATCTCTGATGAACTTGCATTTGGTTTAATTAATCTAACTCCTGATGGAAATACAAATAGATTTATAGATGCTCTTTTAAATATGGATTGCCAAGAAGCATTAAAACTAAATGATAATTTTAAGACGTTGAATATTGATATTACAAAGATGATTGCTTTGATATCATGGAATGTTAGAGTTACATATCTAATCAAGAAATATCGAAAAGATAATGATATGTTAAGCAAAGTAATAAAAGATTATAAAGTTAGTGATTATAGTTATAATAATTTTGTTCGAAAAGGTAATATTCGAAGCTTAGAGGAGTTTGAAGACTTAATTATAGAGCTTGCTAATCTTGATTTAAAAATGAAAGAATATCAAGTTACTAAAGATAACATTGGTGATTACCTTATTAATATGTTTTGTGTATAAAAAAAATAATTTAAAGATTTTTCTTTAAATTATTTTTTAATTTTATCAGTATTTTTAAAGTTAAGTTTTGCAATACTTTTTAATCTATCAAAACCATATTTATCGACGATTTTTTGCGCCGCTTCATCAACTTGATCACCGGCCCCCTTTGGTAGTTCCATACCAAGTTTTTCTTCAAGCTCACTCATTTTCTTTAAAAATATATATCTACTAATTATACTTGATGCTGCAACGCACAAGAATTTATCCTCAGCTTTAGTAAAAAATGTAATGTTTTTTACTATTTCTTTAGCATTTGATATATATTCATAATATTTTGTTGGATTAACAAACTGATCAATAATTATTTGTTCATATGGATATTCTTTTTTAATAAGACTAAGTAGAGTTTTATTATGAAGAATTGCTTTAATTTTATTCATATTAATATCAGTGCTATGATAATTATTGTATGTTTCATTATCAAGTATTAAAGTAGAGTGAGGAATTTTTTCAATAATCTTTGGAGCAATTTTTTTAATAGTATCATCGGTAATTTTCTTAGAATCTTTAACACCTAAATCTGTTAAAAATTGCTGATCTTCTTTTGATACAAATGATGCAGTAACAACTATAGGTCCAAAATAATCTCCTGTACCAACTTCATCAGAACCAATTGCTGGCTTGTTAGTTGGAACTAAGATTTCGTCTTCTTTTTTAGAATCATTTTTAGTTTTATCTTTCCCAGTTGTTATATCAATAATTCTGTTATTTAAATGCCTTTCCATATCAATCCAAAGATTTGCATCAATATCAGCAGATACGCCCTGAAACATAATTTTTCCACTTTCATATAAAGTGATAACTGTTCCATCCATTTCTTGTGCTTGAAAAACAGCATATGGAGGAGTTTTTTCTTTAAACATATCTTGATAATGATTAATTACTTTGTCTTTTAAATTATCACTTAATTTAAATACTATAGTCATAATAATTCACCTTTGCTTCATAATAATTTTAACACATAAGTATTCATTTTTCATTAAATATATACTATAATTGAGTAAAGGTAGTTGATTTAAATGAACATTGGAATTCTTGATGGAATAATCATAATTCTATTTGTCTTAGGTATCCTTTATGGTACAAAAAAAGGTTTTTTGCATGGTATTATATCTTTTATTGGATTAGCAGTAATACTTACTTTTTCTTTTTTACTAAGAGGAGTTGTAGGTGACATACTTTTGAAGGGAATGCCATTTTTTAAGTTTCATGGGGCATATAAAGGAATAACATCACTTAATATTCTCTTATATGAAGCACTTGCATTTGTATTAATATTTTTATTCTTACTAAGTATTCTTGCTTTAATACTTAAAATAACAGGAATACTCCAAAAGCTAATAGATGCATCTATTGTATTAACATTGCCATCTAAAATACTTGGGGTTTTAGTGGGTTTAGTTAATACATTAATTGTAATATTTATTATGTTATTTATTATGGTTAATTTAAATTCAACTAGAAAATATGTTTATGATTCTAAAATAGCGACATTAATTATGGAAAGAACTTTTATTCTTTCAAGCGTTAATGATAAGTATTATTTATCAGCTGAGGAAATTAATGGTGTGCTTGATAAATGTAAAGATGAGAAAAATAAACATATTTGCAATGTAATGGTTACAAACACATTAATAAAATTTGATGTTGTATCAAAAGAAAAGGTTATAGAACTAATTGATTCAAATAAATTGAAGGACATTAGTAAGAAGGAGTTAATATGATAAAGTATTTAGAAAATGAAGAGGATTTTGAAAAAGAAATCGCTGGGGACGTAATTGTTGATTTTTATGCTGATTGGTGTGGACCATGCAAAATGATAGGTGAGATTTTAGAAGAAACAGATTTTAATATTTTAAAAATTAATGTTGATGATTTCCAAAATTTAGCAGTTAGATTCGGGGTTATGTCAATTCCAACACTTATAAAATTTAGTGGTGGAAATGAAATAAAAAAAGTAATAGGTTATAGAAACAAAGAAGAACTTGAAGAAGAATTTAAATAAAAAAAGACATCTCATTTTAGAGATGTTTTTTTATTTTGTTACATCAGAACCGGCTGTATTATAAGCTCTTAAAAGACCGCCAGCGCCAAGTTTGATTCCACCAAAATATCTAACAACAACAATTAATATATGATTTAAATCTTTTTTATTAATTATGTTATACAGTGGAAGCCCCGCTGTTCCTGATGGTTCACCATCATCATATTTTTTTTCTAAGCCATCTATCTTATATGCATACACAACATGTCTTGCTTTTTTGTGATTTTTTTTAAGTTCATCCAATATTTGATTAATTTCTTCAATACTATCTACGCTGTAATTATATGCATAAAATTTAGATTTTTTTATTTCGTATAATGATTCTTTAATTAGTTTCATATTCTTCACCACTTAAGTAATTATATTATACAATAATTTTTATAAAATTGTAGTATAATACATTTATAAAAAAGAAGTGGTGGATATGGATAAAATTAAAGAACTATTAAAAATTGTTCCTCATTTACCTGGATCATATCAAATGAAAAATGATAAAGGTGTAGTAATTTATGTAGGAAAAGCTAAAGACTTAAATAAAAGACTGCATTCATATTTTAATGGAAGAGTTACAGGTAAAACTAAAATAATGGTATCTGAAATAGATACATTTGAGTATATTGTAACAAATTCCGAGGTAGAAGCTTTTTTAACTGAAATTAATCTAATTAAACATTATGATCCAAAATATAATATTCTTTTAAGAGATGATAAAACATATCCATACATTGAATACATTAATAAACCATATCCAAAACTTAAGGTATCAAGATATTTAAATGTTAAAAAATCTGATAAAAAATATTTGTTTGGACCTTATCCAAATGCTTATGCTGCAAGAAGGATAGTAAGATTGCTTAATAGGTTATATCCTTTTAAAAAATGTGATGGTATGCCTAATAAGGTGTGCTTATACTATCATATTGGTGAGTGCTTAGGGTACTGTCAAAAAAATGTTGATCAAAAAAAATTAAATGTGATGGAAAATGATGTATTAACATTTTTAAAAGGTAATACTACACCTCTTATAAATAAAATAAATGAAAAGATAAAAAATGCTTCTGACAATCTTAATTTTGAACTAGCTAAAGAACTTAAAGAAGAGCTTGAGTATATTGATGTAATATCTCAAAAACAATTAATAGTTTTAAATGATTATGTTAATAGAGATGTTATTGGTTTTTATTTTTCAGAAAACAGTATTTCAATAAATATATTATTTATAAGAAACGGAAAGTTGCTTGAATCTCATAACAAAATCATCGATGTTGTATCATCAAAAGATGAAGATTTATCTTCCTATCTTGGAATGTTTTATAAAAATCATGAGGTTCCAAAGGAAATACTAGTATATAAGGATTTCGATGGCCTTGATATATTAGAAGAACTTTATGATACTAAAATACTTATCCCTGAAAAGGGTAAGAAAAGGGAATTAGTAAATCTTGCTTGCAATAATGCAAAAGAGTACTTTGAAAGGGAAACTAAGTTAATTGATAACAAAAACAGACGTACAGTTACGGTTAATAATGAACTTGGGAAACTTCTTAAAATCGATAATTTATCTAGAATAGAATTATTTGATAATGCTCATTTGTTTGGAACATTTACTGTTAGTGGTATGGTTGTATTTATCGATGGTAAACCTGTGAAAAATGCATATAGAAAATATAAATCAACTAACAATGTTAACGATGATTATCATGTAATGAAAGAAGTAATTTATCGAAGATATTATCACGCTTTAGTTGATAAAGAAAATTTAACTGATTTAATTTTAGTTGATGGCGGGAAAAACCAAATTAATGCCACTAAAGAAGTTCTTGAATCACTAAATTTGAATAACAAGATAAAATTATGTGGTCTAAAAAAGGATAATCATCATAAAACGAGTGCATTAATAGATGGGGATACTTTTGAAGAATATCCAGTAGAAAAAAATAGCGACTTATTTAATTTCCTTACATTTATGCAGGATGAAGTCCATAGATTTACAATCACTTATCATAGACAAATACGAAGTAAAGGACTTATGGAAAGCTACCTTGACGATGTAGAGGGAATTGGGGAGAAGAGAAAAAAAGAACTACTTAAGAAATTTGGTAGCGTAACCAAAATGAAGGCTGCGTCCTTAGATGATTTTGAGAAAATTTTACCAAAAGAAGTAGCATTTAACTTGTTTAATAAATTTAAAGAAAATAAAGAGGAAAAATGATTTAATTTTTCCTTTTTATAAGTTATAATAATTTAAAGGTGAAGGTTATGAGTAGTAACAACAAAAATAGGGTTCTAAAAAAGCTTGAAAAACTTAATTATTTAGATCCAGAATTTTTATATTATCCATTATCTGGTAGTTCTTTAAAGTATCATATTGATAGCAAAACAAAATTATTTAAAGAAGATCTAATGTATGAAAATTCTACTAGAAGATTTTACTCAACAGTTTCTGGAAAAGCACTTGGTACTAAAACTTTAAACGGTAAAAACTACTTAGTAATTGAAAACGATTTTAAAGAAAAGTATAAAACTAAAAAAGTATTAAGAAAGAAAGTTAATACATTGACTAAGAAAAATATCTTAGAAATATTAAGTTCTTTAGATGCATCAAAATACACATCAAATATTAATTATTTTTTTAATAACTTTGATAAGATTGATTCACTGGTATTATCTTTAGTATCATGTGAAGAATCTGATAAAATTTATTCTTCAGTTTTTAATTTACATAACAATGACATACTTGAAATATTTGATTCTTTAAGTCAAATATTTGAGATAACAAATCCTGTAATAATTATCAGCGATACTGATGAACAAAATATTGAATATGTGACAAATTTATCTGGAATGTATCCGGATATAAGAATAGTTTTAACAAATGATAAATATCCACACTCTCATCCACTTTTAATAACTAGAAAACTTAGTTTAAACCATGCTCTTGTACTTACCTCAGTTGATTTGTATTATTTATTTAATTTAATTAAAAGAGAAAAGAAAGTATTGGAAAAAGAAGTATTAATAACTGGTGAAAGTTTAAAAAAAGATTATTTAATAACGACTAAGCTGAATGTATTAGTTAAAGATTTACTTGATAAATGTAAGATCAAATTACAAGATGATGACATTATTTGTAAAAATAGTGCTATTAAAGGGGAAACTCTAGATATTTACGATATTATTGATACTGATATTGATTCAATAGTAATCATAAAAAAAGATGAATGCACACAAAAAGAATGTATAAACTGTGGTTTATGTAATAAATATTGCCCTCAAAAATTAAATCCACAAAGATATAAGTTAAGTAATAGACCATTTCCTGGAAAATGTATAGATTGCAATATGTGTTCATACGTTTGCCCATCTAAAATAGGAAGGAAAAGGTAATATTTATGAAACAAACTTACGTATTTAATAAAGAATCAAATAGAGAGTATTTATTCTTTATAGCATTAATACCACTATTTATATATGGCTTATATAAAAATGCTTATTTATTAGTAAGTAATAACTATGTATCTGCATTTGATGGGTATAAAATTATTCTTTACCCATTAGTGTTGACTTTCTTTGGGTATATATTATCAGTTATATTTAAAAAGAAAAGATATGAATTAATGATGTATGGTGCTTTACTTGGTTTTGCATCTCCATTTAACATAAATATATTTATATACTTGTTTGTAACAGGGATTTCAATGATAGCCTATGTATTTATTCCTAATAAATATCGCATAAATGAAGCTGCTCTTATGATATTTATATTTATTGTTATAAATCATTTTACCAAAACAACAATATTATATAATCCTATGGAAATAGGTAATCAATATAAATTTACTTTATTTGATTTATTTTACGGAAGAGGAGCATCATTTTTATTTACATCTAGCATTTTCTGGATGCTTATAGCATATTTATTGTTAATTCAAATTAAGACTTATAAAAAAGAAATATTTATAACTTCAATTGCTGCATACTCACTGTTATTTTTACTATATATGTTTATAAATCATGATTACACAAATTTATTAAAGCTATATTTAAATGGAACAACATTCTTTTCGTTTATGTTTATAGCACCAATAAACGAATCAAGTCCATCTATCAATTATGAAATCAGAATCTATAGTATTATAATTGCAATTGTTTCATTTATATTTGTCTTTATTTTTAAATATCTATCAGGTGCTATAATTGCAGTTTTAATAACGAGTATAATTTTTCGAGTATACAGTATTATTCGACAAAAGATGTTCTTGAACAGAGTATAAAACTATGTTATTTTAAAAACATCTAACTCACAAATTATTATAAATAGTTTGTGAGTTTTTTGTCGACTTAATAGTTATTATGAAGAAAATTGTTTTTATATTTACTTTATTATTAACCTTTATAAGTTGTGTTAGTGCACAGGATAACAAATTTTATCTAGGAGAAAAAATACCTGGCATATATATAATTACTGATAAAAATGGTAAGAAAGTTTTTGCACAAATAAAAAAGATTCAGAGAACTGGTACAAATGAATTAGTTTATTGCACGCAACCTGGAACAGTTTTATCAAGTGAGGAATATCAAAAGTATGATTCAGAAGGATATAGTTTTAGACTAAATAGCGAAACATCAAGAAAAATAAAACTAATTTCATATTATGGATACATGTATCAAGATCATACTGATATAAGGTGGTATGCTGTTACTCAGTTTTTGATATGGAAGGAAGTACTTCCAGAAAACTGGGACTTGTATTTTACTAATAGTAATAAAGTAAGAAATGATAATTTATTTATTGATGAGATTAATGAAATAAATAATTTGATTAATAATCATAAGGATAAACCAAGTATTTTTGGTAATTATTCTTATAACTATAAAAGTGATATCAAAATATTTGATGATAATAATTTATTAAATAATTACTATGTTTCATTAGGGAAGGTAAATAACAATTCATATTCAATTAGTGATTTATTACCTGGTATTTATAACATAGTGGGTAACATTAAAGAATATACTACTCCGTTTTTTTATCATCACGAAACCGGGCAAGATGTTTTTGATAAAGGTGATGTAATTGATACAAGTTTTAGTTTTAATCTTAGAATAATGGGTGGAAAGTTGAAGATAAATGAATGTGACAACGAAACTTTTAATAATCTTTTCATTGGGGGAACGTACGAAATATTAGATCAAGACGATAATGTAATTGAAACTATCACATGTCATGAAGGGAAGGAATGTTTATCATCATATCTTCCAGTTGGAAAGTATAAAGTAAGGGTTTTAAATATAAATGATGAGTACGAAGAAAACAATAATGTTTTTAATATTAATATAAATGATGAAAACATTACTGAAGAAAATATATGCTATTTGAAACAAACAAAAGAATTAATAAAAGAAGAAATAAAAGAAGAAGTTGTTGAGTTTGAAAATGAAACAGAAGAGGTATTAGATAATGAATATGTTGAAGTGTATATTCCATCAACATATAAAACGAGTGCATTTATATTTGTGATAATCTTAGCAACTATATCATCAATAGGAATATATTTGTTTTTTTATGAAAATAATTTATAACTATCTATTTCTTCTTTTTTGTATTTTGCTATTTATATCAAAATCATCTATAAATAATTATGCCGAGAAAAATATCAACGACTATAATTTTACTCTTTATATTTCAAAGATTAATCTAACAAGGGATGTATTTAAAAAATACTCAAATAGTAATGATGTAAGCAAAGGTATCTATTTAGCAAATGAATATGTATTTTCAAATAAAGACGATACTTTAGTGTTAGCTTCTCACTCTGGAAACAGTAGTATTAGCTATTTTAAAAATTTGGATTTACTACAAGTTGGTGATTACGTTTATACAAAGAATAATATATATGAGAATATATATCGTATAGATAAAACTTATACAATAAATAAGAATGGAAAATTCAGATTTAGTAAAAAAGAAAAGGGAATATATCTTATAACATGTGATAAGAAAAATGGTAAGAAACAGCTTGTTTTTTACGGTAAAATGCTAAAAAGTATCAAAAATGACTTAATTTTTTAAAAAATATAAATTTTTTTCGAAATAAAAAAAGGAAATTGGGCACCAATGGGAAATATATATTAGTGTAGAGGGTAAATTATGGCATATATTGATGATAACGTAATAAATGATATTAGAAATAGTGTTAATATAGTAGATATTATTAAAGAATATGTTCCTTTAACTAGCAAAGGAAAGAATTTTTTTGGTGTGTGTCCTTTTCATGAGGATCACGCTCCAAGTATGAGCGTTTCTAGCGACAAACAGATTTATCGATGCTTTTCATGTGGTGCTGCAGGAAACGTTTTTACTTTTGTTAAAGAATATGAAAATGTATCATTTTTAGAAGCTGTTTCAATAGTTGCTAAAAAAGCGGGAATTCCCTTTGAATACACTGAAAAAAGAGCGAATAACGAAAGCAGTAAAAGCAAAGTTTTATATGACATACTAAATGATGCATCAAAGTATTATCAAAATAATTTAAATACTAAAGATGGAGAACAAGCACTTAACTATTTAAAATCTCGTGATTTTAAAATAGAAGATATAAAAGAATTTGATATTGGACTTTCTACAAAGAATAATGCTTTATATAATTTTTTAAATAAAAAAGGATATAAAGATGAAGACATTGAAAAAACAAGTTTAATTTCTTTAGACAAATATGCGCATGATATTTTTATCGATAGAGTTATGATTCCAATTCATGATTTAGATGGTAATGTTGTTGGATTTACTGGAAGGCTTTTTTATGAAAGCGATAATCCAAAATATATAAATTCAAAAGAAACTGAAGTTTTTAAAAAGGGGAAAATATTATTTAATTATCATCGCGCAAAAAACTATGTGAGAAATAGTCATGAACTAATTATTGTCGAAGGAAATATGGATGCATTAAAAATGTATGCTTCTGGGTTTAAAAATGTTATTGCATTGATGGGAACAGCGCTTACAACTGATCAGGTAAATGCAATTAAAAAGATGAGATGTAATGTTGTTCTTATGATGGATGGCGATAATGCTGGTAAACTTGGTATGTACCAAAATGGTAATATTTTAAAGAAAAGTGGTATTGACCCTAAAATAGTTTTACTTACAGATGCAAAAGATCCAGATGAATATATAAATATGTATGGTAAAGAAAAGTTTGAAAAACTGTTAAATAATAAAATAAGCTTTATCAATTACAAACTTGAATATTTTAAAAATGGTTTAAACCTAGATGATGTTAATGATTTATCTAAATATATAAAATTAGTTGTTAATGATTTAAAAAACGAACAAGATAAAATATTGGTTGAAATAACTCTTAAGAAGTTAGCTAAGGATTATAATCTTGATTATGACAACTTAATATCAGATATTGATGTTAAACCAAAAGAAGTCGCAGAAACAGTTGAAGTTGAAACACCTTATATAAAGATTAAAATAGAAGAAGCTGTTGCGAATATTATTCTTGGAATGATGAGTAATGGAAAATATATAAAACAATTCATTACTCAACTTGGAGTTTTTCCAGAAAAGTGGCAAAGAAATATAGTTAACGAGATTAGATATTATTATGATAAAAACAAGACTATAAATATTGCTGATTTTATTACATATTTATCTGATAAGGTTGAAATGCAAAAAATAATTATTGATATTGTTTCAAGATACGGTGATTTAGAAATAACAGATGAATTATTTAGTGAGTATATAAAAGCTGAAAAAAGAATGCTTTTAAATAATGAAATAAAAGAATTGAAAAAGAACTTAAAAAATGAACAAGATATAAATAAAAAAATAGCGTTAGGTGAACAACTAACGAAACTGAAGAAGGAAGTGGAGTTAAATGGAAGCAATTAAAACATTAGAAGAAAGAGAAAAAGAATTAATAGAGCTTGGTAAAAAAGAGGGCTATATTACATACGAACAACTTGCAGAAAAGTTGAAAGGATTAGATATAGATGCTGATTCACTTGATGAATTATATAATATGTTAATTGAAAATGGTATTGCTGTTGTTGCTGATGAATCAGATGCAACAGGTGATAGTGAAGGTGGAATGAAAATCACTGAAGAAGAACCTGTAATATTAGCAGATGAAGAAATCACTAAGGACGTAAACATTAACGATCCTGTTAGAATGTATTTAAAAGAAATTGGACGTATTAGTCTTCTTTCTGCTGAAGAAGAGTTAAAATTAAGTATTCAAATTGCAAATGGTGATG
>Ga0265300_10000809_pt1 | contig 31839 bp, 22 predicted proteins | sample AusTroGonzalo_MG_FD_193482 | JGI IMG/M metagenome (GOLD analysis project Ga0265300, IMG submission 193482) | Bovine rumen microbial communities from tropical cattle in Woodstock, Queensland, Australia - Gonzalo_03 | ecosystem: Host-associated > Mammals > Digestive system > Stomach > Rumen ...
TTCAATTCCAAGATTCGTGCCGGCTCGTATGTCGTCGAGCCTCGCATGAAGACCCTCACCCTCCTGCGGCGGTTACGCAACGGTCAACAAAGCCCCATCCGTCTCACCATCGGCAAGTTCCGTACTCCGCAACAGCTCAACGAGTTTCTCAATAGAAAACTCATGCACAACGACTTCAACATTCCTCTCGACAGCTTCTATCTCATCCGACCCAACACCTACGAATTCTATTGGACCGTCACCCCCGAACAGTTCATGCAACGCATGGAGAAAGAATATCATTCATTTTGGAGTACAAGGAGTGCAAAGGAGTACAAGGAGTACAAGACAAATGCAGCGCAAGAAATCATTGTGCTGGCCTCTATCGTCGAGGAGGAAACCAACAACAATGCCGAGAAACCGCTGATTGCGAGTGTCTATCTGAACCGTTTAAAGAGAGGCATACCATTGCAGGCCGACCCCACGGTGAAATATTCCGTCGGAGACTTCAGCCTCCAGCGCATCCTGAACCGCCACCTTGCAGTGGAGTCTCCTTTCAACACCTACCTGCACACAGGTCTTCCTCCAGCTCCCATTTGTCTCCCCTCCAACGCCTCTGTCGATGCCGTTTTAAACGCTCCTGAGACCAATTATATCTACTTCTGTGCCAGCGACAAGATGGACGGAACACACTGCTTCGCCACCACCCTTGCAGAACACAATCGCAACGCTGCCGCCTTCCACCGTGCTCTCAACGCCCGCGGTATCAAATAGCAGAAAAAACATGTTAAAAAATAATAAAATGCATCCATAGATGCAGCGTTTTTGCATTTTTTCCGTCTATTTGGGTAAAAAAACGTATATTTGCATTCTTATAATAGAAAAAGAAAATGGATATTACAATGATAACCAAACGTTTTGCAGTTGTCATACTTTTAATAATGAGTGGAAGTATGGCCTATGCCCAAACGATAGATGATTGCGAGGCTTACCATTGGCCTCAGTACATTGCACCTTGCCCCGAGGTGCAAATCATGCAGAAGCACAATCACACTCCCAAACCCCAATACCGTCACTATGGCTGGGACACGGTGATTGACTGCAACAATCGTCGCGAAGGTGGTATCATTCTCTCCTGCATGCCTTATATCCCTGTGCAGTTCTTTAATGGTACCTACACCGTAGAGCAGATTGCCTACAATCCACCAGACACCTCTTTCTGCCTTGGCACCCGTATGCCCATTGGTACAGACGATGTCTTCGCCGGTAATCACACAACCATCCCATATCCGTTCTATTTCTTCGGCATCCAAAAAACATCATTCCGCATTGGAGCCAACGGCCTAATTACTTTTTGTAGTCCGGCTGCCTATGCTGCTGATGGTACGAGTTCGGCCAATGGCTGTCCTTATTCGCTGAGGAATAATAGCACCCAACAAAACCAACTTCCATGGAACAACACCGCTGGTCATCAAACTCCAACCTATAGTGGAGACTGTTTCAATCGCATGCATGATGCCATCTATGGAGTATATGAAGACACAGATCCAGCCTATTTTGTAGGTTCCGAAAGCAATAGGGTGGACGGTATTTTTTATGGTATCCAAGACGAATATCCCTGTCGCAAAATCATCTGCTCTTGGAAAAATGCTCCAGATTTTAGCTCTCATGCCAATAAAGGCACCTATCAGATTGTATGCTACGAGGGTTCGAACATTATTGAAATCCATGTAAAGAGACGTAGTTGCTGTCCTACCACATCCGATGCTCTCATCGGCATTCAAAATGCAACTGGTCAACCTCAGGTACCAGCCCCAGCGGAGTCCGGAGCGTCCAACGAATTTGTTGTAAACGGTTCGCCTGCTGCCTTCTGGCCAGACGGTTATAACGTATTCACCAATGTCCTTGATACTATTGCTTTCCGCTTCACTCCTCAAGGGGTAACAAACAGAACTTCCCGATGGTACCGTATCTTCGACGACGGACGTGACTCCGTTGTTCTCTCCAAATATGACGCAGACCATCCAGAAGCCGTGAATGACACCAACGGATATTACTACGATTTGGAGCATAACTCTTCATGTCCCAACCTCACCAAGGCCGTCGTCAACCCTTCCGTTCCCTCGAAATACGTCTACCAACTTATTTTCAGGAATGCTAACGGTGACCGATACTTCCTTCAAGACACAATCTTTGTGGGCATCGACACCCTCAACACCCTCACGCTGTCCAAAAACAACTCGGAGGGAGACCCTCATGTCTACAATATCTGCCAGGGAAGCATTGCGGCGTCGAGCCTGTCGATGACATCCATTCAGGACACACAGTCTGTGCAATGGTACATGTATCGCGAGCAAAACGGCGAAATGGTGGAAATGGCGAGCCCTCGTTCTCTACTAAGATTCGGCAACATGACAACGAGAGACTCCGTCAAGGTTCTCCCCGTCACCTTGAATACGGCGGCCCTACCTTCGTCGGGTACACGCAACAAGATTGACTCGGTTTGGATTCGGTCGAGCGTAGAGTTTTCCTCGGGATGTGAAAACTATGACCAATTGCTAATTCGCATCTACCCCAATTTCGACACGGTGATAAAAGACGGCATCTGTGACGGGGAGACCTACACTTGGGAACCCTCTGACAATTTCGGCCATTCGTACAGCTATAGCTACACGAAAGCCACCAACCCCGACTCTGCGTTCGTAACGCTCACATCCACACCTGGTTGCGACAGTACGGTACACCTCTTACTGGAAATCTCTGCTGTTTCCCACACCATCGACCATATTCAGGACTGCAAACCCATCGTGTGGCTCAACGGACAAACCTACTCACAAACCAATACAGCCACTACCGCCACCGACACTGTGGTGTTGAAGAACCGCTACCAATGCGATTCTGTGGTGCAACTCGACTTCACTCTCTACCCCCTCACCGCCCGTCTGCGCTCCAATGTCGAACAATTTACCTTCGACAACCTCGATGCCGTGCTCACTGATATCTCCACCAACGGCAACGACCGCGTGTGGAAACTGCCTTCGGCACCCGACCAGACCTCCGTCACCGCCTACTATTCCATTCCTGTGGAACTTGACGGAGCGGAGATTCTCCTTATCGAAAGCAGCGAATATGGATGCATAGATACCGCCAGCATCTACATCCCCTTCAACAAAGAAAACTTCTGGATGCCTAATGTCTTCACTCCCGACAATCCCAACGGTAACAACCGTTTCGGATCTGTAAGTAGGAAGACCCTCTATCAGGAGATGCTTATCTACAACCGTCGGGGCGAACTTGTCTTCCGCTGCAATGAGCCCGACTGTAGTTGGGACGGCCGTGACCTCAACGGCAATCCCTGCGTTCAGGATGCCTATGTCTATATCATCCGCTATACCAACGAATTCGAGCCCAACAACACGAAAGTGATTAAGGGTACTGTCACACTTTTGAGATAATATGAAAATTGCAGTTGTAGGCGCCACGGGGCTTGTGGGGCGCGAAATGCTCACCGTGCTCAATGAACGAGGCTTCGGCCAGGAAGAAATCATTGTCGCCGCTTCGCCCAAATCCATTGGGAAGAAGATTGCTTTTGCAGGACGCGATCTCACCGTCGTCTCTGTCGACGATGCCATTGCCGCACGGCCCGATTTTGCCATCTTCTCCGCCGGCGCATCCGCCTCACGCCAATATGCGCCACTCTTTGCCGCCGCCGGCACCACCGTCATCGACAACTCGTCTGCTTGGCGCAAAGACCCTGAAATACCCCTTGTGGTTCCTGAAATCAACATCGACTCTGCCATTCAAGCAATCAAACAATCAGGCCATCAGGCCATCATTATCGCCAATCCCAACTGCTCGACAATACAAATGGTTCTCGCCATCTCAGCTCTGCAGCACAAATACGGCATCCGCCGCATCGTCGTCTCCACCTACCAGAGTATTACCGGCACCGGCATCAAAGCCGTACGACAGTTGGAAGCTGAAGAGCGCGGCGAGAAGCCCGAAGAAATGGCGTATGCCTATCCCATCCACCGCAACCTCTTCCCTCATGGCGGCGACTGGCTCGACAGCGGATATACCACCGAGGAGCAGAAATTGGTGGACGAGACTCGTAAGATCTTCGGCGACCCCACCATCATGGTCTCTGCCACAGTGGCACGTGTTCCCGTGGTGGGAGGTCACAGCGAGTCGGTGAACGTGGAACTGAAGAAAGAGTATAATCTTGACGAGGTCCGACACCTCATCGAGTCTACCCCCGGCGTGGTACTCTACGACGACCCCGCTCACAATATTTACCCCATGCCCATCACCGCACACCATAAAGACGAGGTCTTCGTCGGCCGTCTGCGCCGTGACCCCTCACAGTCCTGTACCCTCAACCTGTGGGTAGTGGCCGACAACATCCGCAAAGGTGCCGCCACCAACGCCATTCAAATCATGCAAGCCCTCCTTAAAAGGTTATAGGTTATGGGTTATAGGTTATTGACGCTTGCGCAACACAACCGCGGCAGCCTTTCACTAACCACTAACCAATAACCACTAACCATTCAATAACCATTATAGATTTTTTTGTCAATTATGAATAAAAAGTTTTCAATCATAGTTTTTTCTGTTTTTGTATTTCTAGCTTCTTGCAGGGGCGGCGACAACAGCGAATCCAACGCCTCAAACGGCGGCAACACGGAGAGTAAGTCCGTACCGACAGGCTCCCTCAATGAAGAACGCACTTTTGCCAACAATGTCTGGAACTCGCAAACCCCCGAGGTTTTTGAAATCAATATCACCGACTCAAACGCTTTCTACTCAATCGAATTCACCGTTGCCATCGACACCGCCGTCTATCGCTACGAGACCGTTCCCTTCTACGCCGACATCTACACTCCTGACGGAGCCCACCGTCACCTCACCCCCGAATTCCCTATCAAACAGTATGGCCGATGGAAGGGCGAGATGCGCGACGGATACCGCGTCATCACTAAACAACTCTATGAATACTTTCCCTTTAGCAAATCCGGAAAACAGCGCATCGAGGTAAAACAAGCCACCTCGCAGTACGACCTTGAAGGCATCCACGCCTTTGCCATCAACATCAAAAAGGCAGACCTCGACTTTGAGAAAATGAGGAATGATAGATAGCAGTATCAACCCACACATCGACCGCATTGCTCTGCGGCTGAAGACCATCCCCGAAAACCCAGGTGTCTACCAGCACCTTGATGCTTCGGGGAAAGTCATCTATGTGGGTAAGGCTCGCAACCTCCAACGCCGTGTCGCCTCCTACTTCTCGCACTACGACGACAAGAGTGCCAAAATCAAGATGCTGGTTCGCCATATTTATGACACACGCGTCACCGTCGTCGCCACCGAAGTCGATGCCCTACTCCTTGAGAACTCACTTATCAAGCAATACCAACCCCGCTACAACTCGATGCTCAAGGACGACAAGACCTACCCCTACCTCTGCATCACCGACGAAACCTATCCCCGTCTGCTTTATACCCGTAACCACAAAGTCAAAGGTCAGTACTTCGGACCCTACCCCAACGGCCGCATCTTACGCGAACTGCAGGACATCATCCGTCAACTGTTCCAATACCGCACATGCAATGTAATGGGTAGCCGTCCTTGTATGAAACACCAGATAGGCCTCTGCGGTGCCCCCTGTACCGGCAAGCAGAGCCGTGAAGACTACCTCTCCACCATTGAGAACATCCGCCGCATCCTTAAGGGAGACTTCGGCGACATCCTCACGGGCCTCAAAGAGCGTATGCTCACCCTCGCTGCCGACCTGCGCTTTGAGGAGGCCGAAGCTGTAAAAAAGAAAATTCACCTGCTCGAAGAATACCAGAGCCGCTCCACAGTAGTCGACACCAACGTCAAAGATGTTGATGTCATATCCATTCTCAGCGATGACGAACCCGAAGCTTATGTAAACTTCATGCGCATCAAGAACGGCGCCGTCATCTATAGCTTCAGCAACGAAATCAAAAAACAACTCGACGAGAGCAATGCCGAGATTCTCGCCACCATTCTGCCAGCACTCCACGAACAAACCTCCAGCACTGCCCGCGAAGTAGTGCTTCCATTCCACATAGACGACATACCCGAAGAATACCTCCAGCAGAATGCCGACCCCAAAGGTGACCGACGCAAACTCCTCGAACTCTCGCTGCGCAACGTGGAAAGCTACCGAAAGCAATGCCGTCACCAACGCGCTCTGACAGAAGGTGAGGCAGCTCCGAAAGCCCTCAAACTCCTGGAAAAGCTTCAAAAAGCACTCCAGCTACCTTCTCTGCCAATGGAAATCGAATGCTTTGACAATTCGAACATCCAGGGAGCCTACCCTGTAGCAGGCATGGTACGCTTCACCGCAGGCAAACCCAACCGAAAAGAATACAAGAAATTCAATATTAAGAATGTAGAAGGTCCCGACGACTATGCCTCCATGTCCGAGGTCGTCGAACGACGATACAATCGTCTGAAGAATGAAGGCGGTCGTATGCCCGACCTGCTGATTGTCGATGGCGGCGAGGGACAGATGCATGTGGCACGGAATATCATCCACAATAAGCTGAACCTTGATATCCCCATCGCCGGTCTCGCCAAAGACAATCGCCACCGTACCAACGAGCTCCTAACCTTCGCCGAGTTCGGCGAAGTTAAAACCGTCCAACTCAAGCCCACCGATCCTCTCTTCCATTTCCTCGAGCAGATACAGAACGAAGTACATCGCTTCGCCATCACATACCACCGCAACAAACGCTCCCAAGGTACCTTCCGCACCTCCCTCACCGACATTCCCGGTATAGGTCCCAAGACCGCCCGCGACCTGCTCCTCCGTTTCGGCTCTGTCAAACAAATACAGCTTCAGGCACTCGCCGACCTCGTCGATGCCATCGGTCCTAGTAAAGCCAACACCGTTTACAATTATATTCATCAAGAAAATAATAAGTAATATGATACACTCAAACATTCAAACAATTAAACATTCAAGCATTTTCGCACTCCCTCTTGTCCTTCTCCTCTTCGTCGCCTGCAGCGGTAGTGGCAACACTGCCAACGACGGCACCATTGAGTTCCGCTCACCCAAAGGCGACATCGTTGCTATCCGCACTATCCTAAAGGGCGATACCACCTGGACTTTCAACAACGCCCTTGGCGAGCCTCTAGTCCCCGGATGCGATTCCCTCTGGGTCACCGTCGACACCACCTCAGGCCAACCCAAAGAGGTCCTTTTCCACTGCAAAAACCGCATAATCCTGCTTTCCTTCTGGGACAATATGGAACGTATGGCCGAAGGCGACCTCGTTGACGGTCTCCGCAACGGTCATTGGACTGGCTATGAGCGCAACACTGGCAAAAAGCAGTCCGAGACCGACTACCTTGCTGGTGTCGAGAATGGTTCCTATACCGTCTACAACTACAACGGCACTCCACGCATCGTCGGACAGTACAACAACGGCCAACCCATTGGCGAATGGACCTTCTATGACCAAGACGGCAACCTCGCCGGCACCAAGAATTATGATAACTGACCTCTATCCCGAACTCGGCCGTATCATTGGTGCCGAAGCCGACCGGCTGGGCATTGACGCCTATTTCGTGGGCGGCGTAGTGCGCGACCATTTCTTACAGCGTCCCTGCACCGACATCGATGTCGTCTGTATCTCGCCTAATTCCAGTTCCTCCATTGATATTGGAGAAGCACTGCAAAGCGACGGAGGAGTACCTTCTATCGGTATTGAACTGGCAAAGGCAGTTTCCAATGCCCTCGGCGGAAGTAAGGTCTCTGTCTTTAAAACCTTCGGCACTGCCTCTTTCCGCCATAATGACCTCGAGCTCGAATTTGTGGGTGCACGAAGAGAGAGTTATTCTCACGATAGCCGCAAACCCATTGTGGAGAACGGAACCCTTGAAGACGACCAGCGACGTCGCGACTTCACTGTCAACGCCCTCGCCGTCTGTCTCAATGCCGACCGTTTCGGTGAACTCATGGACCCCTTCGGCGGCATACAAGACCTCAACCTCGGCATACTCCGAACCCCTCTTGACCCCGACATCACCTTCTCCGACGATCCCCTGCGTATGATGCGCGCCATTCGTTTCGCCTCACAGTTAGGCTTCCGCATCGACGATTCCACCATCGAGGCCATCTCCCGCAACGCCAAACGCATAGAAATAGTCTCCGCCGAGCGCATCACCACGGAGCTCAACAAAATCATGCTCTCCCCCAACCCATCACTGGGGCTCAAACTCCTTCAAAAAAGCGGCCTCATGCAACTCATCCTCCCAGAAATTGCTGCCCTCGCAGGAGTGGAAACAGTAGACGGCCGTGGACATAAGGACATCTTCTTCCACACCATGCAGGTACTCGACAACGTCGTGGAAGGTGAAAGGTTAAAGGTGAAAGGTGAAGTGGAAGACGCTCAACTTTCACCTCTCTGGCTCCGCTGGGCCGCCCTCCTACACGATGTGGGCAAACCCGGCGTGAAGCGCTACGACCCCAAGCTGGGGTGGACCTTCCACGGTCATGAGGCCAAAGGAAGCCACATGGTCAAACGTATCTTCAAACGCCTACGTCTGCCACTGGGTGAAGAGATGCGCTATGTGGAGAAACTCGTCATGCTCCACATGCGCCCCATCATCCTCGCCGAGGACGTGGTCACCGACAGTGCCGTGCGTCGCCTCCTCTTCGAGGCTGGCGACGATATCGACGACCTCATGCTCCTCTGTAACGCTGATATCACCACCCGCAACGAAGAAAAGCAACGCCGTCATCGCGCCAACTTCGAGTTGGTGAAGCGCAAACTCATTGAACTCGAGGAACGCGATCGAATCCGCAACTTCCAGCCCCCCATCAGCGGCGAAGACATCATGACAACCTTCGGCATCGGTCCCTGCCGCGAGATAGGCACCATCAAGGATGCCATCAAGGATGCCATCCTCGACGGACAAATTCCTAATGAGCGGGGCGCCGCGGAGCAGATGATGCTCCGCCTCGGTGAGGAATTAGGTTTGCACAAATCACTTTGATATTTATAAAAAAAATGTATCTTTGCATCCGTGTTTTTCCAAAGGATAACACGGTTTTTTTCTGCCACCAACCTGATAAACAAAGAAAAACTAACATGACTATAATGATTATATACTACAAAAATACTACAAATGAACAAAAAGTTTATCATTTTGGCAGTGTTGCCACTATTCTTTTTTAGTTGTTTTAATTCAAGCCGAGCGCAGACCACCCATCGTCTCGATAGCATCCCTTTGAGCTGGACGGTGACCGTCAATGGTACTGCCGTCACGGTAACGCCTTATACCGGTTATGACAATCAGTTAGGCTATGTCAATATCCTCGAGGGCGCCACTGTCGGCGTTATGCCGAACGATAGCGCGCAGGTGTGCGGTGTGAAGGTTCGCCGCCGAGTGTATGTAAACGGCCACGAGTGCGTGCCTATGAACGACAGTGTGCTTTTTGCACTCACCAATATCGGTGCCACCAGCGAGACACAAATCGGCGACTACTTTGCATGGGGAGAGACGACAGGAAACAAATCTACTTACTCATGGAGTAATTACCAATGGGGAAATATTCCCACCGGTTCTTGTACCCGCTATACGGGCAACGACTATTCCGTGTTGCTCCCGAATGACGACGCAGCGCATGTGAACTGGGGCGGCCTGTGGCGCATGCCTAAGGACAATGAGTGGATGATGCTTTACGACACGACGAACTACGTCCGTACGATAACAACCAACTATAAGGGCACTGGAGTAAAAGGAATGATATACACCAGAATGACAGGTGCCCACAAAGGAAATACATTCTTCCTGCCTGCTACAGGATATTATGACAACGAAGACTTGATGATGCCGGATAGCGGTGAGTATTGGTCGTCGACCCTCGGAACGAGGGTTTCCATAGGCACCACACAGGATGCCATTGCGATGGAGTTTTCCACGGGTGGATCTCCAAACATCTATTGTAGAAACATTATTGACCGTGCCGCAGGCATTCCAGTTCGCGCCCTTGTGATGAGCGAATCGCTGGCGCAGCAGAGTCTCGTCAGCGTGGCCTATGGGGATAACGGCATGTGGACTTTCGTCATGCCCGACGAGGGGACGGTGTTGAAGGCTGTAGGCTGCGGGAGCCCCAACTTGGCATGGAGCAGTGCGGAGGGATTCGTGTATCTCGGCATAGAAAGGGGTACGGTGCCGGAGCTGAGTGTTTCGGCGAATGTGGCTTTTCACTATGGGAGCAGCGATACTTCCGTGGCGACGGTGAATTCGGTGGGACATATCACCCCGAAGCAAGTGGGCACGACGACGATTTATGCCGTACACTACTGGAACGAGGGGGACGGTTATGCCTACGACAGTGCTTATTTTACATTTCGTGTGCTGGCGCCCGACACTTTGACGTTATTGGCCGAGCCGACCACGAGGGGTATAGTGAGGGCCATCTGGGCCAATAACTATGTGAATGATTTGGGGGGTGGGAGATACTGTGTTATACCGGGGACACGGATGGTGGTGAAGGCGTATCCCTATGCGCACTGCCATCTGACCGGGTGGAGCGACGGAGCCGGGGTGTATGAGGGGGGGACGGACACGATAGTTGTGGGCGGGAGCATGACGCTGAGGGCGTACTTTGGTTCTGACGGTCTTCTGGTGAGGGCTGCAGTTTACGGCGGACTTGAAACGGGCAGTGTAAACGACGGCAGGAGCGACACCACCTTCGTCGTGCAGGAGGGGGGTAGTGTGCAACTGACTGCCACAGCGGCCCCGTGCTACCACTTTTCCTATTGGACTGACGGAGTGAGTGTTTTCACTTCGAATCCTCTGACCGTGAGTGCCACGAGGGACACGATTTTCGTTGCTGTATTCCAGAAAGACAATCCGGCCAGGGGTGACACTACGGCCATTGGGGAGGGCAGCTACAGTTGGCATGGTACTGACTATACCGAATCGGGTACGTATTACGATACACTGACTACAGCTGGCGGGTGCGACAGTATCGTGGCCGCCCACCTCATCATCTTACCCCCGGATGCGGGGGTGCCACGACTGGACAGCATTCCTGTGGGCTGGACAGTGAGGGTCAACGGAGCACCTGTAGTCGTAACGCCCTACACGCAGTTTGACACGCATCTGGGTTATGTGGACGTGGCTGCGGGCGCGACGGTGGTTGTCACGCCTGACGACACGGTGAATGTGTGCGGTGTGAAGGCGCGCCGGCGTGTCTATGTAAACGGGCACGAGTGTCTGCCGATGGGCGACAGTGTGCTGTGGGCCACGACGAATATGGGGGCCGACAGTGTGTACCAGGGGGGCGACTACTATGCGTGGGGAGATCCAGTGGTGAACGGGAGCTATGGATGGGAGACATACCGGTTTGGTTCCATTCCCTCGGGCAACTGCAGCCGCTATGCGGGGAGCGACACCTTGACCCTTATTCCCGAAGACGACGCGGCACATGTGGGGTGGGGAGGCCTGTGGCGTATGCCGACGGAGGAGGATCTGGAGAGGCTCTATGCGTGGGGAGAGTATTCCCGGAGCTTGGTGACGGACTATAAGGGTACGGGCGCCAAGGGGGTGATTTATACGCGGAGAGGGGGAGCGTTTGAGGGCAACAGTCTGTTCCTGCCTGCGGCGGGTGTGCAAGACCACACGAGCATCACGCATGCGGACACGGGATACTATTGGTCGTCGACGCTTCACAGAGAAGCCAACACGACGCGACATGCGAGGGTGATGGTTTTCTTCACGCAGACGGATGAATATCTGAACAGCTGTATTACCTCGTATGCCGACCGATGCGCGGGGTTGTCGATCCGACCGATGTTGGTGAGCGACTCATTGGCGCAGCTGAGCCTTGTAGAGGTGGCCTATGCCGGTGACGGTAGCTGGAGTTTCACCATGCCCGACGCGGGTGTGGTGGTGAGAGCCACCGGCTGTGGCGACCCCGCGTTGGCGTGGAGCCGTACGGAGGACAATATTTATATGGGTTCGGACTGGTCGCAGCCTGTGTTGGACAATCCTGCGGGACTGACAGTGCATTATGGCAGCAGCGACACCACAGTGGCGACGATTGACAGCAATGGCACGATGACCATCGTGGGGGCTGGAAGCGCGACCCTTTATGCCGTCCATTACAGGGCGCAGGGCGACGGGTACAGCTATGACAGTGTCGCCTATACACTCACGCTGATGCCCGTCGACACCCTAACAGTGATGGTGAACGACGCCTGGATGGGCACTGCAGGACTACAAGGCGGCTATCTGACGGAGATTGTCGGCGGTAGCTATCGGGTGCCACATGGTGCCACGGTGGTGGCCGAAGCCACGCCGAGGAACTGCCACTCCTTTGCAGGATGGTCGAACGGTCATATCGGAGTCACCGACACCCTAACAGTCAGCCATAACGACACCCTCATTGCGTCCTTTGTGCAGGATACCGTCATACAGAGCGAGGTCACGGATACCGTCTACGGCCAGCTCTACTGGCACGGTCACAACTATGACAGCACGGGTACCTATATCGATACCGTCCAGACCACCGAAGGCTGCGACAGCATTGTTGTGCTGCACCTTACGGTCTACCCCAAGAGCTACCGGTTGGACAGCATTCCCATGGGCTGGACGGTGACTGTCGACGGCGAAAGTGTGGCGGTGACCCTCTACAGTGCCCCCAGCGACACGCTGGGCTATGCGATGGTACCTGAGAGGTCGCAGGTGGTGCTGACGCCCATTTATCCCGACAGGGTAGACAGCGTGAGTTTAGAGACCTCCCCCACCAACGGGCACGAATATGTCGACCTTGGCAACGGACTGTGGTGGGCCACCTGCAATGTGGGCGCCAACAGTGTGTACCAAGCCGGCGACTATTTTGCCTGGGGCGAGGTGGAAACCCACTACAGCAGCATCGACCCCCTTGTCTGGAAAGAGGGGTTTGATGATGGCTATTCCGAGTGGAACTATCGCTTGGGTCGCGTTGCATATTATGACGTATATTATGACGATGAATACTATGAAACAGATAGCTTTATGGTATTTACGAAATATTGCGACTCCAATATTTTTGGTTACAATGGCTACACCGACACCTTTACCGTGCTGGAACCTATGGACGACGCAGCGCACGTGTACTGGGGAGGGGCGTGGAGAATGCCGACTGTGGCAGAGTTCGACTCGCTGATGGCCAACCCGTCTACCTACCACTGGGCCGACAATTATCAGGGTTCCGGAGTGTCGGGATTGGTCTTCCTCGGCAACGGCGACAGTATCTTCCTACCCGCTGGCGGAGGAATGTTTAGCGATGGCGTCGGTGTGAAATATGATAGTACTGACTGTCGCTACTGGACAGCATCGTTCTTCAAGGATTTCACCTATCCTTATTATGCATTCGCCTTGGATTACAGTCCTTGGTATCAAGGCACTATCGGATCCTACAGGGAATGGGGTTACAATATCCGTCCTGTGATGGATGCCATTCCCAATGTCTCGATTGCCGCTCACCGTAGCAGTGACGGCAGCTGGAGCTTCACGATGCCTAGTTCCAATACAATCATCAAGGGCACGCTGGCCTACGACACACTGACGCTGGGTGTGAACAATACTGCGATGGGCAGTGTGACGTTGCAGGCAAACAGCAGCGTGACCGACCTCGGAGATGGAATCTACCGTATGCCGCGTGGCACACAAACGGTCATTACGGCCTCCGCCACCACATGCAACCATCTCGCAGCCTGGTCTACCGGCAACAGCCAGTTGACCAGCAACACATACACCCTGACTGTGAACCAGAGCACCACTCTCACTGCCTTCTTTGAACGCAATGCTGCTCTACAAGAAGACACCTCCGCCACAACTTGCGATAGTTTCAACTGGCGCGGACAGACCTACACCTCTTCCGGTAACTATACTGACAGTCTTCTCACCTCACAGGGCTGCGATAGTATCCTCACGCTACAGTTGACTGTGAATCACAACACTGAGGGCGACACTACCGCGGCGGTATGCGACAGCATGAGGTGGTACGGTACGCTGTATACTGCCACGCCGACCCAGGCTCCGACGCACTTCTTCCCAAATGGCAATGCAGCAGGTTGCGACAGTACGACAACCCTCCACCTGACCGTTTACCACCCGAGCGTAGGCGACACCACAGCAGAAGCCTGTGACCAGTTCGTCTGGCACGGCTATAACCTCACCGCCAGTGTCGACACAACCTACCTGATACAAAATGTGGCAGGCTGCGACAGCATAGTGACACTGCACCTCACGGTCCACTACCAAAACAGCGGTGACACCAACGCTGTGGAATACGCTCCATTTTCTTGGTACGAATATACCGACCTGTCAGCGCCACAGGAGGTGACGCATGTTTTGACAGGAGCCAACCGCTGGGGCTGTGACAGTACAGTGACACTACATCTGCGCTATCCGCTCTATGCCACCGTGTGGAACGGCGACACCACGGTAACCTACACCGCTCTACCACAATCTGGCCTTTCGGCCTCGTATGTGGACGACAATGGTGCCACACTGGGAACTGTGCTTACCTTCACTCGAGGCAGCGAAGTCTTTGTCTCGCCCAACTACCCCGTCAACGCCGGTATCTATACCGTGACGGCACGACCTCTTGCGAACGCAGTACTCGACTCGCTAATTGAGGCGACCACCACTTTCTCCATTCTTCCTGCTCCGGTACAAGTGAACGGAGTTGAAGTGGAACAGGTGAAGTTTGAAGACGGCAACGCCATTGCCACCGTCACCAATCAAGGTATACTTGATGGATTACTGGGTAACGATACGCTGGGGCACACCGCTATGGCTACCTTTGCCCAAAGTACTCCCGGCACAGCCATTGATATCACTGTAAGTTATTCTCTGACGGGAAACAGTCAGGGTAACTACCAGCTGAATCCAGCCAGCGAAGTGCTGCACAGCGGTGTGATATTGGAAAACTATGTGACGGATGGCGAGGGTATCAGCATCAACCCCTACGGTTATTGTTGGGGGAGCAACACTCTCGACTACGACCTTGTGAGCGGCAATCCCGACCAGTACAAGGTCGACTTCGACAATCCCCTGTTCACAGATATGGATTGGACCGACATAGCCACTCCCGGAAAACTGATTCTCAATGTGCCGGACGGAATAGCGACAGACGACTATAGCGCGACGCTGCAGCTAAGGAACCACAACTATCCCTCGTTCCTGAGCGACCCAATAACGATAACCTTCCATGTGGACCTCCCTCAAGCTTATGTGCAGCCTTTGTTCTATGACATCATCACGCTGATAGACACCTGCCACTGTATGACCGACATTCAATGGTACCATCGAGCCCCAGGTGCGAGCATCTGGTATATGATACCGGGCGCGAACGACTATATATACCACGAAGAAGGCGGATTGACGGGAGAATACATGGTGAGGGTAAAAATAAACGGCGTGGAGACCTACACGTGCCCTCAAGGTAACCTACATCACCTGCTGGACGGAATAGAAGCTGTGGAGGAATGCGGCAAGGCAACACTGACGGTTTATCCCAACCCGACAACAGATGCTGTGACAGTGACTTTCAAAAATGAGAAAACAAGAGGAGAAGGTCATACGCTACGCGTGATGAACATGGTGGGTGCCGAGATGGTACACCGCACTTTCCAAGGTGAGAGAACGATGATTGAATTGTCGGAATACCCGAGCGGTCAGTATATGGTGAGCGTGGACGGTGTGGTTGTGAAACTTATCAAGAAATAAGAATAGAATAACGGTATGAATAAGAAGAGAATGACATGGCGCTGTTGGGCGCTTGCCCTCTGTGTTTGCGGTTTCGGCCTTCGGTTTTCTCCCTGCGAGGCACAGCCAAGGGGGTATAACAACTATTTTGGAATCGGTGTCGTGGGAGGACCAAACTCGTTGGTTTACACTCCGGAGCATGGAAACGGCTCGTCGCGACTTGGATTCGGAGGCGGGCTACACTATGCCCATTTTGTCGACAGCGAGTACGGTTTCGGTATCGGAGTAGGCTACAGTTTTGCACAATCGACTGCGGTCTACGACTTTACCGAGACAACCGAGGGACTAATCCATCCCGACAATCCAGGCGTGACCTACGACCTAAGCACCTCTTTCGACAACTGGAAAGAGTACCAGACAGTAGGGTTCCTCAATATCCCTGTGGAATTCCTGTGGCGCAGCCCACTGAGTAGGAAATGCATTCTAATTGGAGGCGTGGGGGCACAATTAGACCTGCCATTACACAGCCATTATGCTGCAAACGAAGGCGCCTACCGCACCACCGGTTATTTCCCCGCCACAGGGCACAGCGTGAGCGACCAGCCCCAGCACGGTTTCGGGAGCTACAAGGCCGATATGGAAGGAGAAATCGAGGGACTCAAAGGCAGTGTGAGTCTATTGGCCGACCTCGGCATCCGGCTGGCGATGAATAACAACTGGGGCATTTATTTAGGTGGCTATGTCAGCTTCGGGTTGACGAGTTGCATCGACGGCAAAAACAAGGCTCCGCTGCTGACTATCGATGCCCGTGACGCTTCGCAGATTGTTTACAACGGCACATTCTCGTCCAACGAGGTGGATGGCGTCCGACTGTTCTGTGCCGGCATCAAAGTGGGGCTGGATGTGGGGTGGAACCGATGGAAGAAAAGAGGCGGAGTGCACCGCTATCCGTGGTCGCGTGTAAGAATGGAATGCTCTCGGTAAAACATTTTTTTTGTCAGAAGGATTTTTTTCCGTATCTTTGCAGCCTCAACTCAAGCCTGCCCGACCGCAGGGAGCGGCCTTGAACTCCGATGAAATAAATCAAATTAGTGAAAAATCAAACATTCAAACAATCAAGCAATAAATTGGATATGTACGAGCATCTTAAAATAGAAGAGAAGGGACAGATTGTCGTAATGACCATCAGTGCCCCGAAAAGTCTCAATGCACTGAATAGCACCATTCTGGAGGAGATTGACGAATTCCTTGACGAGTTTGAGGGCGGCAACTACCGCTGCCTTATCATTACCGGCGAGGGAGAGAAGAGTTTCGTGGCCGGTGCCGACATCAGCGAAATGGCAACCCTCGGTCAGCAGCAAGGCGAGACCTTCGGTCGCAAAGGCGCCAATGTCTTCCGCCGCATCGAGACCCTCCCCTCCCCTGTCATTGCTGCCGTCAACGGCTTTGCCCTCGGGGGAGGCTGCGAACTGGCCATGGCCTGCGACATCCGACTGTGCAGCGACAACGCCAAATTCGGCCAACCCGAGGTAGGGCTCGGTATCATTCCCGGATTCAGCGGTACGGTGCGCCTCGCCCGTCTCGTGGGCATGGGAATGGCCAAGCAGCTCATCTACACCGGCAAAGTCATCAAGGCCGACGAGGCCCTGAGGATAGGTCTCGTAAACGAAGTGCTGCCCCAGAGCGAGCTAATGAATCGCGCTATAGAGCTTGCCGGCCAGATTGCCGCCAACGCCCCACTGGCCGTGAGTGCCGCCAAACTCTGCATCAACACCGAGTACGACCAGGAAGCCGAGGATGCCATCGCCTTCGAGAACCGCGCTTTTGGCCTCTGCTTCAACACCGAGGACCAGAAGAACGGCATGAAAGCCTTCCTCGAGAAAGGTAAATGTGAATTCCAAGGAAAGTAATCGTTTAACAATTAAAATAATCATCATCATGAAAATCTGTGTTATCGGAACCGGCACCATGGCCAAAGGCATTGTCAAAGCCTTCGCCGCCCAGATGCCCGTCGTCATGAAAAGCCGTACCCAGGCCAGCCTCGACAAGGCCATGGCCTCCATCGCCAAAGGCTACGGTAAACTCGTTGAGAAAGGCAAGATGACCCAGGATCAGGTCGACGCCCTCCTCAAGAACATTGCCACCACCACCGACTACGCCACCTTCGCCGATGCCGACCTCGTCATCGAGGCTGCCGTCGAGGAAATGCAGCTTAAGAAGGATGTCTTCACCGAGCTCGATGGCATCTGCAAACCCGAAACCATCTTCGCCACCAACAGCTCCAGCCTCTCCATCACCGAGATCGCTGCCTGCACCAAGCGTCCCACCCAGTTCATTGGCATGCATTTCTTCAACCCCGCCGACCGCATGGCCCTCGTGGAGGTGATCCGCGGCCAACTGACCAGCGACGAGGTGACCAAGTGTGTCGTCGACCTTGCCACCTCCATCGGCAAGCAGCCCGTCGAGGTGAAGGAGGCTCCTGGCTTTGTGGTCAACCGCATCCTTATCCCTATGATTAACGAGGCTGTCGGCATCCTCGCCGACGGAATCGCCACCGCCGAAGACATCGACAAATGTATGATGCTCGGTGCCAATCATCCCATGGGCCCCTTAGCCCTGGCCGACCTCATCGGCAACGATGTGAACCTGGCCATTATGGAGGTGCTCTACAAGGAGTTCGGCGATCCTAAGTATCGTCCCCACCCCCTGCTCCGCAAGATGGTTCGTGCCGGCCTCCTCGGCCGCAAGACCGGCGAAGGTTTCTACAAATATTGATTCCTGCGCAAACCACAAATAATTAAAGCATTGGGACCTACCAAATGTAGGTCCCAATGCTTTTTCACTCCCTCGCCCAGCTGCCAAGGTGGAGAGGTAGCGGCGGTAGGCGCGATAGGTCCAACTGTCTTCCAGCAGGGGCCAGAGCCGAGGGTTCTGCTTACAATAGCCCTCGCAGCGGCGCATCAGGCGCAGGTACTCGCGCACATTGGGGTGCCAGAAGACCACCTCCTCCGGATTGAGCCACTGCATATCCTCGAACTCGAACCCGATGCTCTCGTCGGGCAGTACCCTCGAAGCGGCACCCATCATCTGCTCCAGCGCGGCCACATGCATGCCCCGCTCCCAGAAGCGGTCGGCCTCGTACTCGCGGCAGGTGCACTCCTCGCGGACAAGGGTGCAGCATCCCCCTGCATCGGGCGTTTTCGCGTCCGGAACAGCAGTGTCTTTCGACAATAAAAACTATGATTTAAAGGAGATTAACGCATATCAGGCATTCCCTTTAGGTACGGCAAAGATACATATTATTTCACGATGGACGCTTTTTTTATTTTTGTTTACGGTAGGTCACTATAGCCACGATGCTAAAGAAGGTGGCCACAACGCCAAGTGCCAGGAAGTCGGGAGCCAACTCGGCAAGGGTGGTACCTTTGAGGTATACAGCACGCATGATACCCACAAACCAGCGAGGCGGGAAAGCCACAGTCAACCATTGTGCCCATTGCGGCATCGAGTCCAGCGGCGTCAACAATCCGCTCATCAGCATGAACAGCATTACAAAGAAGAACATTACAAAGATGCACTGTTGCATCGTGTCAGAGATATTCGCCACAGCGATGGCAAATCCCGACATTGCCAGCGCAAAAACCAGAGCCGCCAAATAGATGCTCGCCAGACTGCCCTCTGGCCATAGGCCATAGACCAATCCCGCTGTGAGAATGGCCTCGGTCAGAGCCACCATCCCGATAATCCAATAAGGAATCAGTTTGCTCAGCGTGAACTCCATTCGCGAAACGGGTGTCACATTAATCTGCTCTATCGTACCCTTCTCCTTTTCCAAAACAAGGTTCAATGCGGGGATAAAACAGCATATCAGCATGATAATGATGATGATGAACGCCGGAATCATATAGAAACGATAGTCCAACGTCTCATTGTAGAAGTACCTGACGCTTGGTGACAACACCGCAGACCCATCTGTTAGAAGTGGCGTGAGGGAGGCAATGACATACTGCGACCCAAGGCCGCTCTTAGTGGCATTAACCGCATTGGCGTCAATCTTGATATCCGGCATGCGTCCGAGCATCTGCGTCTGCTCGCAACCCTCTGGAATCGTAACGATAACATCCACCTTTCCTGCTTCCAACAAGTCGTAGGCTTGCCTATAGTCAGTCACCACAAGTCGGACCCGCAACTGCTTTGAGGCCTCCAGATGCGAGACCATCCTTCCGCTCAGCCCCGACCTGTCCATGTCCACCACCGCCACATTCACACCCTTCACATCCATGTTGGCCACCAGCGGCACAATCAGCATCACGATGATGGGCAACAGAAAGACTAGACGCGACACAAACCTGTTTCGACGGAACTGGATAAATTCCTTCTTGATCAAAAAACCCAATGCAGACATATCATTATTCTTTATTCCAATCGGTCGTTAAATTTCTTCACCGCTGCTGTCATTAGCACCACGGTCTCCGCCAACAGCACGCCCACCTCCAGCAGCACTCCCTTCAGGTCCACTCCTTCAATCATCAGTTTGCGCATAGCGTCGGTGTACCATCTCGGAGGCACCACATAGCTTATCCATCGCAATGCCCACGGAATATTCTCCGTCGGAAACAACAACCCCGAAAAGAAGATCACTGGCATAATCATCACCATAGCGCTGATGAGCAAGGCCGCCACCTGGCTCTCCACCACGTTCGATACCATCATTCCCAACGCCAATGCCAGCACCAGATATAGCACCGACACCAACACCACATTGCCCACACCTCCGGCCAACGGAACATCGAGCACGAAGTAGGCAAGCACCAAAATAATCACCAGATCAATGAAACTCAACAGCAGGTAGGGTATCATCTTCGATACGATGATATAGATAGGCTTCACCGGCGACACCAACAACACCTCCATCGTTCCCGTCTCCTTTTCCTTGACAATGCTGATGGAAGTCATCATGGCACAAATGAGAAGGAATATCATTCCCATGATACCGGGAACGAAGTTGAACGAGCTCTTCATCTGCGGATTGAATAGCATGTGGGTCTGTATGCCCGATTGCTTGACTGCCACGTTACCCGTACTCAGCACACTCTGCAGATAGGCCTGTGAGGTGCGCGCAGTGTTCACATCGGCACCGTCGAGCAACAACTGGTACTTGCCCGAGACATCATAATCGTCGGCGAACACGACCACTGCGGCAGCCTTTCCCGTACGCAGCGATTGGTCAATGTCGCCGGCATCGACAAAACCTTTGTATTCGAAATAGCGGCTGGCCGTCATGCGGTTGACAGCCTCGGCAACAGCATAACTGCGGTGCGGCGCACAGACCATCACCTTGATGTTGTTCACGTCAGTGGAGACGGTGAAACCAAACAACATGATGAGCATGAGCGGGATGACCAACACCACGAGAAGTGTGCGTCGGTCGCGCAGGATGTGCAACATCTCCTTCCTGATAAATGACGACATTTTTATCTGCATAGTTTCACAAATACTTCGTTCATGTTCTTGGCATCCATCTGCAGCATGAGGGCTTGGGGCGTGTCGAGGGCTTTGATGCGCCCGTCGACCATGATGCTGATACGCGAGCAGTATTCGGCCTCGTCCATATAATGGGTAGTGACGAAAATCGTGGTGCCCCGTGCAGCAGCTGCACGAATGAGGTCCCAAAACTGGCGCCGTGTGATGGGGTCCACTCCTCCCGTCGGCTCATCGAGGAACACTATTTCGGGCCGATGCATGGTGGCCACCATGAAAGCCAACTTCTGTCGCCATCCGAGGGGCAGCGAGCCGACCAGGTCGTCGGCATGGTCGCTAAAACTGATTTCATGCAACAACTGGCACGAGCGATCGGCAATGTCTCCCCGTTTCATTCCATAGATACCTCCGAAAAGTTCCATGTTCTCGTTCACGGTCAGATCCTCGTATAGCGAAAACCTCTGACTCATATAGCCTATATGGCTTTTTATCTGTTCGCCTTCGGTCATCACGTCGTATCCTGCCACCTTGCCGCTGCCAGCCGTCGGGAACGAAAGGCCACAGAGCATCCGCATGGCTGTGGTTTTGCCAGCACCATTGGCACCGAGGAAACCGAAAATCTCGCCTCTCTCCACACTGAAACTGATTCCATCCACAGCGGTGAAATTCCCGAATTTCTTCGTCAATCCTCTGACTTCGATGATATTATCCATTTCCTAACTTTTCAATAAAGTATTCCTCCAGTTTGTCCGGCGGCGGACAGACCTCCAGCACTCGGCCTTCGCTCATCAGAGCCACCCGGTTGCAACGCAGCCCCTCGTCCATATAGGCAGTGCTAGCCAGGATGCTTATTTCCTGTTCTTTGAGAGCGGCAAGCATCTCCCACAGCTCGGCTCGGCTCACCACATCGACGCCTGTCGTCGGCTCGTCGAGGAAGAGTACATGCGGCTTGTGAATCAATGCACAACAAAGTGCCAACTTCTGTTTCATGCCGCCCGACAGGGCTCCGGCGCGACGCTTGCGGAATGGCTCTATCTGCCTGTAGATGGGAGCCACCAGGTCGAAGTTCTGCTCCAGAGTCACACCGAAGATGTTGGCGAAGAAATTGATATTCTCCTCCACACTCAGGTCGGGATAGAGCGAGAAGCGACCAGGCATATAGCCTATGCGCGTGCGCAGCAGTCGGTAGTCGCCCACCACATCGAGACTGTCGACCGACGCGCACCCATTGTCAGGCAACAGCAACGTGGTCAGGATGCGGAAGAGAGTCGTCTTCCCTGCCCCGTCGGGACCAATAAGACCAAAAATCTCGCCCTTTTGAACATTGAAGGAGACATCGCACAGCGCCTCCACGGAGCCGTACCGCTTGCTGATATGATTAACCGTAATTGCGTCAGCCATACTCTGCTTTCCTTGACACATAAACAAACTACAACTTCACTTCGCCGTAGACGCCCACCTTCAGGCGTCCGTCGTTCACCACTGCAATTTTGACTGCATAAACCAGGTTGGCACGACTGCTGCGGGTCTGAATATTCTTGGGGGTGAACTCGCTCTCGGAGGCAATCCACGTCACGGTACCCTCATAGTCATAACGTTCGTCACCCCCGAAGTCGGCCGTCACCGTCACCTTTTGTCCCAGATTCACCTTCGACAATTGGTCGCTGGTGAAATAAGCACGGAGATAGATGTGGTCGAGGTCGGCCACCTTCAACAAGGGCCGTCCGGCAACAGCCATCTCGCCGGGATGCAACCAGGTAGCCAGCACCATACCGTCCATAGGAGCCTTGAGTGTGCTGCGTTCCAACTGCAGCGCCACCTGCTTGATTTGCCATTCCATAGCAGCAGCATTTTGTTCGATAGCCTCGCTACTGCTACCCAACTGCGACAGGGTGGCATCAAGTTGGTTGCGTAGCACACCCAATTGGGTCTGCGCGTCGTCGAGTTGTTTCCGCGTGGCTGCATTGTCTTTCACCAGATTCTCCACGCGTGCCACCTCGCGCTCCTGCTTGACAATCTGGCTGCGAAGCGAGGCCACCTGCTTCCCGATGTCGGGACGGCTCTTGAGCAATGCCGATTGCTGGGTGCGCAACTGCTGTAGCTGCAGGTGCAGCGCGGCAGTGTCCACCACCGCCAGCACCTCCCCCTCATGCACCAACATACCCTCCTCGGAGGCGAGGGTAAGCAGGCGCCCCGTTGTCTCAGCAGACAGTGTCACCTCGGTAGCCTCAAATGTGCCCGTCGCATCGAAGTCTTGCTTGCCTCCACAGGCAATAAGCAAAAACACAGCCGAAAGAAAGATTCCCTTTTTCATATTTGTCATTTTTTCTATTTTAAACCCTTTATTCATATTGTTTCTTCAATAATTCAATACGATGTAGCAGCCTGGCCGACTGAGCCGCGCTCTCCTCGGTGATGGCGCGGAGCAGTTCCGTGGTGCCGATGACACCATTGCGATGCTTGCTTTCGGCGGCCTCGCGAACCGAGCGACGCAGGACCACGATACGGTCGTCGTCGCGCAAAGCCTTCCGAAGACGTGTCATCTCGCTGCTCTGCTCTGAACGTCGCAAACCCTCGTTGAAGGCCACCACGTCGCGCTGCACTTGCAACTGTCGCTGAGTGTTGCGCAGCCTGTCAAGGTCGTTGTGCTGTGTATAGAATGCACTGATATTCCAGGCCAACCGGATGCCTACCACGGCGTTGAGACTCCAATCGCCATTCAGCATGTTCTCGAACATGTTCAATCCTGGATAGCCATACCACCCTTGGGCGAAAAGCGACAACTGCGGCATCGACGCAGAGCGCAGAAGGTCTTCCTGCGCCTGGCCCTGTCCGATTCTGGCATCAAGCAAACGCATCTCCGGACGCTCGGCTACCAGCAAGTCTCCTCCCAATTCCTCCGGCATTGCCAGAGTAGCCTCTGCCATGGGCCTGCCTGTCAGCAACGACAGCATTTCGCGATAGGCGGCACACGAGTAGCGAACCTGCTCCAGTTGCTGTCCGGCCGTGAGCAGTTCCACCTCAACGGCGTCCACGTCGCTCTGCATCAGCAGGTCGTTCTCGGCCATCACACGGCAGCGCCGCAAGTTTTCCTCCAGCAGAGCCATGCGGTTCTCGGTCTGCAATCGCTGTTCCTCCAAAAGCAGGATACCGAAGAAAAGATTGTCTACACGCCCTTCCAGTGCATGGAAATCAACGTCCGCGGCCAACCGGTCCGCCTCTGCCTGAGCTTTGGCAATACGTTTCTCCGCCTTGCTGCGTCCTCCATCCCAAAGGTTCTGCTGCACATCGAGAGCCAACTTGTACTGGTCCTGTCTTATGCCCTCCAGGTCGGTGCCAAGGGCGGCAAGCATGGTGTTCATCGCATCGGGGAACCGTGCTGCATCGGTCTGCCAGGTGGCCTGTGCCGACAGGCGCACCTGCGGCAGCCATGCACGCGAAGCATTCACCACACTGTATTCCGCACTCTGTGCCACCAACCCATACTGCTCCACAAGCGGGTAATGGCTCCGTGCCCAACTGCGGCAACTGTCGAGCGTCACGCCTTGAGCCCCCACTACCGCCGGCACCATCGCCAACAACAAAAAAAGTATAACTCGTTTCATATTCTTTATTTTATATCCGGATTAATCCTGTTCAAAATCAGCTGCACATTCTCCTGGCAACGAGCATGGTAGTAGGCTTGGAAGTCCATGTCCGGTTTGACCGAGGATAATATCGGCGCAACGATAAACGAAAAAAGGTTCACCGAGACAATGTCCATCAGCAGCGTGGCGGCATCCATCGTCCGCACCTCCCCTTCTTTCGCCGCAGCGTCCAAATCGCGCTGCAACCGGTCCACGACATCCTTCAGTAACGGAAGTGCTTCCCGTTTCATCATCTCTGCATATTCCGGACGCACTATCACTTCGTTGATGATGAACCTCGGCAAGTCCGGATTTTCACTAAGGAACTCGAAATGGCGCACAACCAGCTCCACAACCTTCTCCACCACAGGCATATCCTCAATCATAAAGACCGTTGACACCGATTCCTTCAACTGCTGCAGCTTCTCGCCCATCACATGCTCGAAAAGTTGTTCCTTCGTTTTGTAATAGTAGTGCAACATGGAATGGCTCACACCCGCCTTCTGCGCAATCTCAACAGTCCTGGCTCCGGCAAAACCTTTCATCAAGAACTCTTCTTCGGCCACTTCCAAAATCTTCTTCTGTTTTTTATTATCTTTCATACCAACAACTTATATAAGTTTTTAGACAATTTTGTCGAATAATTTCTGCTGCAAAAATACATACTTTTTTTTATTCGACAAAATTATTTAACATTTTTGTTCAACAAAAATGTCTATCAAGAACATCAAGAGAAAGAACAAAAACACTAAAAACCAAAGTATTAACTAACCCCACCGAAGTATTATCACTTTATCAAATCCGTATCAACACCGTACCAACTCCGTACCAACTCCTACCATGGTAGGAGATGATAGGTCCATGATAACACTTTGGTAGGGGTTAAATGTATCGGCGGCACCAGGTCATCTGCTTGCGGGCATAGTGCCAGGTATTCAGCTTGATTTCAGCCACGGCGTCGGCGAGATTTTTTGTGCCGTCGAGGACGGGGAAGAGTTCGCGGTAGCCGACGGTGCGGAGGGTGGAAAGGTGGCGGTGAGGGAGAAGGCTACGGACTTCGTCGAGAAGGCCGTCGGCCATCATGCGGTCGACGCGGTGGTCGATGCGGTCGCGTAGTTCTTCTTTAGGTATCTGGACGACACGGATCTCGATGTCGAAGGGGCGCAGTGTAGGTCGGTGGTCGGCGATGACATGGCTGTAGGGGAGTCCTGTCATGTAGCACACTTCGAGGGCGCGCTGGAGGCGCACAGGGTTGCGGAGGTCAACACGATGGTAGTAGTCGGGATCAAGTAACTGCAACTGGGCCCGTTTTTCTTCGATAGGCATCTGTTGGAGGCGACTTCGGATTTCGGGCGTGGGATCGGGCATGGAACTGACACCCTGACGTAAGGCATCGACATAGAGTCCACTGCCGCCAACGGCAATGACGGTGTCATGTCCCTCAGAGAAGAGTTTATTGATAACGACCATGGCATCACGCTCATAATCAGAGATGTTGTAGGGCTCGGTAACGGAGCGGCAGGCAATAAAGTGGTGCGTGGCTGCAGCAAGTTCCTCCTCTGTAGGACGTGCCACACCGATGCGCAGCTCGCGATAGAACTGGCGCGAATCGCAAGAGAGAATTTCGGTGCCCATCTCACGGGCCAAACGAATGGCTTCGGCAGTTTTTCCCGAGGCCGTAGGACCGGTGAGGATGAGAAGATTTTTCATTGAGGCGATAGGAACTATTGCGACTATAGAAACTATAGAAACTATAGTTTATTATTGAGAACTAGGTCGAATTGTTCCCAGAACTCGGGAAATGATTTGTCGACCACGCCTGGGTTATCGATTTGAAGGTCGGGGAAGCGGAGTTTGAGTGGAGCGAAGGCCATGGCAATGCGATGGTCATTATAGGTTTGGACGGGTTCGACAGGACGGAGTTCGGAGGGGTAGATAATCATCTCCTCTTCAGTGCAGGTGACTTTACCGCCCATGCGGCGGAGCTCGTTGCCGATGGCCTGCATGCGGTCACTCTCCTTGAGTGCTATATTACTGACTCCCTTAAGAGTAGCTCTGACTTTGGCGGCCGCAGCGGCCACGGCAAAAGTGGGCACTAGGTCGGGGCAGTCGATGCAGTTGAACTGTATGTTTCTGGAACATTCACCACCCCCTTGGATGGTGATAGAGCGTCCGGCTGCACGATAGGGTGAGCGCACCTCGGTGGAAGTGACACCGAGGAGGTGGAAGAAACGGTCGGTGGCACTATCTCCCTGGCAAGATTCGAGTTGCAGTCCCAAAAGGCGGATGCGAAGCTCGGGACGCAGGAGCGCCATGGTGTAGAAATAGGAGGCCGAAGACCAGTCGCGCTCGATGGCTACGGCGGCAGACTTGAGTCTGGCGGGCATATGCTGCACATAATAGGTACGTCCATTGGAAGAGCGGCGCACCTCAATGCCGGCCTGACGAAGAATGTCGCAAGTCATCTCGATATAGGGACGCGAGGTGGGACGCTGAGTCATAGTGAGCGAAATGCCCTCGGGCATGCGGGGGGCAATGAGGAGTAGTGAACTGACAAACTGACTGCTGAGTAGCGGATCGACAGAGACAGTACGTCGTGTAGGCACACTGCCTTGAATCTGAACCGGTAGAAAACCTTCCTGTTCGGTACATTCCACACGCAAACCCATCTGGCGGAGGGCTTCAATCAGAGGCGCCATGGGCCGCTGACAGAGGCGGTCGTCGCCGGTGAGGATATGATGGCCAGGGGTGATGGCCAGCAGCGGCATGAGGAAGCGTGCCACAGAGCCTGCATTATTGCAGTAGTAGACGTGCGAAGAGTTTTCGCTTGTTATTTGGGCAAGCAGGCGACGAAGCAGACGAGTGTCACCCGAGGTAGAAGGTTTGGTGATACGGAAACAACTGCCTGTGAGGTGATTAATCATCAACCACCGATTGCTCATGCTCTTGGAGGCAGGCAGAGAGATACGTATGTCGTTAGTCTTCATTGATGTTGTATTCCTTGAGTTTTCGATAGAGTGTACGTTCGGAGATGTGGAGGTCGGCGGCAGCCTGCTTACGGTTGCCCTGATTGTGCTCTAAGGCGCGGAGGATGGCACGTCGTTCCCGATCCTCGAGTCCCAAGGCCTCCTCCTCGATGATTTCGGGAGTGACAAATTCCTCGTCATGAGAGGTGAATGGTGAGAGGTGAGAGGAGAAAGGAGCAAGACTGTCGGCCGTTTCTCCTTTCACTTTTAACCTTTCTCCTCCTTGAATGGCGAGTTGGGAAACCATCTGGCGGAGTTCGTTGATTTCGCCTCGCATCTCGTTGATCATCTGCCCCATGGAGAGTGCTTTGAGGAGCAACTCACGGTCGGTAATTTGGTTGGTAGGTGCCGGTGCGGGAGACTCGGGAATGAGGGCAGGCATGCGCTCGGCAGGAATATAGGAGAGGTAGTTCTGCAGGATGTCGGGAGTGATGCTGCGGGCAGTCTCGACAACAGCAATCTGCTCGGTGATATTTTTGAGCTCGCGCACGTTACCGTACCAGGGATAGTTCATGAGCATGGTCCGGGCATCCTCGGTGAGGACGATAGGAGGCATGTGATATTTCTCGGCCACATCGGAAGAGAACTTACGGAAAAGCAACGGGATGTCCTCCTTGCGTTCACGCAGAGGAGGCAGATAAATGGAGAGTTGGTTGAGACGGTAATAGAGGTCTTCACGGAAACGGCCTTCGCGCACGGCACGAACAATGTCGACATTGGTGGCAGCAACAACACGGACATCTATCTTCAAGGGCGTGGATGAACCCACAGGAATTATCTCGCCGTTCTCGAGGACTCGGAGGAGCTTGACTTGCATGGCGAGGGGCAACTCGCCAATTTCGTCGAGAAAGATGGTACCGCCGTCAGCCTCCTCGAAATAGCCCTTACGGGTGCGATCAGCACCAGTAAAGGCTCCTTTGACGTGACCGAAGAGTTCACTCTCGATGGTGCCTTCGGGGATGGCTCCGCAGTTGACAGAGATGAGGCCACGCCCCTGACGAACGTGCTTACGGGTACTGTTCTCATGGATGATGCGCGAGAAGACATCCTTACCCACACCACTCTCGCCAGTGATGAGAATGGAGAGATTGGTAGGTGCAACCTGAATGGCCTTGTTGAGAGCCATAAGGAGTTTGGGGTCGTTGCCGATGATATCGTATCGTTGTTTGAGGGTTTGAATATCCATGGTTTCTATTATAGTTTTTCTAGTTCAACTAGTTTAACTATCATTTCTAGTTTATTACTCTATGTAATGCTAAGCCGAGTTGGCGGCGGAGGTCGACAAGTTGTTTCTTCTCGGCGAGGAGTTTGTCGAGGTCCTCTTTGCTCTTGGCTTCACGGAAACGGCGGGCGTTGTCAGCAATGCGGTTGTCAATACACCTCATCTTGAATCCAAGGAGGGTTTCCGTGAGGTCTTCCTGAAGGTGATCCTCTAGGGTGGGCACAAAGACCTGTTTCTGACGCCAGGTGTCGCTGATACGGTAGGTGTCGAGCATGAGGGAGATAGCAAAGGAGCGGAGAGCCTCATCATCGTCGGTAATGAAGCGTGAAGCATCGGGTTCTTCTCCACGGGCAAGAGTGTCGCAATAGTAGAGATAGATACGCTGGCAGAGGGGGTCGCTGAAAGAGAGTTCGTCGGCCTGAAGGTCGTTGACGACAAGTTCGGCAAGAGTGTAGGTGGCATACTGAGGAGTACCGTCTTCGGCAGTCACCTGGAGTTCGATGGAATTGTGGCCATAGTTGAGGAGGAGCTGGATGAGATGACGCTCGAAGGGATCTACGGAAGAAGGGGCAAGTGTGTTCTGAATGTTCTGAGTGTTCTGATTATTCTGAACACTCTGATCATTCTCTTTTTCTTTTTCCGCGTAGGCTTTCTGGCGGTTCTGATTGATAGCCTTGGAAAGCTCCGATGCCAAGGCCTCCTCGGGGACATCCAGTAGGTGTGCACATTGAGCTATATACTCGGTGCGTTCGATGAGATCGGGCACAAGGGCGATGGTATTCACCGTATCCCTGACGAGTTCGGCCTTGCGGATGGGATCGTCCTTGACCCCGTCAAGAAGCACACGAGTCTTGAAAATAAGGAAATTATCCTCGTGAGTGGCCAAATATTCTTGGAGAGCCGTAGAACCGTATTTCTGAGCATAACTGTCTGGGTCTTCCCCGTCGGGGAAGAGGACACAGCGAACATGCATGCCCTCGGCGAAAAGAAGGTTGACGGCGCGAAGGGCGGCCTTGATGCCGGCAGAGTCGCCATCGTAAAGAACGGTAACATTGGGTGTATAACGCTTGATAAGGCGTATCTGCTCGGTGGTGAGAGAGGTGCCACAAGAAGCTACGGTGTTTTCTACACCCGACTGGTGCATGGAGATGACATCGATGTTACCCTCTACAAGATAGCACTTATTAGCCTTGGAAATGGCCGTGCGAGCCTGGAAAAGGCCGTAGAGGATGCGCGACTTGTTGTAGATGTCGGAGTCGGGGGAGTTAACATATTTGGCAGCCTGCTTCTCGGAACTGAGGACGCGGCCGGAGAAGCCGAGGACACGACCAGAGATGCTGTAGATAGGGAACATAACGCGTCCACGGAATCGGTCGTAGGCACGACGGCGCTCCTCCCTATCCCCGGCCTCCTTTTCTCCTGCCTCCTTAAAAATTGTCAGGCCGGTCTTTTCCAGGACTGCATCGCTGTAGCCGTTCTTTCGGGCGTGGTCCGTGAAGTTAGTCCACTCATCAAGACAGTAACCAAGTCCGAAACTCTTGATGATGTCGTCGCTGAGACCACGACCATGAAAATAGCTTAGTCCCACTGCACGACCCATCTCGTCGTTGTAGAGGAGGTCAGCGAAATACTGCTGGGCGAACTCGGAAAGGTGGAAGAGGGCATCACGTTCATTCTGACGCTCCTTCTGCTCCTCGGTCTGTTCCTCCTCCTGAATCTCGATATTATATTTCCGGGCCAACCAGCGGAGAGCCTCGGGATAGGTGAAGTGTTCGTGTTTCTTGAGGAAGGAGACCACATCGCCAGCCTCGCCGCAGCCAAAGCATTTGAAGATGCCTTTGGAGGGCGAGACGTAGAAGGAGGGTGTCTTTTCGTTATGGAAGGGGCAGCAACCTATATGGTTGGCTCCACGCTTCTTAAGCGATACAAAGTCACCTATCACCTCCTCGATACGGGCGGCATCCATGATACGTTGTATGGTCTCTTGGTCAATCATAGAAACAAATTGCAAAAATACGATTTTTTTTTGATATGGTGGCAAGAAAATATGAAAAAGGCTGGCGACATCGCCAGCCTTTTTTCAATATTCAGTAACCAATACCGTTACTTTATCACTTCGATAGCTCCGTTATGCTCGATATTGCCATTGTAGCCCTGAGCGGAGAAACGGTAGAAGTAGGTTCCAGCGGGCAGTCCTGCGGGATCCCAGAAGTCGGCATCGGAAGAGATATTCTCTTTATGGAAGACGCGGGTGCCCCACTTGTTGTAGATGTCGAGGGAATTGATGGGATAGCCCATACCTTCGAGGAGGTTAATGATAACGAAGCGATCGTTGATGCCATCACCATTCGGGGTAACCACATTGGGAAACTGGAGGAAGTCGTTGATGACGAGGATGGAGTTGGCGGCAGTATCGGCGCAGTAAATCATATTGCCCGACGGTGCCAAGTTGTCAGTGCGGGCGATGAGACGCACACCATAGGTTCCCGAGACCTCTCCTTCGTTAGCATACTGGGAGAAGTTGAAAGTGGCATCATGGGAAGTCAACGTCTCAACAGAAAGCGGGTTGTCACGATTGTACTGAACCTCCCAGAAATACTTGTTGGTACGTTGATCGGGCTCCGTATTGTTAATGAAGTGGACCACGGGGTTGAGTACAGAGGGATAGACCGGTTCCCATGAGAAGGCTGCTTTGGGTGTGGGATAGACGACAACACCTGCCTGGGAAACGATGGAGTCGACACAACCGTCGTCGGAA
>Ga0265300_10000810_pt1 | contig 31815 bp, 33 predicted proteins | sample AusTroGonzalo_MG_FD_193482 | JGI IMG/M metagenome (GOLD analysis project Ga0265300, IMG submission 193482) | Bovine rumen microbial communities from tropical cattle in Woodstock, Queensland, Australia - Gonzalo_03 | ecosystem: Host-associated > Mammals > Digestive system > Stomach > Rumen ...
TCAAACTCATGGTTACCAATGGTCGATGCATCAATGCCCATCTGGTTCATCAGTCCAATCTCCACTTCACCTTTAAACATGGTGAAGTAGGCAGAGCCCTGCCAAAAGTCGCCAGAGTCGAAATACAACAAATCAGGATTCTTCTGACGTTCCTCCTTCAACATCGCAATACGGCGCAAAAAGCCTCCCCTACCCGCCTTCATCGTATCGGGCAACTGCGAATTAATGGGGAAGATAGCCGAATGGGTATCGTTGGTATGCAGAATCACCAGCTGCTTCTGCTTCTTGGCCTGTCCGCTAAGCGATACCAAGGCCAGTAATATAATAAATAGGTACTTTTTCATACTTCTTACATCTTACTTCTTACTTCACCACAATTCTTCCTTCAATCTCTGAATCCACCACCTTGCCCTGCTTATCCATCTCGCGGAAGTAGTTCATAATGATGAAACGCGTATTGTTCGACGCATCCTTGGGCGCATTGATATTAGTGCCCTTCTTGAAGGCTTCCATCTTGTCCGTACCACCCAGCAGGTAGTCGATGGTCGTCACGCGATAATCTTTCTGAGGGTCGATAGGCTGTCCATTAATGGTCGCACTCTCCAACTTGCCATCCTTCGTGATCACCATACGCACAGAGCGGCTCATGCCCTCGCCTCCTGTTTGGGCAATCTGTCCAAACAGTTCGAGTAAGGCGTCACCTTTCAACGTAATAAACGAAATCTTGTTCTCGAACGGAGCCACATCGAGCACGTCGCCATACGTCACAGTACCCTTAGGCAGGTCGGCACGCACGCCACCCATGTTATAGATGCCCAAATCGGGCTGTTCGCCATAGTCCTTGCCAGCCCATACCAGGATATCAGCCAGCAGATTGCTGAGTGTTCCCTCAGGACGTTTGGCTGTCATGTACTTGGCAGAACGTCCTACCACTGGGCCCATCACGGAGTCCACCTGATGTTTATACGGTTTCAGGAAATCGGCAGCCTTCTGGTCGGGCTGTGCATCATATCTGGCATCCACCAAGATACGGCTGCGCTGCATGCTTGCCACCTCATAGTGCTGTTTGCACGAGGTCAGCAAAAGCATAGGCATGAATAAGTAAATAGCAGTTGTTTTCTTCATAATCTATAGATTTATGCTGCAAATTTACGAAAAAAAAAAGAAGATTGTAGATTGAAGCTTGAAGATTTTTAGGTTGTAGTGGTTAAATAACGTTAAGACTTTACAATTATCAATTATCAATTATCAATTATCAATTAAAAAGTCGTACCTTTGCAGCCGCTTTCCGCGTAATCGCTGGCAGGAAGAAACGAGAGGCCTGTTATGTTGCGCATGGAACGATAACAACAACATTATTAATTTAAAGGTAACAATGGATTTAATTAAAGTTGCTGAAGAAGCATTTGCAACCGGCAAGCAGCACCCCAGTTTCAAGGCTGGTGACACTGTAACTGTCGCTTACAAAATTATCGAGGGTTCTAAGGAGCGTATCCAGCTCTTCCGTGGCGTAGTCATCAAGATTAGCGGCCATCAGGAGAAGAAGCGCTTCACTGTTCGCAAGATGTCGGGTACCGTAGGTGTAGAGCGTATCTTCCCTCTGGAGTCTCCCAACATTGAAAGCATCGAAGTGAACAAGGTTGGTAAGGTTCGTCGCGCTAAGCTTTACTATCTGCGCAAGCTCACTGGTAAGGCTGCTCGTATTAAGGAGAAGCGCAGCGGTGCTGCCGTTAAGGAGTAATCCTTCGTTAAAGCATAAAAAAGAGACACTCATTTATCGGGTGTCTCTTTTTTGTTTGAATGATGGCCGCCATAAATGGTTTCGCCCCCAAGGTCACCATGCAGGGTTTCCTGAAACGACTCCCAGTCCTGGAAACCCGCCAAGAGCGATAGCCTGTCAAGCGTCTTGCGATTGGGTTTCTTCAGCAATTCTTTCTCCACTGCCTCTAAAAGTTTACGCAGTGCATGTCTCTTTTTCTCCATAACGCGTGCAAAATTACATTTTTTTTTGTAATTTTGCAGCCAGAAACGAAATAAATTTGTGTAAACAATGAAAGAATTAGCACTTAAGTACGGATGTAATCCCAATCAGAAGCCCTCGCGCATCTTTATGACCGAGGGCGAGTTACCCATCGAAGTCATCAACGGTCGCCCAGGCTACATCAACTTCCTCGACGCTCTGAATGCGTGGCAGTTGGTCAAGGAGCTGAAGGCTGCCACAGGTCTGCCCGCAGCTGCTTCGTTCAAGCACGTCAGCCCTGCTGGTGCTGCTGTAGGTCTGCCCCTGAGCGACACCTTGAAGAAAATCTATTTCGTGGACGACGTAAAGGGATTGGACGATAGTGCCATAGCCTGCGCCTATGCTCGTGCCCGTGGTGCAGACCGCATGTCGTCGTATGGCGACTTCGTTGCTCTGAGCGATACCTGCGATGCTACCACAGCCCTGCTGCTGAAGCGTGAGGTTAGCGACGGTGTCATTGCCCCCGACTTCACTGCTGAAGCTATCGAGATTCTGAAGGACAAGCGCAAGGGTACGTATAACGTCATCAAGATTGATCCTACCTACAAGCCTGAGCCCATCGAGCGCAAGCAGTGCTTTGGCGTGACCTTCGAACAGGGCCGCAACGAGATCAAACTCGACGACGACGCCCTCTTCGAGAATATCCCCACACAGAACAAGACCTTCTCGCCTGAGGCTAAGCGCGACCTGATTATCGCCCTGATTACGCTGAAATACACCCAGTCCAACAGTGTCTGCTACGTCAAGGACGGACAGGCCATCGGTATTGGTGCTGGTCAGCAGAGCCGTATCCACTGCACACGTCTGGCAGGCAACAAGGCTGACATCTGGTGGTTGCGCCAGCATCCGAAGGTGATGGCACTGCCTTTCAAGGAAGGTATCCGTCGTGCTGATCGCGACAACACCATCGATGTCTATATCTCTGAGGACGAGCACGACGACGTGCTGCGCGACGGTGCATGGCAGCAGTTCTTTACAGAGCAGCCCGAAGTGCTGACAATGGAAGAAAAGAAGGCTTGGATTGCCAAGAACACGAAGGTAGCTCTGGGCTCTGATGCGTTCTTCCCCTTTGGCGACAATATCGAACGTGCCCACAAGAGTGGTGTTGAGTTCATTGCTCAGGCTGGCGGCTCCGTTCGTGACGACCATGTCATCATGACCTGCGACAAGTACGGCATCGCCATGACATTCACTGGCGTCAGACTTTTCCATCATTAATCTATGAGTAAGGAATCAGACTTCGAGGATATCCTCGTAAATGGCATATCGTTTGGTCGTGGCGGTGGTCCTCGTAAAGAGGATGACAAGGTCAAGACCAAGGCCAAGAAAAAGAAATACATTACCGGTGCTCACGGTAGCGGCTCTGCTCGTCAGAAAGCCAAATACCGTGAGCAGCGGGCCAACAGGCATAAGAAGTGAGACGGGTTTTATTCTATATTATTTGTTCTTTTGTATTTAGCCACGCAGTGGCGCAAAAGTACGTAGGTGGCGATATTTCTCTATTGCCTACTTATGAAGAGCATGGTGCCAACTACATGGATCAGGACGGCAAGAAGATTACAAACCTATTGGAGTTTCTGAAGGAGCAAGGTCTGAATGCCATGCGTGTCCGTTTGTTTGTCGATCCCTCAAATGCCACATCTGCAGAGAAAGGTCAAGGTGTACGCCAGGACTTAGATTACGTCAAGGCATTAGGCAAGGATATCAAGAACGCAGGCCTCAGCTTGATGCTCGACTTCCACTACAGCGACACATGGGCCGACCCAAGTCAGCAAAAAATACCCGCCTCATGGCTTCAGATCAATACACCCACTTACGAATATATCTATACCTACACCAAAGCCTGCTTGGAAGCATTGGTTGCTGCTGGTGCTACGCCCGACTTTATCCAGACAGGTAATGAAATCTCCTTTGGTATGCTTTGGGATGGTTGTAAGGTCAGTCCTAACAGCGCATGGACAGCCTATAAGGATGACAACTGGGGAACGTTCTCTACAGCCCTGAAGAATGCCAGCAAAGCATGTCGAGAGGTATGTCCTGACGCTAAAATCATTATCCACACAGAGCAGTGCGCCAACAACCCTACCCTCGACGTTGCCTTCTTCAAGCGCATTGAGGCAAACCACGTAGATTACGACATCATCGGTGTTTCCTATTATCCCTACTTCAAAGGTCCTGTCAGCAACCTTGACAAAGGCCTCACCCAGCTGGAAACAAACTTTCCAGACAAGAAAATTATGGTCGTCGAGACGGGATGCGGCTATCATTATACGGTAGGCGACAAGGACAAGCAATACTATTCCCTCACCTACGAAGGACAACGCCAATTTACGTCCGACCTCATCACCATGCTCAACAAACATCAGCAGGTAAACGGCCTCTTCTGGTGGTTCCTTGAAGCCAACGAATACGGTTTGAACTGGGCAACCCAGCGTGTGACAGATGGTTGGTACAATGCCTCGCTCTTCGACAATGAGACGGGCCATGCCCTGCCAGCCCTCTACGAACTCAAGAACTTCACGGGTGGTGGAACAGGCATTACTTTGATGCCTGATGTAAATAGTAAGATGGAAGATGTGTGGTTCACCCTCGATGGTCGCCGCCTCTCAGGCAAGCCCTCAGCCAAAGGCCTCTATATCCATCATGCACGCAAAGTGGTAAATAAATAGAAAAATCAAAGTCAATTTAGTATGAATCCGAATTACAGTCACTACAAGCTACACGCAAAAGTAGAGGCAATGAGTAAGTTTCTGAACCTCGACAAGTTCATTCAAGGTGAGAAGAATTCCTTAGAACAAATCCGTTCCTATTTCAAGATCAACGACTGGGCCTACAGGCACTATCATTCACAGGACGGCTTCATGCACTTCAGGATTTCTTCAAGTGGCTGTTTTACGGATGAGGACGTCTATTACCAACCCGACACCGTGTCGGAATATATCAAAGATGGCGATGTGGTGATGGAGTTAGGTTTCGGACAGGGGGCCAACCTGCTGTATCTGGCCCGTTGTCATCCCAATGCCAGCTTTATTGGCGTTGACTTGTCACCACTGAAAAAGAAGAAAGACATTCCCAAGAATGTCACCACTTACCAGCAGGACTATAGCAGTCTTGCCCAGTTTGCCGACAATTCCGTGGATGTGGTATATGCCTTCGAGACGGTTGTCCACAATACCGATAAAGAAAAGATCTATCATGAGGTTTATCGCGTGTTGAAGCCTGGTGGCGTCGTCATAGTCTTCGACTATGCCCTCGCAGCCAAGTTCGAGACCTACGATGCGACTATTCAGAAGGCTATCGCCCTGATTTCGAAAGGTGGTGCAGCAGCCATGATAGAATCGTTAGAGGAGTTGAATTCCCATTTCACCAATTGCGGCCTGGTCATTGAGAAGAGCGTCGACCATACCCGCGCAACGCTACCCGACCTGAAGCGTTTGGAACGCAAGGCCGCAAAGATTCTGGAACGTCCTACCATCGCAAGACTGATGTTCTGGCTACTGCCCGACCAGTTTGTCTCGAACATTATCCTTGGCTACCTTGGCTACGACTCAGGAAATGCAGGCATTGGTTCCTACCAAGAGTGGAGTGTCCGCAAACCATAAGTGGATCACGAGAACCGTCCCGCTTTTCTTCCGAGATTCAGAAAACGCGTTCACCAGTCGAAACAGGAAAAGTCATAGTACGGCCTGAAAAGTTAAATCCTCGACGTGGAATCCTCGTTCCTCGACGTGGAATTAACGTTCTTCGACGTGGAATTAACGTTCCTCGACGAAGAATGAACAATAAGTAACGGTTTACGACCTTTTAGTCAATAGCAAAAGGGGCTTTCGCTTATCGGGAAACGGCCTTTCGCTTATCGAGAAACGGCCTTTCGCTACCAGCGAGAGGCCGTTATACTAGGAGTAGACGGGTTACGTGTTAGAAGTTGAGGTCTTTGCCTCGATAGAAATCGAGGAGGGCGGTTTGGTAGAGGTATTCGTAGCGAGCCTGAACGAGGTCGGACTCTGCATTCAGATAGTTGTTCTTGGACTCGTTGAACTCGGTGATGGTGGCCTTACCGTTCTCGTATTTCGCCTGCGTCAGCACGAAGGCATCCTTACTGGATTGGGCTGCTGTCTCGCTGCTGGTGTACTTGCTACGAGCAGCGATAGCATTGTAGTAGGCCTGCTGGATTTCCTTGTAGAGCGACTTTTTGACGTTGTCGAGTTGCAGCACCTGGTTTTCGCGATCCAGTTTGGCTGAACGGATGCTGTTGCGGGTCTGGAAGCGGTTGAAGATGGGCACGTTGAGGTTGAGACCGATATACTGCGAGAAATTGTTCTTCAACTGCGTGAAGAACGGATCGGCAGCCATACCGTTGGTCTTGTAGTAGTTGCTCTGCAGGCCTGCACTTAAGCTAAGCGTGGGATAGAGACCTGCTTTGGCAATGTCGATGCTGCGTTCGCTGGCAGTGAGTCGCAACTGTTCGGCCTGTACTTCTGGCTTCATGGCGAGGGCCTCCTGATAGATGGCGTCAGGAGTAACTAATTGAGAATTGAAAATTGAGAATTGAGAATTAATTGCAGGACGGACGATGTTGAAGCCCTCAGGCGATGGCAACTCAAGGAGTTGAGTCAGGGACAACAGCGAGAGCTGCAGGGTGTTGTCGGCCTGTGTGGCTGTCAGCTTGGCCTTAGCCAATGTGGCCAGCTGCTGCGAGAGCTGGGCCTGGCTGGCTTTGCCATTGTAGACGAATGCCTGAAGACGGAGAACCTGAGCAGAGTCGATGTCAATCTGGCGATGGGCCACATCGGCAATCTCCATATTGTACAGAATCTGCACGTAAGCCTGTGCCACCTGCATGCGGATGTCGTTCTTAGCCTTCTCAAGATCGTGCGTGGCAGCCTCAAGATTGAGTTGGTTCAGTTTCACCGTATTGGGAATCTGGAAGCCCGTAAAGAGGGGGACGCTGGTGCCCAGGCTGAAACTGGTGCTACTGGTAGAACGGTTGGCATAGGTATTGTCGAGCGTCAAACCACGTCCGAAGCTGAAACTCTCGGAGGCCGAGCCGTTGAGGTCTGGCAGGCGCGAGTTCTTGGCTGTGGACAGCTGGAGTTCGCGCTGCTCGCGACTGTTCTCGCGCTGTTTGATGTTGATGTTATGCTCGACGGCATAGTTGCAACATTCGCGCAAGTCCCAAGCGTGGGTTTGGGCCCCTACGGGAACGATGAGTAGAGTTGCTATGGCAGAGCAACAAACAATACGAGTCTTCATAGCTTAATCCTCCGTATTTTCGTCGGTGATGATTTCAGGACCACGTACCTTTTCCTTGGCTGTCAGACCCTTCTTGACCTCGATATTCACACCATCGGAGAGACCCGTCTCGACGTAGCGACGCTCGTATTGTTTCTCTTTGGCAGAACCAGTGATGACATAGACGAAGGTGCTGTCGCCACTGAATTCGATGGCACTCTCAGGAATAGTGAGTGCCTTGTCGGCCTTAGCCAGCACGATTTCGGCATTGGCACTATAGCCAGAGCGGATCTTATCGTCCTTACCCACCTTTACGGCAGCCTTGATTTCAAACTGGTTGGCACCATTGGTCTCTGTAGCCTTTGGCGAGATATACTCGAGGGCTGCGTCGAAGGAGATATCCTGCAGGGCACCGATGGTAATCTTCAAGGGGATACCCATCGTGAGCTGGCCCACCTCAGTCTCGTCGATGTTACCACGGAAGATGAGGTCGTTCATGTTGGCTACAGTAGCGATGGTGGTTCCGTCGTTGAAGGTGTTGGAATTGATGACAGAGTTACCCACCTTGACAGGGATGTCGAGGATGACGCCACTGATGGTAGAACGGATGAGCGTGGACGACGCCGAGGCATTGCTCTTCGAGAAACCATCGCGCACCACCTGGAGGGCATCGGTAGCAGCATTCACTTCGAGCTTGGCCTGCCGAAGCTGCTGTGCCACCTTGTCGAACTCATCGGCAGAAACCAGCTTCTGGTCGTAGAGGCTCTTTTCGCGATCGTAATCGACCTTGGCCTGTTCCAGATTGACGTCAGCCAGGCGCACACGGGCCTCAGCAGAACTTAACGAACCCATATCGGGAATCACCTTGACCTTGGCGATGACCTCGCCTGCCTGAACATAGTCGCCAGCCTCCTTCAGTATCTCGGTGATGATACCAGAAATCTGGGGCTTGACATAGACCTCGTTACGAGGCTCAATCTTACCAGTGATGATGGTCGTCTTGCGCAAATCGTTGACAGCGGGTGTGAACTCGTTGTAGACCACTTCCTTGGGCTGGCTCTTCTGCCAGAGGAACACGAAGGTTCCGATGAAAATCAATGCGATAAGAATCGCGATGATGAGTTTCCTGTACTTTTTCATATATTTTCTTATTTATTGTTGTTTCTTTTTTTCGGGCGACGGAATCGCCCGACACACGGTTATTCATCGCGCATGGCGTCGACAGGTTTGATGCTCATGGCACGGGCGGCAGGGGCAAGACCAGCCAGGACACCCATGGCCGACACCATCAGGGTTGCAAAGATAGCTGTCCAGAAGCCTACCTGGAAGTGGATCTGTATGATACCATCCTCCGTATTGGCCATCTCCAGCATCTGCAGAATCATGACGCCAAAGAGGATGCCACTCATACCAGCCACCAGCGTCAGCACAATACTCTCAGAGATAATCTGTCCCAGAATCATACGTGGCGTAGCACCAATGGCGCGACGGATACCGATCTCCGTGGTACGTTCGCGAACGGTAACCATCATGATGTTCGACACACCGATGGCTCCAGCCAGCAACGTTCCAAGACCTACGAGCCAGATGAGGAAGTTGACGCCCTTGAACAGGTTGTCAATCATCTGGAACAGCACCTCGGTATTAAACACCATAGCACCCTGCTCGTCAGTAGGATCGACATAATGCGCACGGGCTATGGTAGCACGGATGCGGTCCTGCACGTTGGACATCACCACACCAGGACGACCCGTTACGGCTATCATATCGATGCTCGTGCCACGATTGTTGGCCTGCTGCATCATGGTCAGCGGCAGGATAACCAACGTACCAGCCTCGCCACCAAAATTGATGCCCTCGGAGGTGTTGTAGTCGACGCCTACTATCTGATAGTAGATGCCATTGATGCGAATCTTCTTGCCACAGGGGTCGCCACCGCCAGGGAACAGGGCCTTGTACGTCTGCTTCTGGATGACGCATACCTTGCGGTGGTCACGAATGTCAGCGTCGTTGATGTAGCGTCCGTAGAACATCTGAGGACTGTTGACCCGCTGGTAGTCGGGCAGTGCACCGTTGACGCCTACTTCGGCCTTTCTGTCTTGGTAATACGCCGTTCCGCCGTTAGAGAAAAGCAGTGGCGTAATGACGTCAAGTTCAGGCACAGCACGACGCAGGCGCTGAACGTCCTTCTGATCCATAGACCAATAGCGGCCCTTGCGGAAACCTTTATAGGCCTTTGAGGTGGGTTGTGCCCAAATCATAGCCGAGTTGGTAGCAAAGCCTGCGAAGTTCTTCTCCAGTCCCTCCTTCAGTCCCTGGCCACCACCTATCAGACCTACTAGCATAAAGACACCCCAGAACACGCCGAAGCCCGTCAGGAACGAGCGCGACTTGTTGCGCGTCAGCGTGTCGAGTATCTCGCGATATGTATCTAAATCTATTCTCATAACTTACTCTGCTCTTAATGCTTCGATTGGACGGATACGACTGGCCTTGAAGGCTGGGATGAGCCCTGCTATCGTACCAGCTATCACCATGACCATCGTGGCCTCGATACAGACGTCGAGTCCTACCGTCGGATCGACGAAGATGGTGGCCTTGAACAAACCGGTATCGATGACGTCGTGACCCAGCGTAGCATCCATATACTCGTTGGCCATCACACCCAGCACCATTCCAATATAGCCAAAGAAGGTGGTGATGATGACGCTCTCGACAATGATGAGCTTCAGGATGTTCCAAGGCTTGGCACCAATGGCCTTACGGATGCCAAACTCGTGAGTTCGTTCCTTGACGGTGATGAGCATGATGTTCGACACGCCGACGATACCACTCAACAGCGTAAACAGGCCCACCACCCAAAGGAAGGTACGGATGATGCCTATACCCTGCTCCATTTGCAGGTTCTGCGTGAAGCGGTTCCATATCCATACGGCCTCTTCATCTTCAGGATGTGCTTGGTGTTCGGCATTCAGTCGACGACGATAGTCTTTTTCAAAGTCCTTGTTAGCCTGCTCCGTGTTCAGTCCATGGAACGTAAATTCGATACGTCCGGCATCGTCGGTATTGGCACCATATATTGACTTGATAGTGGAATAGGCAGAAAAGCCATTGGCCGATCCGTTCTGCTGTTCCTTATAGACGCCCACTACCTGAAAGGCGAAGTTGCCGACATTGACGAAACTGCCAACCTTAGCCTTCAACTCCTTTACTTGTTTATTACTCAGTACCAGCACCTTACGTTTCTCGTTCAGGTCTATCTGATTAATGAAGCGACCGTCCAACATCTCTACCTTATCAATCTTGGTATGATTGGGATAAACGCCACAGATGCTGGTGGTGATATACTGCTCGCCCAAACTAATGGTAGCCGAGGTGCGATACTGTGCGCCCACCTCGTCGACGGTTTCAGGAAACTCCTGACTGGTGATGTCGATATCTTTCTGGTGCAGACGGATGTCACGACCTTCCTTGAGTCCCTGATAGGGCTTCGACGTCCAGTTGCCAAAGACCACCATTGACGACGACAGGAAGCGGCTCGACTGCTTCAGCTGGGCATTGATGAGGCCGTTGCCGGCACCCAGGAGTACAACCAGCATGAAGATGCCCCACGCCACAGCAAATCCTGTCAGCGTAGTGCGCAACTTATTGCGACGAGCCGTCTGCCATATTTCATTCAATAATTCCATCCTTGATGCGAATGATGCGGTTAGTCTGTGAGCCCACATTGGGGTCGTGGGTCACAATAATCTGTGTCATGTGTTCTTCTTCGTTCAACTGTTTCAACAGCTGCATCACCTCTACAGATGTCTTCGAGTCGAGGGCACCCGTAGGCTCATCGGCCAGGATAATCTGGGGCTTCGTAATCAGCGCACGGGCAATGGCCACACGCTGCTTCTGTCCACCAGAAAGTTCGTTGGGATAATGCTCGGCCCAATCCAGGAGTCCTAAACGCTCCAGATACTCAAGCGCAAGGGTGTGTCGCTTTTTACGCGACACCCCTTGATAGAAAAGTGGCAACTCAACATTTTCTACTGCTGTTTTAAACGAGATGAGATTAAATGACTGGAAGATAAAACCTATCATGCGGTTACGATAGTCGGCAGCCTTGCGCTCGGAAAGGTCCCAGATGGGTACACCGTTGAGCTCGTAGATGCCTGAATCGTAGTTGTCGAGGATACCCAGAATGTTCAGCAAGGTACTCTTGCCCGAACCCGAAGCACCCATTATCGAGACGAACTCACCCTTCTCTATGTCGAGGGTGATGCCCTTCAGCACATGCAGTGGCTGGGCACCCTGATAGGTCTTGTGAATGTCTTGTAGATGAATCATGAAAACAAACTTTTTATCTTAATTTTATTCGTTAGACGGTGCAAATGTACGAAAAGTTGCAGTTCCTTACAAATTTTTGGGATAATCTGCGGACAAATGTGACGAATGGATAGAAGAAAAGTCACTCTTTAACATTTTGTATACTTTTAAAAGCCTCTGCAACGTCATCAATCGTAATGTCCAACAGCTGCATCTGACGGAAGAGTTCTGGCAGGCGTTCTTTCATAAACTCCTTTTTACGTTCCTTCAGAATCTGCTTTTTAGCACCAGATGTCACGAAGTAGCCCAAGCCGCGCTTATTATATATAATGTTTGCGCGAGACAGTTCGTCGTAAGCCTTGACAGCCGTATTGGCATTCACTTCTAGCATCACCGCATATTCGCGCACACTCGGAATGCGGTCATCATCTTTATATTTTCCTGCGAGTATCTCATCACAAAGGCGGTCGGCCATCTGGATGTATATCGCTTTATCGTTAGTAAAAATCATATATTCAACCATTTATTGTTAATTACCTGCATGCGGGTAAACACTTTATACGAAGCCCAGTAGTTGAAGACCATAAACAGAGAAACCACTGAATTAATGATATAGAAGGAGGGGTGGAAGATATGGGTATAGGTAGATGTCTTCTCGTCCCAAGTACCCGTTATGAACTCGAAATGGGCGCTGTCCCAATCAATCTGATTCAGAATTATGGTTAACAGGATAACGGTAACGATTATCGTGCCGCTGGTCAACAAGAACTGCTGACGACGGAACAGGGTTCCACCCAATGTATAGAGCGAATGGGTGTAGAAGACCCAAGCAAAGAGCATCCAAACCATCTGCCAATATTCGAAAGGTCCATCAGGAGCGGTAAAAGGATCTGAAAGTTTGGGGACACCCCAGATGACAACACGTCCTGTTACCCAGTCAATAAATACGCGAAGGGTATCTGCCAGCAGATAAGCACTAACAGTCAAAACGAGCATCAGACCGAAGTAAAGCAGGAAACTTATGATGTATTTCTCCAGATTGCTGACGGGCCAGAGCAGATAGGCAGAACGCTTACGCGTGTCCTTCATCTGCGAAAACATACTACTGATACCATACAGCATAGCGACACAGAAAAAGAAAATACCAAAGGCTACGGTCTGTTCCACGTGACGATTGTAATAACTATAAATCTCCATAGGCCAGTTCTCAACGATATTGTTATAGTTCGTCTGCAAACGGGTAAAGAACAGGTTAGCCATTAACAATATAAATGTATAGATGCCAAAGAGGACCATCCACCACTTGCGAGTTACCATGAACTGGCACTTCAGTGCCTGCGAGAATCTATTGTAATTGAATGTATTCATTTTGCTTGCGTTTTATAGTTAAACAGAAGTTCGAGGTTCACTTGTGTCTCAGCATCGCCTTCCTGACGACGGCAGATGACGGCATTGCCCTGCAAGGTGGGCTCGGCATAGAGCACGCTGTCGTCCATCTGCTGTGGAGTACGGTATTCGAAAGTGTACTGATCTTGAATGTCCTGTATCGAGGCATTCAGCAATACCGAACGCTGGTCAAGTATCACGATGTGGTCGAGCATTTGCTCTACGTCGTGTACCTGATGGGTAGAGATGACGACGGTACGATCCTCTGTCATGTGCTGGGCGATGACCTTGCGGAACTGCGACTTCGAAGGAATGTCGAGACCATTGGTAGGCTCGTCCATTAACAGGTAACGGGTGTTGGTAGCCATCGCAAAAGCAATGTAAGCCTTCTTGCGCTGACCCATCGAGAGTTGGCCCAAGCGTACATCGGCAGGCAATTCGAAGTCGGCCAGACAGCTCTGCAGCACTTCGTCTGAGAAGTTAGGATAGAAGGGTTTGTAGAGCTTCACGTATTCCGAAAGACAGATGGCTGGCATCTCGAACTCCTCAGTAACGAGGAACAGATTGCTCAGCAGTTCGGGCTGGCGTTTGAATGTTGCGATGCCATCGCAACACACGGAGCCCTGAATGGGGCGCAGCAAGCCTGACAACAGATAAAGCAGAGTAGACTTGCCCGTGCCGTTTTTGCCCAGCAAGCCGTAGATACGGTTCTCCTCCAACTGAAGGCTGAACCCGTCGAAGACAAGTGCCTTCTGGCCCTTGTACTTGAAACTGATGTTTTGTACGTTAATCATACGCTGAATAATGTGGTTATTACTATTAATTGTTTATTGTTATTTCGAATAATTGTTACTCTGTATTAGTGTACCACTTTAATAGTACACTGCAAAGGTAAGGCAAATTTTCTTTCCCTCCAAATTTTTTCGGCATTATTTTTTCGTCATCATGCATATTTAACATTTCCACCTTATTTATTATATATAGACTCAAATACTAAATAAATGTTAAATAGGGGCTGTTTGTAGATTTTTCTATAACTATTATTGCATGTTTAGTGTATTTTATATACCTTTGTACCCTAAACATGCCATAAATGGCACACAATAAAGACTATAAACATGATGAAATTGCGACATATATTCGCCATAATATTCTTATTGACAACCAGTTTGTCAACGCTACAAGTGCAAGCGCAGACAAAGGATGACAGCATTAACCGTCTGCTGCAGAGGGTTCGCGTCACTTTTAATCAAAATAACGAACAAGAATTCTACGATGCCGTCAGTGAATATCGCAACTACTTATTGAAGCAGGGCGACATCAGCGGTTTCTACCTCGGTTGGAAAAACGAGGTACTCTATGACGTTAATCACAACCACTTCTATCGTGCTTTGCGCAAGACGATGGCCATGCAGCGCGATATGGAGGAACGTGGAGCCAAGCGCGAGTATTATCATGCTACGCATCTGCGAGGCATCATCTATTCGCTGCGAGGCAACATACCGTTGGCTCACCAGTACTTCGAGAAAGCGCTGGAACAGGTGGACCATGCACAGCCTGGCTATTTGGTAGGACTTTACATGGACCTGTCGAACATTGAAATGGATACCCAGCCAGTAGAAGCCATGAAGCACCTGAATTGTGCCATTGAGATTATCAAGGCCAATGGTGCCAGCTATGAATACAGCGATGCCATTGGTTTCAAAGTCATTGTGGCCTTTGCCATGCGTGACTGGCAACAGGTCAACGAAACCTTTGCAGAGTATATGGACCTGAAAGACCGGTTGGGCGACGATTTCAGTACCACCTACTACAACTATGCCGTCATCTGTAAGAGTGTGGCAGACAAACGTTACGACGATGCCATCCGTCAGACGCACGAACTGACTAACACAACGGATATCTATAAGTTCCAGACAGAGATTTATGAATTGGCAAGTGACACAACGCATGCCTTTGAGGCCCAGAAGCACTATCTGGCCGTGAAGGACTCTGTGAATAACGTCATCATGAGCGAGGAAATGGTAGGCTCGGCTAACGATTTACAGAATGCAGAATTAAGAAGTGAGGCCGTGGCCAAGCGTAACCAACTGCTGCAATGGGCACTTCCCTCTGTCATCATCGCAGGTCTGCTCATAGGTTTCTTCATCTATCGCATGAATCGTCTGCGCTATCTGCGCAAGCTGCAAAAACAGAACCGCGAGCTGCTGATAGCACGCGACAAGGCCCAGGAGTCTGAGCGCATGAAGATTAACTTCCTGCAGAACATGAGCCACGAGATACGCACACCGTTGAACGTTATCAGTGGCTATGCCCAGATTATCAGTAATCCACACGCTCGATTGAGTGATACGGAAAGAGCAGACATGGCGTTACGCATCACGCATAGCACCAGCATCATCGTGCACATCGTGGACGAAATCCTTGATATTTCAGGCAAAGAGAGCATCCACTATCTCGACAAGACGGACTTAATCAACTGTAACGAGATGGCTCGTCAGATGGCGTCTCCCTATATGAACAAGCTGGGCGATATCGAAGTAAAACTTGAACTGCAGCTGAAGGACAACTGCTGTATCCTGGTAAATCGCCATGAAGTAGAGAAGATTCTCCACCATCTGTTGGACAATGCGGTGAAGTTTACGCAAAAGGGTTCGATTACGCTCAGCACCTATCACGACAAGGCAAACAACAAAGTGTGCTTTAGCATAACGGATACAGGCTGCGGCATCAAAGAGGGCGACGAAGAGAGAATCTTCGAGCACTTCTACAAGTCGGATGTCTACAAAGAAGGCGTAGGCTTAGGCCTCTCGCTGGCACGCAAAATAGCCCGCAAGTTGGGAGGCGACGTCATTCTTGACAAACAATACAAGGAAGGTTGCCGTTTCATTTTGAAACTGCCGAAGGAATAGCCCCCCACATCATCTTATCACGCAGTGTGTGGAAATACTTGGTGCCTGCACGCTTGATAACCTTTACACGATAAGGGGCTTTGCGCAGTGTCAGTTTCGTGGTATCATCCAGTTTCTCGCTACGTCCGTCGAGCGCCACCAGGAAATTGTGCGTACGACTCTCGATGGTCAGCTTGATTTCAGAATCTTCCGACACGACAATCGGACGAACGTTCAACGAATGAGGAGCCACAGCTGTCAGCGAAAAGACATGCGTTCCTGGAACAATGATAGGTCCACCATTCGACAACGAATAAGCCGTAGATCCCGTAGGCGTGCTAAGTATCAGACCGTCAGCCTGATAGGTTGACAGATAATCGCCATTAATTGTCGTATGGATGGCAATCATCGAAGCATTGTCGCGCTTCAGGATAGCCACATCGTTTAAGGCACAACAATAACCCTGAAGCGGTTGTCCCTCCGTCTCCACCTGTATCACAGCACGTGTATCTACCGTATAATCACCTTCATACAAAGCCTGAATGGTACGTTCTATTTCCTGAGCATTAACATCAGCCAGAAAGCCCAAGCGTCCTGTATTGATACCTAAGATAGGAATCTGTTTGCCACCTACCATACTGGCAGCACGCAAAAAGGTACCATCGCCGCCCATCGATATCACGAAATCAGCACAAAAATCGCTACCGTCAATTACCTGGACATTGTCTATCGGCAGGCGCTGACCTGTTGTCAGGAACTCGTAAAACTCGCGTTCAATACATACGTCGGCCTGTCGCTGAGTGAGACATGCCAGCAGTTTCTGGACGGAAACCGACTTTTTGGGCTGGTAGGTGTTACCAAAAATGGCGAACCTTAGTTTTCGTGATGCCATAATTTTTTTTTGCTTTTTTCGCTGTTTATTCGCAAATTATTACTATCTTTGCGCTTGCAAAGATACAAATAAAAGTGAAAAGTGAAAAGTGAAAAGTGAAAAAAATGACAAAACTAAGTGTAAATATCAATAAAATAGCCACTTTGCGCAATGCCAGAGGCGGCAACAACCCCAATGTGCTGGCTGTAGCACGCGATGCAGAAATATTTGGTGCACAAGGTATTACGGTGCATCCCCGTCCTGACGAGCGCCATATCCGCTATCAGGATGTGCGCGACATCCGCCCTATCGTCACCACCGAGTTTAACATCGAGGGTAATCCCATTCCATCGTTCACAGAACTGGTATTGGCAGTGAAGCCTACACAGGTAACACTGGTGCCAGACGGACACGACCAGTTGACCTCGAATCACGGATGGGACACACTGGAGAATAAAACCTTCTTGACGGATATCTGTAAGACATTCAAGGACACTGGCATCCGTACCAGCATCTTCGTCGATGCCGACCCACGGATGGTAGAAGGTGCGAAGGCGTGCGGTGCTGACCGCGTGGAACTCTATACAGAGCCATACGCCTCTGGTTATCAAGCTAATCGCGAGGCAGCTATCGCCCCGTTCATCGCTGCTGCCGAGGAGGCACGTCGTGTAGGTTTAGGTCTGAACGCTGGTCACGACCTGTCGCTTGAGAACCTGCACTACTATCACCAGCAGATTCCTTGGACGGACGAAGTGTCGATAGGTCATGCCCTGATCTGCGACGCCCTGTATCTGGGACTCAAAGAAACCATCAAACAGTATCTACAAGCACTTAAATAAGTTACAATGAAAAAGGTATATGTATTCTTAGCTGACGGCTTCGAGGATGTCGAGGCCCTCATTCCTGTTGACGTATGGCGTCGTGGTGGTATTGACGTAACGACGGTAAGCATCAGTGATTTTCCTTTGGTGAACTCAGCACATGGCGTGAATATCGAGGCAGACATCATGTTCGAGCAAGGCGACTTCACGGATGCCGACTTGATTTTCCTGCCAGGCGGTATGCCTGGTGCCTCAAACCTTTTTGCCCATATGGGTGTCTGCAAGGCTGTTGTCGACCAGTTTGCTGCTGGCAAGAAGGTGGCAGCCATTTGTGCCTCGCCCGCTGTCGTTCTGGCTCCTTTAGGTATTCTTGAAGATAAGAAGGCCACATGTTACCCAGGTTTCGAGAGTGTGTTAGCTGAAAATAATGCCAACTATACGGGCGACCTCTTCACTGTCGACGGCAACGTCACCACGGGAGAAGGTCCTGCCGCTGCATTCCCCTTCGCCTACGAACTGCTGAGCCAGTTGGTCAACAAGCAGACCTCTGACCAGATTGCTGAAGGCATGCGTTTCAAACACCTGATGGCATAGAAGTGAAGAGTGAAAAGTGAAGAGTGAAGAATTTGTCATCATCGTAGCAGGAGGGAAAGGGCTCCGCATGGGAAGTGACATTCCCAAGCAGTTTCTGCCTATTGGTGGAAAGCCTGTACTGATGCGCACGTTGGAGCGTTTCCGCGACTATTCCCCTACCCTGCAGATTATTCTCGTGTTGCCTAAAGCACAGCAAGAACACTGGAAGGAGTTGTGTCAGAAACACAATTTCACTGTGGCATACCAGTTAGCCGATGGTGGCGAGACACGTTTCCACAGTGTCCAGAATGGCCTTGCATTGATTCCAGACGATACTCAGGGCGTAGTAGGTGTGCACGATGGTGTGCGTCCTTTCCCAAGCATCGACGTTATCCGTAACTGCTACGAGACGGCTCGTACTGCAAAGGCCGTGATACCCGTGATTCCTGTGGTGGAAACTGTTCGTAAAATTACACAAAGAGAACCGTCCCTTTTGTGTAATTCATCCTCTATCACTGTCCCTCGCGATGACTATCGCCTGGTTCAGACGCCGCAGTGTTTTGACATTCAGCTGTTGAAGGCGGCTAACCGCCAGCCTTATAACGATGGCTTTACGGATGATGCCAGTGTGGTTGAAGCTTTTGGCACCAACATCACCCTCGTCGAAGGCAATCGCGAGAATATCAAGATTACGACACCTTACGACCTCAAAATCGCTGAAGTACTGATAGGATGACGCCACTGCTGCAACAAGACATACAATTCCTGCCAGGTGTTGGCCCCTCGAGGAAGAAGATGCTCAACGAAGAGTTGGGCATTTTGACGTATGGCGACTTGTTGCAGTATTACCCTTATAAGCATGTGGATCGAAGTCGTCTCTACAGCATCAGCGAACTGAATGGCGACATGCCTTTTGTGCAGGTCAAGGGACACATCTTGAGTTTCGAAACCTTCAAGATGAGTGCCCGCAAGGAACGTGTAGTGGCACACTTTACAGACGGAAGTGGCAAGGTCATGGACCTCACCTGGTTTAACGGGGGCAAATATGCGAAGCAAAGCTATGCTATTGGCAAGGAGTATATCATCTTCGGACGTCCTAACGTCTATAACGGACGTATCAACGTCACCCACCCCGACATTGACGCCGCAGACAAGTTAGAGTTGTCGACGATGGGTATGCAACCCTATTACAATACGACGGAGAAAATGAAGAAGGTCGGTATGAACTCACGTTCGTTAGAGCGTTTGGTCAAAACTCTCCTCGACGCGTTGAAAGAATCACTGCCTGAGACACTTCCTGAGTTCATCACCCAGAAACTACACCTCATGTCGCGCGATGAAGCCCTGCGCAAGATTCACTATCCGCAGAATGCCAAAGAACTGGAACGTGCCCGTACCCGTTTGAAGTTTGAAGAACTATTCTATGTCCAGCTAAATATAATAAGGTATGCCAGCGACCAGCGTCGCAAATATCGCGGCTATGTATTCAGCAAGGTGGGCGACAACTTCAATAATTTCTATAACAACAATCTGCCTTTCCCTTTGACAGAGGCTCAGAAACGCGTCATTCGCGAAATCCGTAAGGATATGGGCAGTGGACGTCAGATGAATCGTCTGTTACAAGGGGATGTGGGTAGCGGCAAGACCCTTGTAGCCCTGATGTCGATGCTTATCGCATTGGACAACGGCTATCAGGCTTGCATCATGGCTCCTACTGAAATTTTGGCCGAACAGCATCTGCAGACCATCATGGCCTTCCTGCACGATATGGATATCCGTGTGGCCCTGCTGACAGGTATCGTGAAAGGCAAAAAACGACAGGAGATACTCGATGGTTTGATGGATGGCACCGTCCAGATTCTTGTGGGCACACATGCCGTCATCGAAGATACCGTACAATTTGCCCGCTTAGGTATGGTGGTGGTTGACGAGCAACACCGCTTTGGCGTAGCCCAACGTGCCAAGCTATGGAGTAAGAGCGTGAATCCACCACATGTGCTGGTCATGACTGCGACACCCATTCCACGCACCTTGGCTATGACACTATATGGCGACCTTGACGTCAGCGTCATTGACGAGTTGCCACCAGGGCGCAAACCAGTGGTTACCCAGCATGTTTTCGACCGATCGCTGCCATCCCTCTACGATAGCATACGCAACCAGATTCGCCAAGGCCGACAGGTATATATCGTCTTTCCCCTCATCGAGGAAAGCGAGAAGATAGACCTCAAGAACTTGGAGGATGGCTTTGAGGTGTTGCGTCAGGTATTCCCTGAGTTCCGGCTCAGCAAGGTACACGGTAAGATGAAACCCACGGATAAGGAAGAAGAGATGCGTAAGTTCGTCAGTGGCGAGACCCAAATTCTTGTGGCTACTACCGTCATTGAGGTGGGAGTCAATGTGCCTAACGCCTCCGTCATGGTTATCCTCGATGCCCAGCGTTTCGGCCTTTCCCAACTCCATCAGCTCAGAGGTCGTGTAGGTCGTGGGGCCGATCAGTCGTACTGCATTCTCGTTACAAGTGTTAAACTGGCAGACGATACACGCAAACGTATCGACATCATGTGTGAGACCAACGACGGTTTCCGCATTGCAGAAGCCGACCTTAAATTAAGAGGACCTGGCGACCTCGAAGGTACCCAACAAAGCGGCATGGCTTTCGACCTGAAGATAGCCGATATTGCTCGCGACGGACAATTGGTACAAATGGCACGCGATGAGGCCCAATTGATTATCGACGACGATCCCACCTGCGAGAAAGAGCGCTACACTATCCTATGGCGTAGGCTTAAAGAAATCCGTAAGACAAATATCAATTGGGGCGCAATTTCTTGACCTTCATCAAGCGATTAAGTGTTAAAACACACAAATAAAACTTAAACTATTGTTGATTTTCTACCTTAATTAAATAATAATTACTACCTTTGCAGCGTTTTATTACCGTAAAGCAAGTATTACGGACATAACCGAACATAATTAATTTGTAATGAAAATAGTAAAAAAGATTGCATTTCTGGCTTTAGCAACGATAAGTTCTCTGCCCATGACGGGACAAGACTTGTTGGCACGTCAGGCACCCATTGACAGAAAAATGAAGGCAGTAGACAGTGTTGCCCTGCAACGCATCATCTACACCGAAAACTACGACTCTCCTGCTGAAGACCTCTATGAGGACTGGAGCAACAAATACGCCCATCACGAGACTGCATTGCCCGATTCTTTCCGAATTTCGCTGAAAGAATTCTGCATGCCTACCGACAGTCGTCTGATAACCTCGAACTTCGGTTCTCGTTGGGGACGCCAACATAAGGGCCTTGACATCAAGGTTTATATTGGTGATACCATCCGCGCTGCATTCCCTGGCAAGGTACGTGTTGTACGTTATGAGGGTCGTGGCTATGGTAAGTATGTGGTGATTCGCCATTACAATGGTTTGGAGACTATCTATGGCCATATGTCCGCACAGCTGGTTAAAGAAGATCAGGAGGTGCGTGCTGGCGATCCCATCGGACTTGGTGGTAACACTGGTCGTAGTACAGGTTCGCACCTGCACTTTGAGACACGCCTCTGTGGTGTAGCTCTTAATCCAGCCCTGATGTTCGACTTCCGCAATCAAGATGTAGTTGACGACTATTACATGTTCCGCAAATCTTCCTATCAGCGTGAATCTACTGTAGCGACCCGCCTGCGTGGTGTTGGTGGCGGTAGCATCTCAGCCGAGGGCGAAGATGTCGAATTGGCAACAGCAGCCCCTGCAGCCAACTATTCTCAGGAATCACGCTTCCATAAGGTCAAGAAGGGTGAGACACTCTATTCGATTGCCAAGCATCGTGGTACATCCGTCGAGTCCATCATGAAGCTGAATCACCTGAAGAAGAACACTAAGCTGAAGGCTGGTCAGATTCTGAAATACAACTAAATCGTTAAGATTAGCATAAAGAAATAAGAGGATGCGAAAACATCCTCTTATTTCTTTCTATTCTTATTTTTCTTATTCTTCCTACTCTTCTGAGTCTTTTTGTTTTTCTTGCTTTTCTTGGCTTTCTTTGTCTTTGCTTTCTTACTTGCCTTTCCCGTTTTGCTCGTTTTGGCATACTTCGTCATGTAGCCATCCTTTGTGTTTTTGAAGGCATCAGCACGGAGTTGATGTGTAGCATGGTCGAAGAAACGGGCCGAATTGACGTGCTGCCCATTAATACGTATCTCAAAGTGCAGATGTTCAGTTGTGGCACGACCAGTACGGCCTGTCAAAGCAATGACATCGCCAGCCTTCACATGGTCGCCCTCTTTAACCAAATTCTTGGAGTTATGACTATAATAGGTCTCAAGACCGTTGGCATGCTTGATGCGCACCAGATTACCATAACCATAATATGTACCAGAAAACACCACCTCACCGTCAAAAGCTGCCAGAATATTGTCGTTGGGCTTAGTCTTCAGGTCCGTACCAGAATGAGTACGTCCGCCACGGGCACCATAAGGACTGATAACTTTGGCACCAGGTAGCGGATAGCACCAATTCTTGCTGTTAGCTGTTAGCAATTGGCTATTGGCATTATCATACTTGACACTATCTCTACTTTGAGCACAACTGGAGAGCGTTAACAGCCAAAAGCCAAAAGCAAATAGCCCAAAACTAATTATCCTCTTCATACTCAAAGTCGTCAAGTTCTTCCAAATCTTCAATATCAGCCTCGTCAATGTATTCAATGTCCTCGTCTTCACCCTGGTCAGCCAGTTCGTCAGCAAAGCGTGTCATATCCTTATCACGATGAACCAGCGTGTCCTCAGCCATGACGGAAGCTAACTTATTACTCTCAGCATTCAGCTCGCGCCACAGTACGTCCTTCAATTCGTCAAGTCCTTTATTAGCGACAGCAGATATGAACACGCAGGGCAAATCCTGAGGCAGCGTTTCACGCAACATCTCAATCAGTTCGTCGTCCAGCAGGTCACTCTTGGTGATAGCCAACACACGGTGTTTCGACAGCATCTCAGGATTAAACTGCTGCAACTCATTCAATAGAATCTCGTATTCGCGTTTGATATCGTCCGTATCGCCAGGCACCATGAACAATAACAGCGAGTTACGTTCAATGTGGCGCAGGAAGCGCAAGCCCAGGCCCTTTCCCTCCGATGCGCCCTCAATGATACCAGGGATATCGGCCATCACAAACGACTTGTTGTCGCGATAGCCCACAATACCCAGCGAAGGCTCCATCGTGGTAAACGGATAATTGGCTATCTTCGGCTTTGCATTCGACAATGACGACAGCAGCGTCGATTTGCCTGCATTGGGGAAGCCCACCAATCCGACGTCAGCCAACAGCTTCAGTTCCAGAATGATGGTCATCTCCTGCATGGGCTCGCCTGGCTGTGCATAGCGTGGTGCTTGATTGGTGGCCGTACGGAACTGGAAATTACCCAGTCCGCCACGTCCGCCCTTCAGCAATACGATTTCCTGTCCGTCATAAGTGACGTCACAGACATATTTTCCTGTCTCAGCATTGTAGACCACCGTACCGCAAGGCACATCAATATAGATGTCCTTGCCGTCCGTGCCGTGACACTTGTCCTTGCCGCCATTGCCGCCATGCTCTGCAAAGATATGGCGTTCGTAGCGCAGGTGCAACAGTGTCCAGTAGTTATGGTTACCACGCAGGATGATGCTACCACCCTTACCACCGTCACCTCCATCGGGACCACCGTTGGGGTTGTACTTCACATGGCGCAGATGCATCGACCCACGTCCGCCCTTACCTGAGCGGCACATGATTTTGACGTAGTCTACAAAGTTGCTCTCCATTACAAATTATCGATTACCTTTTGAATGTCAGCGAAGATACGCTCGAGTGTGCCCAAGCCATCAATGTGGTGGTGCAAGCCTTCCTGCTTATACCACTCAATGAGCGGCTGAGTCTGCGAATGATACACTACCAGACGCTTCTTGATGGTCTCTTCGTTGTCGTCAGCGCGTCCACTCTGCTGTCCACGCAGAATCAAGCGCTTCATCAACTCATCCTCAGGCACATCCAACTCTATCATGGCAGCCACCTTGTCACCACGCTCGTTCAGCATGGCCTTCAAAGCCTCAGCCTGTGGAATAGTGCGGGGGAAACCATCAAAGATGACACCCTTGTGACCACGTCCGAATTCATCGTATTTCTTAGCCAGAATGCTTACCATCAGGTCGTCGGGTATCAACTGACCATTATCGATAAAGCCCTGTGCCGTCTTACCAAGCTCAGTACCATTCTTGATTTCATTACGCAGCACGTCACCAGTCGAGATATGTCCCAAACCGTAGTGTTCTATCAACAAATCGCTCTGCGTTCCCTTGCCTGAGCCTGGAGCGCCAAAAATTACAATGTTCTTCATTTGAATACGTTGTTCTTGTTTATCCTGTATAATTTTAGTCTCTTTGCCTTTATACCATAAGTCTGTCATGAGGTCACTCTTACGGGTCTCCACATCACTTGGCACGTGGGGTAGTTTAATCTGTCGCATAGTTCCTTAATTATTTCAACATTTCGATAATTCGTTATTTCGACATTATTCAACCAAAGTATAGATTTCTTTTAGTCCACGTCCCAGCTGGTCGTAGTCCAATCCATAGCCCACGATAAAGTCGTTGGGAATAGAGAAGGCTGCATACTCTATATCAAGAGGCTCCTCCAGTTTGTCAGGTTTCACGAAGAGTGTGCAGATATGGATGGATGCCGGACGACGAACACCCAGCGAATCCAACATCTGACGCATTGTACGTCCCGTGTCTACGATATCCTCAACAATAATGACGGTACGACCTGAGATGTCTTCGTTCAGTCCCATAACCTCTTTTACCTTACCTGTCGAAAGGATGCCCTCATACGAGGCCAGCTTAACAAATGAAATCTCGCAGGGGATAGTGATTTCACGCAACAAGTCGGCAGCGAAGATAAACGAACCGTTCAGCACGCCAATCAACAAAGGATTCTTTCCCTCCATATCCTTGCTGATCTGTTGGGCCAACTCTTTCACACGCTGTTTGATTTGCACTTCTGTGATAGAAGTCTCAAACGTTTTGTCTTTGATTTTGACGATACTCATGCTTGAAAATATGAAATTTGATGCAAAATTACTAAAAATTTGGCAAATAAAGCGCATTATTAGCATATTTTTCGTATTTTTGCATTCGTAAATGAAGATATTCACTACAGCTCAGATTCATGAGCTCGATAAGTTCACTATCGAACACGAGCCTATAGCAAGTCTCAACCTGATGGAACGTGCGGCACGTGCTTTGACGCAGGCCATCGTTCAGGAGTGGCCTGCTACAATGCCCGTTGCCATTTTTGCCGGTCCAGGTAATAATGGGGGCGACGCACTGGCTATGGCTCGCATGCTGAGCGAACAGAACTATCAGGTAAGTGTCTATCTCTTTAATATCAGCGGCCAATTGTCATCAGATTGTGCTGCCAACAAGCAACGTCTGCAGGATGCCAAACGACTGAAGAGTTTTGTCGAAGTAAGTACGGAGTTTGACCCGCCGATACTCGATACCAACACCTTGGTCATTGACGGACTTTTTGGTTCAGGTCTTAACAAACCCTTGGCAGGTGGCTTTGCTTCACTCGTCAAGTATATCAATGCCTCACAAGCCAAGGTTGTCAGCATTGACGTACCCTCTGGTTTGATGACAGAGGATAACACATATAATGTTCGCGCCAACATCATTCGAGCCCATACGACACTTACTCTACAGCAACCCAAACTCTCGTTCCTCTTTCCTGAGAACCAGCAGTTTGTGGGCCGTTTGCGTGTGCTTGACATCAAATTGAGCAAGGAAGGTATCGAGAAAATCGAGGCAGCCTTCACGATTGTTGAGGAGAGTGATGTGCGGGCATGTCTGCTCGACCGTTCACCTTTTGTCCATAAGGGGCAGATGGGTACAGCCTTGATGATTGCTGGCAGCTATGGCATGGCGGGTGCTGCTGTTCTTGCCTCAAAAGCTTGTATGCGTTCTGGAACTGGCAAGGTGGTTGTTAACACGCCGCGTCGTAATATTCCCATCCTTCAAGTCTCAGTTCCAGAAGCCATCGTACAAGCGGGCAGCGAAGAGACTATTTTTGCTGAGACCGTTGATACCGAAGACTATCAGGCTGTAGGTATCGGACCTGGCTTAGGACAAAGCGAGCAGACTGCTATTGCCATGATAGCCCAGTTGCGTCGCACCCAGTGTCCAATAGTGGTCGACGCCGATGCACTCAACATCTTGGCCAACCATCGGGCATGGTTACAACAGTTGCCTAAAGGCATTATTATGACACCTCACCCCAAGGAGCTCGACCGTTTAGAAGGACATTCTACCGATACCTACGAGCGTCTGACTAAGGCACGTAATCTAGCTGAACGTCTGAAAGGCTATGTTATATTAAAAGGTCATTATACGGCCATCTGCTGTCCCGACGGACACATCATGTTTAACTCCACTGGAAATGCCGGTATGGCAACAGCTGGTAGCGGCGATGTTCTGACAGGTATTCTGACGGGACTGTTGGCACGTGGCTACAAATCTCAGGATGCCTGCGTCTTAGGTGTCTATCTGCATGGTTTGGCAGGCGATTTAGCCGCTCAGGAAATGGGCGAAGAGAGTCTGATTGCTAGCGACATTATCAACTATTTGGGACTGGCTTTCAAGAGATTGAGAAAATGAGAGATTGAGTTATGTTATTGAGAAAATAATACATGAGATTATGAAACGACTCCTAATAGTTTTATTGTTTATCAGTTGTCTGTTATCTGTAAGCGAAGTACAGGCACAGGTTGTCAGCTCACCGATGAAGGCAGGGCGTACGGCAGAAGGCGTGGTCTATTTCCTGCCCAAGACGGCCATCCGCTTCAACCTGCTCATCGAGAAGAAAAAATATACACCTGGTGAATATGCCAAATATGCCGAGAAGTATCTGGGCATGACAGGTATCGAACAAGAGGAACAGGTCAACTATAGCGTGGCCAGCTACAACATCAGTCAAATTGGTGTTCGTGACACGTCGAAATGCTATAGCGTAGAGTTAAAGGGCAAGAGCGAGACAGCCGATATCAAGTTAAGCGAAGACGGTGTGTTATTGGCCATCAATGATGAGCCTGCCAAGATCAAGCTCCCTGATCCTTTTAAACCAGCTGCTAAAGCGCCTGTCGTTGATCCACATCAGTTCCAGAACGACGAAGTACGTTCTGCTGGCAGCATGGCCAAGAAGGCTGAGATGACCGTGGCACAAATTCTTGAACTCCAAGAGCATCGCCAACAACTCATTACCGGTGAAGCTGACGACATGCCACAGGACGAGAACCAGTTGCGTTATATGATTGAGCAGATAGACAAACAACGCGAAGCACTCACATCGCTTTTTACAGGTACTACTGTACGTGACACTACTGAGCAGATTATTACCGTATGCCCTGAGAAGGAGGTACAACGCGAGGTCATTTTCCGTCTTAGCAAGAAGTTGGGTATTGTTGACAAGGATGATTTATCCGGTACACCTTATTATATAACCATTGAGGACATGCACCGCACTAATTCGGAGAAATATGGCACTGCAGAGAATAAGAAGGATGGCGGTTTCTACGTTAATGTGCCAGGTCGTATCCGACTGACGCTGCATCGCGAGCAGCAGCAATTAGGCACTTTCGACGTTTATGCTGGTCAATTCGGTTTCGTTGAACTGCGTAGCGGCGCCCTTTTCAAGCGTTACGTCACCCACATGACACTCAATCCTGCCACAGGTTCCGTCGACAAGATTCATGCTGACATGAATAGCAAGTAACCTTGCTTATAGCGAACTCACCTACTATTGGACATAAAATATTGATGGACAAAAATCGGGAAAACCCTGATTTCTGTCCATCAATAATCTTTATGCGTTGCGATGCAAGGGTATTAGACCTTGATCTCAACCTCAACACCACTGGGGAGTTCGAGCTTCATCAGAGCGTCAACAGTTTTAGCGGTAGAGCTATAGATATCAATCAGACGCTTGTAATCTGACAACTGGAACTGCTCACGAGCCTTCTTGTTAACGAAGGTAGAGCGGTTAACGGTGTAAATACGCTTGTGGGTAGGAAGGGGGATAGGACCGCTGATGATAGCACCTGTAGCCTTAACAGCCTTCACAATCTTCTCTGCCGACTTGTCTACGAGTTTGTGGTCGTAGCTCTTCAGCTTGATACGAATTTTCTGACTCATAATTAAATTTGAATTTTGAATTTGAATTATTATATTTATGATTACTGCCGCTAAAGAGTCATTTGCTCAGCAGCAGTTGTTATGTGAAGTGAAGAGCGGAAGCAAATTTTACACTTTTCACTCTTCACTTTTCACTTCTTATACGAGGTCAGCGCGACCCTTAACCTCCTCAAGCACGGCCTTAGCCAAAGCTGAAGACAGAGGAGCGTGGTGGCTGTACTCCATTGAGCTGGTAGCACGACCAGAGGTGATGGTACGCAGAGCGGTTACATAACCGAACATCTCTGACAGGGGCACTTTAGCCTTAACGACACGAGCACCACTACGAGCCTCTTCCATACCTTCTACCTGACCACGACGCTTGTTCAGGTCACCGATAACGTCACCCATGTTCTCCTCAGGTGTAACAACCTCGAGCTTCATGATGGGCTCCATCAGTACAGGCTTAGCCTGAGCGCAAACTGACTTGTAAGCCATCTGGGCAGCAATCTCGAATGACAGCTGGTCAGAGTCAACGGGGTGGAACGAACCATCCACTACGACAACCTTCAGTGAGTCAACGGGATAACCACCGAGGATACCATTCTTCATTGCAGCCTCAAAACCCTTCTGGATAGAGGGGATGAACTCCTTGGGGATGTTACCACCCTTCACCTCGTTCACGAACTGCAAACCGCCGTTCTCCTTGATATCCCAATCGTCGTCCACAGGACCAACATTTACGATGATGTCAGCAAACTTACCACGACCACCAGACTGCTTCTTGTAAACCTCACGGTAGTTCATCACAGTCTTGGTAATGGCCTCCTTGTAGTTCACCTGAGGCTTACCCTGGTTACACTCAACCTTGAACTCACGCTTCAGACGGTCGATGATGATATCCAAGTGGAGCTCACCCATACCTGAGATAATGGTCTGACCACTCTGCTCGTCGGTACGAACGGTGAATGTGGGGTCTTCCTCGGCGAGCTTAGCCAGACCGTTGTCAAGCTTGGCAACGTCAGCCTGAGACTTCGGCTCAACAGCGATAGAAATCACAGTATCGGGGAAGGTCATAGACTCCAGTACGATGGGCTTCTCCTCGTCGCAGAGGGTATCACCGGTACGGATATCCTTGAAACCTACACCTGCACCGATATCACCGGCGTCGATAGACTCCATAGGAATTTCCTTGTTAGAGTTCATCTGGAACAGACGGCTGATACGCTCCTTTTTGCCCGAACGGGGGTTGTAAACGTAAGAACCGGCCTTCACGCTACCAGAGTAGACGCGGAAGAATACCAGACGACCCATGTAGGGATCGGTAGCAATCTTGAATGCAAGTGCAGAAGTAGGTTCGTCCTCGCTGGGCTTGCGACCCTCTTCCTCATCGGTGCTGGGGTTAGTACCCATCACCATCTCCACGTCAACAGGAGCGGGAAGGAAAGCGCAAACATAGTCGAGCAGAGGCTGAACACCCTTGTTCTTATAAGAAGAACCGAGCAACATAGGTGTGCACTGCATCGAGATGGTACCCTTACGGATAGCAGCGATAATCTCGTCCTCAGTGATTGAGTCGGGATCGTCGAAGTATTTCTCCATCAGAGCCTCATCATACTCAGCAGCAGCCTCGAGCAGCTTGTTACGCCACTCGTCGCACTCTGCCTGCAGGTCAGAGGGAATCTCCTCAATGTCGTACTCAGCACCCATGGTCTCGTCGTGCCACAGGATAGCCTTCATCTTAATGAGGTCTACCAAGCCCTTGAAGTTCTCCTCAGCACCGATGGGCACCTGAATGACAACAGGGTTAGCACCAAGGATGTCCTTCATCTGCTGAACAGTCTCGAAGAAGTCAGCACCTGAACGGTCCATCTTGTTCACGTAACCAATACGGGGAACATTGTACTTGTCAGCCTGGCGCCAAACAGTCTCTGACTGAGGCTGTACACCGTCTGCAGCTGAATAGGTAGCAACGGCTCCGTCGAGCACACGCAGTGAACGCTCTACCTCAGCGGTAAAGTCCACGTGTCCCGGAGTATCAATCAGGTTAATCTTAAACTCCTTGCCGTTCCACTTCCAGTTACAGGTGGTAGCAGCAGAAGTAATAGTGATACCACGCTCCTGCTCCTGGGCCATCCAGTCCATGGTAGCAGCACCATCGTGCACCTCACCAATCTTGTGCGTCTTACCTGTGTAGAACAGGATACGCTCAGACGTAGTGGTCTTACCGGCATCGATGTGGGCCATGATACCAATATTGCGGGTCAAATGTAAATCGCGATTTGCCATTTCTTTATCCTTTTAATCTTATTTACCTATTTACAATTAGAAACGGAAGTGAGCGAATGCACGGTTAGCCTCTGCCATACGATGCATATCCTCCTTACGCTTGAAAGCACCACCCTGATTGTTGAAGGCATCCATAATCTCAGCAGCCAACTTGTCGGCCATAGACTTACCACTGCGCTTGCGGGCGAAGCTAATCATGTTCTTCATTGAGATACTCTCCTTACGGTCGGGGCGAATCTCAGTAGGAACCTGGAAGGTAGCGCCACCGATACGACGGCTCTTTACCTCAACCTGAGGAGTAATGTTATCGAGAGCCTGCTTCCAGATTTCCAGAGCTGACTTCTCCTCATTCTGCATCTTACCCTTTACGGTCTCAAGAGCATTGTAGAAAATCTCGTACGAAATAGACTTCTTGCCATCGTACATCAAGTGGTTCACAAACTTCGACACTTTCTTGTCGTTGAAGACTGGATCGGGAAGGATCACACGCTTCTTTGGTTTTGCTTTTCTCATTTTTCTTTTTTGAATTAATGTCTGCTTGGGGCTGTTCTTTCTTGTTCTTCAACGCTCACTCATGAGCATTTACTCAACCTGTCTTTAACAATTCTCCAGCAAAACGTTTTTTACTTTGTTTCTTATACCTTATTATTATATAAGGCGGAGTCCTGTAGGCTTTCTAATCTTCTCCGATTATTACTTCTTAGCCTTAGGACGCTTAGCACCGTACTTAGAACGACGCTGTGTACGACTGGCAACACCAGCGGTATCAAGCGTACCACGTACGATGTGATAACGTACACCGGGAAGGTCCTTTACACGACCGCCACGAACCAGCACGATGCTGTGCTCCTGCAAGTTGTGTCCCTCTCCGGGGATGTACGAGTTAACTTCCTTCTGATTAGTCAGACGAACACGGGCTACCTTACGCATAGCCGAATTAGGCTTCTTCGGGGTCGTTGTATAGACACGAACACAAACACCACGACGCTGAGGACATGAGTCCAGCGCGGGTGACTTGCTCTTGTCAACGAGCACCTTTCTGCCTTTTCTTACCAATTGTGAAATTGTAGGCATAATTGTTTGTTTTTTAATTAATTATATATTATGTATATGTTATTTACTAGACATAGTACACCCACACTTTGGGCGCTTTTGGGGTGCAAAGGTACAAACTTTTCCCGACTCCACCTAATATATAAGGAATAAAAAAACGC
>Ga0265300_10000813_pt1 | contig 31724 bp, 45 predicted proteins | sample AusTroGonzalo_MG_FD_193482 | JGI IMG/M metagenome (GOLD analysis project Ga0265300, IMG submission 193482) | Bovine rumen microbial communities from tropical cattle in Woodstock, Queensland, Australia - Gonzalo_03 | ecosystem: Host-associated > Mammals > Digestive system > Stomach > Rumen ...
ATTAATAATAATCCACTTTGCTTATGTAAATCGTCATTATAAAAATCAAACCCGGAAACATAATCAGAAAGTTCTTTTCTAGTAAATACAGCATCTTTTTCACGGTCTATTGTTATAACATTCATTTCTTTTGAATATAACAAAATTGGATTTACACTTGTATCATTTAAACAAAAATATAAATGATTAATTGTACTACAAGAATTTTCATAATCATTTAACGGATATGCTGATAAAGTTAAACTTAATTGTTTATCATCATAATGATTCTTTGATAATTTATATTTCACAGAATTATATTCAGATATGTTATTTCCAGCAAGACATCTATAAAACCAATTGTTGTTTACATTTTCACTATAAACATCTGTGTTAATAATTGTTATTGAATTAATGTTACTATTTGTTGTTTGTTCATATTCCATGGTATAATTCCATGTATGAAATTCCAAATCAATATTTGTGTTTGGCAAGTTATAGCATGGAATATTTGTATTATTAAAATTATCATAAAAAGCTGTATCATAAACAAAAGGCATTTCTATTTCATATTGTTTTTTTGGCGTTAAAGCATTAACTGAAATATTTCCACCAATATAGCCAAATATATTTAAACTAGTTATTGCGCTATCAAAATAGTTATATGTTAAGCCAGTTGGTACTGTTTTTAAAAAAATATCTTGTGTGTTACAATATCCTGTAATTGGTGTAAATGAATTTTCATTATTCAAAGTAACACTAGTAATTTGTGTATTATTTGAATTTGCTATTATTAGTTTAATCGGAAATACAGGCTGATTAGCACCAATATAATAAAATAAAGTATCAAAATTTGAAAAACTTGTTAAATTAAAAAAATATCCATTTGAATTATTTAATTTAATGGTTTCAATATTATTTGTACCATTTACAAATGTTTTATGGGAACTATCTATATTTGATGCGCCGTTATAATAAGCGTGAACTATATAATATACTGAATTATTAAAAGCGTTTTCACTTTCAATAACAAAACATGTTTCATTATTTTGAGTTTCCGTTAATCCAGAACATCTATATAAACTATTATTTGAATTATAAAACCAGCAATAAACACTAGCACCTTCAACATTTGAGCCATTACTCACATAAAATTTTATTCTTGTAGTCATATAAACCTATATTGTTAGTATAAATAAATAGTCAAGAATTTGCTTACTTCATCTTTTATTTGTATATTTTAAGACAAATGTTATAGATATGGAAAACGTAAAACAACTTGCGGAAGAATATATCAAACTTTCCAACGAAGAAAGACAAGAGTTTGTTAAAAGAATAAGAACACATTGGCCCGATTGGGAGTGTGATAATTTTGAGAACCCAACAACAAAGGTAGAACATGTTAAAGAACTTCAGGAAAAGATGGTCCAATTATGCATTGACTATCTAACAGAAAATGGTCTTGACGATGTTCAAGAGGTATCTTTTTCTGCCGACATGCTTCAACAATCAAAAAAATATGGTCAATGGACACCTGCAACAGATTCATTAATAACCTTATATGGATACCAAGAAGACGAAAGAGGTATTAGTGTCAGAAAATTAATTGGAGAATATTGCTGATTTTAGGAAATTTTTGTATATTTATAAAAAATCATAAATATGAAAAAAAGTTATGACGTTAAAAGTGACAGATATGGTCACACTCACAAATTTGTAGAATCATTTGGATGTAATTACATCTTCAAACCTGCTGAGTCATGGATGCCAATTTATTTGAACTTTGACCCCGCAACAAAAAAAATCTTATCAGTTGATACTGAAGGCGGTCCATACATGACAGTCGGTTGGAGTAATGACGAAATTGTCATTAAGGAAATTTATCAAGTCGGAACAGTTATATTTTTCATATTAGAAGAAAAAGCCTCAACCAAAAATTGAGGCATTTTTTTTGCTTTTAAAAACATTATTTTGTATATTTACTACAAATTTAGTGTTTTATGAAAAATTTTACTATTGGAATTGACGTTGATGGTGTTCTTAGGGACAACCTTCAAATTATGGTTGATTTATATAACAAGGAGTTTAATGGTAACATGACCGTTAATGACATCCGTGATTTCAGAACTGAAGTTACATTCCCTATTATTGAATCAACAACAGGAAAGACAGCAAGCGAATGGTTCTTCCAAGACCATTCAGGTGAAATATTCCTTAAAGCAAACCCATTTCCATATGTTTCAAACGACATAAAAAGGCTTAGGAAAATCGCTAATGTTGTTATTATCACATATCAGAAAACCATTCTCAATAAAATGCAAACATTATGTTGGCTTGAACTCAATGACATCGAATATGATGGCCTTATCTTTATGAAAGATAAAACAAAATTTATTTGCGATTACCTTGTGGATGATAATGATTGGAATTTTATTGGGTCCAATGCAAAACATGGAATTTTGATTAATGCTCCATATAATGAGGGAAAAACAACAGAAACTATTTTGGACTCAAGTAATTGTGAAAGCCTTGTGAGATATAAGAATCTCCATGAATTCACAAATGACTTTTGCACACTTTATTCGGCTGAATAAGATTTCTTTCTTTTACTTTTATAATCCATATAAACGGCTTCTAACTGCTCATCTGTGAGATAGAAGCCGTTATTTTGTTTATAATAGTTATATATCATCTTCTCATATGAATGCTTGTCATCCATATGTTCAAAAACATTTTGTAGTAAATCCAAATCTTCTATATTAATACCCATATAATCAATAAACTCAGGGGCAATAAACATTCCTGCATACATTGGAGATTTTGAATTGATTATAAAATTAATAAAGTCAATTTTTGACATTCTTTTATAGATAAAATAGTCAAGGTTTTTAAACCTTACAAGTTGATACTTTTTATTTTTTGGTGGATTATTCATTATCAGCATATAATCCGCATCCTTTGGATTGAAATCATCAAACTTACTAAAAAATGCCTTAGACCCAACTAATATTTTAACAATTCCTCCCATGATTATTTGTATAATAATTCATTAATTATGTTATTCACAGAACTTTCAACGTTTTCATAAACAGATGTATCATCATTCAATACACGTTGAACTTGAACTTGACCATTTGATATTATACCTCTGAACAAATGTTCTTTCTTATAATTTTGTCTATCATTATAAGTTCCATTGCCATTCCAATACATATCCCAATCAAAGTCATTATCAAAAAATGTAAATCTAATAACACCATCTGTATCTAACTGAGGGTCTGAACAAACATGAAATTCATAATTTGATGGTTGATTTGTTGGATTCTCAAGAACTTTCTTTGTTTTTGTATCAAATATTTTCCAAATATCTTTGCTTCCTTTATTACCTATTAATATTGTTCCTGCATTTTTAGATGGCCTATAGTATTCACCTTCTAAAAGTTTTCCATTAAAATATACAGGTGTACCTTCAGATAAGTCATAAAGATATGAAAAATCTGTGTTGTTTTTAATTTCATCAATAAAAACGAATCCTCCGCACTGTAATCCAATATTTTTAAAAATAGTTTGAGGGCCGCTTGGTGTGTTTATGGTAACAATTTTTCCATCTTTCATCAACCCATATAAAAATTCGTTTTGATGCCACCAACTAATACCTAAATTAACATCATTGCTATACAAGAGCTTTGTGTATCCATTGTCATAATCTCTTGTTATTCTTGGAATAAAATCACCATCTTGTTCTGTTTCTAATGGAGGAAGTTTGAAAAATTTATTATCTTTAATTGAATAAAAATAACTTGTAAGTACGCTTGATGATATTGATATTTGTAAATAATCGCCACATACACGGCCAGCTCTTAAACGTCTTCCATAATTAGGACAATCGTCCTGCTGTCTTAAATAAGAATAAAACCAGCATTCGCCATTTGGAAGCCTTAAAGGTGTGTTTGTGTTAACAAATACTAAAGCCTTTTTCGTTGAAGTAAGTTTAACTTCATAAAATACAGCATCATTTCTATCAATACTTCCCCATTCGGGTATTGCCTTGAATTTTTTTATACCATCAATATCTAATAGCCTATGGTATCTTAATAGATATATCATGTAGTATTTTTCTTTATATTCCAATACAGCAACATCTTTTAATCTATATTTCCCGTTTGGGTCAGTGTTTACGTTTGTTACAATTAATCTACTATCAGTTAATGTATCAAATATGAATTTGTTTTTATCAAGTAGTATAGAATATGTATTTCCATTCAATTTAACGCCATAAATACGTAAAACACAATTTCTTAGGTCTTTTTCATTTCCAGAAATAACCTCAATATGTTCAGAAAACATGTTTAATATGTTTTCACCTCCATTCAAACGTATCTGTGCTTCTTTAAAATACAATAGAGCCTCTTTTTTTATTTCGGAAGGTGATTTCAAAATGTTATCATTACCAACCTTTTGATGCCATATACTAAATATTCTCTTTAATTCTTCATCTGTAACGCCTGTGATTCTCATAAATTCAGATTTCGTATATGCATGGTCGGCTTCAACGCTACCAATATCTTCGCCACCATGATTCCATCTTGAAGTTATATATACAGGTTCACCATTTCTATTACTTTGTAATAACGCTATCAGGGAATTTCCATATGTATCTTGTGGCTTGTTATCAACCCATTTACGATGCTGAGGAACCCTTTTTACACGTTGCCATCCGTTTTTTCTGAATATAACATAATGGATACCCAAGCTCTCAATATAGTTATCATAATGATTTTGTCCGTAAGTTATACACCAAGAGCCTGGTTCCGTTGGTTGATAATATTTTTTTGCTTGCTCAAAATTATACAATATCTCAAATGTATATCCATTACCAACTTTGTTTGATTCACTTGATGGAATAGTATTATCACCAATATACGGACTTATTTTTTTACCATATTTTTTAAGCAATTTATCTATTGGCATTACACCAAAATCTTCAGGCTGTTCAAATGCTGTTCCAACTGAACCTATATATGAATCACGTAATATTTTTATAAGTATGTTAAGTTTTTGGCAATTTTCTGCATTCCAATTATCTTCCTTGTTTTTTGGTAATTTTTTACCCGCTTGAGTTGCCGCTTCAATTTCTTGCTCTGTATGATATGGGTAAAAAAGGGCTAAATCTTCTCCATTTGTTAAATCTCCATTGAAATAATATCTAGTAGCACCTGCCAAGTAATAATTTGAAGCCAATGACAAATTTCTTATATTCCCATGTCTTACTAAATGGTCAAGAATACGTGTCTTGAATTGGCCAAGAGTCATTTTATCTTTCAAACGACTATTAACCATTTCAAGATATGGAAGTAAAAGGTTATCTCTTTTTGACTCTCTTAAAATCATGTTTTTTTTAACTTTATATAATAAATAGTTGTTTATTGTCCATATTTTTTGTAAATTAGCGGTAAACAAATGTTATTATGTGCTTTAAAAGAAACAAAGTTAATTATTATGCGTTATCAAAAGAACTGTATGATAACACACGTAAAAAATTGAATGATTTCAAGGAATACCTTAAAGAAAACGACTTTAAAGGTAAAGGTTATCAATTCCTTTTGGACACAAAATGGTTCAAAAATATTTATTTTGAGTGTGAAATAACCCTTAATGGCTTATCATATCACTTAATTGACCCATTTGATGAAACAACTGAAGATGATTACAAGTATGTTAAAGAAACGTGTGAAAAAGTTACATGGAGAATTAATAACGCAAAAGTTTCTATTCCAGACACCATAAATTTAATGAAGGAGAACGAAAAAGAATTTTTGGAGTTTTGTAGGACAGAATATTGCAGATTCTTTGTTATAGAAGACCTTTTCACAAAGTCAAAAGAACTTTGTTTTTCTGTTGAGAAAGAAATGCTAAAGGAAGAAAAATTTGATGATTACGGATTTTTACACCTTAAAGTTGTTCTAACTGACACAAATAACAAATGCGGATACATTAAAGATGTATCTGCAACCGATTATAAAATCAGAAAAATGACAGAAGATGAGTTTTTGACAGAATTCTTGCCTGAACGTTGTGAAAAAATCGGTTTTTCGAATGAAATCGAAATGAAAAAATACGAAGAAGACATGCAACATTTGTTTATTGAAGATGGTTTAACTTTAAAGAAAAAATAATATGGAAAATAACAAGCTAAGACAAAGGTTCGTAAAAGATTACGACCTTCCAATTAACATTTTTGAAGAAAGCATGTTCAGATATTATGCTGAACTTTATGACTTTTTTCCTAAAGAAACATGGGAAAACGTTAAGAAAATGATTGACGAAAAGTTTGACGGAAACGTTGAACGTTGGCTTGATTATTGCGCAGAAGTAAGAGACAATGCTATCAACAGTGTTATTGAATCTGAAGTATATAAAGAATTCAATAACAAGAAGATGGATGAATATAAACTTACAGTTAATGTAGGCGAACACAGTTGCTATAACCAAGAAACTGATGGCTGTAGGTTCATTTCAATTGACCTGAAGAAAGCAAATTTCCAAGCACTTAAATATGTTGGTGTACTTGACGATGAAAGTTACAATAGTTTCATGGACAAATTTGGTGCTGACGAATATATTAAAGGTAGTAAATACCTTAGACAAGTTATCTTCGGTAAAATGAACCCAGGTAGAACTACAACTGTTGAAAAATACATCATGGAAAAAATCATGAGTATTGCTAATGAGGTCCTGCCAATGGAATTCAAATTATATTCACAAAACAGTGATGAACTTGTTTACAAGCAAACAGGCGCTAGCTTCTATGGCGACATTAAAATCATTTGTGGTGTGATTGAAAGTGTTGTAAAACAAAAATTTGGTATTGATGTTCGTGCAGAATACATTGAAGTTAAGAAACTTCCTATTGTAAACTGCAACGATAGCAATGTTGACGCATTTGTCAGAACAAACTTAATAACAGGCGAAAGTGTGCTTAAAAAGACATCTACGTTGTTTTATCCTCAGGTCTATAAGATTTGGAAAGGACTTGAAATTGAAAGCAGGGACCTTATGTTCTATGCTGAAAATCAAACAGCACATTTCGATAAGCCATTAAAAGTAATTAGATAATGAAGATTTTAGCAAGCAGTGACTTTCATGGCTATTTGCCTGAAGTAAATGAACCTTTTGACTTGTTTTTGATTTGTGGTGATATTTGTCCTGTTGAATGCCACAGCAGAAAATTCCAAGACGAATGGATTCATGATGATTTTGTTTCATGGATTAATTCCTTGCCATTCAAAAATCCTTGGTCAATGGTTGTAATGACACCAGGAAACCATGACTTTGTTATGGAAAGTTACAAGCCTGAAGATTATGATGGTATTGAAAGAATGTGTAATTACAGGCTTAAAATACGTAGAAACGAATCTTATGAATTTTTCTATCCTGTTAGCGATGGAATTGATTCGTTAAATATTTTCTGCACACCATATTGTAGTATCTTTGGTAATTGGGCGTTCATGCGTGGAAATGAAATATTGGAATCAAAATTTTCAGAAATTCCTGAAGACACTGATATACTTGTTAGTCATGATGCTCCAAATGTAAACAAACTTGGTGCAATTACACAGGGTTATTGGAAAAGTGACACAACAGGAAATGTATTATTAGCAAAACACATTGAACGTGTTAATCCAATGTTATTTGTTTGTGGGCATTTCCATAGTGGTAATCATGAATGGTCGAAAATTGGTGAAACACTATGCGCAAATGTATCTTATGTAAATGAAGAATATGACCCATATTGGCCAATTCTTTCAATTAATTATGACGAAGAAAATAGAAAAATAATAACAGAGAAAATTGATATTGAAAAATGATTGAAGTCGAAAAAAGACTAAAACTTTTTGTTAATGAACTTAATGACATTACAGAAGAAAATTTAAGGAAATTCGCTGAAGAACTTATTTCAAATGCTGATGAATATTTCTTCACGGTAGCAGCATCAACAAGCGGTAAATATCACCCACAATTCGACCTTGGTGACGGTGGACTTGTACGTCATACAAGATGTGTTGTGTTTTTTGCTGAATGCGAAGCAATTTCAAGATGCTTCACTCAACATGAAACAAATCTTATGATTGTTTCAGCAATTGCCCATGACATCAAAAAACTTGGTGATGGCTTAGGTAGACATACTGTTGATGAACATCCAACATTTGCTGCAAACTACATTGCAGAAACAAATAAGAGAACAAATCTCTTGAGCAGTGAAGATGAAGAATTAATTAAAGGTATGGTTCATTCTCATATGGGTAAATGGGGCCACGAAAAAACAGGTTTGCCAATGCCTAAGACTGAATTGGAAAAAGCACTTCAAGCAGCTGACTACATTGCAAGCAGAAAAGAACTTCTTGGGTTTGACTTCAGGCCAACAGAAGTTGTTGATATTCCAAAAGAAGAGCCAAAACCTGGCGATTTCATTGTTGGGTTCGGAAAGCATTCAGGAAAAACAATTAAGCAGGTTTATGCTGAAGGTAAGAAAGGTGATACATATCTCCATTGGATGATGAAACAAGATGATTTCAACAACCAAGAAACACGTCTTAATGGTATGAAGTACCTTTATGAAATGGGTGAACTTCCTGAAAAGTATTTGAATGAAATCTCTGACTACGTTAATTCAAAGTCAGGTGAAAAAGAAAACATTGTTGAGCAAGTGAAAGCAGTCGCTGATGATGATTTACCATTCTAATTAATATGTCAGAAGAAAAAGTGTTAAGCGGCTTCATAAACCATTCAGGCGGCGCTATTGGTGCTGATTCATATTGGGGACATATAGGTGAACAATATGGTGTTGTATCAAATCATTATTATTATGGAGAAAAAACGCCTGAAGGTAATTTCGAGATTTCAAATGAAGACTACGAAGAAGGAAGATATGAGGCCGCTAAAGCGGCTAATTTCACCTATGGGTATAAGTATTCAACAATGAAAGACCATCGTCTAATTCGTAATTGGTCGCAGGTTAAACATTCAGATTCTATTTTTGCAATAGGACACCTTGTTAGGCCTGGAGAACAATTGTTTCCAAATCAAAAAAACGATACAAGAGTTGCTTTAAACGCAGCAGTACAAGGTGGTACTGGATATGCAGTTGCTATGGCTATATTACATGGAAAGCCCGTTTACGTTTATGACCAAGAAAGAAAACAATGGTTCAGTAATATTGACGGAAAATGGAGAATTTCAGAAATTCCAACTTTAACAAAAAACTTCGCAGGTATAGGAACCAGAAACTTAAATGATGATGGTAAAAAGGCAATAGAAGATGTTTATTTAAAAACTATTTCAAATATTGATACTATTTAATGTTTTAAAAAATGTATTAAATTATGAAATTAGCCAGAGTAACCGTTTTAAAAAGCGGAAAAAGTTTTGTAGAAATTAAAGACAGTTTACTTGGCGAATGGCATTGGGGGAATGAATTTGACAGTCAGAAAGATGCAATAAACTATTCAAAATCCCAAAATTGCATATTCACATTAGTAAATCACGAAAAAGATTGAAATCTGTTGTTAGGTTTCAATTTTTTTTGTATATTCACGATGTTTGGCATGATATTTGATAACTAAACTGTAAAATACGAATAAAATGACAAAATCAGAATTAAAAGACCAATTAGCCATTACTAAAAATGACTATCTTCAAAAGCAAGAAAATCTTAGAAAACTTTATTTAAAAGAAAAGCAAACTCTATTAGATGAATATGCAAAACAAACAGCAAGGTTTAAAGTTGGCGATATTCTGAAATGTTATGACATGTTTATCTGTGTTGAAAGTATTCATGGTGTCTATGACGAAGTTTATGGAATGGATTTTTACGTCACATATAGGGGCCATGTACTTACGAAGCAATTAAAGCCAAGAAAAGATGGGCTTGAGACTTCATTCTATGATGATGGTAGAGAAATAATTAAAATTGAAAAATAAATGAAAAATTTCCCTGTAAATGTAGATGGTAAAGAGTATTGGATTAGCCGTTCCAATGCTGTTGTAGGAATTATCTATAAATACGAAAACGGTGAATTCCACATCTTGGCAAACAAGAGAGGAAAAGGATGCCCTGATTACGTTGGTAAATGGAACATTCCTTGTGGATATGTGGACTATGACGAAAATATTCTACATGCCGTGTCACGTGAAATCTTTGAAGAAACAGGTCTTAATGTTCCTGAAAAAGATTGGAACCTATGGGTTGTTAATAGTGACCCATCGGATGAAAAACAAACAATTTCATTCAGATTTTACACATCTTTCTGGAATTATTATGGGGATTTAACAAACGAGCACTCTGAGCCTGATGAAGTTGAAGAAATTAAATGGATTCCATTTAGCCAAATTGAAAACTATGAATGGGCCTTTAATCAACTTGAGGTGTTACTTGACTTCAGAGAGTCCATTGAAACCGATGAGTTAACAAAATTAAATGGAAAACATAAAGTAATAGTATATTAATATGAGTACTTGCATTGTAAACGGTAAAAAATACGATTTGCCTAATAACGCTTCTATTAGTGTAATCGGTAATGAAGTTTATGTCAACGGAAAGAAATTCGTTGATGGAAAAGAATTTGAAGAAAAAGTCATTAACATTACAATTGAAGGTAATGTGAATGAACTTGATGCAGGAAGCGCTGATGTAAAAATCCACGGGAACACAGGTTCAATCAAAAATGGAAGCGGTGATATTACCATTAAAGGTGAAGTTAATGGAAACATTACTACAGGAAGCGGTGATGTCACATGTGGAAATGTAAATGGTAATGTTAGCACGGGAAGCGGTGATGTTTCTTGCGGTGATATTGCCAAAGATGCACAGACAATTAGCGGTGATATTTCAAAAAGTTTCAATATTGGAAAAAAATTTTTGGAATTGTTCGGATAAATTTGTATATTCGTAACGTAAACTAAAATGCCATGAGTAAAACATACACACTTGATGAATTCAAAAACCTTGTCAAAGAAGATAACCCATTCAAAATGGACATCATTGATATGGAACATGGCAAAATGACCATTCACCGATGCAACATCAATAAATACTTGGAAAAGTATGCTTGCCGTGATGAAGAAGACCTTGGAGATACATTATGGTATTCTTACGGATGTTTGGTCAACGTAATTGATTAAAATTTATTTGTTTTTTTCTTAACAAATTTGTATAATAACAACAATTCATAATTTAAATAAAATAATTTTATGTCACAAGTATTTTTAAGAAGAGGTGATTTTTATTCACAAACCGAAGGTAATTTCGAGGTTATGCCAACACTTGATGATGGTATTTATCAAGTACATCAAAACCCAATGACGGGTGAAATTTTCCTTGAGAGAATTGCCGATGAGTTTTATTTTGGATTTAAATTGTACGGCATTGACAATACGTTTGTAACGCACGTGTTAGATACGTACAGTAAACAATCGTCAAAGCATAACCTTGGTGTTTTGCTTAACGGTGCTAAAGGAACAGGAAAAACTGTTACGGCAAAGATGTTGTGTAACAGATTGGGATTGCCTGTTATCATTGTTGATAGACCGCTTAACGGCCTTTCAAACTTCTTAGCGGGAATCAACCATGACTGTGTGTTCTTGTTCGATGAGTTTGAAAAGAACTTCAGACTTGTTGACGATGATGGCGAAGACAGAGCTGGTGAATCTTTGCTTTCAATCATGGATGGTGTTTATAATGGTAACAACTGCCATATTTTCATCATGACAACTAACGAATTGAGGGTGAATGACAACTTACTTAGCAGACCTTCACGTGTCAGATATTTGAAGTCATTCGGTGATGTCATTGACAGAAAAATTCTTGAGGAATACGTTGATGACAACCTTAAATATCCTGAGTATAGAGATGAAATCATGGACTTCTTCGATACTTTGACGATTGGTACAATTGACATTTTGCAAAGCCTTGTTGATGAAGTCAACTTGCATAATTGCAGTGTTACTGAATTCAAGGATTTCTTCAACGTCAAAGAAGCTTGCTACCATTACAGCTGCAAGTATTGGACTTGTGACTTGACTGAGCACGATAACCCAACGCTTGATGAATTTGTCAAGCATGCAAAGGCTCCTTATTCAAAGGAACTCGAATGGAGGCCAAATTGGACAACTCTTAAACTTAGAAAGTGCATTAAAAAGTTCAAGGTTGGCGAATTCATTAATGACCGCTATGTCATTAAGGAAATGCACCTTGACAAGAGCGCAATCGTGTTGAGCGATACACGCTATAAGCAAAACGAAATCTTCTATTACTTTGAAGATATTGACGAAAAGCCAAGTATCTATGATACAAATTATAGAAATACTTATGGCTACGGAGATTATTGGGATTAAAAACTATGGGAACTGCATGGAAACATGCGGTTCCCTAAAAAATAAGTAAAAAAACTAACTCTTTAATTTAAATTATTAAAACTATGAAGAAAATTTTTTATTTTTTGATTGCCGCTTTGATGCTTATCAATTTTACGGCTAATGCTCAAACTGTTGAAAACAATGGTGTTTTCTCACACATGTACATCGGAATCAATGGTGGTGTAAACCAAACTACTGTTTCTGATTACAGCAACTGGAACAATGGATTCACTGACGGTCTCAAGTCTTTGACTTATAATGCCGGCCTTGAACTTGGTAAAGATGTTACGCCTATTACTGGCTTTTCATTGCAAGGCATTGTTTCACCTATTTACCATAACGTTGCAAATAACGGCTCAGGCGAATGGAAGATTAACCGTACTGATGTGTTCGGTAATGCAAAATTTAACCTTATGAACTTGTTTGGCGGATATAAGGGATACCCACGCCGTGTTGAAATTAGAACTGTAACAGGTATCGGTTGGAATCATAACTTTGATTCAGATAACCCAAACGATATTGCTTTACAGGCAGGATTGGAATTTGATTTCAATTTGGGTAAAAGCCGTAATTGGTACATTACTTTCCAACCAATGGTCCAAACAAACAACATTCTTAAATCACAGGAAATTACATATGCTGTAAATAATGCTGATTTGAAGGCAAATATTGGTGTTGCTTATCGTCTTGGCCGCTATCATAATTTCAAGATTGTTGAAAACCAAGTCAGTGAAGAAGATTATAATGTTCTTTTCAACAAGTATAACGAACTTTTAAATAAAAAGCCTGAAGTTGACACTGTTATAGTTGAAAAGGTTGTTGAGAAAGTTATTGAAAAGGTTGTTGAAAAACCTGCTGATTGCGTAATCAGTTTTGAAAAGGGTAAGTCAACCATTTCTCAAAGTGAAATGAAAACTATTGAGTCATTTGCAAAGATTGCAAAAGAAAACGATTGCAAGGCAAAGGTTATTGGCTCAGCAGACAGCAAGACTGGTAGCAAAGAATTCAACGAAAATATTGCATTTGAACGTGCAAAGAACGTTGCACAGGAACTTGTTAAACTCGGTGTTCCGAACAGCGCAATTGAAACCACTATTGATGTAAATGGCGCAAACGAAACAAGCCGTTGTGCAATTATAATTGCTGAATAAAACACAAAAGACTTTTTAATCTCAATAAAAAAAGGCGAGGGGTCAACCTTCGCCTTTTTCATTTTTTCTTTCTTCTAATTTTTTAAAATAATAGTCAGTTGTATATTTCATTTTTTTTATGAAAAATTCATTTTCATATTCAAACATGTCTTCTTTTTCACATCTTCGCACAGGGTAACAAAAATTAAATTTATGGCAAACAGGTATTAATTTACATCCAACTTTTTTACAAAATTCAAGATTTATTCCACCTTTATATAAGATTTTATCTATCACGTCTTTATGAATAATGCCAACATTCAAATTTCCTATTTTGCTTGTTTCTCTACAATGTTCACAACTATGTATATTTCCATTTGGTGCAATTGCGACACAGCCACAATTATCAGCCATACAATTCATTAACTTGTTTTTTTGTATTAAAAGCCTAGTTTCATCATAAGTATATTTATTCAATAAAGCATAATACCTATCTTCAAAACCATCCTTTTTAAGTAATTCAACATTGTTTGCTGTATCATATTCCATTTTAAAATAGAATGACACGTTACCACCATAAATGTCAGATAACAAATAATCAGCAAGTTCTTCAATATAATCTATATTTTCATGCGATACATTAATTCGTATAACAATCACAATATCAGTATTTTCTTTTATGTATCTTATATTTTCTATTACTTGTTTAAACGCATTTCCTTCAAAATTGCTATAATTCTTAATCTTATTATACATTTCCTCAGGGCCATCAATTGTTACTTGAAGAAGTTTAAGATGCCATGATTCTACCGCTTTATCAACAACTTCTTTTGTTAACAGTAAAGAATTTGAAGTCATGGTTGATTCATAATTAATGTTCTCTTCTTTAAGCCTCTTTGTAACATAATCAATAATATCAATATTTTTTAAAGGTTCGCCTCCAAACCATTCTATTCTTATTGTTTTGTTATGTATGTTTTTTTCTTTGACAAATGATATGAATTTCTCTGCTGTTTCAATTGACATTTTACCTTTTTTAAGCCATTCATAGCAATATGGGCAATTCGCATTACACTCATTCGTTGTTAACACCACAAATTTCGATAACTCTGTATATGGGGTAAAATCTTTCCTTGTTGAACGCATCATATATATTTCTTCCGCAATTGGGGTTTCTTCTATTTTATCTGACAGAACAATTCGTTTTTCAATGAAAAACTTGTTTGTTAAAATATTATCGTATTCCTCTTGAGTTAAAAAGAAAAATGACCATGTTATAGTATGGAATAACATGATACCATCTCTATATGGCTCAACTATGGCATAATCTGATAATTTATAGTTACATCCTTCTTCATTCTCAGGATATTTCTCTATTACCCAATCTTCACACTTGCTTATATAATGCATAAAAATCTTTTTATAATATAGCACTTATTCCGTAATATTAAATAGAAAAATATTTGAATTTTAAGCATTTTATTTGTATAATAATATGTGGATTTAAAACTTTAATAATATGTTTTGGTTTATACTTTTTGTAACTTATATTATTGGTATGCCGATAAGTGCAATCATTTTTGACAATAACCATATTGAACCAACGGTTTTGCCAATGTTTATTGCATTTACTCCATTTGTGAATTTCATTTTCGTTATTTCAATGCTTATTAAAGAGATAATTAGGTATTTCAATAGCGGCGATGCCAATGAAGACACACAAAAAATAAGAAAATTATTTGAAAAATAATGGAAAAGAGCGATGCTATAAAAAACTTCCTTGTCAATAGCGATGATACTGGCCGCTTCATTGTAAAAAGCCTTAAAACTGGTAAAACTTATTACGTGGAGCCAATTGACAACGGAAACAGGACCGAATGGGGTGATTTAAACCCCTCAACAAAAAAATTAGAGGGTGACTATGGAAGCAAGCATAAAGGTTCAATAAAAGAATCAGAATCACTCATTACCGAAGAAAATGGCTTTACAAATATCAAGACGTTACCGCCAGGATATTCAATAACAGATTACATTGAACAATTAGAAAAAGACTTATAATATGGTTCTTCTATTTAACGTATATTCAAACGACTCCGTATTATGTGATATATTTGAAAAAGAACTTTATAGATACGGTGATACAAAAATGGTTTCAAAAGATTTTCTATTTGAAACAAGTTTTTCCATGTTATTGGCATTTGGTGGAAATAACGTGGTTAAACTAATTGATGATTTACATGAAAAAGTAAACGAATGCGCAATTGAACGTGAGAAAGAAACTGCAAAAGTTTCATACCTTAAATTTAACGCATTTAAAATATCTGAATGCTATGGCGATTTCAATGCTGAAGAATTGGGATGGCTATCAGGTTATTTGAATAATAATTGCTAAGCGCACACAATATGAAAGATTTACTTAATACACTTAAAGAAAATGGAATGCTTTGGTTTTACATGGTTTCTTTAATAAGTTCAGATACTCTTTGGACACCTGAAGACTGTGACAAATCAACAGAATTATTGAAGCAGACAATGGAGGCACTTCCAGAATCAAACCTAACTGATGATGAGAAAGAAAAAATCATGGAACATTGTCAGAAAGGTCTTGAAATTTGTAAAATGGATAAAATGAGATTTTTAAGAAATAAAAATAAGACAAATATGAATACAGGTACTCAAAGTATTGGCGTAAAAGCGCCGTTGATTAAAGAAGGTGATGATATTATTGAAATCGTTGTTAATTCGGTTCTTGAAGCAACTAAAATGAGCAACGGAAAAGATGTATGGTTTGACCTTTGGGATGGCGACATTGTTGGCGTTACTGAATCAGTTATCGCAAGGTCACAAGGAAACTATGTTACCATTGACGAAATTGCCGATGAAATTAAGAAAAAATATGGTGAAGATGCAATAATTGATGTTATTGAGCCAATTTACTCAAGAAATAGATTCGCCATGATTTTAAAAGGTATTGCAAGAGGCGCTAAAAAATTAAGAATTTTAATGCCACCTGTTGATGAGGTTGGTAATGTCTCTGAAAACCATCCTTTTACAAAGATGAACTACAAAGACTATTACGCTGAAATCTGTGCAAATGAAAATTGCGATGTTGAAATCTACACCAATCCAAATTATTTGGAGCACAAGCAGAATCTTAATCTTTTGTTCTGCCAATTACATAAAACAAAGTATGAAGCCGCTGCTGATTTGAGAATTTACCTTAATGGCTCAATATCAAATGAATATTCGTTAATGGATATTTGTAATGATAAATGTGAATATGGCCTTCTTGGTTCTAACAAGGCAACAGAAGATAAAATAAAACTTTTCCCAAGAAAGATGAGCGTAATGGTAAATGACAAATTATCATTGGGCTCAGACAAAATTGTTAATGAAATTAAGGATAGACTACAAAGAGAAACAGGTGCAGATGTGAGTGTTGTTATATATGCTGACGGATGCTTCAGAGACCCTGTTGGTGGTATTTGGGAATTTGCTGACCCAGTTTCAATGGTGTCATATACAGACCCTAATGTGTTTGAATCAACACCGAATGAAATTAAATTAAAGGCTTATATTGATGAAAACATCAACGAAACTGATGACTTGGAAGGATACATTAAGAACGAGGTTAAAGCAAAGAAAGACCTTATGGGAAAAATGGATTCACAAGGAACAACGCCAAGACTTATTAGAGATTTAGTTGCTTCTCTTATGGACCTTACAAGCGGTTCAGGTGATAAAGCAACACCTATTGTTTTAGTTAAGAATTATTTTAAAAACTATGCCAATGACTGATTCTATTGAGCATATGATGTCAAAAATGACTCTTGAACAGTTAAATGAATTTTCTAAGTGTGCAGGTGAGCCATATCCTCGTACAAAAGAAGAGGAAGAGGAGGCACTTAGGGATTATAATGAGCTGCTAAAAGAGATGATGGGACCACAGGATTAATATGGAAAAGAAAGTATTATATTTACCATTGAAAAAAGAATGGTATGAAATGATAAATGCCGGTATTAAAAAAGAAGAATACAGGCCAATGAATAAATTTTGGACTGCGAGAATTTGCACGAAAAACGAAGACGGTGAATATATTTGTACAAAAGAAAAGTTCAAATATGTTGAATTTACTTTGGGCTATCCAAAGAAAGATGACACGTCAAGAAGAATGAGGTTTGAGATTGAAAAGATATACCCAAATAAAGGTGGCATAAAAGAATGGGGGGCAAACCTTGATGAAATCTATTTTGTAATAAGATTAGGAAAACGTTTAAAATATGAATGAGCATCAAGCATATTCAATGGAATATTTGACTTATTCAGATGTACTTTTTAAGCATTCTGATGACTTTCAAATTGGAGTATTACCGTGGGGGTCATTAGAACCGCATGGATTACATCTACCGTATGCCACAGATGGGTTTCTTGCTGATATAGTGTCACGTATATCAATTGAAAAAACATATGAATTGAAATATAAGTTTTTCCTTTTACCACCAATTTTCATGGGGTCACAAAACATAGGACAAACCGATAAAAAACTTTGCATACATTTTAATAATAATACACAATTCAATGTATTAAAGGATATTGTACATTCATTAGATTCACAAGGTGTAAAACGGCTTGTAATTATAAATGGGCATAATGGTAACAATTTCAAGTCAATAATACGTGACATTGAAAACATTTATAAAGATTTCAGAATATACGTATGCAATTACTTAGATATTGTTGAGCATGATAAAGCCAAAGAGCCATTATCTTTGATAAAATTTCCTGAAGTTGATGACCATGCAGGATTTACTGAAACTTGCCTTGTAATGACATTTTTAAAAGATTTCGTAAACCCTGAAGATTTGAAATTACAAGCAGGGCCATATGAAAAGGAAACAGACAGAATAAATGAAATGTGGACACCAAGAAATTGGGATTCAGTATCACAATTTACTTGTGTTGGTAATCCTTCAGAAGCAACACCAGAATATGGCGCTATAATTGTAAAACATGTCACAGATGTCATAAGTGACAGTCTTATTGAAATATACAAAAAATGGGTGGAAGATTAATCCACCCAATTTTTAAATATGCCTTTAATATCTCCGTAATCAACGTAAAGTAATAAATATAAACAATTATTCAAATTACTTCGCCAAACGCCATACAGCCCATCTTTTGACCTATAAATAAGTTTTCCTGTTCTTGGATTGACTCTGAATTTTGTTCCATAGATTTTATTTCCATTATTCTTAATTAATGCAATTACCTTGCTAAGTTTTTCGTCATTGTTAATTAAACTTGCATGTTTTGAAATCAGGGCGTTCTTTTCACCGTTACTGTCTAACTTATATATAACATAAGGATTTGCTACATAAGTTTTTTTAGACTTAAACGATGACAATTTTCTAACTTTTTTCATTTTCATCATGTTTAATATTGTTAATATATAAATATTTTTTGATAAAAAAAAGTATTTTTTGTATATTTTACTAAAAGCAAACCATATATGATTAATAAAGAAGAATTTATAAAAATGTTTCCAACTCCTGAAGATTTTAAAGAAAAATTAAAACCGGGAACAATTTTCAAATACTACGACAGAACGTATTGGGAAATCAGAGGATACATGGATGATGAATTTCTTGATGGAGAAAAAATAACATTAGTAGCCCTAAGAAGTTGTGTACGGTATAAAGAAGGTAGAAAATGGATAATGCATTGGTCTTATACAATGCAGGAAATATTCGACTTCTATAGCGTATATGAATTTTGTAGCCGTGAATTCGGTGATGATTTTATTAAAGAATCATGGGATGATGTAATTAAGACAAAAGCAAATGAAAGTAATAGGTAAAATATTGTTGTTTATGTTGGTGATTATATTATCACCTATAATTGGTATTATTATTGGCATTGATGTAATCAATGACCTTCCGAATAAAAAAGAAGAGATTTAAGTATGATGAGAGAATCTTGTTTAAGACCCGATAAGGAACTTATTGAAGAATTATGTACAAAATATGGTGAAGATGTCAGAGAAGCCGTTACAGATGCAATTTCTTCAAAAAATACGGACTTTCAAAAAGTCCATAAACCAATTTATGAATTGGAAAACTACAAAAAGTACCACAGGCACTTAATCCAATTAAGGCCCGAAGTAGCCATGATGATACACCTATATAATAGAGATAGTGATGATACGTGGGAATCAATTTGGCTTGATGACAATGATAAGTATTATATTGAAGACTTTGAATGTATTAAGGAATCTGCACATCAATTAATACTCCAATTGGAAGGCCATTGGTGTGATGCTTTCATTGAAGCGTTAAGGGATGAATGTGACCAAATTTTAGAAGAAAGTAATAAGAGGAAAAAAGAACTATTAAAAGATGATACTAACCGAGCACAATCTAAATGAAGGTGAGAGCCTATCATCAAAGGAAGAATTAGAAAAAGATTATCCATGCACAAGTAACTTTCTTGAATTTTTCAAAGGTAGATACGTAATAACGAAGAGTGACAAAAACGTATATAGGGTTTACTTATTTACTGAACAATATGAATATGGTATTGTAATATTTGAAAATTATTGCGGTGGTTTCACAACAGTAAGAAAGAGTGGAATCATGGAATCATGGAAACGTGGAAATGACTTGTATGATGGAAAGCCAAGTGAAGAAATGTTTAATAAAATTGCATTGGATATGCTTAGAAATGAATTAATCGCATTAGGAAATGTTGAATTTAAGACATTTGAAGAAGCATACGGAATACATGGAGAAGAACAAAAATCTGAAAATTAACTATGACGTTTGAAGAAATGCTACCGCACCTTAAAAATCACGAATATATAAGGCGCAAAGATTGGGAAGAAAACAATGTTGTTATTCTTAGTGATGACAATGAAACTCTTTGTTATTTCAAAATGTTCAAAGATGTCAAATTACCTATAGTTGGCCCATATGCCCTATTTCCGATTTGCGAAGACGATGATTGGTCAAACAACGAAGATTATGATTTCTCATTACCTGAAATACTTTCAAATGATTGGGAATTACTTGATGAAACCAATCTTCAAGAATGCGGATTTCTTATGAGGCATCTAAACAAAGCAACACAAAGACAATTCATTGCGTTAATGGCCATAAAAAAGATGGAAGAGGATTTTGAAAAAATGTCATATGAAGAAAAATTGGCATTACATGAAAAATATCCTGACTTGATAAAAATAGTTGATTAAAAAAGGCCCTGAGTAATCGGGGCCTTTTGTATTTTAATATCCTGCTGTATCTACATTTGAATAAAGGATTATTCTTGCATCTATATTAGGATGTACCGTTGCAAGTCTTCCTTTATCTTGCCAATCATCAAATTTCTTGAATAATTGCTTTAGATATATGAATCTTTTATCTTCTTTATCGGGCAATATTATATGAAGGCCACCACTAGGTGTAACATATTCACCAAGAGGTATAATGCCGGTCATTTTAATCATTTCACGAACTTCATCCCAAATCAAATCGCCATCTTTTGTTCTTGCATCCTGAGGAACATCAATATCAACAATAAGTCTTTTTCTTTGGCCAGCCCAATTTGGGCCATCTTTTGCTTGTGATGGAATAATTTCATCTGCATGAATATATCTTGGGTCTTTTGGATTATATCTTTTCCTATATATTTTGATGAAATTATCTGTCTCTTTATCTGAACGTTTGTTTACTGTTATATAAGCCCTTGCATTATTTTGGTCACATTTATCAATTATCTCTTGTTTAAGAGCCATAAGTTCATCTGCATTATGAACTCTATAACCACCCAAATACCAAGCACCTGCATGATAATTACCATTTTGTTTATCATCAGACGTATTATCTTTGTATCTCTTAACTATTTGAACATAGTGAAAATCGTCTGGGTCTTGAACATCAAGTAATCTTGCGGCCATGTCAAAATTATCAATAAAACTTTTTGCCTCTCTCAAAATTTTTCTTACTGATTCATTGACCATATATTCCAAATCATTATATGTAAATTTCATTGAATTACAATTTTTTCTATAAATAGTTCATTGAACTTGTTTTTTTGGCATAGTTTTTGTATATTTGAATTGCAAAATAAAATTTAATTTTAACATCAAAACTTTAAAATATGGATACAATGATTAGATTTGCCGACAATGTGTTGGCCGACCATTTCCTCACGAAAGAAGAACTAAAAAAGGCTTGTCCTGCCGCTTTTAAGACTGAGCCTACCAATCCTAAGGTTTCTAACCGATACGTTCAAGCAAACACAGAAACTGTTGTTGATGACCTTGCTAAACTTGGATGGTATCCTGTTCAAGCAAAGCAATGCCGCACAAATAAGAAATCTTCAGGTATTAGGTCTTTGCACATGATTGCATTCCAAAACCCTGACGTTAAGATTGCAAAGATTGACAAAGATGGTGGTGAAATTGTTGATTCATGGCCAAGAATCATTTTGACGAATAGTCACGATGGATTCAATTCTTTCAAATTCCTTGTTGGAATGTTCCGTCTTGTTTGTAGCAACGGCCTTATTGTTGGTGACAATGAAATGGTTAACATGTCAATCAAGCACATTAACTATGATTTTGAGGCCCTTAGAGACATTGTTAAGACTGCCATTGAGCAAGTTCCGAACATTGTTTGCCAAATGAATTCCATGAAAAACACTATTCTTTCTGAGGATGAAAAAATTGAACTTGCAAAGTCAGTTGTTAAAATCAGAAAAGGTGTTGAAGATGATGAGAAGTTTGAAATTGATGAAGAAACCATCATGGACATTCTTGACCCTCAAAGAAAAGAGGATAAAGGTGATGACCTTTGGACTGTGTTTAACATCTGCCAAGAGAAGATGATTAAGGGTGAATATTCCGACATTGGTTCAAACAACAAACCTCGTAAACAGAGAAAAATCACGTCAATTAAAAAAGACATTGATTTCAATCAAAAACTTTGGGTTATTGCAACTAAGTTCATTCCTTCAGAAACAGTAGCATAATGCAACTTACATTGTATATTGTAATTTCACTGGCCAATGTGTTCCTGCATATTTTCAGGAGCATATTGGTCATCAAATCTTCAAAGTTAAGTGCGTCATTCTTTAACTGTGTGTGCTATACATTTTCTGCAATTGTAATCAAATTCATTGCAGAAACAGACTTGATTACAGCAATCATTGTCCAAGCAACCACCAACTTTATTGGATGTTATGTTGCAATGTGGGCTGCTGAAAAATATCTTAAATGGAAAGAATTAAAAGCGTCAAAAAATGATACTGCTAACAGACAAATCGTTGAAAACAGCTGATGAAGACATCGCTGTATATGTTACTTTGATTGATGACAATTTTGTAAGTCCATGGACTTGTAAAGTTGATAAAGTAACTACTATACTTGATGGAAAATATGCCTATTTTGGCTATCATTCTTCAAAATATTATGAGGAATTGAAATTATTCCATGAATTGCTTGGTCCTGATGACAGAGAAACACATAGAACAATCCATAAGGCCATTATTCCAAAAGGCTCAAAATACTACCAAGGTACAAAGAGTTATTCATTTGCTGTATCAAAAGAGCATTTAAACATTGAGACGTTTTGTAGTAATAATTTAATAATTACAGAATGATATGGCTTGGATTAACAACACAAAAAAAGCAAAGCCTGAAATTGATGAAAAATATAAAGATAAAGGCAATTATTCAGTTGAAGTATTAATACATCTTAAAAACGGATTAACATTTCTTGCATATTGGTCTTATGATGAACAATCATGGTGGTCAGAAGCAACTGAAATAGATGATGAAGAAGTAATGTTTTGGTGTAGAATTCCAAAATTACCAAAGAAAAATGTGTAAAAAGAAAAAGTATAAAACGAAGTTAGAAGCAATGTTGATTCTTGCACGTTGTAACTCGAATCAAAGATTAGAAACAAGATTTTATTTTTGTAAAGAATGCAACGCATACCATTTAACAAAATGGAAAAAAGGACAACACATTGAATTCAAATAATTTTGGCACGTTTTTTGATGATAATAGATTAAATTAAAATTTTAAATATGGAAGAAAAAGTAGTTTATAAAATAGAAACAAGTCACGGAGAACGTGACTATGATAAATTCTGTTTCACAAGCCGTAAAAAATGTGAGAATATCATCAAACGATGGGCAGAAGAACAATATGGAAAACCTGTTTACGATGAAGAATCGGAAGAAGTTAAACAGGTTCATGAATATTGGGCAGGTGATATGTCATATGAAGAACTAAAAAAAATCCAAAAGAAAAAGCACGATGATGCAATGGCTTCTGCCCTGTATTATGACTATATAGATTTATATTGGATTAAAGAATTAAAAGTGATTGAAGATGAAGATTAATAGACTTATAGATTTCCAAAATTTTGAATATAAATGGGATGAAATCGAAAGAATCCCTGAATTCAAGAAACTTAAACATTGTGAACAGAACCCTAAGTGGCACAGCGAGGGTAATGCATGGGAACACACTAAACTTGTGTGTAAATATGCAATTGACCAATGTAAAATGCAGGTTTGGTCTGAATATTGGGGAAAACTTCTCCTTGCATCAGCACTTTTCCATGACATTGGTAAAGCAGTAACGACTCATCAGGGTAAAGATGGTAGATGGCATGCATATGGCCATGAATTTGAAGGTGAAAAGATTACAAGACGAATCCTTTGGGATGAAGATTGTGAGTTTAGAGAAGGTGTTTGCTCACTTGTGAAATATCATATGCTTGCACTTACTCTTTTTGAATCAAAGGACCCGATTGGAAAAATTGCTGAGATTTCAAGAGAAGTACCATCAATGCATGTGCTTGCATTACTTAAAAAGTGTGATGTTCTTGGCTCAATACAAGAGGATGAAGTAAGTAAAGGAAGCGACCTTACAAAAATGGTAAGCCTTATCCGTATCATTGATAATATGTCTTGCCGTTATAATCCATTCCCAGATTATATTCATGAATACAAAAATTACATTGATAAAATGACAAAAAAGCCTATTACAGTATATGTTATGATTGGTCTTCCTGGCTCAGGTAAATCCACATTTGCACAGAAACTTGTTGATGATGGATATGCTGATGTCATAGTGAGCCGTGATACCATTCGTGAGGAACTTGGGTATTGTGAATCAGGTGAAAAAGTAGTTCTTAGCAAAGGCAAGGAAAACGAAGTAACTAATGTGTTCAACGAAACAATACTTGATGCTGCAAAGAAAGGTAAAAGAATTATCATTGATAACCTTAACCTTAAAGCGGAATATCGTAATGGGTATAAGTCATTGCTTTCAAATTACGATGTCAATTGGATATACTATTATGTTGAGGCTGAAAACCTTTCTGTCAACATGGCAAGAAGAAAGTCTCAAATCTCAGAAAGTGTGTTCAATGAAATGATTGGCAAACTCGAATGGCCAACATCTAATGAATATACCAATGGAAACTTCACAATTGTTAGAACATAAGAAAAGGGGTCAATTGACCCCTTTTTTATTCAAGTGTGGCATATACTGTCCAGTTTTTAGGTATCCAACTAAAGCCAACAGTTGTTAATGTATTGTTCTTGTTTTTATAAAATTTACCTCCCCATGTTGTTGCTGTTGGAACACTTTGTAACCAAGTATTTGTTGCGGCAGTTGCATTATCTATTAGATTAACATATACATTTTTTAATTTAGTACAGCCGTAAAACATTCTATAATAACAAGTTGTTGCAGTGGCTGGAGCCATTAATTTTGGCGTATCTGTAATAGTTGTGCATCCGTAAAACATTTGATAATAACAATTTTGTATTACGCTTTTAGCTGGCAATTCTGGGCAATAGCGCAAATTACTACAACCTTGAAATGTTTGATAATAACAGCTAAGCGCCAATGTAGTTGCTGGCATTCTTGGAGGCGTTAATAAATTTGCACATCCATAAAACAAAGCATAAAAAGCATATTGCCTAACCACAGACTGAGTGCAGTTTTTATCTACTAAAGACATAATATTTCCATCGCATAAAACTTTTCCTGATGTGATGTAAAATCTAAAAGCCTTTGTAGTAGTGTTTTCATTAAAAACACCATATTTGTTTGCATTTTTATTTCTATATTGTACACTTTGGCCAGAAGAAATAATTACATTAGTTGCATCTGATATTTCAGCCTTATAAGTAGATGTCATCGTTCCACCGCTCCCATCATCAACTTGTATATAGTCATATTCATTATATACCAAATCAGTCCATGAATTTGGGAAAACGCCAGATGTATTACTTACTCTATATTCTATTGGCCTAGTTGCTGTTACTGCTGAACTTACTCTTCTTAATCTAATTGTAGCCCCATCCGCTTCAACAGCAGTAAATGTAAGATAATCTTCACTAGCAACTCCTGGGTCTATTTCTATATTATCAACATACGATTTTGTTAATATTGTATTTCCTGTTATTACTGGTAATAAATCGTCTTTCATTTGGTCTATTACATATGCCTTTTCAGATGTTGACATATCTGGAAAATATCTATTTTCAATAAAATCTCTATAATTCATAAAATGTCTCTTATTATAAGATAAATAGTTTTTATTTTATATTGTTATAAATTTTGGCACAATTTTTGATAATAAGCAACCATGGAGCAATTCATGGTTGTTTTTTTATATAAAAATTTGTATATTAATTAAAATAAATAAAAATGAATAAATGGATTTACTACGGTGTGTTTTTTAAGGAAAGAACAATCAACTTCCTTATTAACAAGGCAAAGGAACTTGCCGACATTCCTGAAAATTGGACATTATATGGACACCACATGACAATTGTTTTCAATGATGGTAGTGAGGCAAAACAACTTGTGGCAAACGGTCTTGATGCAATATTGGGATTTACTCAGCAATTAAGAGTTGACACCATAGGCATTTCCGATGAAGCAATTGCTTTTGGTGTTAGTGGCTATAAAACTCAAAACGAACATGCTCATATTACAATTGCAACAGCACCAGGCGTAAAGCCTGTTAAAAGTAACGAAATAGTAAATTGGCTACCAATTGACGGATTTTATGTAACAGGTACAATAAACAAATTCGAGAAAAAATGAAAATTGAAAAATATTACAACATATTAAACTATCTTAAAGAAATCATCAAAGGCACTGAATTTGAGGGCCATGTTTTCTCTGTTGGTGGTTGTGAACGTGACAAGCATCTTGGCTTGAAAACAATCAAAGACATTGATATTGTTATTGATTTGATGGATGGTGGAATCAAGTTTGCAAAATGGCTTGAATCAAATGGCTATACCCATGGTTCTGTTGTTGTTTATGAAAACTTCGGCACTGCTATGTTCAAACTTGACAAATTTCCCAAAGAAGAAATTGAGGCGGTTCACACAAGAAAAGAAACTTATCGTGATAAAAATAGCCGTAATCCTGAAACGGCTTTTGGTACTATTAACGATGATTGCCTCCGTAGGGATTTCACAATCAACTCACTATATCACAACATTTCAACTGAAGAAGACCTTGATTTAACGGGAAACGGTCTCTTAGACCTTGAAGAAGGGTTTATTAAGACTTGTTCTTCTCCCGACATTATCTTTACTGATGACCCATTGAGAATTATGAGGGCTATTAGGTTTTCATCTAAATTAGGATTCAGAATTGATGATGACGTTCTTAAAGGAATGAAAGACAATGCTGAACGCTTGAAAATTATTTCTCAGGAACGTATTACCGATGAATTTAACAAAATTTTAACCTCAATAAATCCATTTCTTGGACTTAGGTATCTTGATAGTATCAAATTTTTCGACATTATCACGCCATATCTTTTTACAACAGAAAAAGGTAAAATTGATGCATTCAACGCAATTTACGAGTTTCAGGATAATAAAAAATACAAGTTGGAAACTGCACTTGCCGTATTCCTTAAAAGTTGGTACTCAGGTGACAGTAATAGAAACTTGTTTTTACACAATTTCAAGTATTCAAACGATACAATTAAGATTGTTAATTTGTATTCTTCTGAATCTTGGCACGTTGAATTGGCTTGTGCTTTGAATCTTCCTAACAAGGTAAGGGAAATTATTCACAAATGTGCCACTGTTGAGGATTTTGAAAATATTGTTGCCATTGCCAAGGCGACAAGAAATCTTGGACCTCGAAGCGATGGCCGTGAAATCTTTGATGTTCTTAACGACATTGATGTCCATGAAATGATTGGGTACAAATTGCCTGTCAATGGCGATGACATTATGGAAATCTTACAGATTGGTCCAAGCCCATTGATTAAAAAGGTTTTTGATGTCCTTATTGAAGAAGCATACGAAAATCCTAAAATTACAAAGGAAGAATGCGTTGCTATCATTGAGGAATTCAAACCTGGTACTGAATGTATTGACACAACAAAATTAACTGGTAACTCATTAACTATAAAGAAATAAAATGGCAAGAGAACGTAAATATCTTGATGAATTTGAAATGAGCCTTCTTGAAAAATACGGAATCAAGATACTCAAGAAGAAATATGATGTGTTGGACCTTTTGGAAATGCTCCCTAAAAGATGGAAAGAGTATGACAATTGGGTATCAATTCAATTTTGGTACGAATATGGCATGAATGAATGGCATTGCACGACCCCATATTGGTTCATTGAAGGCGCTTGCGTAAAAGCCACATGGAACGATGTTCGTGGGGATACATTGCTAACTTGTTTGCTTAATGCGGTTTTGACACTTGCAAAAAGAGAAAGAAGTTTTCTTAGTAAAACTTATGTAGTTGAAGATTGGAAATATAAACCCGAAAATAAAGATGAATAATTGGATTGACATTAAAGATGAATTGCCCCAACCATTTAAGACAGTGTACATTAAAAAGGGCAATGAAGTAATCAAGGCGTATAGAGGCTTTGATGAGGAAAATATGGCCGACATTTGGTATGGTGATGATGGTAAAATATATGACGGTTCATACAATTTATGGTCATATTCGTACAATAATTAAACTTTGGCACGATTTTTGATTAGTAATTTATAAAATTGAAATTATGAGTTATTGTAAAAATTGTATGGGCTCTTGTAGACATCACAAAATTGAGGATGTCTATGAAATCGTTGAAGACGAATGTGTCAGAATGAAAGAGTTTAAAGGCTACAGACATTTCTGCGACAAGAATCCTGAAGGCTATGCGGATTGGCATAACAGAAATCAGAACAATACATATGAACAGTATAAAAATGACGATATGCCTTGTTATGAGCAAACAGATTTGTCTGCACAATTGGAAAAGTGCATTGATTTGGCACAAGAAGCTTTAGATAAAATAGAAAACCATAAAAAATAATAAAAAAAATGAACGTAAACGAAATTATTGATTGTTTAAAATTGGCTGTAGAACTTGCAGGTGATGGCGGTCCATCTCCTTTTACTGAAGAACAGTACAAAGAAATGAATGCATTTTTAGATGCCAATAGAATGCCTGAGCGTGGATGCAACAAATGGTGTATGGGTGAAAAACCAAGATGGAAAGTTGGTGATTACCTTGCGTATTACGAGCTTTATTCAGACTATGAAGGTGAAGGCTTTTATGGTGAAATAGTAAGAATCGAAAAAGACGATGATTTTGGTGATTGGCTTTATACATTCAAAGATGAAGAAGGCGAATATGCCATATCAGAAGAAAGTTTATGCGATAACGATTGCTATCAAGTATCTAAAGAATATTACGAAAAACATTGTTAAATTATGACGATAGACGAACTTAGAAAAAGCGGAATGATTGCGTTTGAGTATATTAGAGGCTCACACGCATACGGTCTTAACACTGCTACATCAGACGAAGACCATGGCGGAGTTTTTATCTGTCCTAAAGAAATGCTTTACGGACTTAGAGGTAAATATATTGAACAAGTTGCCGATGAAAAGGGTGACACTGTGTTCTATGAATTTGGAAGATGGATTGAACTTCTTCTTAAATCCAACCCTACTGCACTTGAAAGCCTTTTCATCCCGAAAAGATGTATTATCGGTGAAGTACACCCAATGGTTCAAGAAATCATTGACCATCGTGATATGTTCTTGAGCAAGGCTTGCTTTAAAACGCTTACAGGTTATGCTGTTTCGCAAATTGGTAAGGCTCGTGGACTTAACAAGAAAATCGTGAACCCTATTTACGAAAGAAAAGACGTTCTTGATTTCTGCTATACGTTCAAAGGCCAAGGCTCAACTCCAATGAAAGAATGGCTTAAAGAAAATAACCTTGACCAAAAATATTGCGGTCTTGTCAATATTCCAAATATGAATTGCACTTATGGCGTTTATTACGACTTTGCTGCATATTTCAAATTTGAATTTTTTGACAAAGGTGTTTTTGGTGATAATGAATTATCAGAACAAATGTTTATTAATTGGTGTTTTGATATGAGATTCCGCACACCAACGAGCGATGTTTTTATGGATTATGATTATGCCGTTGCAACATATAAAAGAGTTGTTGATAAGCAATTCTTCAAATATCCCGGCATTGTAAACCCTGACGATATTGATGAATCAAACGATGTCAGACTTTGTTCAATTCCAAAGGGAGAAACGCCTATTTGCACAATGACGTATAACAAAGATGGTTATGTTGTCCATTGCCGTGAATATAAGGAATATAAGGAATGGGAAGCAAAGAGAAACCCTGTAAGATACGAAAGCAATCTTAACCAAAACTATGACGGTAAGAACATGTGTCACTGCATGCGTCTTACAAGAATGGGTAAAGAACTTGCTCTTGGACAAGGTTTCAACGTTGAAAGAACTTATGACCGTGAATATCTTCTTTCAATTAAGAACCATGAACTTGAATATGACGAAATCATGGCTCAAGCAAATAAGGAAAAGGCTGAAATGGAAGAAGCAATTGAAAAATGTACACTTCCAGAACAACCTGACTACGAAGCAGTTAATAAGGTTTTAATCAACGCAAGACTCAAATATTATGGCTGAACAAATTAATTTGACTTTATTTGGTACTGAAGGTCCGAATGACAACGGAAGAGTATATCAACCTGAAGCATTGGAAAAAGCTGTTGAGGAATTTAATTCCGAATTAAATAATACAGAAGAAAATGAGGATTTAATTGATGAGAATGATGATGTTGAAAAACGTCTTAATAATTCAAATATCATTAAAAACATCTCATACGACCAAACTGAAATTCTCCATAATATTGGAGTCTTGTATAATAATGGTTCTGACAAATTTGACTGCGACATGACAGCAAGTTCTCTTGGATTCTATGGAAAAGGACGTGGATATAGTTATTGCATTCCTGAGCCTAAAATTCTTATGGATGTCTGCCCAACAAGACAAGATATTATTAAGATTGACAAATGGGGTGCATTGCCATTGGAAAATGAATCAATTCATTCATTGGTGATTGATTTACCATTCGTTATTTCTCCACAGAATGCTCCTTCAGCAGTATCAAATAAAGAGGGTGCAAGTTTGATTTATAAACGTTTTTCAGCATACTATCCTGTTGACAACCTTTATCTATCATACTATCATTGGCTTTCAGAGGCAAATCGTGTTCTTGATGAAAACGGAATTTGTATTTTCAAATGCCAATCAATGATTTCAGGTGGAATCAGGCATAATGCTGAGGAATTTAGTTTTATGGCTGCTCAGAGGCTTGGGCTTAAAATGGTTGATAAGTTCACGCTAATTGCAAAAGCAAGACTTATATCACCAGGCAAGTATAAGTCTGGCCAGGTCCATTCAAGGAGTTATACATCCATGTTCTTGGTGTTTGTTAAATCTTCAAAAACAAAATCAAAGGAATTCAATTACGAAGAATTACTTGATAGATGCGCAAAAGAAGAAAACGAACATTATATCAATGTCGTTGAAAAATAAAAGGGAGTCTTAAAGGCTCCCTTTTTCGTTATAATTCAAGTTTATCTTCGATTCGTTTCAATCTCTCTTTTAATTCGAGATTTTCTTTATATAATTTATCAATTGCAGCAAGTGCTATAATTGATAATTTTGCATAATCAACAGACAAATCTCCATTTTCATCAGTAGATACAAGTTCAGGGTAAATTTTCATTATTTCCTGTGCCGATGTACCAATTTGTACTTTCTTAGAATCATCTTTTTTCCATGTAAAATACTTTTTAGG
>Ga0265300_10000814_pt1 | contig 31673 bp, 37 predicted proteins | sample AusTroGonzalo_MG_FD_193482 | JGI IMG/M metagenome (GOLD analysis project Ga0265300, IMG submission 193482) | Bovine rumen microbial communities from tropical cattle in Woodstock, Queensland, Australia - Gonzalo_03 | ecosystem: Host-associated > Mammals > Digestive system > Stomach > Rumen ...
CGAGATATTCAACAAGTAGTAAAGGAGGCAGGAGATAAGGAGTTAAAACATGTGTGATAACTCCCTTTAACCTCTTTAACTACCCCAAAAAATAAAAAATGATCACAACAACCCAAATAGAAATGGCCCTCGGCCATGTGAACGACCCTGACCTCGGCCGCAGCCTCACAGAACTCGGCATGATTGAGAATATCAAGGTCGACGGACTCAAGGTCTCCTTCGACCTTGTCCTCACCACCCCTGCCTGTCCGATGAAGAAGAAGATGAGCGACGATTGCATCAACGCCATCCACGAGATGGTAGACCGCAACGCTGAGGTAGAAATCAATCTCACTTCGCGTCCGCAGCCCGACCCCAAAGAGGAGTTCGCCGAGTTCTTCAAGAACATCCACCACATCATCGCCGTAGCCTCTGGCAAAGGCGGTGTGGGAAAGAGCACCGTGGCCGCCAACCTTGCGGTGTCGCTGGCCAAGACGGGTGCCAAAGTGGCCCTCGTCGACGCCGACATCTATGGTCCTTCCATCCCCATTATGTTCAACATCCAGGATGAGGAGGTCTATGGCCACCATGTAGGCGATAAGACCTATATGCTGCCCATCGAGCGTTACGGCATTAAACTCATGTCTGTAGGCTTCTTCGTTGACCCCACCAAGGCCCTCGCCTGGCGCGGCCCTATGGCCAGCGGTGCCCTCAAGCAGATACTCACCGAGACCTGGTGGGACGAAATCGACTATATGGTCGTCGATATGCCCCCGGGAACAGGCGACATCCAACTCACCCTCGCGCAGACCATCCCCGTCTCCGGCGCCATCATCGTCAGTACCCCCCAGCAGGTGGCTCTGGCCGATGTGGTGCGCGGCGTGGAGCTCTTCCGCAACGAGAATGTCAACATCCCCGTTCTTGGATTCGTCGAGAACATGGCCTGGTTCACCCCTGCCGAGTTGCCGAACAACAAGTACTATATCTTTGGAAACGGCGGCTGCCGCAAGCTCGCCGAGGAGATGAGCATCCCCTTGCTGGGTGAGATACCACTGGTGCAGAGCATCGCCGAGAGTGGCGACAGCGGCAAGCCCGTGGCCCTCTTCAACCCCGCCAACGTCCATGACCCCGTCCGCGACGCCTTCGACCAGCTGGCCCAAAACACCATTGCAGAAATCTGCAAGTTAAAGATAAAAAGTTAAAAAGGGTCGCTTTGCTTAAAAGGTTAAAAATGGAAGAGCCAATCAACCCATTACCTTCCAACCCTTTAAAACATTCAAACCATTTAAACCTCAAATCATTATGACCGACCAAGAGAAGCCCGTCGTTGAGCAGAAAGTAAAGAACGCCCTTGCTCAGATTCGCCCCTACCTCCAGCAGGACGGCGGCGATGTGGAATATGTCGACATGACCGCTGAAGGAGTCGTCATCGTACGCCTCAAAGGCCACTGCGGCTCTTGCCCTCATGCCATGCAGACCTTGAAACAAGGCATTGAGCAAGCCCTGAAGAGAGTTATTCCAGAGGTAAAGAGCGTTGAAAAAATATAAATATAAAAGAATGATTTACACCAAAACCGGAGACGCTGGCACCACCTCGCTGGTGGGCGGCAGTCGCGTTGCCAAAGACGACCACCGTGTCGAAGCCTACGGCACTGTCGACGAGCTCAACTCGCACATCGGCCTGTTGGCCGAGATACTGCGCGACATGAAAGGCGGCTATTATGACGAACTGAAAGTTGTGCAGCACAACCTCTTCACCCTCCAGACCCTGCTGGCTACCGAGGATGAGACCATATATGCCCGTCTGCCGCAGTTGGCAGAAGAGGAGGTGGAGATACTCGAGCGCCAGATTGACACCCTCACCGACCTGCTACCCAAGTTGCAGAACTTCGTCATCGCCGGTGGCACCCTTGCCGGTGCCCAGTGCCATGTGGCCCGCACGGTCTGTCGCCGTGCCGAGAGACGTGTCGTCACCCTTTCCCGCGAGGCAAAACTCGACCCTGTGATTCAACGCTACCTCAACCGCCTCTCCGACTATCTTTTCGTCCTCGGCCGTTATGCCGTCGTTGCTGTTGGACAAAAGGAAGACCTCTACACCAACTAAAAAAAAATTATTTTTCATTTTGTACATTTCACTTTTTGTGTATCTTTGCAAAAAATTTTTAGAAAGCAGGACAATACAATCTGCACAAAACAAAATAATTACGCATTTTCAGCGATAAAGATATAGAAGGAAAGAATAGTTATGTACTGGACTCTTGAATTAGCATCTAAACTGGAAGACGCCCCTTGGCCCGCCACCAAGGAGGAACTCATTGACTACGCTCAACGTACCGGCGCTCCCATGGAGGTTGTGGAGAACCTTATGGAGATTGAGGATGAAGGCGACCAATATGAGAGTATCGAAGATATTTGGCCCGACTACCCCACCAAGGAGGACTTTTTCTTCGAGGAAGACGAATATTAACGTGTTAATGTGTTAATGCGTTAATGTGTTAATACATTATATGTCAACCATTTCTATAATAGGGTCAGGCAATGTAGCCACCCACTTGACCCTTGCCCTACACAACACCGGCCTCCACGTGAGGCAAGTGCTCTCGCGTGATTTCGACCACGCCGCTTTATTGGCTTCTCGCATAGGAGCTCAACCCATCAACAAACTCTCCCTCCTCGATGACCAGTCAGACATCTACCTGCTGGCCGTCAACGATGACGCCCTTTACGACCTGGCTCTCGATTTGAGGCTCCCAGATGCCCTCGTACTTCACACTTCGGGCAGCACCCCCGCCACCGTCCTCAAACCCATCAGCCGCCACTATGGCGTGGTGTGGTCACCGCAAACTTTCGTGCGCGATATCGCGATAGATTACTCCCGTCTGCCCCTCTGCATCGAAGGTTCTACCCCGAAAGTGCTGCACGAAATAGAGTGCCTCTTCTCTCCCGTCAGCAACCACATCCACCACCTCGATTTCGAGCAACGTCGTTGGGCCCATCTGGCCGCTGTGATGGTCAGCAACTTCGGCAACGCCATCAACGCCCTCGCACAGGAAACACTCACGCAGCACGGCATCGATTTCTCCATCCTTCGTCCACTGGCCGAGGAGACCATCCACAAGATGGATTACGGCCCCCTTTGGCCCCAACAAACGGGTCCCGCACGCCGCCACGACCAGAAGACCCTCGACGCCCAGCGCCGCCTCCTGGCCGACAACCCACAGATGCTCCAGCTCTACGACCTGTTGACGGAGATTATCCAGGAAAAAGGAGACAGTAGATAAGACAATATCCAAGGATTGTCATCTCCATTAATCCTTAAATATAAACTTTACCCATGACCTTCATCGACACCCACTGCCACCTCTACGACGAAGTTTTCGATGCCGACCGCGACGAAGTCTTGCAACGCTCCCTCGACGTGGGTGTCACCACTTTGCTGCTTCCTGCCATCGATAGTCAAAGTCATGGACAGCAGGAACAACTGGCCTCGCAGAATCCCCAATATTTCCGGCAGATGATGGGGCTGCACCCCACTTCGGTGAAAGAAGACTTCGAGCGGGAGCTGCAAATCGTCCACGACTACCTTTTTAATTCGCATAATTCGCCGATCCAATTCGTTGCCGTAGGAGAAGTAGGGCTTGACCTCTACTGGGACACCACCTACCTTGAGCAACAGCGGGAAGCGCTTCTGCGACAGATGCAATGGGCAGAGGAGCTCCACTTGCCCGTCTGTCTCCATGTCCGCAAAGCCTACAACGAACTTTTTGGTCTCCTCAAACGGCTCAACCGTCCCCGCTACCAAGGGGTCATGCATTGTTTCGGTGGCAGCCTGCAAGAAGCCTACAAGGCCATTGAGATGGGATTCCATCTGGGAGTGGGCGGTGTGGCCACCTTCAAAAATGCTGCTCTCGGCACCATTGCTGCCACCGTTCCCCTCGAGAGTTTGGTGCTCGAGACCGACGCCCCCTATCTCTCGCCCGTTCCCCATCGAGGACAGCGCAACGAACCCGCCTATATTCCCCTCATAGCGCAAAAAATTGCCGACCTCCGCGGTATCACCCTCGGCGAGGTTGCTGACATCACCACTGCCAGCGCCAAATCTCTTTTCAACCTATAAAAATCAGAAGCCTATCTCAATACCTATCTCATGTATGGGATACGAGATGTAAAGCGGCAGCAGATTAGCGACAAGGCTAACCCGATGGAGGTATTTCTTTGGGAATAGTATACCTACACCCAAGGTCAGTCGCCAGGGGTTGAGTTCAATGCCTCCCAACATATGTGACAGCGCTATACTGCGTGCAGGGGTGACGCTTAAGCTCCACCCCACACTTTTGCTGTCCCGAGGGGCAATGCTATAAGTGAGCGGCAGGCTCGCATAAAGGCTAAAGGTGCTATAGGTGCCTTCTGTCTGGGTGATGATGACATCAGATAGGAATCCATCAACTCCCATCATCTGGTTATGGACTACATTCAATAACTCTCCCTGCTGGTAGTGGCCACCGAGGGAGAGGCCTATGTCGAAATGCCGCCGTTCGTTGCCCGCAACGGTGAAAGCCGCACCCACATCGGCCGTGAAGGTGCAGCGGGGTGTGAGGGCAAGGGAGGTCGTACTTTCGGTATTGGCTGAGGCATCACCAGCGTATCCAGTGCCGTAAGACGGGGTGGCCGAAGCCGTGACGGAGGAGATGAAGTGGAGATTGTTTGAGTGCTTTATTGCTTGATTGGATGGTTGGATGATTGGTTCGGAGGGCATACCTATCTCAGGGTAAAAAACGTCCACAAGGGTTGTCTCCGGAATGGGTTCAGAAAGAACATCGGGGGCGTGTACAGCGGTGTCTTCCTGCGGTAATTTCGCTACCGATGGTGACTCTTCGACGGTTGATGGCAGGGGCGAATCGGGAATCTCTATCATAGCGGTTTGATTGTCATAATGCCTCGTCGTGGCAGTCATCAATCGGGGTTCGACATTTACGGTGGCCACATCAACAGCTGGAACTGTATTGCCGGCAGTGGGCCGCACCTGTTGGGCGACAAGGGTTTGCTCTGAAGTTTGCGATGTCGAAAGCATCCGGACAATCCCCACCGACCCCAGAAGCACCAACAGCGTACACGCCACCCATGTGCGCCGCCGTGCCTGCACGTGTGCCAGATGCCGCACATGCGAAGCAATCTGCTTCTTCCGGCCATATTGCTGCAAAAGTTTTTCTATGTCGTCATTGTATTCCATTTTCCATTTTTTTCCGGAGTGTGAGGTAGGCACGGCTCATCAGCGTGGTCACATTGGTCTCGCTGAGACCTGTTATTTCCGCCATCTCGTGGATGCTATGTCCTTTCACATATTTCAGTTCTATCAGTTGCTGCTGCTGAGGGGGCAAGGTGGCAATGGCCTCCTCTAACAGTTGGTAACGTTCCTCGGTAGCCTCTGCGTCGTCATCTTGCAGTGGGAAGCGGTCGGCCTCCTCCAAGGGGATGCTGTCGTGGCTATGTTGCCTCAGGATGTCGATGCATCGGTTGCGGAGCGTCCGCATACAGTAGCTGCGACAATCTTTCATCATGCCTAAGCGCCACCTCTTATGCCAAAGCTGGATAAGCGCTTCCTGCACGGCGTCGGCAGCCAGGTCGTCGTCATGCAGGAATCTCACCGCCACACGTTGCATCATGGGCTGTAGCGAGACAACGTCGCTTATAAACCGTTCTGTATCCATTATTAAGGTTAGAGATTATGGGTTATGGTTTAGAGACGGCTTCCGAACTTCATTGTTACACAATTGTCTATAACCCATAACCTATAACCCATAACCCATTAAAAAACTCCGTAGGTGATATGGTTTGTGACGTAGATGGTGGTCCAATACATGGTACTGTAGGAGTAGCTGACACTAGTGGGGTAACCATCGGGGCCATAGGTGTACTTCCAGAGGCTCTCAATGCTGCTAATCTCGTCGTGGTTGGTGCAGTGTATCACACGACGCACCAGATTATTGCGGCACAGGCTGGTGGGCTCGTCCACGAAACTGCCATCAAAGATTTGTGAGGCGAAAAACAGACCCTGAAGACTGTTGGGGTGATTGTCGTAGTAGTAGTCTATCCACGAAATACCGGTACAGTACCATGCCATCGAGTCCGCCGTGGCCCGCACCAGATTGCCACCGCTCCATTCCAGCGTCCACGTTTGCACCAAGGTATCGCCAAGGCGATCTACCATGAAACTTTCCTGCGGATGGATGAAAATCACAGCGTAGGGATAATGGCTTCCAGAGTGATAACAGAACTCGGTCTGGTACTGGTAGCCGCTGTCCCCGAAGGGATAGGTGATTTGGCTCAGCAGTCCGTTTCGGTAGTAGAAGCGGCAAGTGCGGTCGATGTAGCCATGACAGTCGATGGATTCCAGGCGGCCTTGACCATCATAATGGTAGGTATCGCGGAATGGGGTATAGAGGGCATTGCGTTGAATCCCAGCCGTATCGTAGTCCACGGAGGCCAACTGCCCTTGGCTATTCCAGTGCCAGACATCGAAGTAGGTCAGGGAGTCGATGGAGGCCTCCACGCCCTCTTCATGAAGGTCGTACTGTATCTGGACGATGGGGCGTCCCGTCAGGCTTTTGCCGTTGAAGGGACTCCCGCTAGCGGAGAAGTCTTCAGAGCGCTCACACGCAACCATGGTCAGCACTAGCACGATAGAGAAAAGAATTCGTTTCATGTTAGAATTGTTGTTGATACACAATTGCTGTTTCAGGGAGATTATCCATAAAGACGCTTTCTACCTGGACAACCAGCGTGAAGGGCGTCCGAGGCAAGTTGTCAATCTGGAACGTGTTGTCGTAGAAACAAAAGCAGTCGGTCATTCCTTGTTCTCCCACATGTTCAGTGACGGTGACGACATCGCCCGCCATTTCCACCGTGGTCACGATACGATTGTCCGATCCGCAGTCCAAATCCATATTGTAATGAGTGATTATCATCGAGTTCGGAATGCCTATAACCCACGAGACCACAACAGAATCTTCGTCGCTGTTTTTGGTATACCTCTCGGGGTCGGGAAAATGACAGTCGGAGACACTGACATTGCTGATTCCAGGGATGGCGACATTCTGCTTATCGCATCCCCAAAAAGCCGCGGCAACGACTCCCACCGCAACAGCTAAGGTAAAAAATGTTTTCTTCATCTTTTTAAACTTTAATCTACCTTTATAACGTACAAAATGGCAAAATATCACATCTGTTCTGAAAAAAAGTTGCCTTTAGGGTGTGATTTTTTTCATTTTTTTCCGTTATATAGGTGAATCAAAATACATATTATCATGAAAAAACATCTTGTCTTTTTGCTGTTCGCGGTGCTGACTGCCGCAACATTGGCCTCCTGCACAAAGAATGCGGACAACACCCATTTCCCCTACAACGGTCCTTGTCATTGCGGTGTTGACAATCCGCTCGACGATCTGGAATGGCTCCATCAGAATGTGCTCCTGTTTGAGTCATGGCGCGGAAAACAAGATGCGTCAATAGCCGTGTGTACCTTCGACTCCGTCAAGCAGGGTTTCATCATCAACCCCTGTGTGCACTGCGACGACGGGATGTCCACGCTAGTGGACTGCGAGGGCCACGAGATAAGCATGCTGGGTGGCATCGCAGGCATCACCTACAACATCGACCCCTCCAGTGTGCGCATCATCTACTGCAACTATCCCGACACCATCCCTACCCTCACCGACAAGAAATGGCATCTGCAACGTTTCGTCGACCGCACGACCAGCCCTTGGACAGAAGAGGTCCCCGAGAATAGCAACGGTCCCATTCCCTTCTGGCTCCAGTTCTACGAGAACGGCGTAGTTCAAGGCGGCGGTATCAACCATCTATGGGGCAACTATTCTGTCCTCAACGACCACATCAATATCCTTATCGGAAACACAACCGAGATCTACGACCCATCGGGCTGGGAGGAGAGCCTGATTGCAGCCCTCAACGGTGCTACCATCTGCGACTTCTTCGACTACGGCGACCGCATAAGAATCTACTACGACCAGAATCGAAAATTCCTTGAATTCATACAATAATTTATTTTTTTTCACGTTGTCTTATTATTTGAGACAAATAATAAAGACATCTATACAATGGAAAAGAAAGACCTCCTGAAAGAAACCGTCAAGCACATTGACATCAAGAAGTACGACAGCACCGAGCTTATCGACGCCATGCGTCACATGAGTTTCACCAGCCGCGACACCGCCCGCGCCGCCGACATCCTCTGCCAAATGATCGCCGAGAAGGACTGCACCAACATCCTCACCATCGCCGGCTCCACCTCGGCTGCCGGTTGCATGCAGGTGTACGTGGACATGGTGCGCAACAAGATGGTCGACGCCGTCGTCAGCACTGGTGCCAGCATCATTGACATGGACCTCTTCGAGGCCCTGGGTTACAAACACTACATCGGCACCAAGGAGAATGTCATCCCCGACACCCAGCTCCGCGAGCTCTACATCGACCGCATCTACGACACCTTCATCGACGAGGAAGAGCTGCAGGCTTGTGACCAGGCCACCTGCGACGTCGCCGACCTCCTCGAGCCGCGTCCCTACAGCAGCCGCGAGTTCCTCTACAACGTGGGCAAATGGCTCGCCGAGGGTCACGGTGTGAAGAAAGACAGCCTCATCCAGACCTGCTACGAGTGCGGCGTGCCCATCTTCTGCCCCGCCTTCAGCGACAGCAGCGCCGGCTTCGGCATCGGCAAGCACCAGTGGATCCGCCGTCACGAGGGCAAGCCCTACGTCAGCATCGACAGCGTGGCCGACTTCCTCGAGCTCACCGAGATCAAGATGGCCTGCCCCGAGAGCGGCCTCTTCATGGTCGGCGGCGGCACCCCCAAGAACTTCGCCCAGGACACCGTCGTGTGTGCTGAGATACTTGGGAAAGAGGTTCCCATGCACAAATACGCCATCCAGATCACCGTGGCCGACGTGCGCGACGGCGCCTGCTCCTCCAGCACTCTGCTCGAGGCCGGCAGCTGGGGCAAGGTGAGCGAGGAACTGCAGCAGATGGTTTATGCCGAAGGCACCACCGTCATCCCCGCCATCGTCAGCTACGCCTATCACAACGGCGCCTGGCGCGACCGCGAGTACAAGAACTGGCAGAAACTCTTCCTGAAATAAGAAATAATACTCAAAATAGCAACGCCTACGAAGTAGTACTTCGTAGGCGTTCTAATTGACTTATAATTAACAGTTTCAACCTCTGTTCTTTCATCGTTCTTTCATTTTTAATGGAAAAACAATGGGAGAACAATAGTTTTATATTGGTTATCTTAAGGGCGTAAGGGTAGTGCGGCGGTTCTGGGCACGGCCTTCGGGAGTGTCGTTGGTGGTGATGGGGCGCGTCTCGCCATATCCCTTGTAGGTGAGGCGGTCGGCGGGGACGCCGCGCTCGACGAGGTAGTCGTAGACTGCTTTGGCGCGGCGCTCGGAGAGCACCATGTTGTCTTCGTCCTTGCCCACATTGTCGGTATGGCCGCCCACCTCGAGGCGCAGGCGCGGATGGCGGAGGAGCGCTTCGGCCAGCCGGTCGAGACCCGCTTTCGAGGCTTCATAGAGTTCAGCGCTGGCGGTATGGAAAAAGATATCCTTGAGCGTCACAGTGTCGCCCAGCGTCAGCAGGTTCTCGGCCTGCAGCATGGGGTCAATGAAGGTGATGCGTTCGGGACGCACGGGAGCAGGCATGACAAAGGAGTAGAGGTCCTGCTGGCCGTAGCCGTCGGGGCGGTCGGAGGAGAAGAGGGCAGTGCGGCCGTCGGGAGCGACGATGAGGTTATTCTCGTCGCCGGGAGTGTTAATGGGATAACCAAGGTTCTTCACCTCCCCCCAGGTGGTGTCGTTGATGCGCTTAGCCATGTAGAGATCGATGCCTCCCATGCCGATGTGACCGTCGGAAGCGAAGTAGAGCGTCTTGTCGTCGAAATGGATGTAGGGTGCCGTCTCGTTGCCTTTGGTATTGACGGAGGCTCCCATGTTCTTAGGCTCGCTCCAGCGACCCTCTTCGAGAGTGCAGTACCAAATGTCGGTGCCGCCGTAGCCCCCCTTGCGGTTGGAGGCGAAATAGAGGGTGTAGCCGTCGATGGAGAGCGAGGGGAACGACTCCCAGTAGACCGAATTGACGGGGGCTCCGAGGTTCTGGGGCTTGCCCCAGCGGTCGCCGTGGCGTACACTCATGAAGAGGTCGCACCCCGTGCGCTCGCCGCTGCGGCCGCAGGCGGTGAAAATGACGATGCGGCCATCGTGTGAGATGGTTTGCGCCCCCTCGTTACCGTGACTGTTGAGGGGTTCGGGCATGCGCTCGGCGGGACCGAAGACAAGCTCCATGGTATCATAGTATGAGATATAGAAGTCCTCTTCCTGCGGCAGGCCCCGTTCGGTCAGCGCGTTGCGGGGACTGCGGCGGGTGAAGACCAGCGTGCGGTAGTCAGCGGTGAGTGCTGGCAGATACTCGTCGGCAGCGGTGTTGACATTGGGACCGAGGTTGATAGGATGATAGGGCACAGGATGCTCCACGGCATGCTGACGCCATTCGGCGGTGCGGATGCCCTCGCGGGCCTCCTTCTGCCACGTGGGGCTCTTGGGATTGAGGTCGAGGCAGTGCTGGTAGCAGTCGCGGGCCGTTTTGTAGTCCAGCAGCGCCATGTGCTGGTTGCCCAGCAGCAGCCACGCCTCGGCGTAGCCCGGGTCGATGTCGAGAGCCTTGTGCAGCAGTTCGATAGCCTCCTCGTACTGCCCCACGACGCTCTTCTCCACCGCCTGATTGAACAGCGGTTCGCTCTTCGCGTTCTGTCCCGCCACCACTACCGGCAACAATATCAATAGAGTTATTATATAGCGTTTCATAATGTTATAAATAACGAAACACACTTTTTTTTATTGTTTAGTAAAAAAATGTAAACGCATTCAAAACAAGGGGTATTATTTTGTTTTTCCCCCTTTCATTTTATTAAAAAAATAACCATAATACTCAGAGAAGATAAAATTTTTCATACTGATAAATAATATGTTAAGAAAAAAATTGCAAATATTTTTAGTTTATTTCATAAACTTGTTTATCTTTGCATCGTCAAATTGAAACAAAAAGTGCACTTGTTATCAAAAAAGACACCCAAATTAAAAACAACACAGTCATGGAAAACACAAATGAACAAAACAAAGAGATGACAGCTCAAGAGAGCCTGTCGCTCATCACGGAGACGCTTAACAACAGCCGAAAGGAAATCACACGCCGCAGTGGCAAGTATTTCCTCTTTTGGGGCGTATTGCTGACATTCTTCTCCCTTTTCATCTATATATTATGTAAGGCCACGGGTAGCGATGCATGGAATAACCTCTGGTTTGCCCTGCCGGCCATTGGTTTCCCGCTGGAGCGGGTGTTAAGGGGCAAAGAGGACCCCAATGGTGCGCGCAACGATATCAGCCGCATCGTCGGAGGCATCTGGGGCACCTTCGGCATCTTTGCCTGCACGGTGGCTGCCTTCACCCTTATCTACACTCAAGTGGGCACAAGCCTGTTTGGGCTCATTTCCGTACTCAATGGTTTGACTGCAGAAATCGTCCTCCTTTTTGGATTGGCGGAATGTGTCAGTGGGGTGGCATTGAAGAACTGGATTATCAAGATCGCCGGTTTCGTGACCGGTATTGGCGGTCTCTCCATCCATTATTTGGTCCTTGACGGAATGGAACAACTGTTCATCTTCACGTTTGCAGGCCTGGTGTTGGTGGCCACCGGACTGATTGTCAAATCCCAATACAAGTAAATCCATGTTTCCGAAACTTGATCCGCTCCTGCACTCAGAACTGCGACTGGCTGTCATGTCCATCCTGGCTGGGGTAGAAGAAGCCGACTTCACCTATCTGAAAGAACAGACGGGAGCCACCTCCGGCAATCTAAGTGTGCAGATAGACAAACTGGCCGCCGCCGAATACATCACTGTGGAGAAGGGCTTCAAAGGCAAGATGCCCCGCACCACCTGCAAGATTACGGCCTCGGGTGCAGAAGCTTTCAGAGAATACGTCAAAGCCCTGAAAAAATACCTCGCGGCCGGGAAATAATCTATGTATCACTAAAGATAGTGGGTAGCACTCGTTTCCGAATGCTACCCACTATCAACTATACACTACCCACTATTACTTGGTCGCCAGACGGTAGGTGTCGCTGGCGATGACGTATTCTTCGTCGGTAGTGCAGACCACAACGGCCATCTTCGACTTGGGGGTGCTGAGGATGATATCCTCGCCCATGACGTTGTCGTTCTTGCTGAAGTCGATGTCGAGGCCAAGGCACTCGAGACCTTCGAGGATAGGACGGCGCATGAACCAGGCGTTCTCGCCGATGCCGCCAGTGAAGAGCAGCAGGTCGCAGCCGCCCATCTCGGCCATGTAGCCGCCGATGTATTTCTTCACCTTGAGGGCGAACATGTCGAAGGCATAGGTGGCGCGCTCATCACCTGCATCGCGGCCGGCGCGGATGTCGCGCATATCCTGCTTGTCGCCACTGATGCCCAGCAGACCGCTCTGCTTGTAGAGCAGTTTGGTGAGGGCCTTGCTGTCGTAGCCCTGGTCCATAAGGTAAAGGATGACGCCGGGGTCGACATCGCCGCAACGCGAGCCCATGATGAGGCCCTCAAGGGCGGTCATACCCATGGTGGTATCGAAACTCTTGCCATGGTCAATGGCGGCGATGGAGGCACCGCTACCGAGGTGGCAGGAGATGATCTTCAGGTCGTGCCAGTCTTTGCCAATCATCTTGGCGGCCTTCTCGGCGACGAACTTGTGGCTAGTGCCGTGGAAGCCATAGCGGCGGATACCATATTTCTCGTACATCTCATAGGGCAGACCATAGAGGAAGGTCTTGGGCGGCAGGGTACTGTGGAAAGCGGTATCGAAGACCACGGCCTGCGGCACGCCGGGCAGCACTTCGCGCATAGCGTAGATACCGGCGAGGTTGCCGGGGGTGTGCAGCGGAGCGAGGTGCTCGAGGCTCTTGATCTGCTCAATGACTTTGTCGGTCACCAGGCAACTTTCTTTGAAGATTTCGCCACCATGGGCCACACGATTACCAACAGCACCAATCTCCTTGAGGTCTTTGATAACGCCAATCTTGGGGTCGGTAAGGGCGGCGAGGACAATCTTGATACCTTCAGTGTGGTTGGGGATAGGTTTCTGCTCGTAGTGCTTCTGGCCGTTCCACTTATGGGTGAACTCACCCATTTCCAGACCGATGCGCTCCAGCAGACCCTTGGCCATCACCTGAGCATTGTTTGCCATGTCGACCAGCTGATACTTGATCGATGAACTTCCGCAGTTTAAAACTAAGATTTTCATTTTATTGTAACTTTTTGATTCTTATTATTTACAATGGTTTTTTCGCACATTATTGAATGGTCAAAGATACGAAAAAAAAATGAATGTAAAGAAATTTTAACATTTTTCCACTTCAGCAGAGCCATTGACGAGGTATTGGTGACCGGTGGCGATTTCGCGGCAAAGCCAGCGGGTGCGGCGACGCTCGAGGGCTTCGAAAAACTGCTCAGGGTGTTTCATCAAATGAAAGTGGTCTCCCGGCTGCAAGTCATCGAGGGTTAAGGTGTCGGGGTTGTAGTTGGTATCGTATCGGTGCAAAGCTGCCTCGACCTGTTTGGCAACAGGATGGGAGAGTGGAACGCGTCGGGTATATTTGGCCAACAGCGGCTGAATCTCCACTGGGAAAAGATGGGCATTGACGATAAGCAACCGGCGGTACTCCTCTTGCCATTCGTGACCATGAGGCTGGACAGAGTTGTACTTTAAATGTGTTTCCAAATGAGCTGCCTCATGGAGGAAAACCCAGAGAAAGAAGTAGGGATTAAGGTCACCGTTGACGGAGATTTCATGGAAAGGATGATCTTTATGAGGCCAACGATAGTCGCCCAGTTTGGATATCCGCTCAAGGGTGATGTGGAAATGAACCTTATGACGGAAGAGGTAGTCGTAAACTCTCTCCACCGCCTCGAGAGGCAGGTGATTACTGAGTATCCTGCGATATTGTTCTTCTGGTGTCAAAATGTAGGGCAGTCGCAGTCGCTGCGTTTATGTTTGTGCATGTTGACGCCACTGCTGCATGCCGAGAAGGCCACGCCGGCAACGAGCAGAAGGACCATCAGTCGGAATATTGTTTTCTTCTTCATATTTGCTATAACGGAGGAGAGTCCATATTATTGTTCTCCGTAGTCAAATCCAACTGCATTTTTCATTTTTCATTTTTCATTTTCAATTTTTTCGTATATTTGCATTTTATTTTAGTATCAATTATGAAACGTCTAAAGACACTTTCCATCGTGATACTCTTGGTGTTGTGTGGTTATAACGCACAATGTCAGGTGCAGGATTCTGTCGATGTGCTCGATTACGACATAGCGCTCGACCTCAGCGATGGTGTGCCATTCCACGGCGAGGCGGTGGTGACGCTGCAGTTGCTGCGCCTCTGCGACAGCATCAGTCTCGACCTTATCGGCACCCTCGACTCGCTTGAGATGGGAGGCATTAGGAGTTCCGGACTCGGCGTTCATAATTCCAGAATTACCATACCCACATCGGGCATCGCCGCCCATCAGACCTTTACCCTGCGTTTATGGTACACCTGCTGGGGTTATGTGGAGAACTACGGCTGGGGCGGCATGCATATGGACAACAATGTCAGTTATAACCTCGGCGTAGGCTTTGAGACCAACCCCCATGTGATAGGACGTGCTTTCTTTCCCTGCCGCGATAATTTCCACGACAAGGCCACCTATACCTTGCGTATGAAAGCACGCACAGGATGGACTGCCGAATGTGGCGGTATCCGTCAGAGTGTGGACACCGACTCGGCAGGTTGCGAGCACTCGGTGTGGCGCATCAATCATCCCACACCCACCTACCTCGTCTCTGTGAGCCAGTCGAACTGGACCCGCATCTACGACACTATCCATTCAACTTATGGCGACTATCCGCTGACCCTCGGCTACCGCAACCGCTCGGAGACCAGTGTGCGGAGGGCTTTTACCGAACTGGATTCTGTGGTGCCGATGTTTGAACGCTGCTTCGGCCCCTACCGTTGGGAACGCATTGGATATATCGCCACCGAGAAAGGATCGATGGAGCATGTGAACAACATCGCCCTCGACCAACGCTTCATCGCCTCGATGAGTGAACCGGCACAGACGACCATCGCCCATGAGTTGGGGCATGCCTGGTTTGGCAATCTGGTGACCTGCGAGACCGAAGAGGACATGTGGATTAATGAGGGCGGCGCCTCCTTCACCAGCGAGGTGGCTATGGAGGCTGTCAGCGGCCGCACCGCCAGTGACGACTACTACCAACGTTATCTCGAAGAGGTGCTGCGCACCACTCATATCACCGACAATGGATACCGCGCCCTCACCCCTATGCCTCATGACTACACATATGGTTCTACCGTTTATAAAAAAGGCTGGATGGTGTGGCATTCGTTGCGTGGATACTTGGGCGACTCAGTGTTCTACGCCTCGCTGAACCGACTGATGGAACGCTGTGCCTTTGGAAATATCGACACTTACCGTCTCCGCGATTCGTTGAGTCTCTACTCTGGTGTCGACCTCACCGACTTCTTCGACTTCCATGTCTTAAGTCCCGGATTTGTCGACTATCGGGTAGAGTATTGGGGGAACTACGGATTTGAGGGCAATGTCTTCTGCATTCACCAACAGAGTGTGGGTACCACACAGTCTTTGGCATCCCATCGTGTGCCGGTGACTATTTTCTACTATAACGACGACGACCTGCTGGATTCCACTAAACGGTGGGTGGATTTTACTGGCTCCGGAACCAGCTTTAATATCGGAAATGACTATGACCTCGGTTTTACCCCCGCTTTCTGTGTGCTCGACCGCAACTATGAGATTTCCGATGCCGCCACTCTGAATGCGCTACAACTGACAAGTTATGCTGGCACCCAGACGTTGCCGTTGACACACTTGAAAGTAAGGGCAGCAGACTCGATACGCCATTATCCCAAATACCTCTATGCCGAGCACCACATGGCTCCTGCCATGGGCGAGATGCCCGAAGGAGTGGTGCGCCGCGCCAACCGCTACTGGATGCTACAGGGGCAATGGGATGTCATTGACAGCGTAAAGGGCTCCTTCCGCTTCGTGCGCGGAGCCTATTCCAATAGTTCCTACCCCAATCTCGACCGAGGTTTCTACACCAATGCGGCCACCGTTGACTCTCTGGGCTTGTTTTACCGCCACAACAGAGAGAGCTCTTGGCAACTCGTCTCACGCACTTACGAGGGCAACGCCAACGAAGGGTGGCTCGTGGCCGAGAATATCCTGCCGGGCGAATACACGCTGGCGGTGGTAGACTTCGAACGCCTCGCCATCGGCACTCATCACTCATCACTCATCACTCATCTCAACCTCTTTCCCAACCCTCTGGGTAAAGGGCAGCCCTTGACCATCGAGGTCGATACCGAGATGCCTTTCTCGGTCACCATTGTCGACACCGACGGTCGCACGGTGTGGCACCGCGACGGCTGCCGCAATGGGCAGTCCCTCTATCCGTCACTGCCCAAAGGCACCTACATCGTACAAATAGAAAACAAAAACATATCCATCCAATCGAAATTGATACAGCTATGATGAAAATAAGAACCCTCGTTTTGGCCGTGTTGGCGGGACTCTCTCTCTCCGCCACGGCACAGTACACCCAACAGTTGGGAAGCAACAATGAGTTCATGCTCAAGGTGGAAGGTGGCTACGGCTTCTTTATGGGCAACGTAGGAAATGCTGGTGAGACCGGCTACAACCTCAACAAGTTCCACAGCATGGCCAACGCCAACGTGATGGCAGGCGTGAACATCAGCCAGGACTGGTTCCTTGGTGGTGGTGCTGGATTCAACTACTTCCTCAGCCCCAATCAAGCGGAAGCCGAGTCATACATGGGAGCCAATGTCTTCGTCGACATGGATTTCCGACCCATCTGGAAAGCCATCATGGGTGTCGACTACCAACCCACTTCCATTAAGTTTGCTCCACTGCTCGGTGTCCGCGCCGGCGGCAGCATGCTCTTCGCCAACGAGACTCTCTTCTCTCCTCTGGCCGAGGTCTATGCCGGATTGAACTGGTATTACTGGTATCACTTCCACGGCATGCGCAACATGTCCCGCAATTGGCACAGCTTTTATATCACCCTTGGTGTGGCTTACATGCAGCAAACGGTGTTTCTGCCGATTCGGTTGGGTTGGAGATGGTAAAAACGAAATAACGTCATAACGTTATAACGAAGATAATATGCAATCTACCAGACAAAATAAGATTTGCCGACTGATACAGCAGGACATGGGCGACATCTTCCTCCGCGAGATGAAGTCTGTCCTCGGTCCTTCTCTCATTACAGTCACAGGTGTTCGTATCACTCCCGACCTCTCCATCGCCCGCATCCATGTCTCCATCATGGTCATTGGTGAGGGTACGCCGGAGAGCATACTGGCACTTATCCGGGAGAACACCCCCGACCTGCGGCGCCGTCTCGGCCTCCGCGAAGGCAAACAACTACGCATCATTCCCCACCTTGAATTCTACCTCGATGACTCCCTCGACTACATCGAGAACATCGAGCGCTTACTCAAACAATAACTCATTAACACATTCACGCATTGAAAATCGAAGGCCTCATCGCTGTACGCTATCTTTTTTCCCGCAAACAGCGGTCGGTGGTCAACGTCATCTCGTGGATTTCCCTTGTAGGTCTGATGGTGAGTACCACAGCCCTCATCGTCGTCCTCTCTGTCTACAACGGCATCGGTGACATCACCAAACAACTTTTCGGTACCTTCGACCCCGAACTCTCAATCGAACCTACTCAAGGCAAAACTTTCCATTTTTCCGGCAGTGAACTCCAGAGTCTTCGCTCCACCGAAGGAATCGGCAATGTCTCATGCCTTGTCTGTGAGACGGCTTGGATCACCTATGGACAGAATCAGGCTATCGTCAAACTCCGCGGTGTCGACGAATATTATGCCGCTGTCACCGGTATTGACACACTCCTCAACTGGGGAGATTACTATCTTGCCCCCAATCAAATCCCTATCGATTCCCATGGACTTTGGGAGGAGGACATCTCCACCCTTATCGTTGGTGGCCAAATCTTCCACGATCTCGCTATGTCGATTCCTGCCGATGTTCCAGCAGCTATTCATATCCCCAAGCGCGGCACCACTGCCATGGGAAACACTATGGACGAGGCCTTCAATATCGGTTACGCCTATCCTGTGGCAAACTTCTTCATCCAGCAGGATATCGACCGACAGTATGTCATCACCGACATTGACTTTGTCCGCCAGTTGATGTGCTACGACTTTGACGAGTACACCTCCCTGGCCATCAAACTCAACCCCGGTGCCAACCTCGACAAAATCAAAAAGAAAATCAACTCTTATCTCATAACTCATAACTCTAATCTGATAATCAAGGACCGCTACGACCAACAGCCCCTTTACTATAAGATTTACCGCACCGAGCGTCTCGGCATCTATCTCATCCTCTCTCTCATCATCCTCATCTCTACCCTCAGCCTAGTAGCCTCGCTGTCGTTGCTTATCCTCAACAAGCGAGACGACATCTTCATGCTACGCAGCATGGGTATGGAACGTCGCAACATTCGGCGTGCGTTCCTCCTCGAAGGCCTTCTTATCTGCGCCATTGCCGTCGTCGCAGGTCTGTTATTAGGGTTTCTTATCTGTTTCCTCCAGCAGCAGTTCGGCATCATCGGTATGGGAGACGGTAATTTCGTCGTCAGTTCCTTCCCCGTCTCTATGCGTGCCATCGACTTCCTCATCACCTTCCTCCTCGTAATGGCCATCAGCACTTTCTCCGTTGGACTCACTGTCCGTCGGGCACGAATATAAAACACTTAGAAATCATAAATCATAAATTAAAAATGACTAAAGATATCGTTTGCAGCGGCATACGCCCCACCGGCAACCTTCACCTCGGCAACTATTTCGGTGCCCTTCGCAACTTTGTGAAGATGCAGGACGAATACGACTGCTATTTCTTCATCGCTGACTACCACTCGCTGACCACGCATCCCACGCCCGGCAGCATCTATGGTGATGCCAGTAAGATTATGGCTGCCTATCTCGCCGCGGGACTTGACCCTGAGAAAGCCACCATCTACCTCCAGAGCGATCTTCCCGAAACTATCGAGCTCTACCTCTTCTTCAATATGAACGCCTACCTCGGCGAACTCGAGCGTGTCACCTCCTTCAAAGACAAGGTACGTCAGAACCCCAACAACGTCAACGCAGGTCTCCTCACCTACCCCACCCTTATGGCCGCCGACATCCTCATCCACAAGGCCACCAAGGTTCCCGTGGGCAAGGATCAGGAACAGCATCTCGAGATGACCCGTACTTTCGCCCAGCGCTTCAACAACATGTACGGCAGCGAGGTTTTCCCCTTGCCGCAGGCTATTGGCTCCGCCACAGGATTGGTGAAGATTCCCGCCCTCAACGGTGCTGGTAAGATGGGCAAGAGCGAGGGAGAAGCCTCCACCATCTTCCTCACTGATGAACCTTCGGTGATTCGCAAGAAAATCATGAAAGCCAAGAGTGACAGCGGTCCCACGGAGATGAACCAAAAGAAACCTGAGGAAATCGAGAACCTCTTCTCGCTCCTCAAAGCCGTCTCCACACCCGATACGGTGGAATACTTCGATGACCTCTATAACCGCTGCCAGATTCGCTACGGCGACCTCAAGAAACAGCTCGCCGAAGATATGGTGAACTTTGTCGAGCCCATGCGTCAGCGCATCCTCGAGATTGGTGCCGACCAACAGGCCCTGCAGCGCATCTTTGACCGTGGACGCGACAAAGCACGCGAGAGTGCGCAGAAAACCCTTGCTGAAGTGCGCCGCGTCATCGGCTACCGCAACTGATCAGACAGATGACAAAAAAAAAACCGCTCAAATGAGCGGTTTTCTTTTTTTAGTTGCTTTCGCTATTATTCGGCGATGGTAGCAGTCTCCTCAGCAACAGCCTCGACAGCGGTGGTGTCGGCAGCAGCAGCTTCAGCCTCAGCGGCGGCCTGAGCCTCAGCCTCAACCTTGGCGATGGAATCAGCCTTAGCAGCGGAATCGATAGAATCCTGGTTGGTGGTGTTGGTGCTGCAAGCGGCGAAACCAAACATGCTAACGATAGCGAGAGTAAAGATAACTTTCTTCATTTTTAATTTAATTTTTAATGGTTTATAATTTTTTTACTTTTTTCTCTTTGAAAACGGGTGCAAAAGTACAACATATTCCAAAAGTGTTAAAAAATAAAATTAAAATAATTCTTAAAATTTATACAATATGCTGATTTTCAACTTTAAAAAAATCCACATTTATGGTTATTATACTCTTTTTCACCCTGTTTTTTTATCTTTTTTGAGTCTGAAAAAGGTAAAAATCGGGCCTCTTCCAATGGGGAAAAGGCCCGTTTTTTACCTTATATATAATGTATAAAGAGTCAATCATTACGGCAGGGGGACCAGATTGCTGAAGCCCATAAAGGCCATAGCCAAAATACCGGCGGTGACCAGCGCAATGGGCACACCTTTCATTCCCTTGGGGGTGCCGGTCAGTTCAAGCTGTTCGCGGATGCCTGCGAAGATAACCAGCGCGAGGGTAAAGCCCACCGCGATGCTGGCAGAATAGATGATGCTCTCGAGGAGCGTCATATTCTTTTGAATCACCAAGATGGCCACGCCAAGAACGGCGCAGTTAGTGGTGATTAGCGGCAGGAACACTCCCAGTGCCTGATAAAGGGCCGGGGCGATTTTCTTCAGCACAATCTCGACCATCTGCACAAGGGCGGCGATAACGAGGATATAGGCGATGGTCTGCATGTACTGCAGATTGAGGGGCACAAGGACGTACTGCATGATGAGGTAGGTCACCAAGGTGGCCAGCAGCATCACGAAGAGTACGGCACCACCCATGCCGACAGAACTTTTCACATCCTTCGACACTCCCAGGAAGGGGCAGATGCCGAGGAACTGAGCCAGCACCACGTTATTCACGAAGATGGCTCCGATGATAAGGGCGAATATCGAGATACTCATAACCTATTGTTTGATTGCTTGATTGTTTGAATGCTTGAACACTTTAATTCAAAGTGCAAAAGTACACACTTTTTCCGAACTGACCAAAATTTTTTTCTTTAAACGTTAAACGTTCTGCCTGGATCCATAGGAAACACGGCCTGCGACCAACGTGGAGCAAACCAGTAAACGTTACTATTCCACCCATCCCAGGACATCGCCTTTCTTTACCATCTGGCCTTGTTTGGCGCAGGTGTCGACAATCTTTCCGCCCTTGAGTGCCATGAGTGGCATCAGGGCGTAGGAAGCCTCGATATGGGCGATGGTGGCGCCTTCTTTCACCTCGGTGCCGGGAGCCGGTGGCGTGCTTTGGTCGTCGAAGTTGACCTCCCACAGCAGACGGCCCGTAGCGTCAGCCACGATGGGGGTGGCGTTGGGATGTTTGGGAGTGATGTAGTTAAGGGCGATACTCTCGGCGGTAGCAGGAGCCTTGGGAGCGTCCTTCTCGGCGCGCAGCTGGGCGACCTCCTTGTTGAAGCGTTCCTTGGCGATACCCGACTTGTAGTCGCGGTACTGACGGTCGTGCATAGCCAGCTCGAAGAGTTCTTCGTCGTCCTCACCGCGGTCCCAGCCGTTCTCCTCCATCTCCTTGATGTATTCGGGCAGTGCATCGGGGTAGGCATCCTGCGGATTGCCGTCATAGAACTCCATATTGTTCTGCTTGGCGAGCTCGATGATTTCGGGAGCCAAGGGGCCAGGCAGCTTGCCGGCGCGACCGAGGATCATGCTCCAGCTGTCCTTGTCTATCTGGCTGAAACGGGGCTTGCCTTGAGCCATAGAGAGAAGATTCATCACGGCGATATTCTTGGTGTATTGGCTGAAGGGGGTCACTAACGGTGGATACCCCAGCATGGGCCAGATATGCTCCACTTCCTGGAAGAGCTGCACTGTGAGCTCCTCGAAGCTCACCTCGGGCTTACCGTTCTTCTTGAGTGCCATATTGATGGCACCATGCACACCACGGAGGTCGCTCATCATCGAGCCCATCATACCGCCAGGCAATCCGCATCCCACGAGTAGCGAGGTGCTCACGCGGTTGCCGGGATTGATATAGAGGCCGAGGAAGTCGTCGATAAACTCCTGCGTCAGCTTGCGAGCCTCCATATAGGCGTCCATATTGATGTCCTTCACTAAGAATCCGGCATCCTTCAGCATGGCCTGCACGCTGATCACATCGGGATGCACCATGCCCCACGACAGAGGTTCCATAGCGCAATCGATGACATCGGCACCTGCCTGAGCCACCGTGAGGGTGGAGGCCATCGAGAGACCGGGGCCTGTATGGCCGTGATACTGCACTTTGATATGGGATACTTGGTCTTGATTTCGTGCACTAGACGGCCGAGGGTAGCGGGACGCCCCACACCGGCCATATCCTTCAGACAAATCTCATCGGCACCAAACCCAACGAGCTTATCGACAATGTACATATAGTACTCCACCGTGTGGACAGGCGAGTGGGTGATGCTGAGGGCGGCCTGACTGATCATACCGGCCTCTTTGGCGTACTTCACGCTGAGTTCGAGGTTGCGGGGGTCATTCAATCCACAGAACGAGCGCATGATATTCACACCCTGGGCTTTCTTCACCTTGGGCATCAACTGGCGCACATCCTTCGGCACACCGTACATGCGCAAACCATTGAGGGCACGCTCCAGCATGTGGGTTTGGATACCGGCCTTGTTGAAGGCTTTCGTCCAGGCACGGACGGCCTTGTTGGGGTTCTCGCCGTACATCAGGTTCACCTGCTCGAAAGCACCGCCGTTAGTCTCGATGCGATCGAAACAACCCATGTCGACAATCACGGGAGCAATGCGCTCCAACTGATCCACACGGGGCTGGTATTTGCCCGACGACTGCCACATGTCTCGGTAAACCAAACTGAATTGTATCTCTTTGTTCATCCTATAACCTATTGAATAAAAAAACAATACCCCATTTTAACATAAAAATGGGGAAATGCAAATATACAAACTTTTTTATAAAATAAGTATTTCCTAAAATATTTTTATGTATTTTTGCAGTTTTAAATCGGAAACAGATGGCAGAGAAAGGGCAATACACCTACGACTATCCCCGGCCGATGCTGACGGCCGACTGTGTGGTTGTCAACGACCGCAACGAAATCCTCTTAGTGAAGCGGGGTAACGAACCCTTCAAAGGTTGCTGGGCATTGCCCGGAGGCTTCATGGAGATGGACGAGACCATCGAGCATTGCGCCGTGCGCGAACTCGAGGAGGAGACAAGCCTCGTCGTCACCGAGCAGGACATCCGTCTGATAGGCATCTACAGCGCCCCTGGCCGCGACCCGCGAGGCCGCACGGTGACAGCAGCCTATTTAGTGCAAATTGAAGAATGTAGCATGAAGAATGCGCATGCCGGCGACGATGCCGCAGAACTCCGCTGGTGGTCCCTCTTCGCCTTGCCCACTCTGGCCTTTGACCATGCACAGATAGTAGCCGACGCCACATTAGTGTAGTACCCTTCTTCATCCTTTATGCGGGCATTTTATACCCTCCATCCCCAGCTGTAAATAGTAATTGAAAAGTATACCACCAAAATAATTGGGAAGTATACCGCCATCCACTCTCCCCCCTTGAGCCCCACCCCCGTAAGGGGTGATGAGCACCGCTGAAATAAATCTTATCCAGCGAATAGCGGGGCGACACCCACCCACCAGTGGTTTTCCCACATAATCAATCTTATGGCAGAGGATTGTTCCTATGGCCCAATGAAAAATAACGCCATTTCTTGAAAATACATAATATGCCGCTTTACCGATGAAAAGAATTCACTATATTACCTGATTACCTGTTCACCTGATTACCTGAAAAAAGGGGCAGCCAACTCGTGGCCGCCCCGCTTCACATTAAAAAATAGGGTTTATGAAAAACCTTTATCGCTGATGCTCGAGGCTGTCGAGCGTCTTTTCCAGGTATTCGTTGTAGAGTTTGAGGTCGGAGAGTTCGAATTGGAGCGAGTCGTTCTGTGCTTCAAGGCTATCGGCACGCGCCACCACAGCGTCGTATTCCGCCCGTGGGACGACGTTGTTGTCGCAGGCTACGAAGGGCAGCGAGAGGAGAGCGAGTAGCATAAATTTGATGAATCGGCTCATAGGGTCAGAAGTTTATCGTTGTGTCGCCGTCCCACGCGGTGTCGATGGTGAATCCGCTGGAGGGCTGCTTGTCCCAGAAGTTGTTGCTGCTGTCGTCCGTCCACGTGGGATGTTGGTCGAATTTTTCCTCCGTCTGCTGGTCGGAATCTTTGTCGCAGGAGACGATGAACAGCACTACAGCTGCAAGGGGTAATATTAGGGGTTTTTGTTTCATCTTTTAGATTAAATGTTCTTTGAGTATGGCAAAGATTTGATATAGTTTTCCATAAACTGCCAATCGGGTATTCCTTCTGATGTTACTGGAAGTTTAATACGGGAAGACGGCATTCGTATTGGCCGCCATTTTCTACCATATGCCCAACGGAATCGTTCCTTCTCTATCAATGTGCATAAAAACAAAGCAATATAAGGATTTATCTCATGATCTTTGAGATATAATGGGTTTACGTCGTGTGTACAAGTAAACGGCTTTTCTTGATAATAGGCGTAACCCACGGAGCCATTATTTGTGACGGCAATACATTTTTCAAATATCTTTTCACTTAATGGAGCATTATTACCGTCGCCAGTCTTTGTAGTTACTTCAATAGTCTCCATATCCGAATGAGAAGTAACGCCATTATTGGAATCCGTAGCTCCAATAAATGGGATATTCCCTCTAGGGTTATCTCCGGGCTTCTTGTTATAAAAACCGTGTTTTATATCAAAGACCTCGTCATATCTAAACCATTTCCATTTTTCCGTATCAAATTTCAAATCAACATCTTTCTGCGCTTTTGTGTCATATTTTTTAAGCCAAACATTCTTGGATTTAGGCGGTAGTTTTGGAATGATATTTTTTTTGACATAATCCTCAATATACCGCCAATCGGGAGTGGCGTCGGTTGTTATGGGGAGTTTGATAAGAGATTGTTTCATCATCTCCAAATCCCATTTTCGTCCATAACAAAATCTATATTGCTCTTTTTCAATAAGTGTGCATAGGAATAAGGCAATGTATTTGTTAAGTTTAAACTTTGGATATAATACATTTACATCATCAGTTGCCCAAAACACCTTGTCCTGATAAAATGCATATCCAATAGAACCGTTGTATGAGACAGTGATAGTGTTACCTCCATGCAATTGAGAATCATTCCCAATAAGCGAAGATAAACCATTATTTGAATCAATCGCTCCAATATAACGGATATTACCCTCCGTCATATTTTCCTTTGTAAGTCGCTTTCCTTTTCTTATGTCAAAGATTTCGTCATAACGAAACCAGTTCCATTTACTTGTATCCATCTTAGACCTCCTCGTTTTGTACCAAGAAAGCAGAGTAATCAACTAATTTTTGGATGAAGTCTTTTTCTGAGAGTGTGCTATAATCCGTTTCCATATATGCTTCAGCACACCATTCATCATTGAAAGTTACCTGTTGCACTGCAGACAATCCAACCTCTGCTTTACGTTCTTTATATAAGGATAACCATTTATCGTGGATTGTTTTCCAAACACCCTCACCAGTTTGTGGGTCAATACGTTCTACACGTCCAAGATTTTTACGTTTGAGGAATCCGTCCTCTTTGAAATAGCCAAAGAATGTGGGTGTGTTTGCTGTTTCGTGACGCACGCCCAGTTCCCAAATCATACAACAGGCCACCACGCTTGCTCCTGGATAGAACATCTCAGCCGGGAGCGAGAACACTGCATCAAGACGATGGTGTTGCATCATAAGTTCTTTGTATTTCTTAATATCTCCTTTGTCACCAATGGCACATTGCATCGGGAGCAAAATAGCCAACTTACCCTTCCCAACAGCTTCTGCTATGTAATAGAGATAATGTAAACCTTTACTGGGGTCTTCATTGCAATCTTTTTTCCATTGTTCCACATATAAGGGTTGACAATCTCTTCTCTTTGCGTTGTAGGGTGGGTTCATAAGCACCCGGTCAATGTGAGCGTCCTTAATCCATTGTTCTAAATCAAAACAACTATTCATCACGACGTTGGAATTGCCATCGCTGTGGATTAACATATTAGTAGTACTAAGACCAAACGCAGCCTCTTCCGACTCAATGCCATAAATATGGTGTTTTTTCACTTCATTTCTCTCATCGTCGTTTTGACAATCATTTAGTGCATTCGTCATCGCTCGCACAAGAAAAGCGCCACTACCACAACATGGGTCAAGCACACGGGAGCCACGATTTATGCCAATCACATCACACATAAACGAAACAATATGATCAGGAGTAAAAGCTTGGTTTTTATCTGCTTTCCCAACATATTTGTTGAAGGTTGTAAAGAAAAGATTAAGCAAGTCCTGTCCTTTTGTCGTTTCTTCATTTATATACGGCATAATTTCCGTACTAATATCATCAAGAATCTGGGTGATATCTTCCGATTTTAATTGTCTTATCTTTTGACTTTGTAGAACTTTGGTATGAAGAATAGTTAGTTTATCAGCTCGATTAAGGTCATTATTAAGAAGATTGCTTAACACCTCGTAAATGCCTTGTAATATCTGTGCAGTAGATAGGTTTTTGTATGTAAGATGGTTTTTCAGCGCAAGAATACAAGTGCCAACAAATTGACTGCGGAGTTTTTCATCAATACTCAAACCATTTAATGTTTCATTTAGGCGATAAGTACTCTTAATGACTTGCTCTTTATTGTTCACACGAGCAGGCGATACGATGTTGCGGTAGTCATTAAAAGAAGTAAGTGTTTGTTGGTCGGAGAGAAAAGTTTCGTCCGACACACAATCACGCCACACGCGAATGCGATTGTCAGTGGTGTTAGCGATAATACCAATCAGCTTATACCCCGTTAATTCTTTTTCATACATTATATATGCATTGAGTTGCTCTTTTGCCTTCTTCAATGCTTTATCAAAATTTGGTTTAGTTTCAATGAGAACCGCAACACGCGAAGCGTTATCGACAAAACGTATATCTAAATCCTTATAAGTACCAATCTTCACCGAAGCAAAATTCTTATGACTAGCGGTAAAAGCTTGCTGATAGCTAAACTCGTTATTCTCGATGTTAGAGGTGAGGTATTGTTGCCCCACCGTTTGTATCATGGTAATTCTATCCATGTGTCTGCGTCGTTTGAGGCGGGCTTATCTCTCCGACTTGCAGGCAACTCAAAGGGCCTAAAAAAAACAGAGACGTGGAACCGTTCAATTTGACTTATCCACGCCCTGAGGCCCTAGGAACTGCCTGCAATCGCTAATAAGTCACGTCCACGCTCTGCAACGCAGACGCTCGCTGACTTATTCTTTGCGATTGCTCTTGAAGTTTCCTAGGTTTCAGGGCTGTGCCGAATAATTCGCTCGCGCTATGTTATTATCTTATTTTCAGTTATTTATTTTTATCCTTACCTTATACTTTACTTGTTCTTATTATTTGTTATTCAATTTGCAAAGATGCTATCTATGCCTTGTTTTCTGCCAGCCATTCATCTACCTTCTCCTTGACGGCGGCGATGAGTTCCTGGGCTTTTGGGTAGAGTTCGGTGACGGATTCAAGTGTGTTGTCGAACATATCGTCGTAGTCGCCCGATTGTCGCTGCTTAAAAAGTACGGAATAAGTGCCGCTCAAATGCGTCGGCAGGATGCCGGTCTTGATGAAATGAAGGCTGAACATCTGCTTCACACCGTCGTGTGATTTGGTTTTTACCTTATGTGCTATCAGAAGAGCACTTGCTGCGTAATAACAAGCATAGTACATACGGTTGGCGGCTGTGTTGTAGAACTGGTTTTGTATATGAGTCTCCACTTCTGCTATCGTTTTCTGTGCGTTATCAATACGGTAGCGTACAATGTCGGTTCGTTCGTTGTCTGTCAGCATTTCTAAAGTCTTTTTCTGTCGGTCTCTACGTTGTCGCGAAAGGGCGTCATCCGCGACTCCCACTGGGATTTTGAGTAAATCATAGGGTTAATGGCAACTCCGCAATCCCATTCGATGGGTGTGGTGATGTTGTAAATCTGGCTTTCGTCCTCGAAAGTGACCTTCGGCTTGTTGAAGAGCACCAGCAGGTCGATGTCGGAGTCGGGACGTGCATCGCCACGGGCCTCGCTGCCGTAGAGCCACACCTCGATGTCGAGGGGCAGGGCTTCGAGACCTTTTTTGATGGCTTCTGTTATGTTCGGACGTTTCATCGAATGCAAATTTTCAATTTGCAAAATTACAAAGAATTCCTGAAATGACAAAAAAATAATTTCAGAAACGGGTGCGCAAAGAGAACAATCGGAAGAGAAAGGTTTTCTACTTGCCACCACAGACGGTGCAAAAATACTTTTAGATTAAAATTGCACCGTATTGATTTTGTTGACAAAAAGATATTTTTATGAATAAAAAATCAATAATATTTCGTATCTTTGCATCACATTTTTTGAATTATTAACTATAACATAGTTTGATTATGAGTGAATTTATAGATATTACGAGTATGAATACCGAACGCGTGATGAAATTGAAGGAGATGGTTGAGGCCGAGGGCGACCGATTGAAAAACATGTTGGATATGATGTACGGAGTACGCCAAATGATTGATGAATGGTTGGAAATGACGGTAACCACCGACAAACAACAGACGGACATCAGCGCGTTGCGTCAGCAATTGGACGACGAGAAACAACGTCGCGCAGAGCTGGAGATGAAGTTGGCAGAAATGAGCAAACTGACTACCGGGATGGCGAAGAAGGCTTCAGAAGAAGCTATGCTTAAAGCCTTACGCACTTATGCCAACACATCTAAACGCAAAACGGTAGACAAGCGTACCTTCGCCAAGACGGCGATATTGGAGATGGCCAACGTGAACGGTCTTGTGCTTCCCGAAGACTTGGCAACTACCATTGAGAGCCTTGATGACGAGCAACCCGAGCCCAAGACGGTGGTGAATGGCGATATTGTCCAGAACAAGCACGTCGAAAACGAAGTGAACAACGTGGGCGCAGGCGGCGTAGGAATCAAAACAAAATAGATATCAACATAACAGCTGGCATCTTTACTTAATACAAATCAGTATAATATGGATAAAAAAAGGATAGAAGAAAACAGAAAAAAATTCAATATCGATGATAGTTTTGTGTTCGATTTTGTGAAAGAGCTAGACCTTTGGATAATTGGAGGATATGGCATAATAGACATATTTAATTTCGAGGGGTACCTTCCGGAAGAAATTAGAGACGAAAATACTATCAAGTTTTACAACGCCACAGAAGAAGACCTTCCTGCCGGGGAAAACGCCTTTCTACCATATTTGACTGAATGTGATGCTTCCGAGGGTATCAGTTTTGTTAAGAAATTCAAATATCCGCTCATATATGAATATGGCGACATTTCTGATGTCGACATCTTTTTGATCAAGTGTACCAATAACGGGATATCATATTTCGCTTGCGAATATCCATGTGTGTTACAGGCATTCCTTTTGGCTGTAAATGAGGGCTGTCCAAGTGATGTAAAGAGTGTTTTCAAATTAGACAACAGCTATCTGCTCGACCATATAGATTGGCTCGACTGGTGGTTGATTAGCAACAAAAACTTCCCATCTGTAGAATGCTGGCCATCGAATACGAAATGGGCAAGTACTACTGATATGACCGAATATGCAGAAAAACTATTCCCACATATCTCTGAAGATGGCGAGATAAGGGAGTTGAAAAGTTTTGTTGGTTCGAGATACCATTCTGGAATGGCGAGCTGGAAGTTTGGAAAGAATTAATCTTTGCTATCAAATGTGCAGACAATACTATGTATTATGCGTCTAATAACCCCCATGCATTGCGTGCTGCGCTACACAATTTGAATGATTCGGTAATGCAAAACAACGAGTGGCGAAAAAATCATCCCAATGAGGCCACTCCGAAAAAAATATCAACAAAAAAGAATGGTAACACCACAATAAACTATTTTTTCAACAACGTTGGACATGACGTGGTTGTAGGAGATAAACATATAGACAATCAGGTGAATGGCGTCGGAAATGGTAGCGTTGGCATCAATATAAACAAACAAAATCAATGAAGCAGGAAGAAATACAGAAGATGCTTGAAGCCATCGGCAAAAGCGGCATCAACGTGAAGGGTGACCTTGTATTGGAGAAACATGTGGAGCACGAAGTGTCCAATGTGGAACCTGGAGGCATTGGCATACAGATTAACTATGCCAACGAAAAGAAAAACGGAGCCAAATCTGGACGAACCGACTGCTGTTTCTTCTATGACAATAAAGAATACTTTTCTATTGCCATACAACAGTTTACTAACGTTTTGCGGAAATACAAGCTTGTTCCGGAAGAAATGGACCTGAAGAAAATGGAGTGTCTGTTCTCAGGGAAGCCATGCAGAACAAAATACACATGGTTGGGCGACCGTACCAAGCGTCATATTCTCACACACATAATCAAAGGGTTGACAAACCCAGACAATCCAATAATCACGACTTGGCCGGAAGGAACATCGCCATGGGAAGTTGTGTCGTGCAGGTTTATTGATGAAGACGGGTACGCCCTGCCGAATATCCGTCAGGAAACGGCAAGAAAGAAAACCCAATCGATTGTCGATGAGGCCGTCAATGCACTTGCAGGACACCTATAAGGAAATCTAAACTTACAACGCAATCCACTCGTCGTAATTATTTTTTTTACACATTTTCATTTACCCCATACCTTGCGTTCATACAGCGTGGTATGGGTTTCTTGTTTTTGCCTCATCGGTTGTTATGGCCTTGTCGTAATAGCGTCGTAAATGAGCCTCTTGGCATATTGTGACCAAACGCCTGAGCTAGCAAATCACTCCAGCCGACGTTGGTCAAAATGCTTTTAAATATCAATGTTACCCGCGTTGGGTCTGAAGAACAGTACGGCCCTCGCAAAGCAGGAGAAATCCTGAAAGACCTTTTCCCCAACACAGAGCCGTGTATCGACCTCAAGCTGCTGACACAACAGCCTGGACGCATGGACGTTGGAGCTATCCTCCGTGGCATCCTCACCCGCGACGGCGAGGAACACTACACCTTCCTGGAGGAGGGTGACCAGCAGAAAGCGTCATCACAGCGTAACCCGCATGTTTATCACGGTCGGTTCGTCAACGTGAACCAGAGTGGCGACGGTACGCTCTACCCGACGTTCAACCGTCCACGCTACACCCAGGAGTTTACCTTTCAAGACCTCTGCCGTGAGGCTGCCGCCGAGCTGCTGATGGTCGCTGGCCGCGTAGGAAAGAAAGGTTCGAAAAAGTAAATGTCATTATCACAATCACAGTATCACAGTTAAAATAATGGATATCAATCACCCTTTTATATATTATATAACTAATTAATAATAAGTAATATATATAAAGAATAAGAAAACTGATACCCCTCAAAAAACGAACTGTGATACTGTGATTGTGATTCTCAAAACCAAATT